>Ga0315278_10005252_pt1 | contig 11770 bp, 11 predicted proteins | sample YL17G06_0_MG_FD_203880 | JGI IMG/M metagenome (GOLD analysis project Ga0315278, IMG submission 203880) | Sediment microbial communities from Yellowstone Lake, YNP, Wyoming, USA - YL17G06_0 | ecosystem: Environmental > Aquatic > Freshwater > Lake > Sediment | place: USA: Wyoming | collected... | reverse complement strand
CGAATCAGGTTGACGGCAAGCGGCACCTGGTCGTCAAGACACCGATGGGCGTCGTCGGCGCGATCAGCCCGTGGAACTTTCCGCTCGTCCTCGCGGTGCGCAAGGTGGCCCCCGCGCTGGCGGCCGGGTGCACGGTCGTCTTGAAACCCGCGTCCCAGACCCCGGTGTGCGCGGTGCTGCTGGCCGAGTGCGTGCACGCCGCCGGCCTGCCCCCTGCGGTGTTCCAGGTCATCGTGGGTCCGTCGGCGGCCTTCGGCGATGAGCTGCTGTCGAACCCGCTCTGCCGGAAGATCACCTTCACAGGCTCCACCGAGGTCGGCAGGGTGCTGATTCGAGGCGCCGCCGCGGCGATCAAGCCGCTGTCGCTCGAACTCGGCGGACACGCCCCCGTCCTGGTCTTCGCGGACGCCGACCTCGACCTCGCCGTGGACGGCGCCATGATGGCGAAGTTCCGCAACACCGGCCAGTCGTGCATCGCGGCCAACCGCGTCCTCGTCGAACGGCCGATCTACGAGAAGTTCCTCGAGGCCTTCGTCGCAAAGGCGCGCAGCCTCAAGGTCGGCGACGGCCTGGAGCCGGGCGTCGAGATCGGCCCGCTGTTCGACGAGGCCGGTGTGGCGAAGGCCATCGAGCACGTCGAGGACGCCGTCGCCAACGGCGCACGCCTGCTGTGCGGCGGCAAACGGATTCGCGATCGCAAAGGCTTCTTCTTCGAACCGACCGTCCTGGCCGACGTCACGCCGCAGAGCGCGTGCATGCGCGAAGAGACGTTCGCGCCCATCGCGCCGGTGTGCGCCTTCGACCGCGAGGACGAAGCGCTGGAGCAGGCCAACGCCTCGATCTATGGCCTGAGCGCCTACGCCTTCACGCGGAACCTGGACCGTGCGTTCCGGTTGATGGAAGGCCTCGAGGCCGGGACAATCGGCATCAACGACGGTGTGCCATCAACGAGTCAGTGTCCGTTCGGCGGCATGAAGCAGAGCGGGTGGGGGCGCGAATTGGGCACCGAAGGCCTCGACGCGTTCCTGGAGACCAAGCACGTCTCGATCGGCGTGCAGACCGAGGCCCGCGATTGAGAGAGTCGAGATCTGCAGACATGACGTCCATTGGATCAACGTGGAGCAGGACTTCACAACGATGACGCCGGGGGAGTCCTGCCGGACCAGCATGGGTTACGTGCGGGACGTGCTCAGCAAGATCTATACGTGAGCCTTCTGGACGTTGTTCCGGCTCCGGGTTTCCCCGACGAATCACCAGAGTCCCGGACCGTACAGCCCACTCCCGATCTGCGACGTGAAAGGACGGCGACGGAGCTGCCATGACGACGGTGCTCTATTTCGTGCTCTGCCTGTCGGCGGTGGTGTTCGTGGCCGCCACGGCGGTGCGTGCGGTGGGATACGCGCGCGCACCGCTGCACCTGCGTTGGGAACTGTACCCGGTGCCGCACGAGGCGCCGGAGCGCGCGGCGCATGGCGGCTCGTCGTTCGAGCAGTCCGACTGGTGGACTCGGCCGGTGCACGCCAACCACTGGGGACAGCTGAAGGCCATGACGGCCGAGATGCTGTTCCTCAAAGCCCTTCGGGAGTTCAACCTCCAGCTGTGGCGGCGGTCGTTTCCGTTCCATTTCGGTCTGTATCTGCTCATCGCCACGGCCGCGCTCGTGCTTGGCGCGGCGGTAGCGACACTGGTCCTTCCGGCCGCGCTGGATGGGTGGGTTGGGGGTCTGGTTCGCGGCCTGTACCGCGGCACCGGGATCGCCGGCCTGATGCTTACGCTGGCGGGTGCGGCCGGCCTGCTGCACCGGCGACTGACGGACCCGGCACTGAGGATCTGCACGACAGCCGGCGATATCTTTAATCTGGCGGTGTTTCTGATCGCACTGGCTGTGCTCGGCGCCGGATATGCCCTTCGGCCCGTCGGCTCGCCCGGCGTGCTCTCGATCGTCATCGGGTTTCTGAACTGGAACACCGGCGTGCGCGTGCCGGGACTCCTGGCGGCCGGCCTGTTGCTCTCGGCGCTGGTCGCCGCCTACATCCCGTTCACGCACATGTCGCACTTCGTCGGCAAGTACTTCACGTATCATGCCGTGAGGTGGGACGATGCGGCGAACCGGCGCGGCGGGGCCATCGAAAAGGCCATGGCTGAGTACCTCACGTATCGCCCAACCTGGGCTGCACCCCACGTCGACGCGGACGGCGTGCGCACGTGGGCTGACGTGGTGACTACCACGCCTCCGGACAAGGCCAGGCGATGAAGGACGGGGACACACCCTCTCTCTCCGACATGTCGCGCGCTGATCGAACGCCGATCGCCCACGTCGAGAACGCCCATCTGACGCCGCTGCCGGCGCCGCTCGATGACCCGGCGCGTGAGCGGCCCTGGACACCGTTGTCCGAAAAGGCGCGGGCCCGCTACGAGTGCATCCTCGACGACACCTGCGCAGTGAGCGTGCCCAAGCCGGCGACACAGGAAGAGGAGACCCGACTGGTCAGGGCGTTTCTGTCGGGCCTGGACAAACTGTTCACACGGGAGAACAACTGGACGTTTCTGCAGCCGCTCCTGCTGAGCATGGAGCATTGCGCCAGGCGTCAGACCTGTGCGGACGCGTGTCACATCTTCGAAGCCAGCGGCCGCAACGAACTCTACCGCCCGACCTACCGGTCGGAGATCATGCGGAGGCTCTACTTCAAGTGCGTCAGACACGGAGGGATGCTCTCGGCCTGGCAGCACGGCGACATCGAGGTGAACTGGCCGCTCGTCGCGCGGCTGATCGAATTGTCCTACCGCTGCAACCTCTGCCGGCGCTGCGCGCAGACCTGTCCGATCGGCGTGGACAACGGGCTGATCGCCCACGAGTTGCGGAAGGTCTTCAGCCAGGAGATGGGGATTGCCCCAGGGAGATTCACGACAGCGGCTCGATGCGGCAACTGAAGGTCGGATCGTCCACCGGCATGTCTCCGGCGGTGGTCAAGGACAACCTCCAGTTCATCGACGAGGACACCTCGGAGAAGTCCGGCGTCACGGTCGAGACGCCGTGGGACGTCGAAGGCGCCGACGTGCTCCTCGTCCACAACGCCGGCGAGATCCTGGCCTGGCCGGAGAACATCGGAGCGTTCGCGCTGATCCTGAACGCCGCGGGGATTTCCTGGACGATGTCGTCCGAACTGGTCGGGTACGATTCGGTCAACTACGGCCTCTGGTACGACGACGCGCAGTTCGCCCGGGTGGCGATCAGGCATGCCGAGGCGGCGAAAAAGCTGAACGTCCGGAAGATCGTTCTCGGGGAATGCGGTCACGCCCACAAGGCACTGTCGGTCGTCGCCGATCGTGTGCTGTCCGGCGCATTGAACATTCCGCGCGAGAGTTCCATGACACTGCTGCGGGACATCGTGATGAGCGGGCGGCTGAAACTGGACCCGGCCCGCAACGACTTCCCGGTGACGCTGCACGACCCGTGCAACATGGTGCGGCTGATGGGGGTCGTGGAGCCCCAGCGGGAGATCGTCCGAGCCATCTGCCCGCAGTTCCGCGAGATGGCGCCGCACGGCGTGGATAACTACTGCTGTGGGGGCGGCAGCGGCTTCGCCATCATGAGCGGCCACAACTTCTCCGACTGGCGGTTCCAGGTGTCGGGACGCAAGAAGCTCGATCAGGTGCTCAACGCGTTCGCTGACTGTCTCGACCCGTCAACGCCGAAGTACCTCTGCGCCCCCTGCAGTAATTGCAAAGGGCAGTTCAGGGACATGCTGGCGTACTACGGTCTCTGGGACAGCAACAGGATCCTGTACGGCGGGCTGGTGGAGCTCATCGTCAATGCCATGGCCGACGTCAGGCCCGGGTTCATTGAATGGGAGTGGCATTGATCGAGTCCTGTGCCGCCTGTTGCTGAGTCGCATACAATCCTGGTTCTGAAGCTCGTCATGGACATCCAGCTGCTCGGCATCAACCATCGCACCGCGCCCCTCGAACTGCGAGAGACGCTGGCCATGGATGGCGCCTGCGTGCTGGCCCTGTTACGGGACATCCGGGGAGACGCCGCGGTCGCCGAGGCCGCCCTGCTTGCTACCTGCAACCGGACGGAACTCTACGTCGCGACGCCGGACCTCCCGGCGGCCGAGGCGGCCATGCGCCGGCTGTTCGGGCGCCAGGCCGGGGACCGGGAAGCGCTCGTGGCGACCTGCGCCTACCTGCGAAGCGGCGAGGACGCCGCCCGGCACCTGCTTTGCGTGGCGGCTGGCCTGGACTCGATGATTCTCGGGGAGCACCAGGTACTCGGCCAGGTCCGGGATGCGCAAAGCCGGGCGCAGGAGGCCGAGACACTGGGCCCGTTGCTGTACCGGCTCTGGTCCACCGCGCTGCACACCGGGAAGCGGGCGCGCGCCGAGACGGACATCGGGATGGGTGCCGTGTCGGTCGCGCTGGCGGCCGTCAGTCTCGCGGAACATGTCCTCGGCGACCTGCGCGACCGCCGGGTCCTGCTGATCGGCGCCGGCGATACGTGCCGGCTGGTGGCCAGGCACGTCGCCGACCGCCGCCCGTCGCGCCTGTGGGTGGCCAACCGGACGGTTGTTCGGGCTGCTGCCGTGGCAGAAGCGTTTGGCGGCGAGGCGATCGGCCTGGAGGACATCGAGGGTGTCCTGGCTGAGGCCGACATGGTCATCTCGGCCACGCGGGCTCCCGGCTTTGTCATCACCGGCGATATGGTGCGGCGCGCCGTTGCCGGGCGGGACCCGCGGCACCTGGTGCTGGTCGATATTTCCGTGCCGCGTGACATCGATCCCGCGGCCGGCGCCGTCGAACACGTGTCCCTGTTTTCCATCGACGCCGTCCGGACGCTCGTCGATCGCAGTCTGGCTCACCGTCTCCGGGAGATCCCGCGCGTCGACGCCATCGTGGATGAGGAGTGCGGCAAGCTCCTCGCATGGACACGAGGGCATGGGGCGACGTCGGTCGTTCGCGATCTCGCCGAGCGCTTCGAGCGGGTGCGAGCCGAGGAAGTGCGCCGCAACCTCAAGCACTTTCACCCCGAGGAGGAGGCGTACATCAATCGGATGACGAAGACCCTCATCAACCGGTTGCTCCGTCCGCCCGTGACTCAGCTGATGTCCGGCATGCTGTCGCCGACCGTCGAGTCCGCCCGCCTCGAACTGCTGCGCGAGTTGTTCGCGCTCGACCACACCACGCACCCAAGCCAGGGCGGTCGTGGGACCGCCTGATCTCGCGCCGGTCCTTCGGCGTCGGCTCGGTTGATTCCTTCCGCGGGCGGGCGTAGGGTGTCACCATCCGCCGTCCGAGGAACGCGTCGGTGGCCACGAACGTACACTTCGACTGCTTCGACGTCGATTTGGCGACCGGTCAATTCCTCAAGCGCGGGGTGCGGGTCCGGCTCCGCGAGCAGTCCTTCCAGGTCCTGGCATCGCTCGTCGAACACACCGGGCAGGTGGTCACGCGCGACGATCTCCAACGGCGGCTCTGGCCGGACGACGTCTTCGTCGATGTCGAAAACAATCTGAACACCGCCATCGGGAGGTTGCGCCAGGCGCTGGGCGACTCCGCCGATCACCCGCGCTTCATCGAGACACTCCCCAGGCGAGGCTATCGCTTCATCGGCACCGTCTCGGATACCCTGCCAGTGCCGCGCCCCCAGGGCGCGCGCGCGATGCGGCGCTGGCGTCCCGCTGCCGGGCTCGGGGTGCCCGGGACGGCATGGGTGCTGGAGGAGAAGCTCGGAGAGGGTGGCTTTGGCGAGGTCTGGCTTGGGCGCCACCGGCGGATGAAAGAGCCCCGCGTCTTCAAGCGATTCGAACTCGACGTGTTGATGCTGCATCACCCCGCGAGTCTATTCTCCGCCACGGTCAGAACCCAATTCTCCTTCACGCGCCGATTATCGTCGTCCCGCTTTCTCCATCGCCCGGTCGTCGAGCAGGGCTGCGTCCGGGGCGCAGGTCTCAGCCCACGATGCGAAACCCGGCCGTCGCGAAGTGCGAGTCGAACGCGAACGCCAGGCGGATGCGGCGCTGTTCCATCAGAACGAAGCTGACCGCATCGACTGCCGAGAGCTTGTGAAGGTCGGGCCGATCGAAGTACCTCCACGCCTGCTCGAGGTCCCTGGCGGTGCACGGAAGGACCTTGAAGTGAGGGACCGACAGCAGCGAGTCTTTCCACGCCACGGCAACCTGTCGCGTCGTGTTGCGGTCGAGGAACGTGAAGGTCTCGAGGACGACGGCAACCGATGTGTGGCATCTGGCACCAGCCGCCCGCAGTTGTGCCCAGGTGGCCCGCGCCCGCTCGTGCAGCGGGTCGCGGGTCAAGGCGAGGGCGATCCAGGCGCCCGTGTCCACGAACACCAACTCCCCGGCGCGCATCGCAATCAGGGCTCGTCGTAGATGTGGTCGTGCTCGATCGCGGTGTGGGAGGGGGTCCCGTCCCAGAGAGCCACCGGGCCCTCCGATGTCGGATGGAGCCACACGCGGCGAATGGCCTCGCGAACCAGATCGGCCACGCTCCGTCTCGAACGCTCGGCGACTTCGTGCAGCGCGTCAAGGTCTTCGCGACGGAGGTAGACCTGAGTCTTCACCATGGGTGTCATGTTACGTGATCGAGTGACACCTGTCAAAGACCCGGGTCGAGCCGACGACGTCGATGATCCTCAGACCGTGGCGACGCTCCTTCCACGGGCCTCCGCCACCCTCAGGCCCGCACGTGTCCTGGCGGCCGAACCGGAGCCCACGCCCGAAGGCCGAGTCTGTCAGGCCACCGGAAGCCTTATGCGCTGAGGGGGTTGGGCGGTAAGGAAGATTCCAGCCGCCGTCTATTGGATCCCGTGGTCAGCGATCGCATTCTGGTGGGAGGAGGTGCCATCCATGAAACGCAACGAGGCTGTTGCCCAGCGGTCACGCCAGAGAGAAGAACGAGCAGTAGGCCCAGACCCAGATACAGACGGGCCATGCGATGGTTGCCGGCGAAGCGTGTGGCGTGAAGCGGATCCTTGTAGATGCAATCTTGCTGTGTTCATCCTTCGCCAGGCGCAAGGATTTCAAGACGGGCTGGACGGTCTCTGAGGCCGCACCATGAGCACATCCAAGACACGCGCCGAGTTGCTCCCGTCCTTGGTGATTCCATGAGCGACCTGTGTTCTCTTGCAGCTGAATGAACAGCATCGATCCTGGCCCCGCTCCGCTCCTTCGCATCGGCACCCGCGGCGGCGCTCTTGCCTTGTGGCAGTCTGGTGAAGTCGCGCGCCTCATCGTTGCCAGCTATCCAGATGTCACGGTCGATCTTCAGCCGATTCGAACCACCGGAGATCGCGTTCTGACGACCCCGCTCGCGCAGATCGGCAGCAAGGGACTGTTCACCAGGGAAATCGAGGACGCCCTCCTGGAAGGCGCCATCGACATCGCGGTCCACAGCCTGAAAGACCTGCCCACTCGTCTTGCCGACGGCCTCACGCTGGCTGCGGTGTTGGATCGTGCCGATCCGCGGGACGCATTGGTGGCGCCGCCTGGAACGAGGCTGAGCGGCCTGCCGCCCGGTGCTCGCATCGGCACCTCGTCTGTGCGGAGGCGGGCGCAGTTGCTGGCAGCACATCCGCAGCTTGTCGTGCTCGACGTGCGCGGCAACATCCTGACGCGGCTGGACAAGCTCGACCGCGGCGAGTACGACGCCCTCGTGCTCGCCCACGCAGGATTGCAGCGGCTTCGTCTCGGGGCGCGCGTGGCCGAGGTGATCGAGGTCGAGGTCGTTGTGCCAGCCGCAGGGCAGGGCGCCCTTGCGGTCGAAGTCCGGGATGGGGACGCTCGCGTCGCCTCCCTCGTTCAGGCGCTCGACCATCGTCCAACGCGCCTCGCGACATGTGCCGAACGGGCGTTCCTGGCGCGGCTGGACGGCGGGTGCCAGGCACCCATTGGCACGCTCGGCACATGGGCGGACAGCGTGATGACGCTGGTGGGTCTGGTGTCGGACCTGCGCGGGGTACGAGTCGTGCGGGGCAACAGCCAGGCGGTTGTCCGCGCGGAAGCCGAGGCCGAGGATCTTGGCGTCCGCCTGGCCGAACGCCTGCTGCAACAGGGCGCCGCCGATATTCTCGCGGACGTCCGCGCGATCCCACACGGCGATCCTGGCGTCGGTCGGGACGAGTTGTGATCCTGGATCAGCGCCGCCGCAGCGCTGTCATCACCGAAGCCGACGGGCCTGGTGGAACACTGGCGACGCGTTGCGTCGAGGCCGGCCTTGACGTGCGAATGTTGCCGGTGGTGGCCCACGGCCCTGCGCCGAACCCGGCGCCGCTGGCCGCCGCCCTGGCCCGGTTGCCGGACTACGACTGGGTGGCGTTTACCAGTGCCCGAGGTGTAGACGCCGTGTGTGGATTCGCCGAGTGGAGCCGGTGGCCATGGGGGGCGACGGAACGGCCCCGTGTCGCGGCTGTCGGTCCGGTGACGAGGGCCGTCCTTGCTACGCACGGTGTTCCGGTAGCTCTGTGTCCCGAGACCCCGGGTGCCCGCGCGCTGGCCCAGGCCATGATCGACGCCGATAGCGGTTCACTGGCAGGGCGCACGGTTCTCTGGCCCAAATCCAATCTCGCACGACCCGACTTCGGCGATGCCCTCCGTGCCGCGGGCGCGCGCCTGGTGGAGCCCGTCTCGTACTGCACCACAGCCGTGCGGCCTCCGGACCTGGCCGACATCCTGCGGGATCTCGAAGACGGTCGCATCGACTGCGTGGCGTTCTTCTCGCCATCGGGAGCGGCGAATCTGGCGGCCGTCATGCCCGATGGGACGCTGTCGGCGTTGGCTGGCCGGACGATCGTGGCCAGCGTGGGGCCCACCACGTCCGCAGCACTCGCTGGTCTTGGCGCGCCGGCGGCGGTTGAAGCTGAGTCGCGGACGGCTGGTGGCTTGGCTGCGGCCCTGCTAAGCTATCTCGGCTCGAACGATTGGAACCCACCATGAGCTTTCCGATCCACCGTCCCCGTCGACTCCGCCGAACCGATACCCTCCGGCGCCTCGTGCGCGAAACGCAGTTGAGCCCCGCGAATTTCATCGAACCGCTGTTCGTGTGCGCGGGCGAGGGTGTGCGGCGTCCCATCGCGGCGATGCCGGGCTGTTACCAGTTGAGCGTGGACGAACTCGTCGACGAGTGCCGCGATCTGCCGGGGTTGGGAATCTCCGGCGTCATCCTGTTCGGGCTTCCGGACGCGAAGGATCCGGACGGGGCTGCCGCCGCCGATCCTCAGGGACCAGTGGCCACCGCCCTGACCGCGCTGCGGCGTGCATACCCGTCGCTGTCCTTGTGGGCCGATGTCTGCCTCTGTGAATACACGGACCACGGCCACTGCGGGCCGTTGACGACAGGACCCGATGGCCGCGTCGACGTGGACAACGATCGTGCCCTGCCTCGCCTGGCGGACGCCGCCCTGGCGTATGCCGCAGCGGGGGCGGATGTCGTGGCGCCATCCGACATGATGGACGGCCGCGTCGGGGCCATCCGCGGTGCGCTCGATCGGGCGGGCCGCACCGATACGGTCATCGTCTCGTACGCCGCGAAGTACGCGTCGGGTTTCTATGGGCCGTTCCGGGAGGCGGCCGGGTCGGCCCCCGCGTTCGGCGATCGCCGTGGTTATCAGATGGATCCCGCCAACAGTCTCGAGGCGCTCCGCGAGGTGGCGTTCGACATCGAGGAAGGCGCGGACATCGTCATGGTGAAACCGGCCCTGGCGTACCTGGACGTGGTGCATCAGGTCAAGACGCGATTCGAGGTGCCGGTCGCCGCGTACAACGTCTCGGGTGAGTTTGCGATGATCAAGGCCGCCGCGGCCAACGGATGGCTCGACGAGACCCGAATCATGCTGGAGACGCTGTTCTGCATCCGCCGGGCCGGGGCGGATATCATCCTGACCTACTTCGCGAAGGCCGCCGCGCGGGCGCTGGCCTGATCGGCGGACAGACGGGGGAGTCGAGCGTGCCGGATCTTCCATCCTCAGCGGGCCCCGCCAGCCTGGCGCTGTTCGATCGAGCCACACGGCTCATTCCCGGTGGTGTGAACTCGCCCGTGCGGGCGTTTCGCGGGGTCGGCGGCACGCCCCTGTTCATCGCGCGGGCCCGCGGCGCCCGAGTCGAGGACGAGGACGGCCGGAGCTATCTCGACTACATCGGGTCGTGGGGCCCGATGATCCTCGGCCACGGTCATCCCGCCGTGGTGGAGGCTATTCAGAGCCAGATCACACGAGGTGCGTCATTCGGGGCTCCCTGCAGGCTCGAAGTGAAGATGGCCGAAGCGCTGGTCGCACGCGTGCCGTCGATCGAGCGCGTGAGAATGGTGAACTCCGGCACCGAAGCGACCATGGCCGCTGTCCGCCTGGCCCGTGGCGCCACCGGGCGATCGAAGATCGTGAAGTTCGAGGGCTGCTATCACGGCCACGGCGACTCGTTTCTGATCAAAGCGGGATCTGGCGCCGCGACGTTCGGTGTCCCGGACAGTGCCGGCGTGACGGAGGGAACCGCCCGCGATACCCTGACGGCGGCGTTCAACGATCTGGATAGCGTGTCCCGGTGGTTTGGCGAACATTCGGGGGCGATTGCCGCCGTGATCGTCGAACCCGTCGTGGGCAACATGGGCGTCGTTCCCCCGCGGCCGGGATTCCTGCAGGGCCTGCGCGACCTCTGCACCCGCGAGGGTGCCGTGCTGATCCTCGACGAAGTGATGACCGGGTTTCGCCTGGCCCGGGGCGGCGCGCAGGAGCGCTTCGGCGTGCGCGCCGACTTGACCACACTCGGGAAGGTGATTGGCGGCGGGCTGCCGGTCGGGGCCTTCGGCGGGCGATCGGACCTCATGGCGCACGTCGCGCCCGACGGGCTGGTGTATCAGGCTGGCACGCTGTCGGGCAACCCGCTGGCGATGGCTGCCGGGCTCGCGACGTTGCGTCAAATCGAGGCCACGCCCCGGGTTTTACGAAACGCTCGAGCTCCTGGGTGCTCGGCTGGAGGCCGGCCTGGGTGTCCATCTGGCGCGCGATGGTTACCCGTGCCGGCTCGCGCGGGTCGGCTCGATGTGGACGCTCTTCTTCACCGCGGACGAAGTCGTGGACTGGACCGGGGCGTCGCGGTGCGACCGTGTGCGTTTCGCGCGCTTCTTCCACGAGATGCTGCGACGCGGCGTGATGCTGGCCCCGTCGCAGTTCGAATCCAACTTCCTCTCGATTGTGCACTCCGACGCCGACATTGACGAGACCTGTGACGCGGCGGGCGCGGCGCTGGCCGTGGCGTGGTCGTAGCGACGGGGAGCGGGGCATATCGGACTCTAAAGGTCCGCGATACAATGGATTAGCGGCGCTCGGGCGTCACCAATCCGCAGATTATGAATCCAACAACACAAGCGTGGCCTGCAGCGCGGCCACGTGCCCGGGTGCCGGCATTCGTTCCGTTCTCATACTTTGCCTTCCGGCCTCTGGACGTCCCCTTTGCACAGGTGTGCTGAACCGAGAGGCCTCATGGACTCCCTCTCCCGCCGTCGTTTTCTGCAGATCTCCGCCGCCACGATTGCGGCCACATCGGCCACGGCCGGCGTGGCACGACTCGCCGGGAAGGCGATGGCCACCCCCGCGTCCGCCTCGGGGCTGCAGAAGATCCCGACCTTCTGCGATATCTGTTTCTGGAAGTGCGGCGCCATTGCCTACGTCCAGGATGGCACGCTCTGGAAGATCGAAGGGAACCCGGAAGACCCACTCAGCCGGGGCCGTCTCTGCCCCCGGGGCACGGGTGGCATCGGCGCCCAT
>Ga0315278_10005248_pt1 | contig 11771 bp, 6 predicted proteins | sample YL17G06_0_MG_FD_203880 | JGI IMG/M metagenome (GOLD analysis project Ga0315278, IMG submission 203880) | Sediment microbial communities from Yellowstone Lake, YNP, Wyoming, USA - YL17G06_0 | ecosystem: Environmental > Aquatic > Freshwater > Lake > Sediment | place: USA: Wyoming | collected... | reverse complement strand
CCGCCCGTGCTGCCGAAGAGCACCGCGAAAACGCCGAAGGCGGTCGAAGGGGATTGAAGACAGCCGTGGAGGACCGGGTGCGACCTGCGCCGGAATTCACTTGCCTCGACGGGCAACCCGGGGTCTGCCCGCCCTGAGCGTAGTCGAAGGGAAGACCCCGGGCTCCACTTGAAAAGACTCACGGGCACCGTCAACTCAAACGGTGTCCGGGGCTGGCTGCAGGCCGGGTGTTCAGACCCGGCGCTCAGGATCGAGCGGTCTGAAGACCCCGGGCTCCACCAGAGAAGAACGCTCTGCTCTCACCTACTTCTTCGCGGGCGCCGGCACCTTGATGGGTTCCGGCACGTCGAGCTTCAGCTTATAGGTCGCCAGCGTCTTGCTGAGCGTGGCCGCCTTCGCAATCAGCGCATTGACCTCGGCCATCGTCTTCGGAAACTGCACCTTGGAGTCGGCGTAGGCTTTCTGCGCCACGTCGGTGACGGGCATCGTCGCCATCAGCGCGTTCTTGGCCTGCCCGATGCGGGCCATCAGGCCTGGCGTCGGCGTGACGGCCGCCGCGCCGCCACCGCCTCCACCACCCCCTCCGCGGCCAGCACCACCAGCCGCGAATTTCGGCATGAGCGCCGTCAGCTCTTTGTTGAACGCCTCGAATGACGCCTTGGCGTCGGCCGGCACGTCGGTGCGGCCGGCGATCTCTTTCGCCAGCTCTCCGGTGCGCGTGCTGAGCGGCCGGAGCGCAGCGCCAGCCTCGTTGCCCACGCGCTGGAGTTCGTGCATTTCCATCGCCATGTCGAATCTCTTCTTGCGCTCGATCTCCGAGAGAGCCACTTCCGGATCCGACATCACCTTCAACGGCTTGCTTTCGATCGTCTTGCCGTCAACCACCAGCGCCACGGTGTACGTGCCGGCTGGAACGAAGGGGCCGGCATCGCCGCCTCCGCCCCCGAACCCGCCGCCGCCGCCCCGGCCACCCGAACTGCAGCCGGCGCCGAACGGATTCTGAGCAGCCGCGCCGCCCCGGCCACCCGCGCCGCCCTGGCCGCCCGCGCCGCCCTGGCCACCCGCTCCGCCCTGGCCACCCGCTCCGCCCTGGCCACCCGCGCCGCCCTGGCCGCCCGCTCCGCCCTGGCCACCGCCCGCGCCTCCACGGCCGGCCCTGCCGCCCGGATCAGCGGCAGCCGACGGGAGCGGCTGCACGCGCAGATCCCAGCACGCCGCCTGCATGCCAGGCTTGTTGCTGTTGGCGAGGACCTGTCCGGAGATTTCGCGCATGTCCTTGCCGGCCGCATCCGTGATCTTCAACTTGACGTCACCGGCCTGCTTCTTGAGGAACCAGGAGATCATGGCCGCCTGAGGCGGATTCTCGCCAAAGAACGTCTGATCGCCCCAGAACTCATAGTTGCGATCACTGGCCGGCCGCCGGTACATCGAGAAGGGCGGCGGCGTGAAGAGCTTCGCCTCGGCGGCCGCCTGTGCCGCCGCAAACTCCTGGATGGGCTCGAGATGATCGAGAATCCAGATCGACCGCCCGTGCGTCGCAACCAGCATCGCGTTGTCGCGCGTGTGAAGCGTGATCTCGTCAACCCGCACGGTGGGGAAGTTCGCCTTGATTCGCATCCAGCTCTTCGCGCGATCGATCGACACGAACAGACCCGTCTCCGTGCCGAGGTAGAGCACATCCGGATTCTTCAGGTCTTCGGTCAACGTCCGCGCGATTTCGCCCTTGAGGTTCGCGTTCGCCGACCGCCACGTCTGCCCGGCGTCGTTGCTCGCGTAGACGTACGTCTCGAAGTCGTTCTGCCGGTGGCCGTCGAACGTGGCGTACACCGTGTTCTCGTCGAACCGCGACGGCGCGACCTTCGACACGTAGATGCCCTTGGGCAGGCCAGGCACCTTGTCGATGACCTGCGCCCACGCCTTACCGGCATCCTTCGTTACCGCCAACCGCCCATCGTCGGTGCCCGCGTAGAGCAGGCCCGCCTTCATTGGTGATTCCGCAAACGTGGTGATCGTCGGCCATGCCGCGATGCCGTCATTCCGTGCGATTGTGACCTCGCTGCCTTTCACGCCCATCGTCACGATGTCCTCGCGACTGGCGCCGCTGGTGAGATCGGGACTGATTGGCGTGAAGGTGAGGCCCTTGTCGTTCGAGCGGAACACCCTGTTGGCCGGGGCATAGATGATCTTCGGGTCGTGCGGCGACAGCGTGATCGGCGTGTCCCACTGCCAGCGCAGCGGAGGCTCGCCGGGAGCGGCCTGCGGCCGGATCTGCAACGACTCGAACGTCACGCGATCGATGCGCACGATGTTGCCGTCCTGCGACTCGCTGTAGATCACGCGCGGGTCCGAGGGATCCTGAAGCACGGCGAAACCGTCGCCGCCCTGGATCGTGGCCCAGTGATGATTGGCGATGCCGGCGTTGCCGCGCACCGCACTCGGCCCGCACCAGTCGTAGTTGTCCTGCATGCCCCCGCACACGTTGTACGGGATCGCCATGTCGAAGCTCACGTGATAGAAGAGCCCGACGGGCAGGTTCGGCAGGAAGTTCCACGTCTTTGACTGGTCGTACGACACGGCCAGGCCGCCGTCGTTGCCGATCAACACGTGGTTCGAGTTCGCCGGGTTGATCCAGATCGCGTGATGATCCGAGTGGGTTCTTGATGCGGCCGCCGTGTTGACGGCTTTGCCGCCGTCGAGGGTCAGGTGGAGATCGACGCCTCCCAGGAAGACGACTTCGGAGTCGTTGGGATCGATGCGGACCTGGCTGAAGTACATCGGCCGCGGGTTGACGTTGTTCACCTTGCGCCACGTCGTGCCGCTGTCGTCAGAGCGATAGAGACCCGTGGGCGTCGTGTTGACGCCGGTCGCCATTCCCCGTCCGCCAAAACCGCCACCAGCCGGTGGACCAGGAGCCTGTTCGCCAGCCACAGCGGCTTGCCCGGCCGTAGCCGCAGGCGAAGGCGGGCCAGCCTGCGCGCCTCGACCACCGCCAGCGTCAGGCGCACCGGCGGGAGCGCCAGCCGCCTGCCCCGCCGTAGCCGCAGGCGAAGGCGAGCCACCGGCTCCGCGTCCGCCGCCCGCCGCCGAGGGGCCTTCGACCAGCGCATACAGGATGTTCGGCCGGCGTCGGTACACATCAAACGCGATGCGTCCCAGTGCGCCCTCGGGCAAGCCGCCCTTCATCTTCGTCCATGTGTCGCCGCCGTCAGCCGACTTGAAGAGGCCGCTGCCCGGGCCGCCGCCGTTCATGCAGCACACCGTGCGGCGCCGCTGATACATCGACGCGTAGAGGATCTTGCTGTTGGCAGTGTCCATCGCCAGGTCGTTCGCGCCTGTGTCGTCGTCGACCTTGAGCACCTGCTTCCACGTCTTGCCGGCGTCGGTCGTCTTGTACACGCCGCGCTCGCCGCCCGGCCCCCACAGGCTTCCGGTGGCCGCCACGAACACGGTGTTGTTGTCGCGCGGATCGATGACGATGCGATTGATGTGCCGCGACGTGCGCAAGCCCATGTTGGCCCACGTCTTGCCGCCGTCGGTCGACTTGTAGACACCGTCACCCCACGAGGTGCTCTGCCGGTTGTTCGATTCGCCGGTGCCGACCCAGACCAGGTCCGGGTTGCTCTGCGACACGGTGACATCGCCAATCGACATCAGGCCCTGGTCCTGGAACTGGGCTTCGAACGTTGTGCCGTTGTTGCTGGTTTTCCAGACGCCGCCATGCGCCGCGCCCACGTAGTACACCGCGGGGTTGGTCTCGTACACGGCGAGGTCGCTGATCCGTCCCGACATCGACGCGGGGCCGATGGAACGGAAATGGAGCGTGTCGAACGGCGAGCCTGCCGGCGTGGCCGGCGCCGCCTGCTGGCCGGCTCCAGCCAGCGTCTGGCCGGCGATGGCCAGGACAAGAGCAATTGCCGCGCCGAGACCCATCACACGTAAGCGCTTCATCACAGGTAGCCTCCAGAACATCAAGGGAGAGACGGCCGATTATAGGCCAGTCCGGGCGCGTTGTGCGCGGGCATCTCCGAATACGGGAAAATCCGAACACCTGTTCGGCGCATGCGGCTCTCCGGCACTCGACACGGGAAGGCCGGGGGGTGTATCTTGCCGGTCTCGCCACGATCCGGGCCGCACGGGATCAGTGTCGCGACCACTTGAGATACACCGAACAACGCCACGGAGGCATCATGTCGACACGCGGGCCAATCGACTCCGGCCACCTCGCGAAGCGCTTCGCCCTGGCCGTTTCCCTCATCCTTATTCTCACGGTTTTCCAGTTGCCGATGTTCGCGCAGGCGACCACGGCAGCGCCACCGCAGAAGCCGGCAGCCGCCACTCCGCAAGCCGCTCCCAAGGCGCCCGAGAAGGCGCCGGAGCCGCCAAAGAAGCCGCTCAGCTGGGCGGACCAGATTCTCGCGCTGGAATCCTACGCGACCCCGCCGCCAGAATTGGCGCCAGCGGTGCTTGCACCGCGCTGGCAGAACACCACGCTTGGCAACGCCAGCCGGGACAAGAAGTGGTTTCTCAACATGATCGGCGACGGCCCGGTGCCGATGGCCACTTTCTCGAAGCCGTTCCACGAGCTCGGGGGCGTCTTTATCGACTTCAAGGCCAATCGGGCGCGCTCGCTGACCATCAGCAACAACGTCGGCATCCAGATCACATCGGCGTCTGACGGCACGAAGAAGACCATCCAGACACCGCCCAGCGCACGCGTGTCGAGCGCGGTCTGGTCGCCCGACTCGAAGAGCATCGCGTACTACGTTCACACTGACGATGCCACGCACATCTGGGTCACGGATATCGCGACCAACAAGGCACGGCAGGTCACGACCACGCCTGTACTGGCGACGTTCGTGTCGAGCTTCGAATTCACCGAAGACAGCAGGCAGATTACGACCGTCGTCATCCCGGACGGCCGCAAGCCGATTCCCGTGGCGCCGGCGGCGCCGAGCGGACCCGAAGTGAAGGTCAGTGAGGGGACCGACAAGAACCGCCTGCGGACGTTCGCGAGCCTGATGGGCACGCCCTACGAGTTCGCGCTGCTCGAGTGGCACACGACCGGGCAGTTGGTGACGATCGACGTCACGGTGCCGGTGGCACCCGCTGTCAAGGGCAAGCCGGCGGCGGGAGCAGCGAAGAATGTGAAGAAGATTGGCCAGCCGGCGATGATCCGCGCGATCGATGCCTCGCCGGATGGCAAGTTTGTGCGCGTCACGACCATGACGAAGCCGTTCGCGTACATCGTGCCGGTGAGCAACTTCGGCCAGGTCGAGGAAGTCTGGGATGTCGACGGCAAGGTGCTGGCGAAGGTGACGGATCGGCCGCTCAACCTTGGCGTGCAGGACGACACGGCGCCGCCGCCCGATCCGACGGCCGCCCCCGGCGGCGGACGAGGAGGAGCGGGCGCGCAGCAGGGCAAGCGTGAACTTGCGTGGCGGCTGGATGGCCAGGGCTTCACGTACCTGGAGCAGGAACCCGCGCCAGCGGGCGCGGCGGGGGCCGGACGTGGAGCCGCGGCGGCGGGTCGCGGCGCTGGCCGCGCGGGTGCCGCCGCGGGCGATCAGGCTGCCGGAGCAGGGCGCGGTCAGGCGCCGCAGCGCAAGGATCGCCTGTATCAGTGGCTGCCGCCTTTTGCGGACAAAGGTGCCAAGGTCCTCTTCGAGAACGCCACGCGCATGAGCGGTGTGCGGTATTCCCCCGACATGCAGACGATTTTCTTCAGGGAGACGAGCGGGCAGAACACCATCGAGGTCGCGGTCAACCTGAAGGAGCCCGAGCCGCGCTACACGCTCGCGCGATTCCGGACTGACGAGCCGGCAGCCAGCCCAGGCACATTGCTGTCGACGCGCGGTGGCGGGGGCGGCGGCCGTGGCGGTGGTGGTGGCGGACGAGGCGGAGCCGGCGGCGGTTCAGGCCCGGTGATGATGTCGGCCGACAACACGAGCGTCTATTATCAGGGCACGACGTACGACAAGGACCCCGAGCAGGTCGGGCCCAAGACCTTCATCGACAAGGTGACGATCAAAAACGGCGAGAAGAAGCGGCTCTTCGAGAGCGACAACAAGGACGTGTTCGAGAGCGTCGCGACCGTGATCGATCCGGAGGCGGGCCGGTTTGTCGTGGAGCGCCAGAGCCCCACGCAGACGCCGCAGTTCTTCCTGGTCGATGGCACAGCGCGCAAGCAGCTCACCGAGAACAAAGATCTGTTTCCGGATCTGACCAGCGCACCCAAGCAGCGTGTGATCGTGGAGCGGCCCGATGGCATCAAGTTCGCCCTCAGCGTGATGCTGCCGCCAGACTGGAAGCCGGGCGGTCCGAAGCCGCCCGCCATCTTCTGGCTGTACCCGCGCGAGTTCGTCGATCAGGATGCGATCGACAGGCCGGATCGCACCTTCAACAAGAACGCGTTCCAGAACTTCGGCGCGCGGTCGATGCAGTTCCTTGTGCGCCTGGGCTATGCCGTCGTCGTGGAAGCGCCCGGCGGCGGGCTCCCCATCGTCGGCCCGGCCAACCAGCAGAACAACAACTACGTGAACGACCTGCGGAACAGCCTGTCGGCGATGATTGACGAACTCGATCGCCGCGGGCTGGCGGACCGCAACCGCCTGGCCATTGGCGGCCACAGCTACGGGGCGTTTACGACCGTCAACGCGATGGTGCACACGCCGTTCTTCAAGGCGGGCATCGCCGGTGATGGCGCGTACAACCGGACGTTGACGCCGCTGGGGTTCCAGAGCGAACGTCGCGACCTCTGGGAGGCGCCGAACGTCTATCTCGGGATGTCGCCGTTCATGTACGCGAACAACATGACGGGCGCCCTGCTGATGTATCACAACCTCCACGACCAGAACGTCGGCACCGACCCCACCAACTCGATTCGGCTGCACCACGCGCTCAACGGGCTCGGCAAGACATCGGCGCTCTATCTCTACCCGCTGGAGGACCACGGGCCGGTGGCGCGCGAGACACTGCTCGACCTGTGGGCCCGCTGGTCGGCGTGGCTCGACAAGTACGTCAAGAACCCGGTGAAGGTGGAGAAGAAGGCCGCGCCGGCTGACGCGATCGAGAAACAGTAGGAAGACACCCGCAGGGGCGGCCCCCCTTGGCACGCCACAGCCGTAGGCGAAGGCGGCTGTGGCCGCCCGGCGGGTTCGCGTGTCGGGCAACCACGGGGGGTTGCCCCTACGGAATCACGGCCAGATCTCGTAGGGGCGGCCCCCTGTGGCCGCCCCTCAGTCAGCACGTCGACCCATGGCTTGAGTGAGCGGGGACGCGGAGGAACCGTCGTCCTGCCGACGCCTAGAACCCTCCCCGCCCACCCCCGCGTGCCGGCGCCGCGCCCGTGCCGAACTTCACGATCTTCCGCGTCTTCATGTTGTAGACGTCACCCGCCGACAGCACGTAGTACGGCTTCTCCCACGGCTGATACAGGCGCGTGTTGTCGTGGATGGCCACCTTCCACTTACCTATCACGTCGAACGTGTCGCCAGACACGATGATCGCGGTGCCTTCTGACAGGCCGATCCCGAGCAGGGTCGGCATCTTCCTGATGACGTCGGTGAGGTCGTCCCATCTGTTGCGCGTGTTGATGTGCTGGTCGATGGCGGACTTGCGCAGGAACGCGAACCCGTGTTCGTGCTCCTTTTCCGGGGTCATCATGATCTGCGCGCCGGCGACGGCCCCGCGCACCAGGTAGTCGCCCTGGATAGTCGCGCCGGCCGAACTGCCTCCGATCACACCGCCGCGCTCGAGGACCTTGTGGAATTCCTTGTAGGTCAGCGTGTTCATGTAGGAATCGACGATGTTCCACTGGCGTCCGCCGTCAAACCATACTGCGTTGGCGGTCCGCAGAATCTTCGCGAATTCCTCGGTGTCGGCCACCTTCGGATCGTGCGTGTGGAGCATCTTGACGTTCTTGACGCCACGCTTGAGCCAGCCGGCGACGACCTGTTCTTCCCTGTACGCCCTGATCGTGCCGTCCGGGTTCTTGTTGCCGCCCGCGGTTGGCACGACGACAAACGAGGCGTCGGGGCCGCCGGCCAACTGGATGAACTTCTCGTAGATCCCCGTGCCCTCGAGTGATCCGCCGCCGACAATGACGAGAGTGCCTTTGGATGGGCCGTACTCGGGCGCGTCCTGGCCAACAGGCTGACCGCTGGTCGGGTTGTTGATCGGACCGGTGACCTGGCCGCTGGTTCGATCGCTGATTCGGCCGCTTGTCTGACTGTTCGTTTGACCGCTGATCTGACCGCTGATCTGGTCGTTGATCTGGCCGGTGATCTGACCGCTGACCTGATCGCCACCCTGGCCGAGAGCCTGGTCGCCCGCTGGATTGCCGTAACTGGCGGCCAGAACGAGCGCGGCCACAACGACCATCACGAATCGTCTGCGCACGAGGTTCTCCGAGAGTCTCGATTGTCTTGATTGCCTCGACTATCCCGGGTCGCCGGTCGCGCGCCGGGTCCCGGATTCAGGTTTGCACCCGCGCATCCTACCGTACCTGCGCGTGCCAGTCGTTCGACGGGCAGCAACTCGAGTTGGCGCGTCGCGGAGAGCGTTCCCGGGATATCGGTTCGTGCATTCGTAGGGACGGCCCCCCTTGGCACGCCATAACCGTAGGCGAAGGCGGCTGTGGCCGCCCGCGTCGCGGGTTGCGAGGACACGCGAGTTCCAGCGCCGCAGGGGTCCGGTTCGTGCATTCGTAGGGGCGGCCCCCTGTGGCACGCCATAGCCGTAGGCGAAGGCGGCTGTGGCCGCCCGCGTCGCGGGTTGCGAGGACACGCGAGTTCCAGCGCCGCAGGGGTCCGGTTCGTGCCTTCGTAGGGGCGGCCCCCCTTGGCACGCCATAGCCGTAGGCGAAGGCGGCTGTGGCCGCCCGCGGCGCGGGTTGCGAGGACACGCGAGTTCCGGCGCCGCAGGGGTCCGGTTCGTGCATCAGCAGGGGTCCGGTTCGTGCATTCTCGTAGGGGCGGCCCCCCTTGGCACGCCATAGCCGTAGGCGAAGGCGGCTGTGGCCGCCCGGCCGTACATATGGCGATACTGCACCCGCTTCGTCGTGCTTCCATGCGGTTGCCCGGCTACGACTACTCACGGCCCGGTGCGTACTTCGTCACGGTTTGCGCGCAGAGTCGTGCGTGCTTGTTCGGCAGGATTGCGGGCCAAGAAGCGTCGGTGAACGCCGCCGGGTTGATGGTGAGCCTGGTTTGGAAGGACCTCCCGGTCTTCTATCCAGGCGTCGGAGTGGACTCCCTCGTCGTCATGCCAAACCACGTACACGGCATCCTCCTCCTCCATGGTGACGACCGCGTTGGCTCCGGGCAACCACGGGGGGTTGCCCCTACGGGATCAGGACAGGGAGACAACATGATCCGGCGCATGTCGGTCGGCGACGTCGTGCATCGATTCAAGACGATGACGACGAGGCGATACGTCGATGGCGTGCGACAACTGGGCTGGCCGGCATTTGCCGCTCGATTGTGGCAACGCAATTACTACGAGCATGCCATCAGGAATGACGTGGACATGGATCGCGTCCGGCGTTACATAGAGGAGAACCCCGCACGTTGGGCTTTCGACCACGAGAACCCCGACTCGCATTCGTAAGGGCGGCCCCCCTTGGCACGCCATAGCCGTAGGCGAAGGCGGCTGTGGCCGCCCGCGTCGCGGGTTGCGAGGACACGCGAGTTCCAGCGCCGCAGGGGTCCGGTTCGTGCATTCGCAGGGGCGGCCCCGGTCGGCTCGACGGCAAGCTCGGTGCGGCGCTCTATACATTCACGCCGGGATCGCCGGACAACCCGTGCATGTTGAGGATGCAACCGGATGTCTTGTGGCGGCTCTTTCACACATGCGGGTCGAATGTCGTTCATTCTACCCACGAACAAGAGGATCCGTACAGCAGCGTTTCTGCTCCTGAACTGACGACCTGCTGATTACGAATCACGTGTTTTCACTTTCTCGCTCGTTACCCCATGAACCCGCCCGGACGATAACGCAACGCCCGCTATCGGACCGAGTCGCCCCCCAGGCACAGCGGCGCCGGGGGCAGTGGTGCGCAGGAATGTGCGGCGGGATGTCCGCATGGGTGGCGCGCCTCCTCTGGCGGGACGGCCCACAGTAGTCGTCGCCACCACGAGGGTCAAGCGGGCCGCGCGCCAACTCTCGCTGCCGGTGCCGCTCCCGCTCCAAAGTGTCGCCGTGCTTCGTCTGTCCGACGGCCCTCTGGACCAGGATGTCTTCGATGCAGGCGACGATCGACGAGTTGACGGAGGAGACCCGCGCCTTTCGCGACGCGCGCCGACTTCACCTGTTCTTCAGGCGACTGTGTTCTACTCAAGAGGCGATTCATCGGGTTGTTCGCAGTCAACTGTCGGTGTCGTGCCCTTTCGGATCAGCGTTCAGGAGGCCCTATATGAGAAGGTTGGTCGTGGGATCGGCAATCGCGATTGCGCTGTTCACGCTCACGGGGCAGGCCCGGCAGGCCAGCTCCGATGGGCCGTACAAGGTGCTCAAGACCGCGAAGGTCGGCGGGGAGGGCGGTTTCGACTACATCTATGCGGAAGTCGTCGGACGCCGAATCTACATTCCGCGTGGCGGCAGGCGAGCGGTCCCGGCGACCGACACCACACCCGCCCAGCCCGCAGTGCCGGGCCGGATCACGGTCTTCAATCTCGACACGCTCGAGCCGGTCGGTGAGATTCCCGATAGCGGAGGCAACGGCGTGGCGGTCGACCCGAAGTCCGGCCACGGCTTCTCGAGCAGCAAGCCGGTGACGATGTTCGACACGAAGACGCTCACCGTGATCAAGAAGATCGACACGGGTGCCGCGCAGGGGGACGGCATTCTGTTTGACGCCTTCAACAACCGGGTCTACGTCTTCAGCCACCCGACCAAGGACGCGACCGTGATTGACTCAAAGGACGGCACTGTGCTCGGCACAATCGACCTGGGGGGCGTGCCGGAACAAGGCGTGGTCGACGGCAAAGGCAACCTCTGGGTCGTCATGCAGGACCCGGTCGGCAGCGTCACTGCCGTCGACGCCAAGACGATGAAGGCGACCGGACACTATTCGTTCATCGACAAGGGGAGCTGCAACGGGCTCGCGTTGGATGCGAAGAACCACATCCTGTTCGCGGCGTGCGCACGATCTGGGGTCCCGCCCGCGCCTCCGGCACCGCCCGCACCTCCGGCACCGCCGGCCGCAGGAGCACCGCCGGCACCTCCCGCCCAGCCTTCCCAGCCGCCACCTCCGCCGAAACCGATGATGGTGATCCTGAGTGCCGACGACGGCAAGATCATCACGACCCTGCCGCTTGCCGGCGGCTCTGACGGCGCCGTGTTCAACCCGGCGACCATGGAAGTCTTCAGCTCGCACGGCAACGGCACGATGACCATCGTCAAAGAGAAGAGCCCGACCAGCTTCGAGGTCGAGCAGAATCTGCAGACGATGCCGGGAGCCCGGACGCTGACGCTCGACCGCAAGACGGACCACATCCTGACGATGAGCGTTGAGCGCGGGCCGGCACCCGCACCGCCGCCGGCTGGAGGCCGCGGGGGCCAGGCCCCGGCGATACCGGGCTCGTTTACCATTCTGGTGATTGGCAAGTAGACGTCCGCCGCCGTCTTCCGCCGCGAGCATGGTCGAACGGCGGGAGATGGTGGCGAGCCCAGCGACTCGCGTGGTTTGTCTGTCCCGTGACTCTCTGGGCTACGATGTATTCCATGCAGACGACCATCGACGAGTTGACGGCGGAGATCCGCGCCTTTCGCGA
>Ga0315278_10005247_pt1 | contig 11774 bp, 10 predicted proteins | sample YL17G06_0_MG_FD_203880 | JGI IMG/M metagenome (GOLD analysis project Ga0315278, IMG submission 203880) | Sediment microbial communities from Yellowstone Lake, YNP, Wyoming, USA - YL17G06_0 | ecosystem: Environmental > Aquatic > Freshwater > Lake > Sediment | place: USA: Wyoming | collected... | reverse complement strand
GTCTTCTGACCCCAAACCACAACTCCCTGTCCTGGGAAACTACAGATTGGGTTGACCTGCTCCTTATACATAGAGTCCCTGTAGGACTTCTTTGGGTTCAATGCAATCTTTGAAACGCCTCTCAAAATTCCACGGTTCAGACCTGCTGGTGCAAACCATGCGTCTGTGGTATCTGCTGTGTAAGCGTAGATGCCGGCCACGTGACCGCCTGAAGGAATCCAGTGGTAGGTATCATTGTACTTGTCGTAGATGTACAACCAGTTGGCGTAGAGTGCAGCGTAGCTGGTGTTTGAGTTCAACACAGCCTTCCTGGTATTGATTACGTTCGCCACCTGGGTTGCCACTGCCGCTACGCCCACAACGTCCGACTTAGGAACGTCGACAATAGCGAAGCAATCAGCTCTAAGCTGAGCGATTTCAATAACCCTGAGCGCGATTTCCTTGTCGGCGCTGGCATACGCACCACCAACTAGGTAGTTTACTTCAACTTCTTCTGGGTTGCTGAACAGGTCCCAGGCGTCGATGATATTCTGCTTACCTGGTGTGCCATCGTTTCCATACGTCAGCATTTGTGACCCGAAGCCTGCTCGCATTGACGAAGTGTTCGTAGATTTGTTGTAGAGCAGAATATATGCGGACTCGATGTTAATCTTTTCCTGACAGTACATATTGTTGCCTTCACTGTCCTTCTTTCCTGGTGTATGACTTACCAAGAACTGCTCGGCGACTTCCCAGCTTACCCCATCAGACATGAGAGTCTCAACGAGAACTACATACTCGTCGCTCGTTGTAGGACCGTGTTCGATGCCTGGAATGAAACCTGAAGTCGCTGCGACTGGGGTATTCCATGTGGTGTAATTGATATTGGAGACGCGAATGTTAGTGTTTCCAAAGACTCCAGGATACTTTCCAAAAATCTGCCACAACTCGGTGGCGTAAACTGGGGAATAAAGGTCTTTGTCTGGGATATAGTTTCCTGACGTCGCTGCTACCGCTCCTGCTGACGTGACGTTTATCCTTGCGTTCTTTGCGGTCGCTGGGTCAACTACTCTGACAAACTGTGCAGTTGTGGCATATTTGAAAAATGATGCCATGGTGAAGAAGTCTTCGTAAGTCGCTGACGTTGGAGGACCGAATGTGCCGGCGAACTCCTTTTCGTCTGTCTGCTGGACCCTCGTCCAAACGGGTCCCCACTGGGCTCTACCCACAAACGCCATTACGTTGACTGCTACGCCGGGCGCGATTGGGGATAAGTCTCTTTCAAGAATCGTTACATCGGGGCTAATAAATGATGGCATTGTCTGTCTCCTTGACCCGAACGATGGTCGGGCTATCCGTGTGAAGTGTTGTGCTGCTTTGAAATATTTATATAAAGAAGAAAGTTACATACCAAATCCGTCGACCTGCCCACTCGGCATTTCCATGCCCGCGCCCGTGTCTTCCTCGTCGCCGGTTCGTGACGGCCTGGTCATGGGAACCATCGAGTACAGGTCTTCCTCACCATCAAAGAAGCTAGTCTTGGTGAAAAAGAGTCCCCAGAGCAGGGAGGTCACGCAGTCGTCATTCTCGTTGTCCTCACCTCTGAATATGCCGGGCGTCAGGATGTCCACCTCGATGTACTTGCTAAGCTCGTAGATGGTGTCCTGGTCAACTATATCTACCTTATTGTTTTCAATTAGTTGCTTGAGGAGGTCGTTGCCAGCCGACTTTGTCTGTTTGGTGGAGCGGATGCCAATCTCGTTGGCTTTGAACTTTGGTGACCAGTTGACTAGGTTCTCGTATTCAGCGTCATGCCAGATATAATCCACTGTTGCCGCGCCTATGTCGTTGTTCTCCACCATTATCCAAGCGTTATTCCATTGTTTGGCGAGGTTAACTACCTCTATACCAAACGGCCGGGTTCCAATACCATTGTTACGGTAAACACCAACTTGCCTGAAAGGCAGCTTGGTGATGTCCAGGATATTGACCACCGAGTAATCGCCTCCTGTGCCCTTTGCTGTGTCCACCCCGAACACGTAGACGTGTTCCGGCTTTACCTCGTCGTAATACCGCCCATAGGTGTCTGAGCGGAGTGGTTCCTTGGCATCCAACATCTCCAGGATTTCTCCCCTGATGAGCGTATTGGTAGAACCTAGGAATACGTTTCCATACTCTTGGTTGAACTTGACTTGACCCATGTTGCGGATGGTTTCAATCTTCCACTGCTCGTCCCTGCCAGGGACTTCCCACCAGTCGACGCGGAATGGTGCAAACGTGTTCTTCTTGGCGACCGCCTTCTGCCAGATATTATGGAAGTGATTCAAACCGTTAGGAGTCGAGACCATGATAATCTTTGACTCTTTACTGGCGGAGATTGTAGGGTATACTGAAGTGAAGAATCCGTCCGCTATGCCGCGCTTAACGAAAGCAAATTCGTCTAAAAACAATACGTTACAAGTCAAACCACGAATACCATCTTCTGTCGTCGCCACGCTGAAACACTTGCTGCCATTCTCTAGCGTACAGCTTGTCTTCTGCCATTCAACGACGCCGACTTGCATCCAATAGGGGAGGCGCTCGTAGGCTATGCGTACCTTCTGGAAGATTTCACCTGCTATGCTGGCTTTGTTGGCTAGGATGGCAATGAGTTTGTCGCTGTTGAAAAGCATATACCAAGTGATAAAGATTGCCGCTATTGTCGACTTACCAATCTGGCGGCTCGCCAGGAACACCGAGAAGCGGTTATTCGCTAGGTGTACCAGCATGCGCTTCTGATAGTCGCGGAGCTGAACGAGTGACTTGCCCTTGTCAGGGTCGTTGATATAGACGTAGTTCTCCGCGAAGTAGACAATGTCTGTTGCGCACTCCGCGAGAATTTCTACCTGCTCGGCAGTATATTCAATGACGACGAAAGCACGCTTGATAGATGGATTCCCATCATAACAATAAGCTTTAGGTAATTTTTCTAGCGTTCCTGGAAGAGGTTTTATCTGTTTTATGATAGGTACCTAGGGTAATTATTCCACATTATTCCACCTTGTTTTCTGTCTCTTATTAATCCATTCAGGTTTTAGTTTCTCACCTTTGTTCCATGCTACTCTTCCTTTTAGCTTGGAAACCCAGCGTTCTCTATTTTCCTGAGAACAAAATCTTCCACGTTGGAATACTATCGTAGGTAGTTCACTCACTAAATGGTGCTCAACGAGAATGAACCGAGTATTCCTTTCAGAGCTTTATTTTTCTTGATTGTGTGGACAATGAAATCCTCGTCGGTATGATAGTCGAGAGTCGTGTAGCCTTGCCCAGTCATCATTATCGTGGAGACCAGAACAGACTTCTCACCAGGGATAAGATAGATGGGTATCGCCTGCCTGCCGAACACCTCGATGACTCTCGCCATCTGGTCGTGGAGCTTGTTGCCCGCCCACAAGAAGAGATGACCGTCAGAGATGAAGCCCCGCACGTCTGGGCGGCCGGCCACGTAGTACGGTTTGGTCTTGAGGTCCTTAATGAGTTCCTGGTATTCCTTGCTGGTGGGGTTGCGAAGAACCTCTATGGTATCATCCGCGACTCTTAGCGTCTTGAATGTCGCTTCGTTTAGGTAGGTCTTGAAGGTCATGACTTCATTATGCCTTTCAATTTGAGGTAGAGCTTATCCTCGGCGGTAGGTTCTAGGAACTCCTTAGGGACAGTATCAATGCCTACCTGCTTCTCCTCGACGACTGCTAGTTTTACAGTCTCCTTTAGAGCTTCGGTGGTGTGGACTTTGATATCCACTTTCTCGGTCTTTGTCTCGACGAGAGCACCGCCTATCGTGATAGGCTTCTTGAACTGGATGACGTCTTCGACTGGCACAAAGTAATGGTCCTCGATGACTGCCTCAATCTTGAAGTTGTAGGAGCCCTCACTTATGAGTCCGGATAGGCTGGGAATAGTGAACCTACAGATGCCGCGCTCATAGACGCCAGGGAAACTCAGCTTGTAGGAAGTCATTTCCATGGTCAGACGAACCTCGGTTAAGCCAGCGTTGGTGCCTTCCACCTGTAGGCCATACTTCAGCTCGTGTTTCTCGTTTAGCATTAGCTCTATCATATTATCCGTACTCCTTTGACTCTAGGTTTCTTCTTGTACTTCGCCATTAGCTTACCGATGACTTTCACTGGCAACCAACGGGTAAACAAAAACGTGCGGGACCATACCTGTTGTTTGTATGTGAGGACAAAGCTAATCTTGTAGCCGCCTGCCCTGTTCGCCCATGGTAGCTTAAGTGCGCCACCGGAGGTACTGCGCCCAGTGGGTCCCGTCTGCCTGCCATATCTCCACAATCCAAGGAGGGCGAGTGAGAATGGGTTGACCTCTATCTGTAGGCTCAGGTTGCCAGAGCGCCCAAAAATCCAACCACCCTCTGGATACTGGACTCTAGGGATGCCTTCAGTTGCTGTTTCCCAAGGGTCTATCATAGGTATTTATACTCTCTGCACTGCGGTGTGGCTGTTATCTGATGAAATATCTTGGTGAATATCGCCTGCCGCCCTGCTTGTTGGCGTAACCACCAATGGTTTTGTTGGGTCTAGACCATAAAGTGTATAGATTTCCATTAAGCGGGTGATTGGGTCAACCTCTGCGTCGTTGAGGATATAGAGGTCCTGTCCAGCCAGAATCTCATCGGTGAGTAGGTTTGGCGTGCCGGCCAGGCGTCGGTATACTGTGATGAGGAACTTCCCATCAGCCCATGGTGTGCCCGTTGGTATGACGACCGAGTAATGCCCCGTTCCTGCGGTCTCAACGAGCGAAATAGTGGAGGCCACCGGGGCACCCTTGGCGGTGATATAGAGATTCTTGCCTGTCATATAGACGAACTCGATTAGTTTATCCATTACTTAATGAACTCCTGTCTTGACCCCTGCGTATCGATTGCATAGTGAAAGTCCATTGACTGAATACCTACGGTTCCTGTGAAGGTATCCGCGCCTGGAAATAGTCCGCTTGCGTTTGCCGTGTCTCTGAAAATTCTAAACTGGATTATGTCGGAAATGTTATAACCCGCTGGTGGTGTAACTGGAAGCCCCGAGCAGATGTTATTTAGTGTCCCAGACACGTAAGTGAAAGCTAGGGTTCTGCAGAAGTAATCTGTCCAGCCAGTTACCTTAGCACCACCGAGAGACTGCCACCTATATCTCATAAGGAAGTTAGGGATTTGGTTTTGATTCTGCTCCCAGTGAAGGTGTGGGTGGATGTCCGTGCCCTTCTTCCATTTGTGACTCAACTGAAAAGATAACCACCCAAAGTCGTTAAGCGCAGCAGCAGCGGTGAATTCGAGTAGCTGTTCGGTAGTGTTTATGCTGACACCAGCTCCTTGAACCTGGATGCCTGTAGAGCCACCAATCATATCATCGTAGACTTGAGTATCTAGGACCAGGGTTTTATAGACTCCTGTAACTAGGTGCAGGTCAGCCGCCGATACCAGATTTGTGGTCGCTATCTGACCGCCGGCGCTTGCCGTATAGGAGAAAGCAAGACCACCGTCGACTGTTGGAGTGCCTGATAGCTGAGGGCTAGAGGCTCTGGTAAAAACTCCGCTGCCGGTCCCTGTGTACTCAAGACTGGTCAAGTGGAAGTATTGCCCAGCGATTCCACCATCTAGCGCCGCCAGGTCGTTGTGGTTGTTTACTGGAAGCGCCGCCCCATAAATGGGCGACGTGGATACTAGTTGAACTATGAAACCGGTAGTAAGTCCCTTCTGAGCGAGGACACGAGCAATAAGGACCGCGTGTGCTGAAATTAGGTCTGGTGGTATATGGATTTGTGTGCCTGCCTTGGCGAGAATATCACTGTCATACTGCACCGGACTAAGTGTGGTGTATATGTGGTCCTCATTTTCAATGCCCCTGTAGATGTAAGTTATCGTCCAGTTCTTATTCTGAGCGAGCGTCTGCACCCCAGTTGCTGGGTCGTACTGCATATTGTTAATCTTAGGACCAGCTGATACACTGACCTGCCAGTTACCTGATGCGTCGTGAGTGAAAGCATGGGTTGTGCTGGCGCTACTGATATCCGTAATAGCGTATTGAATATCCCCCGACCACATTGTCCCACCATTACCAGTTATATTCAAATTGGAAGCAACCGACATCTGGTCGAAACCACTTTCTCTTGCGTACCTATTGGTGTGAAACTGCCTGTGCCCCCTTAACTCTGGGCCGATATAGCCAAGGGTAGGGCTGAGCTGGGTGTGAAGATAGTAATTGGGACCCACCTGAACCGGATATATTATACCAAGGCGTACCAAACTTATATCGTCTGTAAGTTCACCATTGGTAGTAGCACCATAGGTAAGGGTGGCCCTATCCGCATAGATATGGTTGGTGGTGTTTTGGCTGAGCGTAACAATTGTCTCTGCTATAACGTAGTGCCTAATCTCCGAGAGTGAGTCGTTGTAGAAATCACAGGCCGCCGAAGCTATTGTTACGGTACCGTCGTTATTGTTTACTACCGAGAAGGGAATTCCATAATAATGGAAGCCAGCGCGGATGGGAGTGTTTTGAACGCGGTCCCAATACGGCATGCTACCGTCAGTCATGAGCTTCTCGCCAGCATGGCCTTCTTGGTGAGGCAGGGTGTTACCGATTTGGTTCTTGATTAGCACATCTTCCCCCAGTAAAGAGCGGGAGTCCTATGTGTGAACTCCCGCTGTTAATCTTCTTATTTAGTTATCCTATTGACAAAACCTAGGATGGTGATTACTGACGCCACGTCCGCGAAGGCTGTGATGAACGTTCCGTTGTTCAATAAAAGTCCTGGCACTATGCAGGTCAAGCCGGCCTTGGTTGTCAGAGTTTGGGTAATATAATCGCTGGTGCCGGAACTACCATACTCAACGGTAAGCGCTACGTCGGCAGTGTGGTTGTTCTGGGCGTAAACCCAACACTCATCCATGTCTCCGTTAGCGCCGCTAGCCACGGCGGTGTGAACTGCGGTTCCTGGACTTCCTGTAACCGCCACCGAGATTCCCATTCCATTGACTGAGTCACTTAAAAAAAGTTTGTCTATAATCATTGTCTATCTCCTTGTTTATATTTATACGTCTTCTCGGACGTTCATGCGCCTGTCAAATGCTCTCTTCCTGGTGTGAACAAACCTATGTCCTACTGACGGCGGTGGTGAGGGGTCGCCATCCCATCGCCACCAGTCATTGTAATAAGTAGCGCCAGCATCGGAATAACCACCGCCAATAAAAACATCCTTGCCATAAGCGGTTGCTGAGGTAAATACCCTATAACCTGTTGCTCCTATTGTAGCCTTCTCGTCCCAGGCATTTCCGACAGGGTCGTATTGATAAAACTTATTGGTAGATGTGCTTGGATATACTGTCTGCCCAGAAAAAGAGTAACCGTATTCTTCGGTAGCGCATACCGCAGGGTAGTTGATTTTAATTGGATAACTGGCCTTTGACGACCAAGCATTCCCGCTAGGACTGTACATATTCATTGTCTGTACGAAGTCACTACCTGTTTGATTTCCACCAAAACGGTAGATGTTTCCAGCAATGGTCATGCTACCAGCGCCGATGCTACCAGCGCCGATGCTAGCTTTCTGTGTCCAGGTATTGTCTCCTGAGTTCCAACCCCACCAATCTGTTAAGGGCGCACCACCTACTCTACCCGTACCTGCATAAATCCAACCATCCACACCACCAGCAACTATGTGGATTCTGGATGTCCCACCATAAGCCGCTTTTTGGGTCCAGGTATCCCCTACTGGGTCATACTCATAGAAATTAGCATTCGTGGTGACGTGACCAAGGGAATATGCTTTTCCACTTAGGGTTAGGTTTGGGTGGATGCATGTATTAGATACTGAAGGATACTGTGTCCCTTTGGTTGACCACGTACCATCCAAAAGATTGTATGCGAAAACATCGACGCAGGTGGCGGTGAGGGTTCCAGTGGACCATTTGATACCGCCAGCCCAGTAAGCACTAGTCGAAAGGGTAAAAGGTACCGCCTGGAAATGACCAGTCTCTGTACCTGTAATGGGAATATCTGTTTTTCTCGTCCAGGTATTGTATGCCATTAGACACCCAATTCTTCATTGATTAGCTGCTGAGCTGTTTTTACACCATCCCAAAGGTTCTCAACCTGATGAACCTCTACCGACCAGGAGAGCCCGGCGTCAACTTTGCTGCAAATATAGTCAGCTAACTGTTGGGCCTCAGCCTCGGTCATGTAGTACAAACCATTCAAGGCCGGCGCATGGTCTTGTTTCACCCTGCTCCTACCTATCTGAATCTCGTAGCCGAACTTACCAGACTGCCCTAGTATTGCATAAAGTGAATTCGTGTTAGCCATTTCTTACCTCCTTAGCTAAATACTTGATTTTGTAGAATTATTCCACCCTGGTCTGCTGGGACCCACTGAGTAGAGGTTAAGGCAACTACTAATAGATTATTCCTATCAGTTATCCTGTACTTCTGGCCAGGAACCAATGTTCCACCTGTAGCCATGGCGAGGAGCTGGGCGTAGATTATATCGACTATCTTATCTACTGTCTCATCATATATCATTATGATCTCCTTACTAGAACCATAAAGGTTCCATTTAAATTAGTAATTTGTATTTTCTCAAGAGTAACCCTATCACCTTTATTGCCATCTAACACTATATTACCTATGCCCATAATTTGACCATCCAGTGTAATATCTTCGTAAAGTGTATGCACGAATGTGAAAGTATATCCCGCTTCTGCAATAAAGGTGACGGGGTGATTGGCGTTGAAATTTAACAGCGATGATATTGTAAATTCTCCACCGCCTCCTAATAGCGTGACTATTCCAGCGAATCTAATATCTTTATCCGCTGTACCGCCAACCGTGATTGCAGCCGCCATCATGTCGGAACCCATGTTGATGTCCATAGATGCTTTGAATGTAGACCTGCCAACATCATAGTTTTCAAAAGAGTGATCTCCAGATACTACTGATGGAGTGTTAGTTATCAATGAGCAGGTATTTATACTGCCGGTAAATACAGTAGTAGTAGCTGCTAATAGTCTAAGACCATCAATACTACCATAACAGATAATAGAGCTACAATTAGGTATCGTAATCCATCCTGCATATCCTACAAATATACAAGGGTCTATCTGGTCTCCTATAGTTGTTTCTCCACCACCATTCTGGAATACTACAAAACTATGTCCACTAATATTCCTACCTACATGTATATTACTATAAGCACCAACAAGTGTAGTATCGAAGGTATAGAAATCCTGATATAAGTCTACTCCAATTATGGGATTTGGTTTTGCATAAATCCCAGACGCAGGAGCAGTCTCACCCACTCTAAATTTTATTACTCTCCAGTCCTGGTACATAGATAGGTTTCTATAGGTGTCTTCTCGATAGCTAATTCTGCCGTAAATGGCGTCTAGTTGATATGGTACCATAGCCGTAGGAACAACCAGATCGTAATGGATAATATCCTGAGGATATATTTCCGAGGTGGCAAACTTATCCAGTTTGGTAGTCGATATGGCTGTTACAATTAAAGGCTCGACATCACCCTCAACAAGAACCCCACTAGCATCAGGAATCCAGTCAGTCGAGACATCTGACGGAGGGCTGTTTGTGTTTTCAATATCAACAACCCACAGCCGATCGTTGTAGCGTACTCTCTCTTCGGCATTAGGGGGATAGGTGTAGGTTGTACCTGCATCCCAGTTGGTAATAGTATAACTATTGATGGTTTTACGGGTTCTGAAGTCAGTTATCCTGTACTTCTGGCCGGGGATGAGGGATAGTGCAGTAACCATGTCGCTCAACTGCTGATAGGTAACAGGCCAGGGGGAAGTACTGCCTATCTGGACATTTGTAGTATCATCGGGTAAGGTAACACTGACATTGGTATATATGTGGTTAGCAAAACAATTATCACCTATATGAAGTGTCTGATTTTGAGCAAGGAATGTATTGTTCTCGTTACTATTACCAAAGGTAGAGGAGGTACAATCTATTCCAACTCTATTTCCAGAAAACCCAGTACCAACTGTATTCCCTCTAAAATTATCGAGAATACGATTGTAAGTAAATCCGTTTCCAATTAGGTTCTGTTGGAAATTAACCCCCAATTCATTCTGATGAGCTTGACCAAGAAAAGTATTGCCATACATAGCCCCATCACAGGAGGTGGAAGCAACCACACCATGAAAAACATTGTTAAAGTTTTGCTTGCATTGAATAGACGACTTCGTACCCCTCAAGAAATGATTTCCACAATTTCCTTCAGAAGCATATTGAGTAAAGGTTAAAAAGTCTTTATAAGCCTCCGTGTTGTCTGTAAGTACATTATAATCCCTATCATCTCCAAAAGGCTCTACTGCTGGGTCAATCCACCTTCGCCACATAACCACCCTAAAATCATAGTCAACACTATTTGCCTTTAGGATATCCTCACGATAGTAAATCCAACCCCTATCTGCCGCAGGGTCTATAGAAGTTGAAGCGTCTTCAAACCCGTGAGAGCATACCAGCTCATAATTAATAATGTCTTGAGGGTATGTTTCGGATGTAGCCTCATGTGAAAGAGTAGAAGTAGTTGCCGCAGTTACAACGATTGCCTCGGTAGCACCTTCGTTGATATAAGTATCGTGAAGTGTCCAGTCGGTTCCTTCGACAGGTGTAATTCCCGTGTGGTCGGTGAGAGCTTGCCACACGTCCGTTTCATATAAGGCATATCCTCCACTCGTATACGGAGTAGCAACATCCCATGCAATAGCACCATGAAGGATGACATTTGGTATTGTATGCCGTGTCCTGAAGTCGGTTATCCTGTATTTCTGACCGGGGATTAACAATGAGTTAGCTACTAAGGTATTGGCTAAGTAATCATAAGTAACTGACCAAAGACCACCTGGACCAATAGACTCAAAATAATGTGGGAGTGTATCAACTAATGTTGGTACTACAACACTGGTGTTATGGAAGTTTCCAAGGGAACAATGTTCTATGTCACCTTGGAATATGGTCCTACTTACATATCCAAATACATCCACGTTTTGTGCTTTTCCCCAAAAATCAATGCGGGCGCTCTGATTGGCAGATGAACTGGAATTAAATTGAGCGCAGGTGCCGTGGAAAGCATATCTCACGCACGACCCAATACTAACATCCTGGGCCCCTGCCGCAAATACCACGAGGTCTTGCTGGGGTCCAATCCAAACCTTTTCAGCACCTTGAAGACAAATCTTAGGTGCCCTGTTAAACAAGTCAGCCTCAATAGTAAGTCCGTGGGCACCAGGAGGAACAATAAGAAATTCTTGAGAATCTCCTGTTCCTTGGTCTATATGCCACACGTAAGCGTCTGTTGTAGGGTCTGACCATAGAAGAATTTTGCACTCACGCCAGTCAAAATAACCTATAATGGCATTGGCAGTATCTTCCCGATAAATAATCTGCCCCTTATCATATTTAGAGCCTGCTATTCTATGTGAAGGAGCAAGCTCGTAATGAATAATATCCTGCGGGTATGTTTCTGACTCCGCTTCCTTACTTAATTCAGAAGATGTTATGGCAGTTACAATAATCTTCTCTTCTACCGCACCAACCATGTACTCCAAAGGATTTGAGTGAACAATCAGTTCTGTCGTTCTAAAGTCGGTTATCCTGTACTTCTGGTCAGGGATTAGACCCGAAGTTCCAGCTAGTGTGGCTAGTGTGGAATACAAAACGTCAATTGGTTGTCTTAAATGAGTTGCCATTGTTTCTCCTTATTAATCTGAGTAGAGCGAGCGTGTTA
>Ga0315278_10005245_pt1 | contig 11776 bp, 9 predicted proteins | sample YL17G06_0_MG_FD_203880 | JGI IMG/M metagenome (GOLD analysis project Ga0315278, IMG submission 203880) | Sediment microbial communities from Yellowstone Lake, YNP, Wyoming, USA - YL17G06_0 | ecosystem: Environmental > Aquatic > Freshwater > Lake > Sediment | place: USA: Wyoming | collected... | reverse complement strand
TTCATTTCTACCGGTCATTGCACTCCTTCTGATCCTGGTCGCATCGAGTGTACTACCGGCCTTTGCGGCGGTGACGCTAGTGGGTTTCACTGCTATTCCTGTTAATGGGCAGGTGCTGGTAGTCTGGGAGACCGCCACCGAGGTCGATAACGCCGGGTTTTTTGTATACCGCAGCACGAACCAGAATGGTGGCTTTGAGGCAGTCAGCTCCTTTATTCCGGCCATTGGTGGTAGTCCGACCACTGGGGAGTATTCATTCACGGATACAAGAGTGACCAAGGGTGCGGCTTACTACTATGAGCTTATCGCTAGCAGCACCAGCAATGAGTCTCAGACCTTTCCTCCAGTAGGGCCTATAGTCCCTGGAGTACCGACGGATACAGCCACGTGGACCTCAGTAGTGACACGCCCCCCCAAGGTTACTGGTTCAACCAATGCGCAAACATCAACTTCGACGCGCACCCCGACCCAGATACGCAACCCCACGGCTACTCAGAATGGTGCTTATCCGGGTCCAGTGCAAAGCCCAAACCCTACCCTGTACCTAACCCCTACTCATAACCCGGAAACCAGCGTGCCGACCGGTGCTGCGCTAACCCCTGAGACCAATGCCACCTCAGCTAATAAGTTAACACAGTTGGATGGTCCTACCAGCACCCTGCGTCCGTTCCCAAGTGTTACCTATGAATTCCCTGACGCGACTCAGACTCCTATGATCTCTAAACAATCTACACCTGTGCCAGGTGGCAGGAATGGCCTTTCGGGGTGGGTGAACGTGGTCCGCCTGGGGCCATTGGCCTTGATCTTGCTCATTTGGGTGTTGTTGGGAGGCTGGTTCTACCTGACCTTACGCCGCATGGAATAAGATGCCCTAATGGGTCGGCGCTATAATGAATCCTCCCCCTAATATTACAGCCCAAGGTTGTGCGAAATTTGGCTGAATAGGCAAAAATGAAGAGGCATGGTATCTTTCTCCGACCACAGGCCAGTGGAAAGGAGAAAAAACCATGCCGATGGGAGCTGTAATCAACACTTGTCCTGCGCCAGAATTCAATTTGACGGAACAAGAAATTGAGCAGTTGGTGGACGAAGGAAGGAATTATATGGAGTTGTTTGAACCTATCTTTCGGCGCAGCACCCAAATGGAATGGAGCAAAGTCTATATGCTCGACTTGCTGGGGGATACATCATGCAAGAATATCGTACAGATGGTAATTGGGATCGAACCTATTTTCGAAGAAGCTAAAAGCGAGGTTGGTTTCGACCACAATGAAATGCGCGGTTGGTTGAGTTGGTATTACCCCAAAAGCAACCTCTGACGTTTTTGGGTAAGGCTGTCGATCAACGAAATGAAGGATTTGGAAAACGCGGCTACTCCTTCGTCTTCCAGTTCTTGTGTCACTTGCACCATCGAGATTCCGAGCTCATCTAATGATTGGAGGTCCTGGCGAGCCTGGTCCTTACCTTCCTCCAGCGTCAGGCGCACTACACCGTGATCAAGGAAGGCTTCAAGGGTTTCTTGGGGCACAGTGTTGATCGTTTGCGAGCCGATCAGCTCCTGTACATACAGGATATCGGAATATGAAGGATTTTTGGTACTGGTAGAGGCCCATAAAGGGCGTTGAACCTGGGCGCCATGCTCATACAAGCGTTTGAAACGCTGATCCCGAAAAATGGCTTCAAAGCGGGTGTAAGCCAGCCTGGCGTTAGCGACTGCAGCGTGTCCCATTAAGCGAGAGGCCTGCTCTGCTTGCAGACCTCCCTGGCTTTCCAGCACTTGAAGCAGCCTATCAACCTTGGTATCTACTCGGGAGACAAAGAAAGAAGCTACTGATGATATCTGATCCAGCGGCTGGCCATTCGCCAGGCGTTGTTCCAGGCCTGAGAGATAAGCCTCCATTACTTCGTCGTAGCGTTCCAGTGCGAAGATCAAAGTAACATTTATATTTAACCCTGCCGCAATGGCAGACGCGATCGCAGGCAAGCCTTCCCTAGTAGCAGGGATTTTAACCATTAAGTTAGGCCGATTAACCAGCGACCACAGGCGCCTGGCCTCAGCCAGAGTGCCTACGCTATCGCGGGCAAGGGTCGGGTTGACTTCCAGACTGACGAAGCCATCCGCTCCTTTGGTCCGGTCATAGACTGGCCGCAACAAGTCGGCCGCCAATTGGATATCTTCGACTGTCAGGGTCAGGAAGATTTCGTCCACACTTTTACCCCTGGCAGTAAGCTGCTGTATATCAGCGTCGTAATCGCTGCTGTGAGCTATGGCTTTTTCGAAAATTGTGGGATTTGAAGTTATACCACGCAGCCCCATGTCGATCAAGGCCTTTAGCTGACCCCCGGTAACAAAGGAGCGGCGGATGTAATCTAGCCAGACAGCCTGGCCTAACTCGGCAAGTTCGTGTATTTTGGTCATATAATCTCCTAACTGGCGCAAAGGGTGGGTCGCCGTCGATGACGTCGATGACGTCGATGCAAAAACCGCGCTCCGGATTCCAGAAACGATCGAAACCAAGACGGGTTGTGACTACCCAGCTTTAAACCTTAGTATCCATCCAGGTTAATTGTACACCCGGCTCTCTAGCGTAAATTAACCCATCCTGCAGATCACAGTGGATGTTGAGGCGGGTATCGTGCAGATGCCATGCAACAATATTGTGTAATACCGGAAAAAGCTCTACCAGGAAAGCCTGGTCGCCAGGAGCAGCGGGATATTCGCGGAATGCTTCATAATACCACAGCCTAGCATCGACCGTGTTATATTCTGGGTGTCGCGACCTCAATCGGTAAACCAGGGATAGCCAGCGATAACCGATTCACCATCCAAATCGGGGTCTGGGCGCGTGCTGGCCACCAAGGTGCAGGTGTTTGCCCAGACGGAGTAATGCGCAGGCCATAGTGCCTGATAAATAGCCCCCAACGCCGTTGGTAATTAACCATTCACCGCGGCTGGAATTGCGTGAGTCTCCGCAGATAACGTGTCCGAATCCAATCATTGGGTTTTATCCCAGGCTGGAACAATTGTGATTGGCCGAAAGAAACTTTTTACTTAATTCAAGGTTATGAGAGTGGAGTGGTTAAGTGAAAAAGCTGGTTTATAATTGGTAGGTCAATGGCTTCGCGAGTGCAGGCAAAACCACTTTATAAAGCCGGAACGCCTTCCTGGCTCTGGCTCTCAGCCCGGATTTTGCTAATCCTGGTAGTCTTAGGCGCGTATGGCTTGTTTTTCTATTATTTACAACCTTCGATTGGGAATATCGTTGCTGCCTGCATGTTTATTATTGTCATTCTGGGGGGTGTGCTATTTGGATTTTGGGGCGGTTTACTCACCAGTTTATTTGTTTTCCTGCTTACAATTTCCATATCATACTTGACCAGCAGAAGGATCTACCTTGCCGACGTGACGAATGGTCAGGCGGCTGCTATCCTGGCGGTGATGATAGGTGGGATGATTGTGGGGCGGCTAAGAGATCTCAGCCTGCGGTTGGAGCAGGAATTGGTGCAACGCAAGCGGGTGGAAAGGGGTTTACGCAATTCGGAAGCCGTTTTCCAGTCGTTGGTTGAAACCGTGCCCCAATACATCTTCCGCAAGGATCTCGCAGGTCGTTTCACCTTTGCCAACCAGCGCTACTGCCTGTTGGTGGGCAAAAGCTTACCTGAGATGCTTGGTTTGACCGATTTTGATATTTATCCGCGTGAATTGGCGGAAAAATACCGCCAGGATGATTTGCAGGTGGTTGGCAGCGGACATACTTTAGAAACAGAGGAAGAAGTCGTCGAGGAAGATGATAAAAGAATTTATCTCCATGTAATTAAAAACCCCGTACTAGACGCAAATGGTCATATCAATGGCGTGCAAGGCATCTTTTGGGATATCACCGAACGCAAACAAATGGAAGCGGCAGAGCGTGAACAACGTATCATGGCTGAGGCATTACGCGATACCGCTGCTACACTTAACAGCACTCTCCAGTTCGATAAATTGCTTGACAAGATTCTAGATAATGTTGGAAGGGTGGTGCCACACGATGCCGCCAACATCATGTTGATCCAGGCAGGATTGGCGCGGATTGCCACATGCCACGGGTATGAAAGTCACATGCCCGTGGAAGCGGTATTGGCCTTGCGCTTTCCCATCGCTAAAACCCCCAGTCTGCGCTGGATGGCGGAGACCGGGCGTTCATTGGCAGTTAGCGATACCAGGGCCGATGTCCGTTGGATTCATATACCAGAAACAGAATGGATCCGTTCCTTTGCTGGCGCACCGATCCGAATTCGAGAACAGGCAGCCGGTTTCCTGAACCTGGATAGCCTGACGCCTGGCTTTTTTACCTCGGAACACGCTGAGCGTTTGCAGGTCTTTGCTGACCAAGCAGCTTCGGCGATCGAGAATGCTCGCCTGTTTGGGGATGTGCAGCGCTACGCCCGGCAGGCCGCACTGCTCAATAGCATTACTCGCTCAGCCGTTAGTGCGCCGGACCTGCAGGAAATGCTGCTCAGCCTGTCTACCCAGTTGGCAGACCTGATCAACGCCGATGGGGGTTTAATCACACTTTGGGATAAACAGCAAAATGTGCCATTGTTTGTAGCTGCCAGAGGGGAGGTCAAAGAATTCCTGGATAACTACCAAATTAATCCAGGCGAGCCTTCTTTGACCGGCATAGTGTTGGAGGGTGGGCAGGTGCTGGCGATCGACGATGCTGATCAATCGCCCCTTATCAACAGCCAAATTTCAGCCACCTTCCCGTTGCACTCGATCATAGGGGTACCTTTGATCGCAGATGACAGTAAGCTCGGGGTGGCGTTTATTGGTTTTATTGAACCGCACCATTTTACACAAGATGAGAAGGCGTTGCTCGCCCAGGCCTCCGACCAAATCGCCTTGGCGATCGCTAAAGCCCAGCTTCTGGAAGCCGAGAGGCAACGGACGGCGCAATTGACCCGTGCAAATTCTATGATTATGGCATTGGGCCATGTTGCCGCACGCATCGAAACGGCTCCGGACCCGGATCAGGTGATGCAATCCTTAGGCGAAGAGTTGAGCAAATTAGAGGTGCATTGCCTGGTAGCGCTGCGTCCGGTTGGATATGTTTCCAATAACGGGGCTAACTCTCATACAGATCGCGATGGTTTGGTGATTCGATATATCTCTTTAGAGCCCCGCTTCATCAGGCTAATGGAACGCCTGACCGGCGGTAAGGTGAAAGACTACCGTGCCTTGCCTGAGAATTTCTCTTACTATGAAGAAGTCATTAACAAGCGGCAACCCGTATTCGCGGTGGACCCAATCCCTATGATAATAGCTGCCTTGCCGGACCTCTCTCCCGAATTGGCTGACCATTTAGCCAGGTCGATTGGCTTTAAGGAGCAAATCAAGAGCTTCTACTTGCCTTTAATTGCCGAGGAACAGGTGATCGGCACCCTGTGGATGTGGGGCGAACACCTGAACCAGGATGATCTGCCAGCAGCGTCAGTTTTCGCCAGCCAGGTGGCTGTCGCTTTAGAGAATGCCCGGCTGTACACACGCGTCCAGCAGTTAGCCATTACCGATGAGGTGACTGGCGTGTACAACCGGCGCGGTTTATTCGAATTGGGCCGCCGTGAGGTCGAACGCGCGGCCCGTTTCAACCGTCCGCTATGTGCCATGATGATAGATATTGACCATTTTAAGCAAGTTAACGACATGTACGGGCATCCGGTAGGGGATGGGGTACTACATCGCCTGGCTGAATGTCTAAGAATGAATGTGCGCGATATCGACATTGTGGGTCGCTATGGTGGTGAGGAGTTCCTGATCCTGTTGCCAGAAAATGATTTACCGGCAGCTCGCCTGGTAGGAGAGCGTCTGCGAAGGGCAGTGGCTGAGCTCTCCATCGTAAACAAGCTAGGAGAGATTTGCATCACGATCAGCGTGGGGGTGGCTACTGCCCACCCCGAAACCAAAGACTTAACCGCGTTGATCGAGCATGCCGACCAGGCAATGTATTTCGCCAAACAGTCAGGACGTAACCGAGTGGCTGCGATGTGAGGTCGCGCGGATGGATAAAACCAGAACACAGCTCCATTTCCTGATCACCTATGCCTGGGCGGATTATGAAGAGGACGATTTTTCTTCCCTGGGACAAGAATTGAAGGCTGGTGGAGTGGTGGTCAGGTTTGAGAAAATCGCCCTTTTGCCACCATTACACCTGTGGGATCAGGTAGCACAACTGGTAACCGATCATTCCACGAACGGATGGGGATACCTGGTTACCCCACACAGCTTGATGAGCGATGTCTGTCGTGGAGAGCTGGCAGAAGCTGTAAGGCGAGCGCTTGCCGTGCGTGGGCGCAGTTTTCCGTTGATCGGTATGCTGCATAAAGTACGGGCTCATGATGTGCCGCCAGCTCTCATACCATCCCTGTGTGTTGACCTGTCTAGCCTTGCCTGGGCGCGAGAGGTGAAGGCTCGTCTGGAGGGTAAGCCAGTGGAGAAATCCAGTGTGCCACAGACGCGCTATGTATGGCGAGTGTATGCAGGTTACAACGAACAACCGGCTCAAACAGCTGTGGAAATCCGACCCCGCGTGGGCGAAATCGCCTTCTGGCAGGTGGCAGTCCCAGCAACCACGCAAGTGACCCTTTGGGGGTGCGGTCCGGCGGGCTGTGGGGGCATCAGGGAACCGGTCAATAGGTCAATTGAAGGACGTCAGGCAGCGATCAACGGTGTGCCGGTGACCTGGTATGGGGCAGGCGACCAGCTTTCAGAGATAGTCAGTGCTTATATTGTGTTCGAAGGAGATCTACCCGATTTTATGTGCTTCGGCTTTGCTTCGGAGCCATCCGGGAAACTGCATGCCATTGAGGTGTTCCGGTTAAGATAATTGGAACCAGTGATACAATAGAAATATTAGTATATAGTTTGACAACGTCAGATTAAGTTTGAACTTCCGCCTAGTTGGGCTTACGCAAGCGGCTGGCGGTTGAACGAGAGCGATTGGTGAGATGTTTGACGACTTGAGCTTGGGCTTCTTCAGGAGAAAGTTGCGGGAGGCGGAGAACCGCCCACAGCATTTCGCGCACATTCGCCGTCGAGAGGGCTGGCAATGGATCGAAGTCAAGTTGTTGAGCCAGTTCAAGGTCACGCTGGCAGTCTTTGGTCCAATCGAGCTTGGTAGTGGCGATGGACCATAGGGCGCAAGCGGTCAAAGCAGTATGATGTTCCCAGGCATCGAAAATCGAAACTCATTCCCCGGCTTATCACAAAGTTGGATTAACAGTCGAGGCCTGATCCCCACCATTGGGCATTAGCATCTCAAGGCCGGGGATTAATTTATCTGACGTATAGAGCTCGGCGACTTCATAATGAGTGACACAACACCCTTCGACCAGCTCAAGCGTGGCAGTCTGGCCAAAGATTATTAACTGTCCTCCGGCCGGGTCAGGCAGCTGATTCTGATCGTACTGATCAGCACTGGGATGGCTTTGTGTCACATGCTGCCTGCGCTTACCGACCCGTCGTTGTCCAATCCGCTGCAAAGGATCTGTCTTTCTGTGGTCGGGCCGTTCCTCGCTTCCCCATTATTCCTAGGGCTGCGTGAATTGCTGCGCCTGCGTGGCACCTCGCTGAGTCTTTACACGAACGGTTTGGTATACCGGGGCTGGGGCAAAGAAACCAGTACGACCTGGAATGAGATTGTTTCTTACATCCATGAGACAACCTGCCGCCTCAGAAAAAAAAACATCCTCGACGGTGGAAGCGTGCAATTCAAAGGATTGAAGCCATTCAAGACTAGATTCCTGGGGAAAGGTTTCAACAATTTCGCCTTTGCCTTTTCGGGATTCAGCGTGGACGCGCAGGGTGTCAGCGCGATCGATGACGGGAAGCGGATTGCCTGGCAGGATGTCACCGATTTCGGGATTGGCTCAGAACAGATGGGCAGGATTTTTGTCGATGTATTTTTCGTCCAGTTCCCGGACACCCGCATCAGGACGCGGTCAGGCTTGTTGGAGAATGCTCACATCCTGCAGGCGCTGTGTGCTGAGATGGTGCAGAAAAACCAGATTGAGGGCGAGGAATTAGAAGCCTGGAGAAAAAGATGAAACAAGCTTCCCCGCGCATCCTGCTGGTGGATGACGAAACTGCCATCACTGCCAATCTGGCGCCGCTGCTCGAGCGGGCCGGGTTTGAGGTGGCTGTGGCGGGAGACGGGGAGCAGGCTCTGGGACTGGTGGCGGGGTTTGCGCCGGACCTGGTGGTGATGGATGTGCTCATGCCGCGCCTGAACGGGCGCGAGACCCTGCGCCGCCTGCGCCAGGCGGGCAACTGGACGCCGATTATCCTGTTGACCCAGGTGGGCGAGGCCATCGAACGGGCGATGGCTCTGGAAGAGGGCGCGGATGACTATCTCAATAAGCCCTTCGACCCGCACGAGCTGGTCGCACGCATCCGGGCGGTGCTGCGCCGCGCCCGGCCAGGCCAACCGCCGCTGGCGGCAGCCGAGCGCATCGCCTGTGGACCACTGACCTTGGAGCGCCGCGCCCGGCGCGCCTGGCTGGGCAATGTGGAGCTGACCCTGACTCCCAAGGCGGTGGCGCTGCTCGAATACCTGATGACCCATCCGGATGAGCTGGTCAGCCGCGAGCGCCTGCTGGACGCCGTCTGGGGCTGGGATTACCCCATCGGCACGCGTGCCGTCGATACGCGCATCGCCGAGTTGCGCCGGGTTCTCGGCGATGATGCCGACCAGCCCAGCTACATCGAGACGGTATCGGGCCAGGGCTACCGCTTTGTGGGCCGGGTGGAGACTGCCCGGTGAAACCACGCTGGTTGCTATTGCTCATTCCGCTGGGTGCCGGCCTGATCCTGGCGCTGGTGGTGCGCTACGCCGCGCCAACGAACCCGGTGCTTTACCTGCGAGCCGACCTGGCGACATTGATTTTGATCGGTGCGGCCCTGTTAAGCCTGGCGTGGTTTGCTGCCGGGTGGGTCGCGGCGCGGTTCGAGCACCAGCGCCAGGATCTGATCGCACAGGCTAGCGATGACCGCCTGCGCTTCCTGCGCCGCCTGGATCACGAATTGAAGAATCCACTGACGGCCATGCGCGCCGGGCTAGCTAACGCCAGCGAAGCGCCGGACGAAGCCGCCCGCCTGGCGGCCTTTGCTACCGTCGAAGCCCAAGCGCTGCGCCTGAGCCGGCTGTCCGCTGACCTGCGCAAGCTGGCAGAATTGGAGACCCGCCCGTTAGAACAGGCTGCCGTCGACGCAGCCGGGCTACTGCAAGAAGCCTTCGACCTGGTGCAGGAGCGCGCTGGCGACCGGCAGCTTTCGCTGAGTATCCCGCAGGCGCCGTGGCCGCTGCCGCAGATCTCCGGCGACCCCGACCTGCTCTTCCTGGCAGTGCATAACCTGCTCGAGAACGCGGTCAAGTTCACCCGCCCCGGCGACCGGGTGGAGGTGCGCGCCTTCGAAGACGGCAGCCGCCTTGTGATCGAGGTGGCTGACACCGGCCCTGGCATCCCGGAGGATGAGTTGCCGCATGTGTGGGAAGAGCTGTATCGTGGTCAGGGGGCGCAAGGGGTGCCTGGCAGCGGGCTGGGACTGGCGCTGGTGCGGGCGGTGATCGAACGCCACGGCGGGCAAGTGGGACTGCGCAGCCGAGCCGGGCAAGGGACTGTGTTCACCCTGCGCCTGCCGGTCACCTGATCGCCTGACTGCCATATATGTTACCGATCCGTAACAGGCCTGCCATTCATCAGCAACACGTGCGTGGTATTATTTGAGCAACATCAATCAAGTTTGGGGGGTTCGGGTATCAGGCAAGCCCAAACACACTTTAATGGAGGCTCAAATGAAACTCAACCGGATTTTATCGATGCTGTTGCTACTTAACATCTTGTTGGCGTCCTGCGCCACGCTGGAGGTCGGCGTGGAAACCACGCAGCCGGCACAGCCAACCGCCGCGGCGACTGCCACAATGGAGATTGCGCAGGCAGCCCGGCCAACAGAAATCCAATCACCCATGCCCACTGCTACTGTGACAGAAGCGGCTCCGGCTATCACGCTGGCTCCCACCGCTGGCTCGCCGGCCACAGGGCTGGTCTATCGCCTGGGAGACCAGGTTTGGCAGATCAACGCGGACGGGAATCCAGTCGCTATGGCAGCCGCGTTGGATCCACAGATCCTGCCGGGGCAGTTCACGCCGCGCGCGGTCGTTTTTGACGGTGGTCGCTGGATGGTTTCCTGGTGGGATTGGTCCGACCTGTGGGCAGTCGATCTTGGCAGCGGGCAGGTTCGTAACATCACCAATACCCCTTCACAGGAGGAATGCTGCGCCCAATTCTGGGCCGCCCGCCCGGATGTGTTGATCTTCCAGAGCCGGTTGATCGAAACGGGAGGGTTGGCGTCTGGATTCCTGGCAACTGTCAATTTGGACGGCAGTAACTACCGCATCCTGGATGAAACCGAAGCACCGCTGGGATTGCCAGCGCTCTCGCCGGATGGCAGTACGATTGCCTATGATCATGCCGGGAAACCCTGGCTGTACCGCTGGGAAACCGGACCAGAAGCATTCAACGTGGCAGAATATGGGTTGGCTGCCGACCCTGAGCGTTACTGGTTGACCAGCCCAGCCTGGTCGCCAAACGGCGCATACCTGGCCTATATGGTCAGCGGCGACCTGGACGGCAGCGGCAAGCCGCAGAGCGGCGTGGCGCTCTTCGACCTGCAAGCCAGGACCTACCGGTTAGTGCATCCCTTCGAGCCGGCCGGGACAGAAGGCGCACTTCACGCACCGATCTGGAGCCCGGACGGCAACTGGCTGGCGGTCTTTGAAAACTCGCTCGACCAGCCTGGCGTGTGGGTCATCCATCCGGATGGCAGCGGTACCCTGCGCGCCTATGCGCCCGCCAAGGTGAGGGGCGTCCTGGGTCTGCAGGCCTATTGGAGCCGAGATGGGCAGCGGCTGCTGGTAAGCGACCCCAACGCTGAGGGCGGCACCCGCCTGACCCTGCTTAACCTGCTGACCAACCAAGTAGAAGACTCGCCGCTGCCAGCGAACGCCATTCTGATGGGGTGGGTGGGGAGGTAACCATCCAATCATAAATCCATTCTACTTTGACAATGTCAGATCAAGTTTGAACTTCCGCCTTGCGGCGCTTACGTAAGCGGCTGGCGGTTGAACGAGAGCGATTGACGAGATGTTTGACGAATTGAGCTTGGGCTTCTTCGGGAGAAAGTTGCGGGAGGCGGAGAACCGCCCGCAACATTTCGCGCACATTAGCCGTCGAGAGGGCTGGCAAAGGATCGAGGTCAAGTTGTTGAGCCAGTTCAAGGTCACGCTGGCAGTCTTTGACCCAATCGAGCTTGGTAGTGGCGATGGACCATTGGGCGCAAGCGGTCAAAGCAGTATAATGTTCCCAGGCAAAGTACTTTTGGGCGTGGATTGCTGGAGGTAATGGAGTAGAAATGAGTATGTCGTCTCTCGTAAATCAGTTCGATGCTTTGACCAGCAAACAAATCCTGGCGCTCCGCCCAGGTGTGTGGGGCGATGAGGATCTCTTGGAAGCTCTGAAATACTTCAACCAGGAGAAAAAGGATCGCGACCGCGCCATGGCGGTGGCCGAGCTGATCCTGCACTCGCCACAGATGGTCAATGTGGATTACTACATGCTGTATCTGGATTTAATTGGGTACTACCGCTGGAAAGGCGATTTCCCGGCGGCGCTGAGTTGGGCGCATGCACTCATCACCTTTGGCGAACAGCACGAAGACGGTCTGAACCGCGCCAACCAT
>Ga0315278_10005244_pt1 | contig 11776 bp, 11 predicted proteins | sample YL17G06_0_MG_FD_203880 | JGI IMG/M metagenome (GOLD analysis project Ga0315278, IMG submission 203880) | Sediment microbial communities from Yellowstone Lake, YNP, Wyoming, USA - YL17G06_0 | ecosystem: Environmental > Aquatic > Freshwater > Lake > Sediment | place: USA: Wyoming | collected... | reverse complement strand
TGCCCGCCCCAACGGCCGCCGATTACGGACTGGGCCTGCCACAGATCCAGCAGCTCTACCGCGACCGGATCGCGATTCTCGGGCTCATGGAGCGCCTGCCGGCTTCGGAAAAGAAGTTGCTCCCGGAGGTGGTGCAGACGGCTGACGCACTCTTTGCGCGGGCGACCGACCTGGGGAAGACGCTGCACGCGATGGACGCGAATCTGGAGACCGGCGGCTTCAGCCGGGTCGAGGAACGCATCGTGGCGATCATGCGGGAGCCGGACGACGAGGAGCGGGCCCGCCGCATCGGATTGCTCGAGCGACAGAAGAATCAGATGGCGGAGTTGCGGAGCCGGCGGGACCAGGTGGCGGCCAACCTCGAGTCCTGCATCCTGGCCATGCAGAACGTGCGCTTCGACCTGCTACGGCTGAAGTCCGCGGGCGTGGGGGCCGTGCTGGGCGACCTTACGAACGCCACCCAGCAGGCCCGGGCCCTGTCACGCGACGTGGACGGCGCGATTGCCGCCGCCAGCGAAATCAAGGAGGTAATAGACTCTTGAGTCCCCGCTAGAACGCAGCAACGATCCCCAGGCGCAGGCTCGAATAGTTGTAGGACACCTTCCCTGAAAGATCGTCGACCGATGGATTCGATACTGGCGCCACGTCGACCGTCACGTCCGTGTAGTACCAGCCCGCACCAACCCCCCACCGATCGGACAGGAAGTACTGGGCGGCGACGTCGCCCTCGAAAATCGAGACGTCGTATCGGTCGACCCGTCCGCCGATGCCGCGCACGTCCGCTCCGACATACCACCGGTTTCCGAGCCGCCACTGACCGAACACACCGAGGGCGCCCGTGGGGATCGGCTGCCCCTTGGAAATGGCGAACGAGCCTGACCCGCTCGTATCGCAGTCCGGGCCGGTGCAGCTGCCGCTCGCCGTTCCGTCGAGGTCGAGGTTGAAGAAGATCGCGCCTAAGCCGATCGCGAGGCCGATGTTGTGCCGTTCGGCCGCGAAGATCGAGTACTTGAACTGAAGCGAGGCGTTATTTGAGCTGACCGCCGTGTTGAGTGTGAGGTCACCGACCAGGGTGTTGTCGCCGATGACAATGCTGTCGCTGACGCTGCGAGTTCCGGACTGGTTGATGAACTGGTACCCCGCGTCAAATTCCGTGCGGCGGCCGGGTTTCCACCGGATTCCGAGGGCCGGCTGCACCGAAGTGCCCGAGATGCCGAGGGTCGACCTGAGGTCGAGGTTGGTGCCACTGCCGCCGCTGCCATCCACCCGGGCGTTCGAATAGTTGAGCACGGTGGTGAAATCCACCGACGCCTGGAACGTGTCGTAGAGATGGTTCTGATAGACCGAGGCTGCGGCCTTGTTCGTGGAATCCTGCGCATGGACGAGGAGTGGAAGGGAGAGGAGAACGACTGCGGCGACCGTCACGCGACCGACCCGAACAAGCGTTCCCGTCATACTGCCTCCGAAGATCAATAGGCGGCGATGGATGCCATCGCCTGGCGCAATGATTCCACCTGCGGAAGAATAACGTCCTCGAGTTCGGGGGCGTAGGCCACGAAGGTGTCGGTGGCCGCCACGCGGCGGACCGGCGCGTCGAGCCAGGCGAAGGCCTCGTCGGCGATGCGGGCGGCGATCTCGGCGCCGTACCCCCACGACAGTGAGTCTTCATACGCCACGATGACCCGGCTCGTCTTGCGGACCGAGGCGTACACGGTGTCCCAGTCCACCGGGCTGAGGGTGCGGAGGTCGATGACCTCGGTACTGACACCGGTGGTCTCCTCCAGTTCCTTGGCAGCTACAAGCGCCCGCTGCACCACCGCCCCGTAGGTCACCAGGGTCACGTCGGTCCCCTCCTTGACCACCTTGGCCTTGCCGAAGGGGATCATGAAGTTGGGGCCGGGATTGGGCGCCTTGTTGTAGGTCTGGCGGTAGAGGTGCTTGTGCTCGAGGAAGATGACCGGATCTTCGCAGCGGATGGCGGTCCGCAGGAGGCCGTTGGCGTCGAGCGCGGTGGAGGGGCACACCACCCGGAACCCCGGCACGCCCGTGAAGATGGCGGCGCCGGTCTGCGAGTGATAGACCGACCCGCCCTTGAGGTACCCGCCGTAGGTGACGCGCACCACGACCGGCGAACTGAACGCGTTGTTGGACCGCCAGCGCATGAGCGCCAGCTCGTCGCGCAACTGCATGTACGCGGTCCAGATGTAGTCGAAGAACTGGATTTCCACGACGGGCTTCATCCCCCGCGTGGCCATCCCGATGGCGCGGCCGATGATGTTGGCCTCGGCCAGCGGCGAGTTGTACACCCGGTCGCTGCCGAACTGCTTTTGCAGCCCCCAGGTCACCTTGAACACCCCGCCCTTGCCCTTCACGTCACCGAGATGCGCCTCGCGGCTGACGTCGGCCACGTCCTGCCCAAACACCACGATGCGCGGGTCCCGCGCCATTTCGTCCTTGAGGCACCCGTTGATCAGGTCCACCATCGTGGTCGGCTCGCCGGTGAAATGCGGGTCGTCCTCGGTGTCGAACTGGTCGGAGGTGGGGTCTACGTCAGGTGAATAGACGAAGTTGTAGATCGTATCCGTCGTCGGCTGCGGCGACGCGAGTGCGGTGTCCGTGGCGACATCGACCTCCTCCGCCACCGCCAGCCGGATCCGCTCGATTTCCGCTTCGGAGGCGATCCCCTGCGCCACCAGCCAGCGCGGGAACGTCGTGACCGGGTCCCGCTCGGCCTCCGCTTCCCGCTCGGCTGGCGTCCGGTAATTCACTTCGTCGTCGGACAGCGAGTGGCTATAGGGACGGATGACCTTGGCGTGCACCAGCGCGGGTCCCTTCCGCTGGCGGCAATAGTCCACCGCACGCGTCAGCGCGTCGTAGGAGGCCAGGACATCGCACCCGTCCACTTCCTGGATGTACAGGCCCGGAAACCCGACCACCAACTTCGAAATGGAACCGCCGGCGGTATTGACCTCCACCGGCGTGGAGATGGCGTAGCCGTTGTCCTCGACCAGGTAGACCACCGGGAGCTTGAGATTGCAGGCCGTGTTGAGCGACTCCCAGAACTCGCCCTGGCTGGTCGTGCCGTCGCCGGTGGAACAGAACACGACTTCGTCGCCCTGAAACGGCGTGTCGGCGGTCGCGATCCCCGGGACCCGGCTTGACCGGAGCCACGCCTCGGCGCAACCCACCGCCTGCAGGAACTGGGTGCCGGTCGGGCTCGATGCCGAGACGATATTGAGGTCCTTGTGCCCCCAGTGGGAGGGCATTTGCCGGCCGCCGGAATTCGGGTCGTCGGCGGCTGCGACCGCCGAAAGCAGCTGCTCGGTGGCGGTCATGCCGAGGCCGAGGCAGAGGGCCCGGTCGCGGTAGTAGGTGTAGAACCAGTCGTAGGCGGGGCGGAACACCTTGGAGGCCGCCACCAGGACGGCCTCGTGCCCGGCACCGGAAATCTGGAAGAAGATCTTGTTCTGGCGCTTGAGCTGGATTTCGCGGTCGTCGATCCGGCGGGAAAGCAGGATCAGGCGGCACATCTCGAGGAGTTCCGCCTTGTCGAGGCGGGACGACGGTGCGTTCTTGGCGGGCGCCGAGGTGCGTGTAGCCATCAGGGTTTCACCCTCGGTGGAGACGGAGACGGGCCGGACTCACCCGGCTCCTGCAAGATACCTCCCCCCCTGCGAGGGAGAAAGCGGTGCCGGAACCTTTGCGCCCTCACGGCGCCCGGTACACCACCTGGCCGCCGGCCACGGTGGCCAGGACCTGCGTATTGGGGATGTCCACGGGGTCGATCGCCGTGATGTCCCGGTCGAGCAGGACCAGGTCGGCGAGCGCGCCCGGCTTCAGCACGCCCCGTCGCCCCTCAGCAAAAACCCCGTAGGCGTTCTCCGCGGTGTAGGCCCGTAGCGCCTCTTCCACCGTGACTTTCTGCGCCGGAAACCAACCGCCCGGATTCTTGTCGTCGTTGGTCCGCCGGGTGGCCGCTGCGTAGATGCCAATCAGCGGGTCGAGCGGCGCGACGGTCCAGTCGGAGCCGAAATCGAGATGCGCCCCCTGGTCGACCAGGTCGCGGAAGGCGTACGTCGTCTGGAGCAGGGTACTATCGACGCGCTTTGCGGCCCACCGCCCGTCGTCGATGATGTGGGCCGGCTGCATCGAGGGAATGACGTCCGTCTGGGCGATCCGCGTGATGTCCTGGGGGCGCAGGTGCTGCGCGTGCTCAATGCGAAAGCGCCGGTCCCGCGGCCCGTTGGCGGCGGCCACCGAGTCGTACGCGTCGAGCAGCAGCGCATTGGCGCGGTCGCCGATGGCGTGCACCGCCACCTGAAGCCGCGCGGAGTCGGCCGACTGCACCCACCGGCGGATGGAGTCCAGCGGAGTCGTCTCGAGGCCCCGGGTGGTCGGCGCGTCCCGATACGGCTCGAAGAGCAGCGCGGTGGTCGAACCGAGGGAGCCGTCCATGTAGCCCTTGACCCCGTCGATCCGGAGCCAGTCGTCACCGGGGCCGACCTTGGCCACGGTGTCCGCCACCCAGCGCCACTGGTCGATGGGGAAGAACATCTTGGTGCGGACCGTCAGCGTGCCCGCGGCGCGGGCGCGCTGGAACGCGCCGAGCGCGTAGGGCCAGGCGCTCATGTAGTTGACCGCGGTCACGCCCTTGCTGCCGGCGAAGGCCACCGCCCGGGCCAATGCGGCGTCCATCTGCGCCTCGGACGGCCGCGGCATCGCGGCGTATACGGGAATCTGTGCGTTGTCCTTGAGGATGCCGGTCGGCTCACCGGTGCGGGGGTCGCGCACGATCTCGCCGCCCGGCACATCCTTCGTGGCGCGGGTGACGCCGGCCGCCCGGAGCGCGGCGGTGTTCGCCAGCGCCATGTGTCCATCGAGGCGCGTGACGAACACCGGATTGTCGGGCGTGACCGAGTCGATCCAGTTCCGGGTCGGGAGCGGCGCGCCAGGCCAGCGTTCGTGGTCCCAGTCGCCCCCGTAAATCCACTCGCCCGGCTTCCGCTCGGCGGCGAACGCCTTGACCATCGCGATCATCTCACGCGGGGAGTTTGCGGTCCGGAGGTCGATGCTCGCGAGCTGGAACCCGCCGTCCATGAAATGGGTGTGGCCATCCATGAAGCCGGGCACCACCATCGCGCCCGCGGCAGCGAGGACCTGGGTCTGCTTCCCGACGTACCGGGCAATGTCATTGCTGTCACCCACCGCCAGGATCGTGTCTCCCCGCATGGCCACCCCGCCCGCCCAGGGCTGGTCCGGATTGCCGGTCCAAACCCGTCCGTACGCGACCAGTGTGGCTTCCGGCGCCGGAGCACAGGCCAGCAGCAGGCCGGCGAGCAGGCGCACGGCGGGGAGGCAGTCGCGGGCGTGAAGCGCCTGGATGTTCGGCATGAGTCGCATGGTCCTAACGGAGCTTGGTGAGCCGGCGGAGCGACTCGAGCTGTTCCAGCGCCGTCGAGCCCTTGGCCGTGGCGGCGGGGGCCACCGAGAAGAGGTCACGGATGTCGAGCAGGATCTCCAGCATCAACTGGTCGCGTACGTAGGCCGCGTCCAGCTCCTCGACCCGGCGCTGATCGCCCGCCTCGCGCGCGCGTTCGTAGGTTTCGCGGTAGAGGTCCTCGAGATTGGCCAGGATGCGGTCGCGTGCGCGCATGGGAAAACCAGGACTGGGAGTGTGAGCGCGGGGGGGTCGGGAGAAGATGCTATGTTTCGGAGCGATTGGCGAGGGGTCTCCTCCCGCCACGGATCCACCCCAACCAGCCGCCCCGATGACCCTGAACGACGCCCAGCGCCGCGTGGATGCCTGGATCAGCCAGTTCGAGGAAGGATACTTCGACCCGCTGACCAACATGGCCCGCCTGGCCGAGGAGGTGGGCGAGCTGGCCCGGGAGGTCAACCACCGGTTCGGCCAGAAGACCAAGAAGCCCGGCGAGGCGGACGCCGACCTCGGGATGGAGATGGCCGACATCCTCTTCGTGCTGATCTGCATGGCCAACCGGGAAGGGATCAACCTCGAGGAGTCGTTCGGCCGGATGATGGCGAAGGTGGAGGGGCGCGACGCGGACCGGTGGACCCGCAAGCCCGCGCCGTAGCTACTCCCACTCCTTCGGCTCGGCTTCCGTCTCCTCCAGCAGCATGCGGTAGCTCTCCAGCCGATCAGCGGCGATCGCTCCCTCGGCCACCGCGGCCAGCACGCGGCACCCCGGCTCGCGCACGTGCCGGCAATCCTGGAACCGGCACTCCCCGAGGTGCGGCCGGAACTCCGGGAAGCAGCTTGCCAACTCCCTCGGCTCGATCCCCCACAGGCCCACTTCATTGAACCCTGGCGTATCCACCAGGTATCCGCCCTCGAAGGGCAGCATCCGCGCCGAAACGGTCGTGTTGCGGCCGCGGCGCACCCGGAGGCTCAGCTCGCCCGTGCGCAGGGCGAGGCCCGGCTGGATGGCGTTGAGCAGGCTCGACTTTCCCGCGCCCGAGGGACCGGTCACCACCGACTCCCGGCCCGCCATGGCCGCCCGGAGCTCCGCGATTCCCTCCCCAGTGCGGGCGCTGGTCCGAAATACCGGGTAGCCGGCCTTCCGACATCGCGCCTCGAGCCAGGCGCCGGGGTCGAGGTCCACCTTGTTGATGACCACCGCGGCGGGAATCTCGTTGGCCTCCGCCACCACGAGGAGCCGGTCGACGAGTTGGGGCACCGGGGCCGGATCGCAATTGGACGTGACGACGAAGACGGTGTCGATGTTGGCGGCGATGGGGCGGGTGCCGCGCCCGAGGGGGACGCGCCGTTCGAGCAGGGTCTTCCGGGGCGCCACGCTGGTGATGGTGAAGAGGCCGCCGGCGGGGTCGGGCAATAACTCGACCCGGTCGCCGACGACGACCCGCGGCGCGTCCCGCTTGGTCCGTCCGCTCAGCACGGCGCGGACCTCCCCCTCCGCCGTGGCGACGCGGTAGGCCGCGCCGTCGCGCTCGAGAACGGTACCCGGGATGCCGGTCACCATTCCCCAGGAGAGCGCGCGATGGCCTCGTCGAGCGCGGCCTTCACGTCGTAGAGCGAAAGCGCCTTGAGCCGCTCCTCCGCCTCCAATGGCGTACGTCCCCAGGCAAGAAACTCGGTTTCGACGTGCCCGGCGGGCGCGGCGCCCGCGGCGTCCCAGCGGACGAAGAGCAGCGCCGCGCCGTAGCGGCCCTTCGCGTCGGGGGCGTCGTCCACGTAGAGGCCGACGGAATAGGCGTGGCCGTCGCTGCCGCCGAAGGCGGCCGCCCGGCCGTGCTGGGCCATGTAGCCGCCCAGGGTCGCCTCCATCAGGCGCGCAAGGCGAGCGTCTCGCGCACCACGTTGCCGAAGATGAACACGACGTTGGCCGGTCGCTCGGCGAGGCGACGCATCAGGTAGGGATACCACTGGGTGCCGAACGGGATGTACACCCGGACGTTGAAGCCGTCCTTCCGGAGGCGCTCCTGCAGGTCCCGGCGCACGCCGTAGAGCATCTGGAACTCGAAGCGCGCGGCCGGTATCCCCTCGCGCGTCACAAAGGCCTTCGCGTGCTCGATGATCCGGCCGTCGTGGGTGGCCAGTGCGGGGTACTTGCCGTGCCGGAGCAGTTGTTCCATGAGGGCGACGTACTGGCGGTCCACGTCGGCCTTGTCGGGAAAGGCCACCTCGGGCGGCTCAAGGTAGGCGCCCTTGCACAGGCGGACGCGGGCGCCGAGTTGGACGAGCCGCGTGATGTCGCCGGCAGAACGGCGGAGGCAGGACTGGATGACCACGCCGGTGTGTGCGGCAAAATCGGCGAGGAGGTGCCGTTCGAAAAAATCCAGCGTGCGCTGGGTGTACGTCGACCCCTCCATGTCGAGTCGCACAAACCCGCCAAGGTCGCGCGCCTTCCCCAGGATCCGGCGCATGTTGTCGGCGCAGAGCGCCTCATCGATGTCGAAACCCATTTGCGTGAGCTTGACCGACACGTTGATCTCGGCGCCGCTGGCAGCCAGGCCGTCGAGCATCCGCAGGTACTCGTCGCGTGCGGCCACCGCCTCGGCCTCGCGACTGACGCTCTCGCCGAGGAGGTCGAGCGAGGTGGTGATCCCGAGTTTCTTGAGTTCGAGGGCCGCCGTGGTGGCGGTTGCATTTGTTTCTCCGGCCACGAACCGGCTGGCGAAGCGCCGGGCGAGGCCGTTGCTCCGCAGGAAGTTGAACACACCCTGTTGCTCCGAGAGCCACAGTAGGAAGGTGCGCATCATCGGCAGGTGTCCCTCGAAAGGAGACCAGAACGGGTGACGGGGAACACTCAACGGGCGTCACGAAGGTAGCTAACCCATGTCAGGACAACAAGTTCCGGAATGGCACCGGTGGCTAAGCGCGGCCCCTGCCGGGACTTAGGCTCATCATGCCCCACCCGGCCCCGGACTTGCGTTCCACCCCCCTGCAGCTCAGACCAACGACCCGCCCGATAAGAGCACACCCGGAGCGATCCGGGGCCGCAAAACTAGAGGTCTCAGGCCGGAGTCGGCTGGAGATAGCTCGGTGCCGAAGGCAGGAATGAGGAGCGGAGCAGAGGGATTCCTTCCCCCCCGGGGATGTGTGGTCCATCGGCTTTGTGCTTATCGGGCGTTGTGGAGAGACCATGCGCCCAGCGTCCCTGTCCCGTCGGATCCTTCCCGTCCTGGCCCTCGGGCTGGTCGCGGCCTCGTGTTCCGGCCTCGAACCGAGCGCCCCTCCCGCCGGCGCCGTCCTGATGACCCCACCTCTCGCGTATTCCGAGTGGTATGCCCGCACCGAGTCGTGCGCGCAACTGCAGGGCTCCGTCAGCCACATCGAGTGGTATGTGGTGCCCGGGGTCGCTACCTTCGAGACCAGCATCGGCGAGAAGGTCGGACTCTGGGAGCAGGTCGGCAACGTCTCCCGCATCACCATCGCCGGCGACTACACGGCGAACGAAATGGTTGTCCGCCACGAAATGCTGCACGACCTGCTGGAACGCGCTGGCCATCCACCGGAGTATTTCGTGACCCGTTGTCACCTGACCTGGGATTCCTGGAACGCCGGGGAGTCGTGAGCGATTCCTTTCTTGGCATTCTTGAACTGACGGACCGCGGTACCGCCTTTATCCGGCGGCGTGAATCCGGATACACTCCCGCCGACGGCGACCTGTTCGTCCCTCCCCAGCTCGTCAAGCAGTACGGCCTCCGCACCGGCGACGCCATCGCCGGGGACGGCGGTCGTGGCGGCAAGGGCCGCGGCCCGAGCCTGCAGCAGGTCACCGCAATTAACGACCTCGCACCCGAAGCCATCGCCGGGCGCCCCGAATTTTCCAAGCTCCCCGCCGTGCACCCGAAGGAAAGGCTGTCGCTCGAGGTGCCCGCCGGCCCCCGGCGGACCGCCCACGAGATCACCCGACTCATCGACCTGCTCTGTCCGTTCGGCAAGGGCCAGCGCGCGCTCATCGTGGCGCCCGCCAAGGCGGGGAAGACGACGGTGCTGCAGGCGGTGGCGGAAGGCGTGGCACGCAATCATCCGGCCGCCCAGCTCTTCATCCTGCTGGTGGACGAACGGCCGGAGGAAGTGACGGAAATGGAAATGGCCGGCGCGGGAGAGGTGGTCGCATCGAGCTTCGACCAGCCCCCGGAGCGCCACGCCGAAGTGGCGGAGCTGACGCTGGAGCGGGCGCGACGCCAGGTGGAACTGGGGCGGGATTCGGTCATCATCCTCGATTCCATCACCCGGCTGGCGCGCGCCTACAACACGCTGGAGCGGAGCACCGGGCGCACGCTGTCTGGCGGGTTGGATGCCGGCGCCATGGAAAAGCCGAAGCGGTTCCTGGGCAGCGCCCGGTCGGTGGACCCCTCGCGCGGCGGCGGCTCGCTCACCATCATCGCGACCGCCCTGGTGGACACGGGCTCCAAGATGGACCAGGTCATTTTTGAGGAGTTCAAGGGCACCGGCAACAGCGAGCTTGTGCTGAGCCGCGAGCTGGCCGAGCGGCGGATCTACCCCGCCATCGACATTCCGGCCAGCTCCACCCGGCGGGAGGAGCTGCTCTTTTCTCCCGAGGCGCTGGTGGCGTCACACGCGCTCCGGCAGCGGGTGGCCAACATGACCTCCATCAACGCAATGCAGGAAGTCCTCTCGCTCTTCCGCAACGCCAAGACCAACGCCGAACTGATTCCGACGCTGACGCGGTAGTCGCTCCCCCTATCGCGTGTACTCCGCAAACGAGCGGGCCGCCGGCGTGCATTCGGGCCACGTGGTTTGCTGGCCGGTGCGCGGGTTGACCGGCATGACCCGACGGACGCGTGGCAATTGATCCGGATCCTGGGCGGCCAGGTATGCGAGCATGGCGGTGAGCGTCGCGTTGTTCCTCACCTCGCTCAGGACCAGCTTGTCGTAGGTGTCGCGGTTGGTGTGCCACGTATAGCTGAAGTAGTCCCACGGTAGCGAGCCCAGGCCGAAGCCGGGCGCGCCGTAGCAGGCCACCGAGGCATTGTCGGATCCGCCGCCAGCGGGACTGCCCGGCACCGAAAAGCTCTTGAAGTTTCCGGTAATTTCGGTCGGCACGTTCGACAGCCAGTTGGCCAGGAATCCGCCGGCATCCATGAGGCCGGCTGCATTGATATAGGCCACGCGCCCGGTTCCGTTGTCCTGGTTGAACAGGGCCTGCAGCCCCGCCACGACCTTCGGGTGGTCCGCCATGTACGCCCGCGAGCCGTTCAGCCCCTGTTCTTCCCCGCTCCAATGTCCCACGAGAATGGTCCGGCTCGGCTGCGGGAGGACGGTCTTCAGGATACGCATCGCCTCCATCATCGTGACGGTGCCGGTGCCGTTGTCGGTGGCGCCGGACGAGCCGTCCCAACTGTCGAAGTGGGCGGAGAGGACCACATACTCATCTGCGCGGTCGGTGCCGGGAATGGTGGCGATGGTGTTGAACACCGGCACCTCGCCCAGGTCCTGCGACTCGGCCGTCACCCGGAGCACCGGCCCCTGTTTCTTCTCGGTGAGCCGAAACACCAATCCGTAGTCCTCGCAGCTCAGCACGGCGCTCGGCACCTGCTGGGTCTTCCCGTCGAACACCCGGAACACTCCCCACCCCGAGGACCAGTTGCTCGTGAGGATGCCCTTGGCGCCGGCGCCCTCGAGCGCTAGCTGCAACGCCTTGTTGCTGAGTCCCGTCCGCTTGACCCTGGCGGCCCACGCCGCACGGAATTCGGTCCGTTCCTTGACCATCCGGTCGAATTCCTCGGGCAGCGCCGATTCCTTGTAGCTCGAATCAGGGCGGCAGGTCGGCTCCGGGGCGCTGATCAGGACGAACGCGCCCTTGACCGACGGAATGGCGGCGGCAAAGGCGGCGGAGTCGGCGGCGTCGGGCAGGATCATCACGGGCGCTTCCACCGACTTGCCCCTGGTGCCCGGGCTCCAGGCGAGGATCATCCCCTCCAGGGAGCGGACTCGCGGGGACACCAGGTCGAAGTGGCTTGCCCCGCGCCTCCACCCCTTCCAGGTGCCGTACTGCACATTTTCGGCACTGATGCCCCAGCGGGTGTAGGTCGACACCAGCCAATCATTGCCGGCCTTGATTCCGGGCGAGCCCGTCAGCCGCGGGCCGATCGAGTCACCAAGGACTTGCGCAAGCATTCCCACCTGGGAACTGTCCATTCCCATGGTCCAGATCCGCTTGATGACCGGGTCGGCCGAGGGGAAGCTCTGCCCCCAAGCCGCCGTGACCGGGCCCAGGAGCAGGGCAAGGAGTCCCATCCGGATCGTGCGTCGCATCGTGGTACTCCG
>Ga0315278_10005243_pt1 | contig 11776 bp, 19 predicted proteins | sample YL17G06_0_MG_FD_203880 | JGI IMG/M metagenome (GOLD analysis project Ga0315278, IMG submission 203880) | Sediment microbial communities from Yellowstone Lake, YNP, Wyoming, USA - YL17G06_0 | ecosystem: Environmental > Aquatic > Freshwater > Lake > Sediment | place: USA: Wyoming | collected... | reverse complement strand
GCACCTTGGCCCGCGGACGGCGAAGCACGATGCAATCCTTTTCCACCACCATATCCGCCTCGTCATGCAACCCGACCTGCGCCAGCAGCGGTTTCGGAATGATCACACCCTGCGAATTGCCCATTTTGCGAATTGTCGTTTTCATTGCGGCCCCAAGGTTATAACAATGTTATACCGTGCGCCGGCTCCGGTCAACGATCGTGGGGTCAGAGCTGTAATACCCGGCCTTCGTCCATCCGGCCGATCGACACAATATCGGGAGCGCGGATAACGTGGGTGCTTCGCGCGCCTGCCACGTCCCATGTCCCGCCGCCCCCGCTTCCCCGTTACCGGCGCACTTGCTGCAGGATAGTGCGGGGCGCGAGGCCGGCCTGCATTGCATCCGGACCAAGGATGGCGCGGAAGCGGATTTCGCGCTGAGCGAGCCCGGCAAGCTCAACGGGAGGCCCGCCGGCGGATCAGAGACCGATCCACGGGTTGAGGGTTGGAACACCCGTTGATTCAAAGTCGGCCACGTTCCTCGTCACGACCGTCATCCGGTGTACAAGCGCCGTCGCGGCTATGAGCGCGTCGCGAACAGGGCGAGGGTCCGGCACGTGGAGTCGTGCACTGCGCTGAGCGACGACGAGATCCATGGCCAGGACGCGTCCAGCGAAAGCCGGCAACACGCGGGCGTTCAGCCACGCCCGAAATATCGCTCCCTGCTGTGGATCGCGGCGTTCGGCCAGCAATACGCCGATCTCCAACTCTTGCACAGTGATCGCCGACAGATACAAATCGGCGGCATCCACACTGTCGGCCCAGGCAGCAACGCGGCTGTCCGCTTTCCCAAGACGGATCTTGCCCAACTCGGACACGACATTGGTATCGAGCAAGTACATCAGGAGAGATCCGCCGGTTCTGCGAGGTCACGCAATGGCGTGATCTCGAGCTCGCCGTCTTCGATACCAGGCATCGCCAGCAGATCCGCGATCTTCGTGCGCGCTTGAGTGAGCTTCCTGTACGCGTCATGGGTCAGTAGCACATGTGCCGGGCGGCCGCGATCCGTGATGAAGACCGGGCCCGCTTCCGCCGCTTTCTTCGCCTTGCTGGCGTCCTGGTTGAACTGCCGACTTGAAATGGTGGTGATGGTCATGATCTCCTCTCCCAAATTCCTTGGCTGTAGGTATGTTACTACATCAACACTCCGAACATGCCGTCTGTCCGTCCAACGGACCCGGAAACGAGCGATTGGATCCACGACCGAAATGGATGAACGCGACGCGTAAGAGCAGTCCGCGGCGCGGCAACTCGGGAAAAGAACACGGCAGAAAACGGGGAATTGGAACTCAGCATGGGCGGGCCGTCGGTTCCCGCTCGGTGGCTACGTTTTCGCGCAGAAGTGCTGCGAATCCCGCTTCATCGAGTGCGCCATCGGCGACCGGACAATCCGGAAGCTCAGGGCAGCGGGCTATGCGGACCGAAGGTCCTCAAAGCTGATGGACATCTTCTTGCCGACGGCTTTGGCTGCCTTGGCAAGAGTGGTAAGCGTCACGGAGGGATTTGCAGGATCGAGCAAACGATTGAGCTGACCCCGGCTCGTCGCCATTCGTCGCGCCATCTCCGTCTTGCTGACATGCGACTCAGCCATCGCCCGCTCGATCATGCAGGCCACAACCTTCTTGATCGCGCCGGCTTCTACTTCTTCAAAGATGCCTTCTGCGCGAAGGAAGTCGTCGAAGTCGGAACCAGTGTGCGGATTGCTCATCTGTAGCCCCGCAGTCGTTTCAGTCGGTCCTTCGCCACATCCAAGTCGGGTTTCGGCGTCTGCTGGTCGTTCTTGATGAACCCATGCAGGAGAATCATTGCGTCGCTCTCGACAACAAACAACACCCTCGCAATTCGATTCTCCAGCTTGGTACGAACTTCCCAAATATCGCCTTCGACGTGGTCCACCAACGGAAGCCCCAGAGGCCTGTCGCTGCCGCGGACTTTTCGCGCATCCGTAGAGTCAAGCTGGACCGGTTCGCGATTGACCGGCTGATGACGATTTTGGAACGCCTCGACCAACGCGTTGAGGTGAAGGCCAAGGTTACGTCGGCACGACGCTCCGAACTGGCTGTCGCCTGATCCCTCTTTCTTGCGGTCCCTGCCGGCTCAGCACGCACCTTGGTGAACGTTGGCGCCGGCCCGAAAATACTCGATCGCCCGAGCGCTGCAATCAAGTCGCCCCCCCGTCAACGCATCGAGGGACTTGGCTTGAGTATGGCATCCCGGCAGTGATGCCACTGAAGCGACGTAATAGCCTTCTTGTTGATCGCGCCGTGCGCGCTGGTCTTGGTGGTCTGCACCGGGTCGTGCTGGTAGTGAATCGGCGACGCGGGGCAGGCGAGGTGTCGGAGCGGCAGATTATTGGACCTGGCCCCAATCCGCCTCTTGCATTACCGCTGATGGTTGTGCATAGTTGCACCTATTGCAACCAGTCTCGGTGATTCTGATCGATGGCAACAACCCTTGGCGTGAAGGTCGACGAGCAACTGCACGAGCGGCTCAAGACGATGGCGGAGCTGAAGGACCGTTCCGCCCATTGGATCATCAAGCAGGCCATCGAGCAGTACTTGATCCAGGAGGAAGCTCTGGCGCGCGACCGCCTGGAGGACCGCGAACGTTGGGAGCGCTACGTCCTCACCGGCGACGCAGTACCGAACGCAGCCGCAACCGCCTGGCTCGATGATCTCGCGGTCGGTCGCAAGGCGCCATGCCCAAGGTAGTCTGGCTTCCCGAGGCGCTACAAGATGTCGCGCGGTTGTACGAGTTTCTCGTCGAGAAGAGCCCTGAGGCCGCATGCAAGGCGGCGGGCCGAATTGGGTACGCCGCGCGCCAGCTCGAACAGTTCCCGGAACTGGGCCAACCGATGGAGGATGGCGCGCGACGGCAGGTATTTCTCCATTTCGGGGCCGGCGCGTACGTGATCCGCTACCGCCGCGACAACGAGGGGAACATCGTGATCGTCCGGGTATGGCATTCCCGGGAGCAGCGCGAAAGCTAGCCCTGTTCCAACCCGCGCCAGCGTGACTGGGTGAGGCCGCGACGTCGCGGCGCACATCGGCTGTGCCGCGGGGCCGCGGTGCTGCGAGCCGGCGAGTACCGCCGATGGGGTCAGAGCTGTAATGCGAGTGCCAACCTCATCCGGGACCAACAACAGCGCGATGCCCCCGCGCGCGCGAACACCCCACCAAGTATTACGGCTCTGACCCCCGACCCCCGCACTTGCTCATGGTTTCGATCGTCTTCGAGGACAATGATCGCCACAACCTACCGCATATCCATGTTCGGTACTCGGGCACGAAAGCCGCCATCGCTATCGACGATGGTTGTGTACTCGCAGGAAATGTTCCGCCCAAACAGTTGAAATTGGTGCAGGCGTGGATCGAAATCCATAAGGATGAGCTGTTCGCCGACTGGGATCTGGCAGTCTCTGGCGAGCACCCTATCCCGATCGAACCGTTGCGCTGAGGAGATCCTGATGTAGGATTTGCTTGATGTCGTGAGCGTGAGCGTCGCTCCGAACTATGTGCTGCATCTCCAGTTCGAGAACGGCGAGAAACGCATCCTCGACATGGCCTCTTACATGGGAAAGCGTCCATTCGTGGCGCTCAAAAGCCCCGCGCCATTCGGCCAGGCGAGAGTCGAATGCGGAACGGTTGTGTGGCCGGGCTCGCCGGTCCAAGGGTGCAACCAAATCCGGCTACGCCCCCACCTCAGTGCCAGCTCGATCGAGCCGCAGCGACCGCGACCCGGTGGCGCGTTGCGAACGGGAGTCGAGACTAGACTTAGTCAACCTTTTACCGAGACCGCCATGGAATCCGTGAACATCTACGATGCGAAGACCCGCTTGTCTCAGCTGGTCGACCGGGCTGCTTCCGGCGAGGACGTGGTCGTCAGCCGCAATGGGAAACCACTTGTGCGCATCACGCGACTGGACAACCCGAAGCAAAAGATCACGTTCGGCGTACTCAAGGGCAAGGTGACCATCGCGGCGGACTTCGACGCACCGCTGCCGGCCGATGTCCTGGCCGGTTTCGAGGGACGCTGATGCGACTGCTGCTGGATACGCACATCTTTCTTTGGGCAGTGGCGGGCTCCCGACTTCTGAAGCCGGCGGCCCGGCGAGCGATCCAATCGGCAGACCAGGTCTGCGTCTCGGCTGCTTCCATCTGGGAAGTGGCTGAGCGCGGTCTCGTACGGTGATGGTCCGTTGATCAAGATCGATGAGGGTTGATCGGCGAGCGTGATTAGCGTTGTTCGTATTAGCCACGCACGGGTTTTCGTTTTCCGTCTGGCTGTGGATAAGTTCGGTGACGATGTTCGGGGTGTCGCGCGGCGCTCGGGTCTTCTTCGACGCCGCGCATGTGCTGATCACGCGTTGGCCCGCATCGACGACCACGAAGGTGCGGCTGGCGCCGCTTGCATGATTGGCCAATGCCCGCCGCTTCAACCAATCGTCCAGCAATGGCTCGCCTGAATCGAAATCAGCGCAATCGTGCTCGCCCGAGAGGGGCATCGGGGCACTGACGCGCATCGGGGCACTGACGCGCATCGGGGTCAGATCGCGGACTTGGGTCGACCAGCCTTCCGTTTTGCCAAACCCGGATCCCAAGGCGCCTTCACGGCAAGCAATCGATCCAGTCGCTGGTTCGAGCGCGCGGGCGCATCGAGCATGTCGCAGAACTGCTTGAACTTCCTGGCATCGAGCTGAAAAAAGACCTGATCGAGCATCACGCCTTTGGCCTTCTCGCAGGCGGCTTCCAGCATGAAGTCCGAACGATTTTTCCCCAAGAGGTTTGCCGCCTGGTCGATGAGGTCACGCTGCTCGGCGTGAGCGCGCAAATTGATCGCCGCGTTACGGATGGCTGCCTCCCAGTGGATTGACAACAGATACACAACACGCTATCTAGATGTATAGCTGTTGTCAATACATCGAAAATGAGGGATCACATCTTCCGGCGATGACGGTTGGCTGCCAGTCGCCATGGCAAATTATTGGACCTGACGCCAATACGCGCGTTGACCCGGTGGGCCCGTCCGCGCACCGGGTCAATACCCGAGCTGCCGGTGATGCTTGAGATTGACGAGAAACACCTGGTCTGGCGTAACGACGTAGAGAATCGTGAACTCGCGTTCCACCCATTCGCGCGCAACGGCAGCGGATGCGGCAAGCAGCGGCGTAAGGTCCGCAAGCAGGGCAGCCTCCGCTTGGCTCCCCAGTTTGCGCAGTGCATAGGGACGGCCGATGTCCGCATGTCGTTCCAGCGCGGGCACGATGCGCTCGAACAGGTCTTCATTGAACGCCGCCAGTCGGCTCCCTGAATCAGGGAACAGCGGCTGCAACATTCTGTAGTGTTCGGCCAGCCGTGCGAAAGCTTCGCGAAAGGGTCGGGTGACCAGCACTTCGCGCCGACGCGGTGCGCGTGCGGCGCGTGGTTGCTTCACTACCTTGTCCGGCGTTTGACGCTATTTTTCCCTGACGCGGCCGGCCTGTCCCCCGCAATGCCCATGACCAGCGTCGTCGCCTGTTTGCGAAAGGCGGCCGCCGACATCGCCTTGCCTGCCGCCACCTCGCACGCCGCACGAGAGAGATCGTGCAGATTGCGCAGGTGATCGGCGGCGCGCAGCCGCTGAAATTCGTCAAGGTCGGCGACACACACGACTGCAACGTAACTCTCACCGTTGCGCGTCAATACCTTGGGTTGACCCGACGCAACGACTTCGGCGGCGAGTTCGGTCAGGCGCGCGCGGGCGGAGGTGATCGGAACGACGTCCGTGGAATAGATTTGCATGGTTGTCCTTCGCTCGGGGTGAACTCAACGCGCTACGTTATTCTGATGCAGCATTCTGCTCCTGTCAACGCGGGTCTCGTGTCTGGCGGGCGCCAATGGGTGCCCGCCGGAGGATGTGGCCGCCCGCCTCGTTGCGCAGACTTCCTCGAGGCGATCCGGGATTCAGGCCACGAAGAGCACGCCGCGATGCTCGAATTGTGTGGTGGCGCCTCAGTTTCATGGGGTCAGAGCTGCAATAGACCGTCCGCACATGGTCACCTCCGCAAGCGCGAAAGTGTAGAGCAGAGCAGCCCGGCGTTGAGCGACAGCGAAACCCGGGGCAAGCGTTCACGCGGAGCGCCACCCGGGTTGCGCTCAACGCCGCGCTACGGACGACGGGCTGCGTTCAACGCCGCGATACGTTGGTCACGAAGGCGATCAGGTCGGCGACGGCCGGTTGGCTGACGGGATCGGCCGCGTCGAGATCTCGCTTCACGCCGTCGATGTCGATCGCCAGGTGGTAGCGGCGCGCGTCGTACAGGGTCGCGGGGGGCGACGTCGACTCGTCGCTTGCCACCGCGAGCGCCGCGCCGCACAGCCGCCGCAGATCGGCCGCATCGGCCGCGGGAAGCTGCGTCGAATCGATTGTGATCGGCTTCGCCAAGCCAGGAAAGCAGGCGAAGCCACCGTCGATCGTCAGTTCAACACGCATCCCTGGTCCATGCATCAAGCGTGAACTTGGGGACAGCCCCCGAATTCCGCGATTTCCGCGTTCACAACACGCCGACCTGCTTCCACGCATCGGCAACGGCCGCCGCTTCCTTCCCGGCCGCGCTGTAGAGCCGACCCGCAGTGGCCACGGTGAGCTTGGCGAACGCGACGAAGTTCGCATCGGCCTTCAGCTTCGGATCGCGCAGGGTTTCGTACCAGATGCGGCCGGCGGCTGCCCACGCCTTGCCGCCAATCGCGATCGCGGCGAGATGGAACGCACGGTTCGGGATGCCCGAATTGATGTGGACACCGCCTTTGTCGCGGGTCGTGACCGCGAAGTCCTTCATGTGCGCGGGCTGCGGGTCGCGGCCCAGCACCGGGTCGTCATAGGCGGTGCCCGGCGCCTTCATCGACCGCAGCGCGACGCCTTTGACGTTGGGCGTGAACAGGCTGGCGCCGATCAGCCAGTCGGCCTGTGCGGCATCCTGGTTCAGCGAATACTGCTTGATCAGCGAGCCGAACACATCGGACAGCGACTCGTTGAGCGCGCCGGGCTGCTCCAGGTACACGAGCCCGGCTTCGTGCGCGGTGACGCCGTGGGCGAGCTCGTGGCCGATGACGTCGAGCGAGCTCGTGAAACGGTTGAAGAGCTTGCCGTCGCCGTCGCCGAACACCATCTGTTTGCCATTCCAGAACGCATTGTCGTAGCCGACGCCGTAGTGCACCGTGGCCTTGAGCGGAAAGCCCGCGTCGTCGATCGAATTGCGGCGGAAGTTGGCGAGGTAGAAATCGAACGTCGCGCCGAGGCCGGCGTAGGCCTCGTCGACCGCGACGTCACCCAGCGACTTGCTGCCTTCCCTGCGCGCGACCTTTCCCGGCAGTTGCTGGGCGCCGGCGGCGTCGTAGATCGTGCGGCGCTTTTTCGGAATCGCGGGCGGCTTCGGCGCGACCAGCCGCGCGGCACGGGGCGCTGGCTTCTCCGCGGAGCGCAGATCGCGTGTCGCCTCGTCGGCAGGCAGCGCAGCCAGCGCCGCTGCCCGCTGCGCGGGGGTGCCGTGCTTCGCGATCTCCTCCAGCATGTGTGGCGGCAGGATGCACAGCAGGGAATGGCGATGGGAATCGCGGTAACGGCCATTGCGCATTGACCTCTCCCCCCGGATGAAGGCAAACGCAATCGTAACCCGGCGTTGAGCGAAGCGAAACCTCGAGCAATCGTGGCCATGGCCACGTCCACCCGGGTTTCGCTGATGCTCAAGCGTGGTGCGCATGCATCAGATGCCGATGCATCAAACGTCACCGGTCAAATCGGGCGGGGTCGTCTGCGACGCGTGGCCCCGGGTTGAGCCGCAGGCGAAACCCGGGCAAGTAGTGCCCGTTGCCCCAGCCACCCGGGTTTCGCCTGCGGTTCAACCCGGGCTACCCCGCAACGCGGCTACGCAGCCTTCTTCCTTGCCTTTGGCTTCGTCGCGTTCTTGGCGGCCGGCTTGGCGGTCTTCTTCGCGGCGCGTTTGGTCGCGGGTTTCGCGGCGGGTTCGGCCGCAGGCTTGGCCTTCGCCCTCGGCTTGCGCGCGACCTTCGCCTTGGCTGCCGGCGCTGCCGCCGCAGGCGCCGCGGCCCTGCCCTTGCGCTGCACGCGCCCGACCAGATTGCGGATGTCTTCCTCGACCTGGCCCTTGACCACCGCGAACGCGTCGGCTTGCGCCTTGCGCACGATCTCGGCCAGGTCGCGCATGTGCGCGACCGACATCTGGAACGCCTTGGTCATCATCTCGCGCTGCTTGCCGGCGATTTCCATCGGGTTGCCGGAGAAAGTGCCGTCGCTCACGGCGGAGCGGGCCGCGGACATCGTCGTGCGCAGGATCTCCAGCTGCTTCTGCGCGAGCGCCTGCGCCCCGGCGTAGACGATGCGGTTGGCTTCGAGGACGGCGTCGATGTCCTTGCGCCGCGCGTCCATCATGCCCGACGCGTCGAAGCCCGGCAGGCTCACTTTCCCCAGCAGCTGGTTGAGGCCCGCGAACGGATTCTTGAGGTGTTTGGTGAAACGGTCCATGGTCGATGCTCCTGATTGATTGCGGCGGTGGGCGGTGAGCGATACGAGGGCGATGCCTCACGTGGGTGACGATGTGGGTAACGCAGCCGGTCGCACCGGCCGCAGCCGCCCGTTCTCGAATTTCGGCACGACGTCGAAAACATCGTTCCGCGCGGCGTAGTCGACCTCGTCCGTCAGCCCGCGCCCCGTCATCATCCTGCCGACGCGCGCGGCGCGCAAGCAATCGATCGGATCGTGGCGCGCCGCGAGCAGGCGGGCGGCGATCGCGGCATCGGAAAACTCGTGCCCGGGGTGATGCCGATCGAACAGCGACACCAGGTGGCCGGCCGCGTAAAAATCCTCGAGGTTGAAATTGTCGGCCGATCCGGAGCAGACGATCAGCACGGTCTCGTCGGGATGCGTCGTGTTGACGTGCGCGACGACGGCGCGCGCATTGAGCAGCGCCGCCGCATAGACGTGCGCGGCCGCCGCCGCCTTGTGCAGCGCGACCGTGCCGTTGGTCGTCGAGTAGATGACGGTCCGGCCGCGGATGTCCTCGCGCAGCAGGGCGAGCGGGGTTGGCTGGGCGAAGCCCGGCAGCGTTTCCGCGTCGAGTTCGCCGGCCATCACGTAGCTCCCGCCGGCGTGCGTCGCGGCGACGCGCTGCGCCGCGGCGCCATTCACGGTCGGGATCACTTCGCTCGCGCCATGCTCGAGCACGGCGACGATCGTCGACGTGGCGAAGAGCACGTCGAGCACGATGACGGTCTTCTCCGCCAGGCGCTCGCGGTCGAGTTCTTCCTTCTTCAGCAGGACGTGGATTTTAGCCAAAGCGTAGCCCGGCGTTGAGCGAAGCGAAACCCGGGTGGTTGCCCGGCCGGTGTTCTTGCGTATGACAGTCCCGGGTTGCGCGTGCGTGCAACCCGGGCTGCTCCGGGTTACCTTATCGCCGCCGAGAAGCTCGCCTCTTCGTTGCAGCCCCCGCCGACGTCCGGGGCGACGACGCGGCCTTCGATGCCCTGCGACGTCTGCTTGATTTCCGACACCGATGCGGTCGTGTCCACATCGGTGCACTTGTAGGTCGCGTTCGGGATGCGATAGAGCAGGCCGTTCTGGATCAGGGTCCCGGACAGCGTGCAGGAGTAGCCGCTGCCGCCCTCCGGACGTCGGTAATCGAAAACAAACGTGGCGGTGTTGTCCGTGAAGTGAGTGACCGTGAGATCGTAGTAGTCGCGGTACTTGCCATTGTCGGTCGCGGTGGTGCAGCCCGCGTAGTTTCCCATCTGCCCTCCGGCGTACGAGCCGCCCAGCGCGGGCGAGGTCAGCGTCTGCCGCTCGATGACGTTGGTCGCCGATCCGACGCCCGGGATCGTGTACGCGAGCGTTGCCTGATACGCGTTGGCGGCGCTCGGCTTGAACGACGCGGTGCCGACCTTGGTTTCGGTGGTGTTGGCCGGGACCCACGGGATGCCGAAGAACGTGGCAGTGGTGGCGAACACGTCGCCCTTGTAACTGCCACTGATGCTGTCGTATTCGAGGCTGGCGACATACCACGTCGGCTTGCCATCCTGCCCGTAGATGAAGAACGTCACAAAAATGAAATTGTCGGTCTGCACCAGGTTGACGCCCCAGCCCGACTCGACGGCCTTGTACCAGATGTCGGTGTAGAAGCCGGCCTCGGCGCGGACGGACGCGGCGAGCAGCAGCAGAGCGATCAGGAAGCGGCGAATCATGGAAACCTCGCGGGTAGGTGAACGTTGCGGGCAATGGACGACAACATGACCTGGTCGCAGCGGGTTGACGGCGCCACGAGCGCGTGCAACCCGGACTCGTGGGCCCAAGGATTGTAGCTCAGAGTGACAGGGCGCACGCCATCGCCGTGAATTCGTCGACTGGACGCTCGAACTGCAATCGGTGCCGCTGGAGCATGGTGGCTCGCGGCTTCCTGCGTGCGCGACACATCGACCGGGCGCGCCTCGCGCCGCTGCGCGGCAAGCTGCGCCGTGGCAAAGGCACCTCCAATCTCGAAGCCTTCCGCAACAATCCCGATGACAGCACGCTTCGGGATTGATGCCACGATCCTCGTCCGGCTGGCGACCGGCGATCCCGAGGAGGGCTTCGAACACTGCGTGCGCAAATTGACCGCGCTCATCGAGGGCGACGATGCCGAGGTGTTCGCCTCGAATCAGGTCATAGGGGAGACCTATGTCGCCCTGCGACATCACGACGGCGTGCCCAAACCCGACGCACGCGCCGCGCTAGCCAGCGTGCTGAAGTGCGGTCTGGTGGCGCCGCTGAATGGGGCAGGCGTGCTCGCCGCCCTGGAGGCCGACGCAGGCTGCGGCTTGCTCGACCGCCTGATTGCCGACGACTACCGCCGTGCAGATCTCACGTTACTGGATGAACTGTGGCACGGTGACCGCGATTGACGCGGCTCCTGACACAAAGCCTGCCTACCCCTCGGTCTCAACAGTCACCTTGCGCGGTTCCTCGACTCGCCTGGACGCGTCGAGCACTTCGATCGACACGATGTTGCCCGCGGCATCGTAGTCGAGGATCACTCCCGGCTTGTCCTCATCGCTCTCGGCAACAGGAACATCGCGGAACACCACGGTCAAGGTGTCGGTCCTGGCGTCGTAATTCACCTTCATGCCTTGCTCCAGTACTTTTCGATCTTGGTTGTCCGGCATACCGTGACCACTGTCTCAGCACTTGGGCCCGCGTCCACCACGACCCGTACAAGATACAGCGTCCCGCCGGTCGGCATTTCGACGCGTGACTGCCGAATTTCCCGCCCTGGTCGCACGGGGAGCCGCTGCTGCGGTGCTCGAGCCACAGCGAGGACGATTTCCTCGCTGAGCCCTCGGCGCGCTGCCTGCTCCTGAGCATGCTTCGAAAGGGCAATCATCCGACTCTCGCCGAGCGAAGCGCCATTCCAGCGCTATATCGAGGCACAAATTGCGATCACCGGTAAGCAGCAGGCTGGTGTTGACGATTGGCACCGTACCTGAGGCGACGCAAGTAATGCATAGGGATCGGCATCGTTGCAAAGCCCTTGTTGGCTGTTGCCGGACAGCGCGGGTCTGCAACTTGATCGGGAAACAACGCCTCCGGGCCGTCGATGCCGCGCAGGGCATGGATCGCCAATCCGGCCTGGACTGGGGACCGATGGGTTGAGACCGTGGCTCTGGCTCACCAAGCGTAGCTCGAACTGATCTGCAGCGGACCTTCGCAATGT
>Ga0315278_10005242_pt1 | contig 11776 bp, 12 predicted proteins | sample YL17G06_0_MG_FD_203880 | JGI IMG/M metagenome (GOLD analysis project Ga0315278, IMG submission 203880) | Sediment microbial communities from Yellowstone Lake, YNP, Wyoming, USA - YL17G06_0 | ecosystem: Environmental > Aquatic > Freshwater > Lake > Sediment | place: USA: Wyoming | collected... | reverse complement strand
GCCGCGCTCCGCGAGCCGCGCACTCACAGTCGAGCCGACGCGACCGCCCGCGCCCACAATTCTGATGCTCTCGATCATTCTGTCGCTCCAGTTCCCATTCGGGATACCGGGCAAGCCGGAGTGTAGCCTCGTGCGCCTATTTTCCTGCAAGGCGCGCTTCGAGGTGCGCGCGAACGCTCGGCCAGTCGTCGTCCGTGACGCTGTACCAGGCGCTGTCACGGCTCTCGCCGTCCCGAACCAGCATGTGGTTGCGATGAACGCCCTCGAACGTTGCGCCGAGTGCCTCGAGCGCGCCCCGCGACCGTTCGTTCTTTGCATCCGTCTTGAACTCGACTCGGCGGCAACCCCACTTCTCGAACGCATGACGCATCTGGAGCAGCTTGGCCTCGACGTTCGCGCCGGTGCCCCAGGCGGAGGGGTGGAGCCAGGTCCAGCCGATCTCGACCGAGCGATGCTCCGGCCTCAGCGCCAGAAACCGCGTCGAGCCCACGATCTCCTTGCCACGCTTTGTCACAAGGGGTATTTCTGTCCCGGCTTGAGCAGCAGTGCGGGCTTGCTCCATGTACGTCGACCACTCCGCCGGCGTCAGCGGCTGGACGATGTTGAGCCACTTCCACGTCCGAGGATCTTGCGAGGCAAGCCACAGGCCCTCGTCATGTTCGGGCGCGAGCTGCTCGAGCCGGACGATGCGGCCTTCGAGAATCGGGACGCGCCACCGCTCCACGACTCCCGACAGTACTGCGGCGGGGAGCAGTACACTCGCCGCGTGCCCATCTACGAGTACGCGTGCATGGAATGCGAGTCGCATTTCGAGGAGCTCGTCCGCTCGAGCGACGAGGCCGTGACGTGCCCGGAATGCGGCGCAGCGAAGGTTCTCAAGCAGCTCTCCAGCTTCGCCGTGCACGGCTCGGCATCGAAGCCGAGCTTCGCGGGCCCGTCCGGCGGTGGTGGCGGCTGCTGCGGCGGCTCCTGCGGCTGCGGACACTAGGGTGAGGCAAGCCTCGCCCCCACGAGAACGCATCCGGGCGACGGCGTAAACTGCTCGTCCGATGGACGCCGTTGAGCGTGCCGCTGCGCTCCGGGAGTACGCGGAGCAGACGGCCTCGTGCACGAAATGCGCGCTCGCTGAAGGGCGGACGCAGGTGGTCTTCGGCGCGGGAAGCCCGCACGCAGACCTCATGTTCGTGGGCGAAGCGCCCGGTTTCCACGAGGACCAGCAGGGCGTGCCTTTCGTCGGGCAGGCGGGAAAGCTCCTCGACAAGCTGCTTGCCGGGATCGGGCTCACACGAGCCGACGTGTTCGTCGTCAATGTTCTCAAGTGCCGCCCTCCCGGGAACCGTGATCCGCTTCAGGAAGAGATTGCTTCGTGCGAGCCGCACCTTTTTCGGCAGATCGAGTTGATCGAGCCGAAGCTCGTCGCGACTCTCGGGAACTTCGCGACCAAGCTCCTCTCGGGTCGGCCGGCCGGGATCACGCGCGTCCACGGTCAGGAGCAGGAGGTCACGCTCGGCGCACGGACCGTCCAGCTCTATCCGCTCTACCATCCGGCCGCGGCGCTTTACACACCGTCGATGCTCAAGGTGCTCGAGGAGGACTTCGCCCGCATTCCCGCACTCCTCGAGCGCGCGGTCGACGAGACGAGCGCAGCACCCGAGCCTCCTGTTCCGGTCTTCGAGCCCGAGCCAGAGCCCGCCCAGCTCGGCCTCTTCTAGATGGGGTCAGACCCGTGGGGTCTGGCCCGAGCGTGCTAGCCCAGTGGGTTCAGACCCTGGCGTTCGTGCCCTCATCTCGACCTCGGCCGAGGAGACCGAGGCGATCGCTGCACGGCTCGCTGTACGGCTCGCCATCGGCGATGTCATCACGGTTTCGGGAGAGCTGGGGTCCGGGAAGACGACGTTTGTCCGCGGGGCCTGCCGGGCTCTCGGGGTCACCTCACCGGTGACGAGCCCGACGTTCACGATCGGCCATCGCTACGAGGGCCGTGTCGCCGTCTCCCACCTCGACCTCTATCGCTACGTCGGTATGTCGCCTGCCGACTGGGGCGACCTCGAGCCGTACTTCGACGACGCCGTTGTGTTCGTCGAATGGCCCGAAGCTGGACAAGGATCACTTCCGCTTGCGCGCGTCTCGGTCACGATCCAGCACGGTGGCGAGGACGAACGTCGGATCGAGCTCGCCTCGGCAGACGCCGCAGTGTTAGAAGGCATCGAGTAATGCTCGTGCTTGCTTTCGACACGGCGACCGACGTCGCGACCAGTGCCCTTCTGCGGGATGGGGACGTCGTGGGGGAGCGCGCCTCCATCGCACGCACGCTCCTCGAGGACCTCGACACGCTCCTCCGTGACGCCGACGCCGAGCCCGCCGACATCGATGCAATCGTCGTTGGAACCGGACCCGGCAGCTTCACCAGCACCAGAATCGGCCTGGCGATTGCGAGAGGGCTCGCGCTTGCGCTCGACGTCCCGGCCGCAGGGGTCTCGACGCTCGACGCGCTCGCATCCGCCCGAGACGACGCGTTCCCGGTCATCGACGCTCGACGGCGCGAGGTGTTCGTGCTCGGGCCTCGGGCGGTCGAGCCCGACGACATGGAGGTCGAGCCCGGTACCTTCTGTATCGGAAGTGGTGCCGTTCGCTACCGCGCCACCTTCGAGCGCATGGGGGCTTACATTCCTGCGGACGACGACGAGCTACACGTTCCGCATGCCCGCCTCCATGCATCGCTCGCTCGCGAGTTCGGGCCGGCCGATGCGATCCAGCCGATCTACGTCCGTGCTCCCGACGCGAAGGCTTGGAGCGCATGAGCATCGTGCTGCGCCGCCTCGAGCCGCGCGATCTCGACACGGTCGAGGAGATCGAGCGAGCGTCGTACCCGACGCCGTGGTCGCGATCGATGTTCGTCGCCGAGCTCCGGAAGCCGAGCTCGCTCGCTCTCGGTGCCTGCTCTCCGGAAGGTGATCTGGTCGGCTACGCATTCATCTCTCGGTATGTCGACGCCTGGCACGTCATGAACGTCGCGGTCGCCACTGACTTCCGTCGCTGCGGCATTGCGACGTTACTGCTGGAGCGGCTCTTCGAGGAAACGGCGACGGATCCGCAACGCGGATACACACTCGAGGTGCGCGTCTCGAACTCTCACGCGATCCGGCTCTACGAGCGGCTCGGGTTCGAATCTCGAGGTGTCCGACGCGGCTACTACACGGACAACCGCGAGGACGCCCTGATCATGTGGCGCGAGCCGGAGTCGTCGGAGCAGGCCTTGTGATCCTCGGCATCGAGACCTCCTGCGACGAGACGGCGGCGGCAGTCGTCACGAACGATGGCCACGTGCTCGCGTCCGTGGTCTCGTCGCAGGCCGAGCTCCACGCGCGCTACGGCGGAGTCGTGCCGGAGGTCGCGTCGCGCCGCCATCTCGATCTCGTCTCCCCGGTCGTGCGCGAAGCGCTCGAATCGGCTCGAGCGTCGCTCGATCGCGTGGAACGTGTGGCCGTCACCCAGGGGCCAGGGCTCGTCGGCGCTCTGCTCGTCGGGGTGGCGGCCGCGAAGGCAATCGCCTGGGCGCGCCGACTTCCACTCGTCCCGGTCGACCACCTCGAGGGGCACATCGCGTCGCTCTACCTCGAGCCGGAGCCGCTCGAGCCGCCGTTTCTGTGCCTGCTTGCGAGCGGAGGGCACACGCTGCTCCTTGCCGTCCGTGAGCACGGCTGCTCCGAGCGGCTCGGAACGACGCTCGACGACGCCGCCGGCGAGGCGTTCGACAAGGGAGCGCGATTACTCGGGCTGAGCTATCCCGGGGGCACGGAGATCGACCGGATCGCGCGCGAGGGAGATCCGAGCTCGTTCTCGTTTCCCGTCGCGCGAGTTCCCGGGCTCGACTTCTCGTTCTCGGGGCTCAAGACAGCGCTGCTGTACGCCGTGCGTGGGCTCGGAGAGTCGGAGACGGAGCAGAGGAAGGCCGACCTCGCCGCCTCGTACCAGCGCGCAATCGTTCGGGCACTCGTGCAACGAATCGAGGACGCAGCGGCCCAGACGGGCCTCGATCGCATCGCGATCGTCGGTGGCGTGGCTGCGAACTCCGAGCTTCGAGCCGCGCTTCCGGGCGTGCGCTTCGCGTCGCTCGAGTTGTGCACGGACAACGCCGCGATGATCGCTTCCGCAGCGCGCTACGTCGAAGCGCTTCCGTACCCTGGGTACCTTGGGCTCGATGCATACGCCTCTCACTCGTAGCCGCATCCTCGTCACCGCCGCGGGAGCGGCGCTCGTTCTGCTGCTCGCGACCGGGGCGCATGCGCAGGAGCCGTCCGTCTCCTCCATCGACGAGGCTGGCTGGCAAGGCGTGCTCGGAGTGCGCGCCGCCGTCTCGACGGCGCAAAGGTATGTCGTCCTGCTCGAGCCTCCCTCGCTCGCGGAACGTGTACGCGTCGCCGGCGGCCACGCGTCAGAGGCCGAGATGCGCGCGTGGACGGCAGCCGCCGTCGGCCAGCAGGAGCAGTTTCTCGCCCGTATGTCCGCGGCGGGAGCTCGGATCGCTCCCGAGTACCGCTACGCGAGAGTGATCAACGGGTTCTCGGCCCGGCTCGATCCGACGTCGCTCTCACTCCTCGAGGGAGACCGTGAGGTCGAGGGCGTCTATTCGGTGAGGATTGCCTATCCGGCTCAAACCGACAGCGCCGACGGCGTCTTGCCGGCGTCGGTTGCGGATCTCGAGATCCCCGGTCTCGACGGTGCCGGGGTCACGGTCGCGTTGCTCGACACCGGTGTCGACCCGTCGCATCCCTACCTGCGCCGGAGCGTTCTCTCCGGCGTCGACGTTCTCAACCCAGGGAGCGGCGGCATCGCACAGCCCCATCCGACGATTCCCGGCCGGCCGGAACGACACGGGACCGAGCTCGCCGGAATCATCACCGGCTTGGAGGGGCCGGACGGCCTCCACGGCATCGCACCCGGGGCGTCCATCCTCCCGATACGCGTTGCCGGTTGGCAGCCGAATGCGGAAGGCGGGTACACGGTGTACTCCCGAACCGATCAGATCCTGGCCGGCCTCGAGGCGGCGGTCGATCCGAACGACGACGGCGACGCGCACGACGCGGCGCGCATCGCGTTGATCGGAGTCGTGGAGCCGTACGCCGCGTTTCCGGACGGCCCTCTTGCGCGGGCGGTCGCCGGAGCCGAAGCACTCGACACCCTTACGATCGTCCCGGCCGGAAACGACGGTCAGGCGGGGCCGGGGTACGGCAGCATCGCCGGGCCCGGCGGTGCTCCTGCGGCCGTCACCGTCGCTGCGGCTGACGGCCGTCTTGCCTCGCCGACGGTCCGGGTGCACGTTCGGGCGGGACTCAGCGTGCTGTTCGAAGACACTGTTCCGCTCGGCGGAGCTCCTTCGGAGACGGTGACCGCAGAGGTCGTTCTCGTGAACCGCGCGACCGCGGCGAAGGGAATCTCCGGGCTCTTCTCGACCGACGGGATCAGCAGCGTTGCGGGTCGCGCCGTGCTGCTCCCTCGCGGCGTGCTGTCGGACGACACGGTGGAGGAGACGACAGCGGCGGGCGCCCTCGCGGTCCTCGTCGACGGGCCGCTGCCTGCCGGCGCATTCAGCCTCGACGTTCCCGCCGGGGTTCCCGTGGTGGGGCTCGCAGATGGGCTCGTTCGCGAGATTCGCGCCCTGATCGCTGCCGGCGTTCCGGTGACGGTGGCGATAGGAGACGTCGAGATTGCCGAGCGCGAAGGCGGAGGAGCGATCGCCGCGTTCTCCTCGAGAGGGCTCGCGTTCGACGGTGGAGTCAAGCCCGATCTCGCGGCGCCCGGCGTCTCGGTACCGACGTCCGAGCCAGGGCGCGGTGACGAGGGAGAGATCCGCTTCGGAACCGTGAGCGGGACCAGCGCGGCGGCGGCGGTGACCGCGGGAGTCGCAGCGATTCTCGCCCAGGGTCGGCCGGGCCTCGGAGCCGCCGGTCTGCACGGGCTTCTCGTCGGCTCGGCCCAGCGGTCCGACCTCGACCCGACCGCGTCGGGCGCGGGTCTCGTCGACCTGCGTGGAGCCGCTCAGCTGGAGGTGTTCGCGGATCCGGCCGTCGTCTCGTTCGGCACGGCGACGGGTGACGCGTCCGGAATCGAGCGCGTGATCCGCATCCACAACATCTCCACACGCCGTCTTGCGATCTCGATCGGGAACGCGCCGATCGCCCCGAAGGGCGTCGAGATCACCACGGACACCGAGCGCGTGCGCCTGCGGCCGGGGGCGAGCACCGAGGTCGTCATTCGGGCGGATACCTTCGATCTGTCGGACGAGGCAGGGATTGCCACGGGAGAGCTCGTCCTTCGCGCCGGCGACTCGCCGGAGGTGCACATTCCGTGGGCGGTCGCGGTGCCGGCTACCGTCGACCTCATCTCACGGGTCACCCTCGAGCCCACCGACGAGCGCGTGTCCGACGCAACACCCTCGGTTCTGGCTCTCGTAGCGGGCGCCGTGACGGTGACGCCTGACCCACAGGTCAGGGCGGTCGACCTCCTCGAAGTTCAGCTCTGGCGCGGAACGTCGCTCCTCGGCGTGCTAGCGAGACGACGTGAGCTCCTGCCCGGACGCTACACGTTCGGGCTGACCGGCAGAGGCCCGAGTGGCGAGCGACTACGGGCCGGGAAGTACACGGTTCGTATCGTCGCTCGGCCCGGAGATGGAACCCGCAGACAGGCCGAGACAGTCGAGTATCGCGTCCGTTGATCAACCCTATACTCGCCACCGTCTAGACCAGCCAGGAGGCATAGCTCCATGTCAACTATCGAGGCGGAGTCCCATCTCCGCGAGAACCCGTTCGAGCTGGCGAAGTCGCAGCTCCGTCGAGTTGGCGAGATCTTCGCGCTCGACCCGAACATGATTCGCGTTCTCTCCCAGTGCAAGAAAGCAATCGAGGTCTCGATCCCCGTGTCGATGGACGACGGGTCGATCGGCGTGTTCCAGGGCTTCCGCGTTACCCACAACATCGCGCGCGGGCCCTCGAAAGGAGGCATCCGCTACCACCCCGACGTGACGCTCGACGAGGTCAAGTCCCTCTCGATGTGGATGACCTGGAAGTGCGCGCTCATGGGACTACCTTTCGGCGGCGCCAAGGGTGGTGTCGTCTGCAATCCCAAGTCCATGTCCGAGACGGAGCTCGAGCACATGACGCGGCGCTACACGAGCGAGATCATCAACGACATCGGGCCCGAGCGGGACATCCCTGCGCCCGACGTCGGCACCGACCCCCGGATCATGGCGTGGATCTTCGACACGTACTCGATGAACAAGGGCCACTCCGTGCTCGGTGTCGTCACCGGGAAGCCGCTCTCGGTCGGCGGATCTCTGGGGCGCGAGGAGGCGACCGCGCGCGGATCTCTCTACTGCATCCAGGCCCTGGCCGGGAAGCAAGGGGCACGTCTGGCGGACTACTCGGTTGCCATCCAGGGCTTCGGGAACGTCGGCGCGAATCTCGCCCGTCTCCTCGACCTCGAAGGTGCCAGGATCGTGGCGGTCTCCGATTCGTCCGGCGGCTTCTACAACCCCGACGGCCTCGACGTTTCTACGGCGCTCGCGCACAAGCGGGAGCACGGGACGCTGACGGGCCTCGCGAATGCAGAGGCTGTGACGAACGAAGAGCTCGTCGAGCTCCCGTGCGACATCCTCGCGCCCTGCGCGCTCGAGCAGGTGATCACCGAGGAGAACGCGGATCGCGTGAAGGCCCGCATCATCTGCGAAGGGGCCAACGGTCCGGTCACGCCGACGGCCGACTCGATCCTCGAAGATCGCGGCGTCCTCGTGCTCCCCGACGTCCTCGCGAACGCCGGCGGCGTGGTCGTCTCCTACTTCGAGTGGGTTCAGGGGCTCCAGGAGTACTTCTGGAGCGAGGACGAGGTCAACGCGAAGCTCCGCGACATCGTCGCTCGATCATTCGAGGAAGCCTGGCATACGCGGGACAGCCGCGAGATCAGCCTGCGCATGGCCTCGTACGGGCTGGCCGTCCAGCGGGTGGCGGAGGCGACGACGACGAGAGGTCTCTACCCGTAGCGCGCGTCAGCCTCTATCACGCGGCCGACTGTCACCTCTGCGTGCGTGCGCTCGAGGTCGTGCGCGGCGTCCAGGACGAGCTCGGGTTCGAGCTCGAACTCGTCGACATCGGTGGCGAGCCAGAGCTCGAGGCGCGCTACCGAGAGCACCTGCCCGTCGTCGAGATCGACGGGGAGCGGGCGTTCACGTACTTCGTGGATGCCGACGCGCTGCGACGACGACTCACCCAAGAGGCTGATTGAAAGACCAGAGCACCGCGGCTGCGTCGCGGCCGCCCTCAAGGATCTTTGCGTGTCCGGGATCCGCGCGTCAGCCGATCCCGGACTTGCGCCGGGTGACCAGCTGACGGTTCCTACTGCGGCGGTCACGGCGCCGCTGGCAGAATCGTGACGATTTGTCACAAACTGTCGACAGGGGGAGAACGTGGCCGAACGCTTGACCGTTGGTGTCGCCGCTCGTCTGAGCCGGTACCTCCAAGTCCTGAGCCAGGCAAGGAAGATGGGCAAGGACCGGATCTCCTCGCAGGAGATCTCGGAGTACACGAACATCAACGCGACCCAGATCCGGCGCGATCTCTCGGCTTTCGGCAAGTTCGGGAAGCGTGGAGTGGGGTACCGCACCGAGGCGTTGTTGGACGAGATTCGCCAGATCCTGCGCACACAGGGCCAACACAACATCGCCCTCGTCGGCGCGGGCCGGCTGGGGAGCGCAATTGCGAGCTCTCCCATCTTCGGCGAGCACGGGATCACGGTCGCTGCGATCTTCGAGATCGATCCCGAGAAGATCGGACAGCGTGTCGGCGCCCTCAGGGTCAGCTCGATCGACGACATGGTCGAGGTCTGTCGCGAGCGGAACATCATCGTCGGCGTGATCGCCGTCCCGGCCGAGACTGCCCAGGACGCCGTTGACGCGCTGATCGGCGCGGGCGCGAAGATCATCTTCAACTACTCGGAGGCGCTGCTCGACGTCCCAGCGGACGTCAGCGTGCACGCGTCGAACCCGGCTGTTGACTTGCTCTACGCCCTGTATTTCCATCTGACCTGAGCCTAGTAGGGGCGAGGCTTGCCTCACCCTCGACCGACGCGAACGGCCAGGCGACGCATGCGTCGCCCCTACAGCGCAGGATGGTGGCGTGAGGATTCTTCTCTGGCACGGGTACCTGCTCGGCGGGACTGGCTCGAACGTCTACACCCGCCAGCTCGCCCGCGAGTGGTCGCGTGCGGGCCACGACGTCACCATCTTCTGTCAGGAGTCGCATCCCGAGCAGTACGACCTCGGTGGAACGGAGGTCGTACGCCCTGACGTGGGCGGTCTGCTCCCGGTCTTCGTCCTCGACCACTACGAGGGGTACGACGTCAAGCTCCTCCAGGACTGCTCGCGCGACGAGCTCGACGGCTGGGTCGAGGCGAACGCCGAAGCGATTCGGGATGAGCTTCCTGCCGATCTCGTCTTCTGCAACCACGTGCTTCTCGGCGGTGCTGTCGGAGCAGCGAGCGGGGCACGGTACGCGGTCAAGGCCCACGGCTCCGAGCTCGAGTACTCGATGCGCGGCCGGCCCGAGCTTGAGATCTGGGGGAGGGAGGTGCTCGAGCGCGCGGAAGCGGTGTTCGTCGGATCGGGTCACATCCGCAAGGTGCTCGAAGACGTGTGCGGCCACGTCGAGTGCGTACACGAGGTGCCGCCCGGAGTCGACATCGACGAGTGGCGGCCGCGTCCCCGTGGCGAGGCTCTTACGGGGCTGATCGCCGAAGCAAGGCTCGATCCGGCGAACCCAGGCAATGTGAACGAGCGCCTCCCCGACGAGGGAAACGCCGAGCGGCTGGCCGCCTTCCTCGCCGACGAGACGCCCACCGTTGTCTACTTCGGGAAGCTGCTTCGCAACAAGGGCGTCCACGTGCTGCTCGAGGCGCTCGAGGGCGTCGACGCCCGGGCGGTCATCGTCGGCTTCGGCGACTACCGAGCGGAGCTCGAGGCATTCGCGGATCCAAAGCGAGCACTCTTCACCGGCCCGCTCGACCATCGCCACCTCGTCCACCTGCTCGCACTCGCGGACGTGTGCGTCGTCCCGTCGATCTTCCCGGAGGCTTTCGGCATGGTCGCCGCGGAGGCGGCGGCAACGGGCTGCCCGCCGCTCGTCGCGCGGCATTCGGGTCTCGCCGAAATCGCGGAGGGACTGGAAGCCGAGTATCCACCGGAGCTTCGCGACCTCACCTCGTTCGATAGTGGCGACGCCGATGACCTGCGCGCGAAACTTGTGGCGCTTCTCGCGCTTTCACACTCCGAGCGCGCCGAGATCTCGCAGGCCGCGCGTCGTACAGCCGTCGATCGCTGGAGTTGGCGGAGTGTCGCGGAGCGCCTGGTCACGCTCGATCGATAGCCAACGCTTCAACTACTGTAGTGCGCCCATGGGCGACGAGCAGCGTCTCTCTCCGGACGAGCTGATCACGCGGTCGCGCGAGCAGTTCGAGTCCGCCACCGACTTCACCATCGCGGTCGAGGAGGAGTTCGCGATCCTCGATCCGGAGTCGCTCGACCTCACGAACCGGTTCGAGGACGTCCAGGCAGCGAGCCGCGGTACGTCGCTCGAGGAGCACCTCGTCGGCGAGCTCATCGCATCTGAGGTCGAGATCCGGACTGGCCGCCAGGCGACGTTCAGCGACATCCCGGCCGTGATGGCGGAACGGCGCGCGGAGCTCCGGGCAGTGGTCGAGCCGATGGGGCTTCTTCTCGGCGCGACGGGAACGCACCCCTGGGCTGATTGGAAGAAGCAGCGGATCATCGACACCCCGCACTACCGGCGAAATGACGAGCTGCTCCGCTACGTCGTCTGGCGCAACAACACGTTCGGCTTGCACGTCCACGTCGCGATCAACGGGCCGGACCGGGCGATCGCGGTCGCGGCTGCGATGCGCAACTTCCTCCCGGAGCTCCTCGCGCTGTCGGCCAGCTCGCCGTTCGTCGAAGGCGTGAACACCGGCCTGCACACGGCGCGGACGCAGATCTTCACGCGCTTCTTCCCCCGCTGCGGCGTCCCGGACGCGTTCGCATCCTGGGCCGAGTACGAGAGTTTCGTCCGCTTCCTCTATGGCACAGGCTCGATCACCGAGCACACGCAGCTCTGGTGGAGCGTGCGCCCGCATCTCGCGTTCCCAACCGTCGAGATCCGCGTGTGCGACGGGCAGCCCGATCTAGCCGAGGCGCAATCGCTGGCAGCTTTCGGGGCCGCTCTGACGGCGCGTATCGCCCGGGCCTACGACGAGGGCGAGCCTGTCGAGCCCCTGCCACATCGCCTGATCGAGGAGAACTTCTGGCGCGCGATCCGCTGGGGGCTCTCCGGCGAGCTGCTCGACTTCGAGCGAGGCCAGCCGATACCTGCCCGACAGCGGATCGAAGAGCTCATCGAGTGGGTGCTGCCGGTGGCCGAGGAGATCGGCGCCGCTCCGTATCTCGCAGTCCCCGAGCGGAACGCGGCCGAACGACAGATCGAGCGGTTCGAGGAGGGCGCGTCGCTGGAAGAGATCTATGCCGAGCAGGTGAAGACAACGGAGAAGATCGGTGGGTGAGGGCGAGCCCCCGACCGAGGAGGATCTCCGCGAGGCACTCGACCGGGTCGGCGTCGCCGACGTCCTTTTGCAGGCGCTGAGCGCCACGGCCTCGCTCGGCTTCCGGCGCGTCTCGGTGGAAGCGCGCGATCTCGGGCAGGCGCGCCTGGCGATCGAGGCGCTTCGTGCGCTCGAGCCG
>Ga0315278_10005240_pt1 | contig 11778 bp, 8 predicted proteins | sample YL17G06_0_MG_FD_203880 | JGI IMG/M metagenome (GOLD analysis project Ga0315278, IMG submission 203880) | Sediment microbial communities from Yellowstone Lake, YNP, Wyoming, USA - YL17G06_0 | ecosystem: Environmental > Aquatic > Freshwater > Lake > Sediment | place: USA: Wyoming | collected... | reverse complement strand
CCGCGAAAGCGAAGTACCCGGTCAAAGTCTTCGGCTTCTGCCTCATGCCCAATCATTTCCACCTGGTCGTGCAACCGGCCACCGACGCCGCACTCAGCCCGTCCATGCAGTGGTGGATGACGAGTCACGTCCGCCGCTACCATCGCCATTACCGGAGCCATGGTCATGTGTGGCAAGGCCGCTTCAAATGTTTTCCGTTTCAACAAGACGCGCATCTGCTCACCGTCCTCCGCTACGTGCTCCGCAATTCTGTCCGCGCGGGGCTGGTCGAGCACGCGATGGACTGGCCCTGGTCGAGCCTGCGATTCCCGCATCTGAGTGATCCCGCTCCCGTCGAGACACCGACCGAGTGGCTCCAGTGGATTGATCAGCCGCTCGTTGATCATGAAATCACTGCTTTGCGCACCTGTGTCAACCGCCAGCAACCCTTCGGAACGGCGGAATGGCAAGCGGTGACTGCGACCACGTTGGGACTGGAATCCACGCTGCGGCATCGCGGGCGTCCGAGAACGTCGCCAGAAAAGTAGCCTGTCCCCTTTTCTTCTTCCCTGAACCAGGATATCAATGTTGCACTAGAACCGTGAGCAAAGACATGTATCGTTTTGTCTTGTCACTGGATCTATTCCGATACGTCTATGGTGTACCGCCGAAGGAACATATAGCGAAACACTCGCATTTCAGCAAATTTTAACTACTTTCCGATTGGCGCAAAACTTGCGGTACATAGGCAACAAGCGAGAACCGTTCACACACGAGACCATCTGATTTACGTGGGAACCCGACCTGGCCCTGAAATATCAATCCAGGTTCCTTTTCCTAGCGCAAAGGAGGCACGATGAAATCTCAGCAGGTGCGATCAGTAGTGATGTTGAGTGTAGGAGCACTTGCCGTGGCATTGCTTCCCGGCTGTCAGTCGGCGCAGTTTCCTAAGGATGCACCCGGCGCCAAGACGGTCGGTGGACCCTCGCCGAGCGAGATTCTCAAGCAGTACAAACAGCATTCTCCACCGCCGCTCATTTCCGGCGAGGACGTGCCTCGATTCTTGGATTGGGCTGGGGCCTCTCATGTGGACGAGCGCGAGGATGCTCGTAAAGTGATCGCCGCCGCTGGTAATAAAGATGTGGTGCAAGCGCTCATTAAAGAGGTGGAGCGCGTGAAGACACTCGACCACCCGCGTGCGCTGCTGGCACTCGCACTACTCGGCGAAACCCGCAGCCCTGCGGCGCAGTCGTTTTTTGTCGAATTCGCACGGCGCCCTCTACCGACCGATGGCACGATAATTGAGGGAGAAATTATCGAGCAAACCCGTGCGGCGCAACTGCAGGCCAAAGCCGTCGATGGACTCGCCTATGCCAACAATGAGAACTCCAACAAAGTTGTGACGGAGATCATCGCCAACCACCCCTCGAAAATCGTTCGCGCCGAAGCCATCAATGCCTACTTATGGAATCACGGAGACAGCGATGAGGCGCGCAAGCTGCTCTCGCAATACGTTCGGAAGGACGAGTTGATCCTCATCGACCGAGTACGCCGCACGACGGGTGAGACCGCCGAATCGTTCAACCGCAAGCTGGATGACTTCCTCAAGCAGCATCCCGATGTGGTGCCGCCCCCGCCGGAGAAACTTGATGCCGTGCCGAAACCGGCGTATCAGCGCAGGGCCTTCGACGTGAAGCCGCCGATTTTCTAATCGCAGAACGAGAATGAAAGCGTGAGGGATTCAAGATGAAGATCATTAGAAAGTTGATTGCAGTTGTTATCGTTAGTGGGATGCTCGGCATCGCGATCGATGCTAACGCGGTATGCAACCAGGCTGCGGCCAGTCAGGCGGATCGGGATTTATGGAATACCCACGGCTGCTGGCAACAGTTTTTCTTGTGGCAGTATCAAGCTTACGGACTCAATGGCAACGAGTGGAGTGGCCGTGGTTGGAACGATGCGTGCAATAACGTCCTCGAATATCCAAAGCATTGGAACGGATCGTACCTGATGACCTATGGACTGCTCGATAACAACGACCAATCGTTTCACGGGACGGCCGACTATCGCGCCACCGCGGAAGCAGCGAGCAGCAACTTCCATAACTCGATCCACGACACCATCGCAGACGGAACCGCAAATTTCGGCTCGTACTCCGGCGGCACGGTCACCACGTTTTGCCCGCTCTATGACCCAACTTGGCAGAACTCAAATCCTGGCTCGCGCAGCGGCGATTTCCAGCACGAGGGTTGGCACGCATGGATGGAGAAGTACAACTGGAATAACGGCAGCGTTGGCGGTCACCGGCCCGGGCCGAGTGGAGCTTGCACGATCAACGGCTGCGATTACTTCTATTTTCACGGCATCAGCAAATACGTGTTTGGCGCTATGTGGGAGAACGATGGCACTGCGAATCGTTTCCACTCACCTAACCAAGTCCAGGTAGAATACCTCTGCGACGTTGCTGATCAGTCCAAGTCATGGGTGCCAGCGTCGGTGCGGTTGGCGGCAAAGACCGATGCTGATACGCGGGCAGTGCAGCGTTTCATCAACGGTCCGGGGTACGCTTGTGGCAGCGCCCGTCCGTGGTGACATGCTGAAGCGTGCCAGGTCCGGATTTACCTCACCCCAGTGCTCTCCTTAATGGAGAAGGGGGAAACCACGCATTTGGTTAGCGATCGGGTCGGGAAACCCGTGTGAGAGACAGAAAAGGGGACAGGCTACTTTTTCTTGCGTCGCTGCCCCTGTTCCGCGTACCGTGCTGCTCCCATGCCTCGTATTCCACGCGGACAAGTGGCCGGACACGCCTGCCATGTTCTGAACCGCGGGAACGGTGGCGCGGCGGTCTTCCATAAGGACGGCGACTACACCGCGTTCCTTGACTTGCTTGCCACCGCGAAAGCGAAGTACCCGGTCAAAGTCTTCGGCTTCTGCCTCATGCCCAATCATTTCCACCTGGTCGTGCAACCGGCCACCGACGCCGCACTCAGCCCGTTCATGCAGTGGTGGATGACGAGTCACGTCCGCCGCTACCATCGCCATTACCGGAGCCATGGTCATGTGTGGCAAGGCCGCTTCAAATGTTTTCCGAATGAAGCTCCCCGCAGCAAGCTGCGGGGTATCACAGAACTCAATTTCGAAGACTCCTCGGAAGCAGAGGCGAACCCCGTAGCAAGCTACGGGGAATATTCAAGTTCAACAAGACGCGCATCTGCTCATCGTCCTCCGCTACGTGCTCCGCAATTCTGTCCGCGCGGGGCTGGTCGAGCACGCGATGGACTGGCCCTGGTCGAGCCTGCGATTCCCGCATCTGAGCGATCCCGCTCCCGTCGAGACACCGACCGAGTGGCTCCAGTGGATTGATCAGCCGCTCGTTGATCATGAAATCACTGCTTTGCGCACCTGTGTAAACCGCCAGCAACCCTTCGGAACGGCGGACTGGCAAGCGGTGACTGCGACCACGTTGGGACTGGAATCCACGCTGCGGCATCGCGGGCGTCCGAGAACGTCGCCAGAAAAGTAGCCTGTCCCCTTTTCTTCTCCTCATCCACATGGCGAGCCTCCGAAGAGAGGAGCACCACCTAAAACAAGATTACTCCCCACGCTGACATCACCACATCCGGGGTCATGACAGTCACTTACCGAAACAGTTCCTGAGACCGCTTCTTTTTCTCCTTCTTGGTCCTCCCTATCTCAAGTAGCCTCCGCCATCATCACCACCCGCTGCAATTCCTCATCCAGGTTGTGGTTCGTCACTGGATGTGCTGCCAGCAGGTCCGCAAGCACGTCGCGCTCAACGAGATTGACGCGATTCGCTTCCGCTTGTTCATGGGCTCCCGATGTGAAGCGCTGATTGGTTACAGCAACCTTCGAGAAGCGAGTTCCCAAGAATCTCGTCTGATACCGTACTGCACCGGCGACAACCTCCTTGATAGCGTCCCAGCCAATTTCCGAATTGACGGAAGTCTTGCATTGCAACAACGCACCTTCCCTGCCACGCTGGGCCACCACGTCTATGCCGCCATCGCCACCCCGCTTGGGCGTGACGTTGCTGACAAAGCCGCGCTTCTCCCATAGCAACTTGCAGAAGAATTCGAAGCTGAGGCCGTCCATTCGGTCAACATCATCCAATGTTAATGGCCGCTCCTTGAGCGCCTCACCATGCGTCACATCGCCGACCAGGTCCTTGATGCCGACATCTGCTGCGCCCGTGCCGTTGAGCATGCCATCCATGGCCGACTCATCCAGCGTTGCGTTGGCTAATTTTTCCTTGCGCTTCAACATCTCGTCGAGTCGAACTTCGAAAGTAGTAAATGCCTCGGTCACCATGATCGGACAGTACACGAAGACATCCTTCGTTGACCCAATCCGGTATGCCCGGTCGGTAGCCTGGTTCTCTTTGGCCGGATTCCACGCACGCGTAAAATGAAAAACATGATTTGCAGCAGTGACGTTCAGCCCCGCACCAGCAGCCAAGGTCGAGAGAATAATCACGTTGAATCCGTCGCTTTCGGTGAATCGGTCAATGTAGGCCTGCCGCCCTTGGGAGTCACCGTTAATTATGAAAGGCTTCAGTCCAAAGGTCTGCCGGAGGAAGTAGGCCAAGGCATTCTGAACCTCGCGCAACTCGGTAAAAACGATGACCTTGTCACCTTTGCCGGAGACACGAATGTCTTCCAATGTTTTCAAGAGCCAGGCCATCTTACGGGAATTCAAAAGATGCGCATCAATCCCGCGCTCATCCACCAAGAATTTCCGGCCAGGGATGCAATACGGTTCTGCACAGACTGCCTTCATCAGATGGAAGGCGTCAAAGGACAGGCGAGCCCGCTTGCGACCGTCTCGTTCTTCGTTTGCATCTTGCAGGCGTTTGAGACCGCCCCTATAAAGAGCGACTTGGTGATCCGACATATCGACCTCTAGCCGCATGTCTTCATCAAGACGAGCCACGAACTCCAGTGCCTCAGCTTCAGCTTTCGCATGCGCGAAAAACTTGAGCGGAAGCTCAGTGGCAATGTCTGCCTTCGTTCGACGCAAGGTCTGCGGCGCGATGGCTGCTTTGAGTTTTTTGAGTGCGGCCAGAAGCTCAAGGGTATCGCTCTCGATGGGACGCCGGTAGGTCTGTCCGAACTCTTCGAGCCCGCCCAGGAGGCCCGGCTGCACGAAATCGAATAGGCACCAGAGATCCGCTAGAGAGTTTTCGACAGGGGTTCCCGTGCATGCCACACGGAAATCCGCGCGTAGTTTCTTTACTGATAATGTGACCTGGGTACCCGGCGTCTTGATGCGCTGGGCTTCATCGCAAATGACGAATGCAAACGGTTGCCTAGCGAACGAGAACTCATAACCCGTCAAGACCTCATAGGTCGTGATGAGCACCTTCGCGTTGCCTATCCAACCTGGACGCAGCAGCTCCGTAACGCCCCGGGTCTGAAGTTGCTCGTCAATCAGCCCCAGTGGTTGTTTGCGCTTATTGAGCTCGGCATCGTAGAGCACAAGTATTTCCGGAAAGTTGGGTGTAAAGAAGCGATCGACCTCATTGGACCAGTTATCCAAGAGGCTTTTCGGGGCCAAGATCAGCGAGGGAGGGGCCTCGGGGTTTTCCTCGTAGTACCGAGCTAACACACAGAGAAGTTGAAGTGTCTTTCCTAGCCCCATATCGTCGGCCAGCAGCGCGCCACGACAGTCGAACGGTGCCCGAGATACAAGATGCTGAAACCACGCAATGCCGAAAAGTTGGTGCTTCTTTAGCTCGATGGTACGACGCAAGCATTCCGGCAACCTCGGCTGCTGGTCTTCTTGCACGCTCAACAATGTTTTACGAGCTTCCAAATAATCCACGCCATAAAAATTCAGCTTGACCAGCAACGTCTCCCGTTTAAGCTTCTCCTTCGGCTCCTTCGCCAGTTTCAATGTCTTGACGCTCTCTTGCGCGGCCAACATCGACTTGAAAGCGTCGACCAATGCTCGTGCTTGTCCAGTCTCGACCGGAGTCGGCAGGGATTTGTTCGTTACTGAAGGAGCCATATCGCGCTCAGCGTCTTTGACTTGCTTGTCAAACTCAATGACCCATTCCTTGTTGAGCGGAATAAGCACTCGTCCGTCGTGCCCGGCAAGCGTGACCGTTACCATAGGAGTCAGGTCATTAGGCATCCATCCTGGCTTGCCATCATCCTCGTCGGAAGACTTCTGAAATACTGGCACATAAATAGGCTTCGCAACACCGATGCCCTCAATGCGTTCGCTGTAGTCCGCCAGTTCGTATATGTCCTCGAACTCAATTCGCTTTCCCGACTGGCTCTTCCACAAGAAGTGGATCTGTCTAGCCTCCTCTAATTGCATTACGGAGTCACCGTCAATCGTCAGGTTGAATTCGTCCCAGGCGAACAGTTCCCGCTCATCACGAAGCGCCCGCTCAAGCTTCGCGACGAAAGCACCCAGCTCGTCCGGACCGGCAAAATGCTTGGTCTCGGTACGGCCACCGCCATCTGCGAATACCTCGCTGATAACAAGGTCGATTCGCTCGATTCGCCCACCCTCCGTGCGAGGAACGATGTTAAAGATGGCGGATAGCGACCCGGCGGCTGCCTTATCGTCAAGAAACTCTTCTTCTTGAATGACCTCTTGAGCTGTATCCCCGAGATAGGCCCAAGGATTGTGCATGAACTTCTCAGCACGAGCGCCAGCAACTCGCCGACCCGGCATCTCGCGCTTGATGACCCGAAGGACGCGCTTGACGGGCTCCGACAGCACGACGCGGACTCGACCGCCACCAGGGGTCAAGTCGTAATGATCCTGTACCTCGCGGAAGCCATCGAATATATTCAACCATTCCTCTGGTGCGTCGTCGAACGTAGGCGCGACTGTCAGAACGCGCACACCGCGAACTTCTTCTTTCGACATCGGTAGTCGCAGCGTCTGAGGTGTCAGCACAACCGTGGTCTGTAGATAGGGGGATCGGTAGAAGGCGCCTGCGCGGGTTGCGAGCTGGCGGATATGGCCCCACGCGAGTTCATGAGCGTGCTGGGTTCGCTCGTTCCCCGGTCGAGCGTTGAATTCAGCAATGGCATTCGCCGTTGTCCAGCTGGCTTCTGGAAGCAGTACAGGCTGACCATTAACCATAGCGATTGCGCCAACCAAGCTTTGAACTTCAACGCCCTGACCGCCTTGCGCCCAGCCAACAATCTGCAACTTAAAGTCAGCGTCCGATAGAACACCCGCGCAGTCGATTACCGGCTTCAGGTCTGCATAAGGTGGCAAGTCTAGCTCATTGATGGCCCCGGCATGCTCTGGCAATTTTGCCAGCGAATACACTTGCTGCCAAGGCAGCGTCACGCCATTTATGTCGATTTGGCAAAGGCCCTCCTGTCCCAGTTGTGCCGCGTATGTCGCCAGGAATGCATCCTGTGCTGGGGCTTCATTCGCTGCTTCAAACAACGCCTCAGGCGTCGGTGCCGCGAGAGGATTTGCGAAGGCAATACGCAAGCCGTCAGCTCGTGCAGCGGTCGACAGCATGGGCTTGCCATCGCTATCCTCGTCCTTCCGTCTGAAGAAGTCCGTCCAGAACATTAGTCCTCGGGGTAATACCAAGCTTTTCGAGTGTTGGACCATCTGAAGTCCCATCGCTTCAATGCTGTGGCCAGTGAGGCATGCTGCTGGGGGTCTTGCACCCAGAGACGCCCCCCATTGCTTCTGTAGTCATTAATGTCAGCCTCGGAGTAATTGATAACGAGTTTCCTCAAGTTATCGATTGAGAACTTCGCATTCTTTGGAGCACGGTCTGGGCCAGCGGCAGTGGTGCTGTCCGGAGCGGTCGCCACACGGCTTGCCGACGCCAGCGAGCTGGCGGCTCTCGGTTTGCGCTTTACGGAATGCTTGTCCGGGTAGATGCCGAGGATATTCAGCTTTTCCTCAGTCCGTTGTTCCCAACCTGGAAGGTGAATGATTTGCATCTCAGCCCCGTCATGGAAGCCATATTTAAGATCACCTGTGCTCCCAGTGTACCTACGCGCATTCGAATCAAACCGTAACTGTTTCGAACGATACACATAGCAAGCGTTCGGTTTCTTACTAAACTCAACGGCGATGTAATCACCGATCTGCAACATGAAGGCATCAACGTCCTTGTTGAGTGTGAGTATCGCGTAGGTTCCCTCCTCCTGCGCGAGAAGGCTTCGAATTTCCTGGTTGCTCCGCGCAAGGTCCATGGTCTCAGAACCAAAAATAAGCCGCGTCCATGTAATCTGGTCGAGGTAACGGCTCCAAAATTCCAGACGCCCCTCATCGCTACCAGAACGGCCAGCAAGTAGCTCGAAAAACAGTTTTAGGTTGGCTTCGTTGACCCAGCCAAGCACCATCCGCCAGACAGGCTCGGAAACTCGATTCCACGCGGTCGCCATGCCGGCGGCCTTAAGCTTCGGATTTCGCCAGACATCCTTGTGCACGACGAAGTCGCGCAATTGTGTATTAGCTTCAGTAGAAGAGCAGCGGTGATATCGCGCGAGAATGAGTTCGAGCGCCTCGTCACGGAACACCGGTCGAGCGTTCAGCAGTTCAAGCATGCGCGGAATTCGCGTCTTGAACTCAGCATCGTCCTTGAAATCGCAACACGTGCGCACGGCACCTAAGACCAGCGAGTGCCAGAACCAGCTAGACTGGGGGATACCAAGGTCTTCAGCAAGTTGATTAACTCCCTCGGTGTGACCATTAAGATAGTCGGCCGAATACTTATCAGCCGCTACATCAGTCAGCACCTGAGTCTCCTTGCGCATGACCGTAACCCAGTCGGGTACGATCCGGTTTCTACTTTCTCGGTCGATGTCAGGCCATGTGCGCCGCAGCATATCCTGTAACTTGACCCACCCACCTCGTTCGTTCTCGGAGGGAGCCTTACCAAAATCAAATGAGAAGTAGGACGCGAGTAACCCATACCAGGTTAGTCGCCACAGCTTGCCACTCTTCGCCTGTGTCTCGTACCGCTGAAGCAACCGCTCAAAGTGACTGTGACCGACCGCCCGAGCACCTTGCTGCTCTCGAAACGGCTCGCACAACGCGCTAGAAACCAAGTGGCACTGGTGTTCATCCAAAGACAACCCACGCATGAAAACAAGCACTGCCTGACATACGTCTTCCTTACTCGGACGAGCCGTCGCTATACCCTGGAAAGCAGCTTCAGCCTGCTGCGCAGCTTTTTCGACGATTGCAGGGCGGCCGAACTCGGTTGTCGGAATGCGAAGCTCCGCCAAAGCGCTAGCCAGCGCCCGATCCAGCGAATGAATCGCGTCCGTCTCGCTCAACATTTTCCGAACTCCTTGTCGGAGACATCAGGAGCGGGTGGCTTATTCTCGTCGAGCGCCCAGAAGTCGACCTTGAATTCCACGCGACGGCTTTCTTCCTTCGAGGCTTTCATCGAATTAAACGAGTAGCCACCAACCAAAAAGAGGTCTCGAATCTGGCGCTTCTGGGCATCCTCGAGCGCGGTCTCTCCGGCCACCGTCGGGGCGAATAGGACGCATACCACCCGTTGGCTCCGGTCAAGGCTCAGGCCAAGGTTGTAGAGATACGTTCCATCCTGGTCGGTGAACCCTTCAACAACGATACGGCGAATCCACCGTTGGCCGATGTCTGAGGTCTGCGCGTCAAGCAAGACAGGCACGTACTCGCGCAGGAACCGGGCGTCGTCGGGTCGGATGTCTGCGCGACCGCTGTCGAAACGCACTTTCTCTCCGAGATTAATGCGATAAGTGGTTTCGTCGACGCGGACATCCTGAAAGATCCGAGACTTCTCGTTGATTCGTGAAATCAGCTCTTTAATGTCGATCTCCCTCTGAATCTTTCGCTGCTCCTCGGCGGTGATGTTCTTAGTAACTGCGATGAGAGTCACAGCCATGACGACTAGGAACAGCATCATGAGTGCTGACATCAGGTCAGAAAACGAAATCCAAAAGGGACTCTCCCCCTCTTGCTTCCCGCTCCTTTTGAGAACGATGCGATTCAGCATGATTTACTTGTTGCGCGGGATTCTCGAAATCGCATCGCCGAACTCCTGCACAACAGCTTTCAGATTGAGCACACCCTTGCCAAGGTGGATGTCTGTCTGTGCGATGGTGTTGGCGACCTGATTGCGCATCTGGGTTCCGAATTCCGTGAATGCCTTTACCAGAGCGGCGTTTACCTGTTCGAGATATTGCTGGCTTTGGGTTTCAACCGCTCGCAGTTGTTCAACGATTCGCTCCATGTCATCGAGCATATGCTTCGTCAGACCAGACTCTCGTTTCGCATTCTCGATAAGAGCTGTGAGCGTGTTGACGTGACTGTCCACCGTCTTTCGAGTATTCTCGTACTGGTCAAATCCCTGCTTGACCGCCAACGCCGCTGACTGGAGCGTTGTCGAGGTTGCCTGGAGCTGGTCTGCCACCGCCTTCGATCGTTCAAAGACAGTACTCACAGAGCTGCCAGCAGTCTCGAAGCGCTGCGCTGCAGAGCCCATTGTCAGGGCACCTTGGTTCATCCCGTCGATGGCGCGGGTTGAGACCGCACTGATAGCGTCGATATTGTGCTGCGTCTTCTCAACCTGCTCGGCTATGGATCGGACCAGTGCATCCACCTGACCAGATAAGCCACCTACCAATTCTGTCGTGCGATTCTTTAATTGCTCTTGGCGGCCTGACTCCTCTTGTGCAGAAACCGTGCGCTCGCGTTCCATGTGCTCCATCGCTGATGACAGCTGGGTCAAGACCTTCGACATCGTCTCGTCCATGACTTGCTTAGTCTTCGTCTGCTCGTCAGTCACGAGCGTTCGAAACTCCTGGACGAACCCGCGCATTTGATCAGTCATCACCTGTTGATTGGCCGCAGCCTGTCTCATCGCGTCTTCCAGCGTCTGGCTCATCTGCGATGTGGCGCTCTCGGTGCTTTTCTCTATATTCTCTAGTAACTTCTGCAGCGAGGCTTGGACGTTTGCCATCGCGCCCATTGAGCGCTCCATGCTTTCGTTGATGCCCCGCATCTGCCCGCCAAATGTGTCTTCTAGCCTAGACATGAACGCGGTAAGCACACTCTCGAGCATCCCGTGTACCGCGCTGCCTTGCTCGCCCGAAGCGCGCTTCACGGCCTCGCCGATGTCTTGCATAGGCTTCTGTAGCCCTTCAAGAATAGCGTTGCCTAGCTGGTTGCCAAGTGCTTGCGTTGACTGCTGCTGCGCCTCAATCTGGCGGTCGACTAAGTTGGTCATCATCGTCTTGAGGTCCTCGACAAGCGCCTCCTTCAACTGAGCAGCATGCGCCTCGCTCTTTTCAGCCGACTGCGTAAGTCGCGCCAGATACTCTTCACCTGCCCCCATCGCGTATAGCGCGTCGATGGCTTGATTAAGTTGCTCGACCTTACCGTAGAATAGCGCCAATACCAGTTTCTCGAAGAACAATACGATCATCGCGCAACTGACAGCGGCGGCTGAGGCGATGAACGCATGGGCAACCCCATCGAGCAGAGGTTTGAGACCCGCTACCGCTGTCGACGTTGTCGAGGGATTAAACTGTGATAGGCCATCCAGAAGACCAGCGAAAGTTCCAATAATGCCAAGACCAGTGAGTACGCCAGGCAAATGTCGTACGAAATCATCGAACATGCGGCTGTCGACGAGGACATCTCGTGTGAAGAAGACCTCGGCCGGCATGGTAGCTCGAACCTCAATTAGCGTAGTCCCTAAAACAGAGATAGAAATTTGGCGGGAGGCACAAAAAGACCTTGTCGGCCGCGCTGGGCACGGATATAACGGGTGTGCGACCAAACACAACCATT
>Ga0315278_10005239_pt1 | contig 11778 bp, 8 predicted proteins | sample YL17G06_0_MG_FD_203880 | JGI IMG/M metagenome (GOLD analysis project Ga0315278, IMG submission 203880) | Sediment microbial communities from Yellowstone Lake, YNP, Wyoming, USA - YL17G06_0 | ecosystem: Environmental > Aquatic > Freshwater > Lake > Sediment | place: USA: Wyoming | collected... | reverse complement strand
ACCCAGGCGCTCAAGCTGAAGCCGGCCTATCCCGATGCCTTGAACGATCTGGCCGAGGTCTATCGGATTCAGGGAAAATTGGCCGAAGCGGAGCAGGCTCTCAAGCGGGCGATTGAGACCGATCCTCACCATGCCGATTCGTATTTCGACTTAGCCAAGCTGTACGAGCAACGTCGTGATTTCGCCGCGGCCATCAAGACCTATCAAGCCTTGCTGGCCGTCCATCCGAACCACCGGGACGGCCTGTACAATCTCGCATTGCTGTATGAGGCGCAGGGAGACAATCGCGGGGCGCGAGAGACGGTGGGCCGGCTGCTCAAGCTCGATCCCAAGAATGCCGATGCCTGGTACCTCGCCGGGCGGATGGCGGAGAAGAACAACGTTCCCGTGGAAGCCGCCTATTCCTACAGCCAGGCCATCGCGGCGAAGCCTTCGTTAGTGGACGCGCACTATAACCTCGCCTTTATTCATCGGAGCCAAGGTCGGCCCGTGGAGGCGGAGCGGGAATTTCTCGAGGTCTTGCGGTACCGCCCGGAGTATGCCGAAGCGCATATGAACCTGGGTGTGATCTATACCGAGCTGAATAGGCTTGATGAGGCGGAGCAGTCCTACGAGCGAGCCGTCGCGCTGAAGCCGGACTATGCTGAAGCGCACTACAACTTGGGTGTCTTCTATGAGTTGCATCGGAAAGACCTGCCGAAAGCACTGGCCCAATATCACGAGTACCTCAACCTCGGTGGGCGCGACGATCGTGTTGAGCGGATCGTCGGGACGTCGGGACGGTGAACAAGCGAGACGCGCGGGAAGGGCGAGACTTGCGAGAAATGTCACCGCAGAAAGCAGAACGTAGGTTCGGGCCCGTCTCGCTCGTCACGCAAGTCCCGCCCCTCTCGCTTACCAATACGGCCAAGACCGCCAATAGGGGCTCCAGTAAGGCCCCCAATAGGGACCTGGCCCCATATAATAATAGGGGCTGGTACGGGGGGCCACGTTTTCCGATCCGGCCCAAACTTGCACACGCTTGATATCGATGACGGGATAGGTATAGTCCGTATCATCCAATGGCAGCGTGATGGAGCCGGAGACCTCGCCGGTCACGGTGACTCGGGTCCCGTGCGGGAGGGTTGCGGGATCAAGAAATTCTCGCTGGAGGGCGATGAAGCGGCCTTGTGATTGGGTTAAGGCGTATCCGGGACGTGTCGATTGATCGAGAGGCAACTGTAAGATCTCGATCTTCGTACCGTCTTTCTGTCGTCGGGCCGTCAACACTTTGCCGCCGAAGACTACCGAGTGACCTTTAAAAGAGTCCGGTGCTGCCTTGACTTGGAGGAAGGTGAGCGCCTGTGTCTGTGCGTCCGAGCCATCCCCCGCCTCTTGTGTCGAGGCACAGCCTGCGAGCGTAACGAGCAAGGCCACTGCAGAGAGCAGCGTACGTGCCAACATGGCCACAGTATAACAAAGAGTAAGTTCGTGGCACATTGGCTATAATGGGCGATCAGCGCTGATCTAACAGGCTGCGGAAAAACTCGGTTTATACACAATACACCGTTGGAGTTTTACATAATGGTGCCGGTGTCAACATAGCCTCAGGATGCTCAAAAAGACCGTCCAGCGCGGCCGCAGCGAGCGAAGAGGCGAGGCGTACGCTTCGGTACGTTGAGCCTCTGAGCGACGCGAGAACAAAGCTGGCGGACTTTTTCATCATCCTGTTAAGAAAGGAGTCGATATGGTGAACAGACAGTGTGCGCAATGGGCCTTGGCGGTCTGTGTGGTTGTATGGAGTGTCGTCGTCCTATGGGGCTCACCGGCGACCGCCTTGCCCCTCGCGTTGAAGGGCAAGTTCGAAATCCTGACTGGCGAGGTATCCACGCATGCGCCCGGCAAGGTGAAGTTGATCGAGTTTGCCGACTTCTACTGCCCGCATTGTCATTGGTTCGATGGGGAAGGCCTGCCACTGCTGGAAAAAGAGTTCGGGAACAAGCTTGAGGCGACTATGGTGGGGTTCCCGGTGATTCCTGGGAAGTTGCCGACCCCGTTCGATATGTACGAGCAGGCGAAGATGATGGGAAAGGGGAATGAAATGAAAACCGTCCTCTTTCGCACCATCCATAAAGATAAGATCACCGGAGTGCTGGATCGCTCGCTACGGGAAGTCCTGATTAAGGAAGTAGGACTCGATCCGAAAGTTTTTGAAGAGGGAATGGCCAGCGGGAAGCCAGCCAAGATATTCGAAGAGGGGCGCAAGTGGGGCGAGCGCATCAAGGTTCAGGGGACTCCGACCGTGCTCATCGACGGGAATATTAAGTCGTTGAATTTCGACCCAGAGAATCTCAAGGTGATCATCCAGAGCATTCTGGATGCCGATGCAAAGAAGTAAACTCGAAAGTGCTGAGTGTCGGGTTACGGTGAGTCCGAAAACTCAGGACTCAGGACTTTTAACTCAACACTCCTTCTGAGGAAAGATGGCGATCGATCCAATCTGCGGAATGACGGTCGATCCGGCTACGGCAGCCGGAAGTCACGACCATCAAGGCCAACGCTACTACTTTTGCGGCCTGTCCTGCCTGGAACGGTTCAAGGCCGACCCGGAGCGGGCGTTGCAGCCACAGCCAATAAATTCTGCTAAGCCGACCGCAAGTAAACCCCTTCCGATGATGCGGCCTGCCCCGGCCGTGACGGGGGCCGTGGCTGTCGATCCCGTGTGCGGGATGACGGTGCAGCCGGCCACGGCAGCTGGTTCCTATGAGTATCAAGGGAAGGCATACTACTTCTGTGCGGCGAGTTGCCTCACTAAGTTTCGGACCGACCCGATCCACTATCTGACTCCTCCTGAGCAGCGCACTCCTCGCGTCATGCCGGTTCCATCCGGTGGAGTGGTCGAGTACATCTGTCCGATGGACCCGGAGGTGCTTGAGACCAAACCAGGGGCTTGCCGGATATGCGGGATGGCGCTGGAACCCAAAGTTGTCTCGCTCGAAGATGAACGGAATCCCGAGCTCGAGGACATGACCAGGCGGTTTTGGATCTGTCTCGGGCCTTCCCTCTTGGTCATGCTCTTGGCCATGGCCGATATGGTTCCCGGCTTGTCACTTCCGCAGGCCTTCGCCGGTTCGACGAGGAACTGGGTGCAATGGCTGCTGGCGACGCCGGTGGTGCTCTGGGGCGGCTGGCCGTTTTTCCAGCGAGGGTGGGCCTCGGTCGTGAACCAGGCCCCCAACATGTTCACGCTCATTGCCATGGGAACGGGAGCGGCCTATGTCTACAGCACTGTTGCTACCGTCGCGCCGACGCTGCTTCCCAGCTCATTCCGACTGCATGATGGCTCGATCGCGGTCTATTTCGAGGCTGCGGCAATAATTACGGTGCTCGTCCTGCTTGGCCAGGTCCTTGAGCTGAAGGCTCGGAGTCAGACGAGCTCCGCGATTCGTGCCTTGCTCCGGCTTGCGCCAAAGACAGCCAGGCTGATCAAGCCGGACGGAAAGGAAGAAGATGTACCGCTCGAGCATATTCAGGTGGGCCATCGATTGCGCGTCAGGCCAGGAGAGCGGGTGCCGGTCGATGGGATGGTCCAAGAAGGTACGACTTCTGTGGATGAATCCATGATCACGGGGGAGTCGATCCCTGTCGAAAAAGCAATCGGGGTACGGGTGACCGGGGGAACCATCAACGGCACAGGCGGGATTGTGATGGTCGCTGAACGAGTCGGGCGAGACACGATGCTTGCTCGGATCGTGCAGATGGTCAGTGAGGCGCAACGGAGCCGGGCACCGATCCAGCGTCTGGCTGATGTGACCGCGGCGTATTTTGTCCCACTGGTTGTGGCTGCCGCGCTGATCACGGCAGTGGCCTGGGTGATCTGGGGCCCAGAGCCGAAGTTGGCCTATGCGCTGGTCAATGCCGTCGCGGTCCTGATTATAGCCTGTCCCTGCGCGTTGGGATTGGCGACGCCGATGTCGATCATGGTGGGGACCGGTCGGGGAGCGACGGCTGGTGTCTTGGTGAAGAAGGCTGAAGCGTTGGAGGTGTTCGGTAAGGTGAATACGCTCGTGATTGATAAGACCGGGACCCTTACGGAGGGCAAGCCGAAACTGCTGTCGGTGCTGGTTGTGCCGCCCTGGTCCGATGTCGATCTGTTGCGCTTCGCCGCAAGTCTTGAACGGAGCAGCGAACATCCGCTGGCTGCAGCGGTGGTGGCGGGAGCGGAAGGGCGAGGGATCGCGTGCGCCCCGATTGAGCAGTTTCGTTCAGTAACGGGGAAGGGTGTGACTGGGACGGTCGCTGGTCGTCGCGTCGCCATCGGGACGACTGCGTTCTTGCGAAACGACGTCGGGGTATCCGGCCAGAGCCTGACGCAGTGGGACGACGAAACGGCCTCGCTTCGTCGTGAAGGGCAGACGATCCTGTTTGTCGCCATCGATGAGCAGGCTGCCGGCGTACTTGGTGTGGCAGATCCGATCAAAGCCTCGACTCGTGACGCGGTGCAGGAGCTCAAGGCTGAAGGCATTCGCCTAGTCATGGTGACGGGAGATCATCACGATACGGCCGAAGCAGTGGCCCGGCAACTTGGCATTGAGGAGGTCATGGCTGAAGTCTTGCCGGACCAAAAGGGACAGATCATTGCCCGCCTCAAGTCGCAAGGCCGCGTGGTGGCGATGGCCGGCGACGGTATTAATGATGCCCCAGCCCTTGCGTTGGCCGATGTCGGGATCGCCATGGGAACGGGAGCAGACACGGCCATTGAGAGCGCGGGGATAACGCTGGTGAAAGGGGATCTGCGCGGGCTGCTCCGTGCGCGGAGGCTGAGTCAAGCCACGATGCGGAATATTCGGCAAAATCTCTTCTTTGCCTTTCTCTATAACGTGATCGGGGTGCCGATCGCGGCCGGCTTGCTCTATCCGGTCTGGGGGATACTATTGAGCCCCATAATCGCCAGTGCCGCCATGACCTTTAGTTCTGTGTCCGTCATCTCCAATGCCCTCCGCCTGCGCCATATGGAATTGTGAGTGCGCCTCCGACGCACGCATGCTAGGCTACTGGCGGTGTCGCCAGGTCTGTCTGGTCTATCTGGTTGATTTGGTCCATCTGGTTAGGTTCGTTCAACCAAAATAACCAGACAGACCAGACAGACCAAATGAACAAGACAGACCGTCGGTTTTTTTCAGCAGCCTGCTAGAAAGGACCGTGGCGTGTTTCAACCCAATGCGATATTGCGAATCGTGATCGGGCTCTGTGTGTGGGGCTCGATCCTCGGTGGAACGGCTCTGGCCGGGAGTCGTGTGATTCTTGTGGCGGGCGGGGGTGAACTCCAGGCACAGGTCAAGGCGACCGCGACCAAAGTGACTCCCGCTGTCGTCAGCATTGCCTCCACAGTGATGGTCCGCGATCAAGCGTTCAGCGACGAAGCGCTGCCGTTCGGATTGTTCAAGGATGTCCCGGGGCGGCGGCAATATGGTCAGGGCTCCGGCGTCATTGTGTCGTCGGATGGCTACATTCTAACAAACAACCATGTCATTGCCGATGCGGTCGATGTGGATGTGATTCTCGCCGACCGTCGGCAATACAAAGGGCGAGTGGTGGCCACTGATCCGAAGACCGACGTGGCCGTGGTGAAAATTCAGGCGACCAATCTGCCGACGGTGACGTGGGGGGATTCGAGCACCCTCGCCGTCGGCGAATTTGTGCTGGCGATCGGGAACCCGCTTGGCTTGAGTCGCAGTGTGACGTTTGGCATTGTCAGTGCCGTCGGTCGCGCCGATGTCGGCGTCGCCGACTTCGAGGATTTCATTCAAACCGATGCCCCCATCAATCCGGGTAGCTCCGGCGGGGCCTTAGTGACCATCAACGGAGAATTGGTGGGGATCAATACCGCCATCGCCAGTCCCACAGGTGGGAGCGTCGGCGTGGGTTTCGCCATTCCGAGCAATATGGCCAGGTCTGCCATGCAGAGCTTGCTCAAGACCGGGCATGTTGTCCGTGGGTTCCTCGGCGCCTCGACGCAAGATGTCTCGCCCCTGTTAGGCAAGGTCTTTCGTCTCCCCGATGTGAAAGGCGCGATCGTGACCGATGTGCAGGCAAAAGGGTCCGCCGAGAAAGCCGGACTCAAGCGCGGCGATGTGGTTGTACGATTTGACGGGCGCGACGTGATGGACAGTGGACATCTTCGGAACCTCGTGGCCGCGTCTACGATCGGGAGTAAGCACCGACTGGATCTCATGCGCGAGAGCAAGCCGTACCAGGCTGAACTGGTTGTGCAGGAGGCGCCGCGTGAACGGACCAAGAAGAACCAAGCCGCATCGGCCTCAGCCGCCACGGCTCATCCCCTCGCCGGCGTCGTTTTCGACGATGTGACCGCGCCGTTGGCTCGGCAGATGGATCTGTCTGTCTCCAGCGGGGTGGTGGTGACCGACATTGAAGAAGGCAGTCTGGCCGAATCTTCCGGTCTCCAGCCGGGCGACGTGGTGTTGGAACTCAATCGTCAGCCTATTTCCAACTTCGCCATGTTTCAGCGACTGGCCGATCCGATTAAGCCTTCCGATCTTGCCCTCCTGTTGGTCAATCGGCAGGGAAATGCCCTCTACATTCCGATTCAAGGCGAGTAGGAGTAGAGAGGCAGAGCGCGCGGGTGTCTCGCGTGCTCGCGCAACGCGCGGCTTCAGAAAGCCCTCGTTGGACGCGCGCAATCCGAGACATCCCGCGCCCCCTGCCTGAGAAAGTGAGGTCAAGGTTGAGGCTCAGGTTGAGCAACGATCAATCCAACCCGGCGTCTTCTAGACCCTCAACCTCGACCTTAGCCTTGACCTTCCGGTGGGATGCCCACAGTCCTAGTGAACCCGCCCTTAGCCTGTTGAAAGCATAGATTCCAGCCGATAGACACGCCAGAACGCAGATGGCCCACACATGGGGCACAACGGAAGAATTCTTTCGCAGGATGCTCAAAAAGGCCGTTCAGCAAGGCCGCAGCGAGCGAAGAGGCGAGGAGGTACAAACCGCACTTCGTGTGGGCCGTTCGCCCTTGAAATGGGTCTTGGCGAACGGAAAAGCACCTCAGGGATTCCGACTTCCGAGACTCGTGGAGCCTCTGAGCGATGCGAGAACGCCGCATGGGAAAAGGCGCGTCTAGGCGCGCCGGGGTCGGGCGGGTGAGAAGGGCGACGTTTTCAGCATCCTGCTAGGTATTGATTTGCGCCTCGTAGAGTGCTACGTTTCACGGAAACGTGTTACTATGAGGCAGCAATGAAGAAGCTTATTCGATTCGGCGTATCGTTGGACCATCATCTGCTTGATGATTTCGATTTGCACATCAAGAAACGCAAATATACCAACCGCTCGGAGGCGCTGCGGGATCTGATCCGGGACAACCTGGTCGGGCAGGAATGGGACGACGATAAAGAGACGGTCGGGACCATCACGTTTGTGTATGACCATCATGTGCGCGATCTGACCAGAAAGCTTACCGATATTCAGCACCGCTATCAGCCTCTCATTTTGTCCGGGATGCACGTGCACCTCGACCATGACCACTGCTTAGAAGTGTTGGTCGTGAAGGGCAAAGGCTCAGCCATCAAGAAGGTTGCCGATACCCTCATCGGGACCAAGGGTGTCAAGCACGGAAAACTGGCCACCACCACCACGGGAAAAGGTTTAAGCTGAGCGTCCTCGTGAGTGTCCTGAGCCTCTTCATCCATCTCACCGTGCTTCTGCTCGTTGTTTCCTCTGCCCTCGCCCACGATCCGGACGCCGAAATCGTTGATGTGCCGGAGGTGTCCATCATTGGCGCATTTCCGGTCGCGGCCTCCTCCCAGCAGTTCATCCCCGACAAAGAAATCCTGCTCCAGCCTCAAGGCCGTCCGGCGCAGGTTCTGCGTTTGATCCCCGGTTTCATCGCCGTTGAACATTCGGGCGGTGCTGGGAAGGCGGACCAATACTTCTTGAGAGGCTTTGATGCCGATCATGGAACGGACGTGGCGTTCTTTGTCGACAACATGCCGATTAATTTACGTACCCACGGGCACGGTCAGGGGTACACCGACCTCAATTTCATCATTCCGGAGACGGTTCAAGGCATCGACGTGGTGAAGGGGACCTATCACGCCGAATTCGGTGACTTCGCTACGGCTGGCGCCGTCCGGTTCAAAACCCGCGATGTGTTGCAAGAGAACGTGGTGCAGGGAGCCGGCGGGCAGTTCGATACGCAGCGCTATCTGTTGATGTTCTCGCCCACCAAGGACAAGGTACGGACGTTATTTGCCGCAGAAGGCTATTACACGAACGGACCGTTTGAGAACGACAATCGCTATTTCCGCTTCAATCTCATGGGCAAGGCGACCGTCAACCCGACGGCTCGCTCGGAATTCAGTGTCACGGGCAGTTATCACGAGGCGAACTGGAACGCCTCAGGAGAAATTCCCTTGCGTGCCGTTATGGACGGCACGATTGATCGCTTTGGCGCAATCGATCCCTCTGAAGGAGGCAAGACGCAGCGTGCGACCGGCCGAATGCAATACCACTACGATACTCCCTCCGGCGGACAGTTCTTTGCCGATGCCTACCTGATGTATTACAAGCTGGACCTCTGGACCAATTTCACCTTTTTTCTCGATGACCCGGTGAATGGCGATGGCATTAACCAACATGATCAGCGGTACATGTATGGCGGGAATCTGGGATACCGCCAGGCAGGAGACTTGTTCGGCATTCGCAGTGCCGCGACGGCGGGGGTGCAGGTCCGCAACGACACTATTTCGAATATCCGACTCGGGACGCAAACGAAGCGTACGGCGACCGGGACCATTATGGAGAGCGCGGTGGAAGAAGCCTCCTACTCGCCTTATGTGAATCTGGAGCTGCAGCCGACGCCGTGGATGCGGTTGACCGGCGGCGTGCGCGCCGACTTCTTCACGTTTAATGTCCGCAATCTCTGCGACACGTGTCCTGAGCAACCGGCCGGCAGAAAGGACTCGGGCCAGGTCAGTCCGAAGGGCAACTTGATACTCGGTCCATGGTTCAATACGGAATTCTTCGTGAACTATGGTACCGGGTTCCACAGCAATGACGCGCGATCGACGGTGACTGGCGGGAGTTCTCCTCTGGCCAGGGCACAGGGCGTAGAAGTCGGTCTTCGTTCCAAACCCTGGGGCCCGGATCGAATGGAATTGATGGCGACGTTCTGGGGGCTGGATTTGAAATCCGAACTGGTGTTCGTGGGAGATGCAGGCACCACCGAAGCCCGTGGGGCCACGCGACGCTACGGAGTGGAAGTGGGCGCACGAGGGCAGGTCTATGGCCCGTTCTACTTTAACGGCAGCTTTACCTGGACACATGCCGAGTTTAAAGATACAGGCTTGGCCATTCCGTTGGCGCCTGACTTAACCGCGTACACGGCATTGATCATGCGATGGCCGGAGGGCCTCTCCTCGCAGATACAAATGACCTATCTCGGAGTGAGGAACCTGACAGAGGATCGTACGGTCAAAGCACCATCGTGGCTCGTCTTTGATTTGACCGAACGCTATCAACTGCCGATCATGCTGTCCCATGGACGCCTCGAGGCCTTTCTTTTCGTCCAGAACCTGTTTGATACCAAATGGGAGGGGGCCACGTTTGCATTCACATCTCGTCTGCCCAACGAGCCGGCTGGCGGAGTGCAGGACATCCATTTCGTGCCGGGCAATCCTCGCTTCTTTATGGGCGGCGTCGCCTGGTACTTCTAGCAGCCGCGCGGCTAATGTTAAATGATAAATGGTGAATTTTGAATTGAATGATTCGTTTCTGACCATTTAACATTCAACATTCATCATTCAAAATTGCCATGCGCCGTATTCTGCCACGCATCTATTTCACCCGCCCGACGCTTACGGTAGCACGATCGTTGATCGGCAAGTATGTCGTTCGGGAGATCGATGGTCGTATCCTCGCGGGGAAGATCCTCGAAGTGGAGGCCTATGTGGGGCCACAGGATAAGGCCTGCCATGCGTCGAAAGGGAGAACGCAGCGGACCGAGGTGCTTTTTGGTCCACCAGGGGTCGCTTACGTCTACCTCATCTACGGGATATACCATTGTCTGAACGTGGTGACGGAGCGGGAGGAGTTTCCCTCAGCTGTATTGATCAGGGCGATTGAAATCGATGGAGAGTTGATCGATGGACCGGGGCGTCTCTGTCGCGCGCTGGAGATTGATCGCCGTCTCAACCGGGTGGATCTTACGACCGGCGAATCCCTTTGGTTCGAGGATCGAGGGGTCTTGGTACAGAGAGGAGATGTGGGGACTCACCCCCGAGTCGGTGTCGATTATGCGGGCGAGTGGGCCAAGAAACCCTGGCGATTCCGGCTGCGTAGGGTCACAACCCCCACTCGGACCTGACAAGCCCGGTCTGTCTGGTCTCTCTGGTCTGTTCGGTCTGTCTCGTTTGTTTGGTTGAACCAGGCAGACCAGAAAGACCAGATAGACCAAATGAACAAGACAGGCTGGCGGACTTTTTCAGCATCCTGCTACTCGATCTTCCGATCGCCAGCGATCTTCGTGGCGGAGGTCACCGGCGGGGCGATCTTGATCTGTGGCCCCTGCACGGTCGGGAGCTGATTCGCTCCCTGGCCTGTGGTAATCCGCGCATTGTCCGTCTTCATGAGATTTTGCTGGACATGTTTATCGTCGGACGCGGCGGCCTTGAGTTCGGCTTTCTCACCACTTGCATTGGTCTGGCCAGGATCGTTGGCGGTTGGCTGCCCGGTCACGGGGCTGCCGCTGTTCTTCATCGGGTAGCCTTCATGCTTGGGGAGGAGGGATGGATTCGCCGAGGCCATCGACAGTGCAAACAAAACACCGGAGACGGTCGCAACAATGCCGATTACAAGCTTCATACGCCAACTCCTTTGAATAATGGTGGCCGGAGAAATTATGTTCTCATTTTTTAGGTCGATCAAGTGGCGGGAATCATAGCCAGGAGTGGGTATCTCTGTCAAAGGAAGAATGGAAGGGGAGTGGCCAGGTGCCCTTCTTGCTCGCAGAACGCGCACGCTCAGAAGGTGCTCGTCCGATGCGCGCAGTGAAGGGCAACCTTGGCCACTCCCCTTGAGGGCAAAATGGAGGAGGATGGGATAGGAAGGCGGGTAGCCTATTGGCCTTCCTTGCTCGCGCAACGCGCGGTCTCAGAAGGAAGGGAAGGGCAGTCTGGTCGTCCTCCTGCTCGCGGAACGCGCACGATAGGAATGTGCTCGTTCGACGCGCGCAATCGAGGATCGACCAGACTACCCTTGAAAATGTAATGGGGGATTAAAAGAACGTGCGCAGTGATGAGCAGCCCTTGGCACCTCCCCTAAAGAGAGACATAGGGGGGACCTCCCTGGTTCCACAGTGACGTCAACACAACGATGATGTATATTCGCCCTCAACCGAGGCTCTGGGGGCGTTGGTTGTCCGCTGGATGGACTTGCACCCCTTTACGGAGGGGCTGTTATGCGGATCCGGATAAGAACACGTGATAAATGGTCGATCAGGCACAACTCATTGAATGGGTGTCGATTATATGATCTTGATTCACAATCATTGAAGGTGTGTTACGCGGATAGAACATGGCAGATCCGGTTCTTATACGGATCCGCCTAAACATTGTTCGGCGTCATGTGAGCGTCACCCTGCAATTGTCTTAGGAAATGGAGAAACAAAGTCATGCACGTTAAGGACCTAAAGTTCGTTGCTGTCATCGCCGCGCTGGCGCTTGGAGCATTCTCGATTGCCTGCGCAGCAGACACAGCTACGGAGCAACGCGCCGCACAACCGGC
>Ga0315278_10005238_pt1 | contig 11779 bp, 11 predicted proteins | sample YL17G06_0_MG_FD_203880 | JGI IMG/M metagenome (GOLD analysis project Ga0315278, IMG submission 203880) | Sediment microbial communities from Yellowstone Lake, YNP, Wyoming, USA - YL17G06_0 | ecosystem: Environmental > Aquatic > Freshwater > Lake > Sediment | place: USA: Wyoming | collected... | reverse complement strand
GCAAAGGTATGAAGATCCTCGTCTGCGACAAAACCGAAACCGAGGCTATTGAGAAAATGCGCGCGGCTGGATTGACCGTGGATGCAAAATTTGAGATTACTCCAGAAGAACTGCCGAAAGTCCTGCCTAATTATGATGGCTGTGTGGTGCGCTCCCGCACCAAGGTCCGCCAGCCGTTGATTGACCTTTGTCCCAACCTGAAGGTGATCATTCGCGGCGGTGTAGGTCTGGACACCATTGATGCAGATTATGCCCGTTCAAAGGGGATCACTGTAATGAACACACCCAAGGCATCATCTGCCTCGGTGGCTGAACTGGCGATCGGTTTCATGATCAACCTGGCGCGAAACCTCTGCACCGCCAATACGACCATGAAGGCTGAAAAATGGGAAAAGAAAGCCTTTGAAGGCAGCGAGATCGGCGGGAAGACGCTCGGCCTGATCGGGATTGGCAACATCGGCAGGGAGGTTGCACGGCGAGCTCTCGCCCTCGAGATGAAAGTCATCGCCTGCGACCCGAATGTCAGTGAGGTTGACGGGGTCAGAATGGTTGCGCTCGACGCGCTGCTGCTCGAAGCTGATTACATCAGCCTGCATCTACCCAAGACCAAAGAATCGGCAGACCTGATCGGCAAAGCCCAGTTCGAAAAAATGAAAACGGGCGTCCGAATCATCAACTGCGCCCGCGGAGGAATAATTAATGAGGCTGCCCTCTATGAAGCGCTGACAAATGGCAAGGTGGCTGGAGCCGCATTGGATGTATTTGGCGAGGAACCGCCAACAGACTGGAAACTTGCGAAACTGGATAACGTCATTTGCTCGCCGCATATCGGCGCGGCTACACTTGAGGCTCAAAAGCGCGTAGGCGCTGAAGTGGCGGAGAAAATGATCGAGTTTGCCAATAAATGAATTTCACTTGGATTTGCTGGTGAACTCTTATGAAGGTTGAAAACATGAATTCCTGCGAAGACATCGGTATTCAGATCCCCCGGATCTACCTGCCTCGTAAAGGTACTGATCTGACCAAATGGGCGGTGATCGCCTGCGACCAGTTCACCTCAGAGCCCGATTATTGGCAAAAGGTGGAGAGGTTCATCAGCAAGGCGCCCTCCACCTACCACCTCGTTTTTCCTGAGGCTTACCTGGATAAGCCGGGTGAGGGCGCGCGCATACAACATATTCATGAGAACATGCATGCTTACCTCAATAAAGGAATCCTCCAACCGCATGATGGCATGGTCTATGTGCAACGAACCACAGCAGGTCGCACCCGCCATGGTCTGGTGCTGAATCTCGACCTGGAACACTACGATTTCACCAAAGGCTCCACCAGCCTGATACGTGCCAGCGAAGGCACGATCATCGAGCGTCTGCCCCCCCGGATGAAGATCAGAACCGGTGCAGCTTTGGAATGTCCCCACATCCTGGTTTTGATCGACGACCCCGCGGGTTTGGTCATCGAGCCTGTCAGGAAGGCAGCTGATGACCTTGAAAAACTTTACGATTTCGATCTCATGTTTGGATCGGGTCATCTGACCGGCTACGGAGTCAGCGAGTCCCTGCAAGATCAGGTGGTCACAGCCCTGCGCAGCCTGGCACAACCGGAACAATTCGTTGAGAAATATGGGCTTGGACGGGATACACCTGTGCTCCTGTTCGCTATGGGTGATGGAAATCACTCTTTCGCCACCGCAAAGGCTGTCTGGGAAAGAATCAAGCCCGAAAAAGGGCTGGGGCATCCGGCGCGCTATGCCCTGGTGGAATTGGTGAATGTCCATGATCAAGGGCTCGAGTTCGAACCCATCCACCGCCTGTTATTCGGGTTGAAAAAGGAACTCTTTTCCAGCCTGAGGGCATTCTTCGGTGCTGACATCTCCATTCATCCTTTCACCAGCGGCGAGGACCTGGCTGCAGCGGTGGATAAGGCGCAGGGTTCGCTTCAGACGATCGGCCTGTTTGGAGGCGGCAAGGAATTTACCCTCCTTGAAATCTCCCATCCGCGTTCCAACCTGCCAGTAGGAACGCTGGAAGCATTCCTTGAGGTTTTCATGAAGGAAAGCGGTGCCGACAGGATCGACTATGTCCATGGCAGGGAGACGGCAAGCAGGCTGGGTGCCCAGCCTGGAAACGCAGGCTTCCACCTCCCCCGCATCAGCAAGTCTGACCTTTTCAAGACCGTCATCCTGGATGGGGCGCTGCCTCGCAAGACCTTCTCAATGGGAGAGGCACGGGAAAAACGGTTTTATATGGAAACAAGAAAGATCATTTGAATGGTTTTTCCCCTGGAGCCGGTCAGATACCGGCTCTTTTTATTTTGGTACGATCCTCCAGAAACGAGATGATAGCCATTTGTCCGAGGAGAATTACCCAGATGGTTCTACCTATCCTGAAGAACCAATTGATCCAGACATTTCTGAAAATCTGCCGGGTAGGGGGCGACGAACCTCACCCGTTCGCCAGAGGTTGGATGGATGAACGCCAGCGATTCAGCATGGAGTGCAGGCCGGGCGATCAGGACCGTTTCAGGCGAGCGATACAATCTGTCTGCAAGCAGTGGAAACCCGATTGCAGCGGCATGTGCCCGGATTTGATGCGTGCGGCCGGTCCGGGGGATCACTTCCAATAAACTAGAATCTTCAAAACGCTGAAGAACTCTAAACACTGTCTCCGACGGTTTGCCCAGGCGCTTGTCCACCACCGTGCGATGGCTGTGACCCGCATCGGCTCGCAGGGGATGCCGGGCGATGGTTTCCTGCCAATGGGGTGAGCCAATAACGATGGCATGGTAAACCTTCTGCGTCACATGTTGTTCGAATTGAATGCTCAGGGTTCGGTGCGCCTCTGCTGTGCGGGCAAAGACCATCACCCCGCTGGTGGTTTTATCCAGCCGGTGCACGAGCCAGGTTCTTCCAATCTGCTCCTCCAGCAATCTGACGAGATAATGGGAATCTTTTTCCCATCCATCCGGCAAAACCGGCAGACCGGAAGGTTTGTTGATGACGATGATTTCAGCGTCAGCATGCAGGATTATATAGTTTATGGAAATAGTGCTCACGCTGTCAATTGTACCAGCGAGACCGGTCGAACCTGCCTCCCCATGGAATTGCCGCAATTATCCAGTTACCTGACCTGGCAGGGTCATCATGAATAGGAATTGCCCTTTGTTCCTGACGCGACCTGACGGTCGGGGCGGGAGAAGCCGTGCAGGATCCTGCTGGTGAAATATCTCCAGGTGATCGAGAAACCCAACCCGGCCATTCGTACCCAGACAGGCAGGCTGTTCCGTTCCGGATACGCCTGCCGTAGAAGATACCCCTCGCGTTGAATGACATCCAGGAACCATTCAAACCGGGCACAATACCAGGTGCCTGCGATCTTGCAGCGCAGCACATCGAGGGTATCGATATAGCGATGACCTTCCTGCAAAAAAGACCTGGCTCGCAGTACCTGCTCCTGCACCCACAGACGAAACAAATCACTTTCCACCTGTTCCAGGGGAATCTTATTGGCGCTCATGTCTTCCACCGGAATATTGATGATCCCCAGCGGGAGATCCTCCAGGGTGTCGCGCAGCATATGGGCGAGGTGGGCGCCCATCACTGCCAGGCTGCGGTCCGGGGTCTTCGGATAAGGATGACCATTACCGATAAAGTACTGGATGCCGTCCATCACTGCGGTGGCAAGCCACGACATATAAGCGGTCAACTCGAATTGGGTCACCAGGCGTCCACGCCGGTTGGCATCAAATTCGATGACCTTCATAAAATTATGGATGAAAGAACCCAGACCGCTTTCGGGTCCCCGATCGTGGGCGACCAGGTCAGCCAGGATTTGTTCCTCCGGGCAAAGGTCGGCGGGAGGATTGCCGCGGTAACAACTGTCGATAAGCATCTTCTGCCGGGCGATGAATTCGATGCGGGCATCCCGGGGCTGGGATGGGCGGTCGATCACATCGTCTGCCCAACGGAAATATGCGTAGGCACGCAGGCAGTCATCAGCGAGATCCCGGTCTGCCAGGAGGCGGGCAGTTAGATAGGATTGTTTACTTGCGGCCCATGTAATCGAGCGGGCCAGGGCTGCGGTGTCGACCATATAATGCAACTCCTATTCGCCCCAGTTTTAATCGGGGGTATTAATAATACTCACTTTCCAGTATCATCAATAATGCGCCTGGCTGTCAAACGGGCGGATACGAGCACCGTGGGCACCCCCGTTCCCGGATGCGTGCTCGCTCCTACGAAGTAAAGGTTCTTGTAACGCAAATGTGCCCGCTGAGGGCGGAAGTAGCCCATCTGGGTGAGTTTGTGGCTCAAGCCATGGGCTGAACCGCGGCTCAGGTTGTAGCGCTCCTGCCAATCAGGGGGTGTGAAACTTGCTTCAAATTTAATATGCTTTTCTAGATCAGCCAAACCCACCTGGGCCAGCCTTCCGAGTATCACCGTCCTTGCGCGAGCCTGGATAGCCGGCCAATCCTGGAACTTCCTGCTACTGATATGACCAACTGGAACGGCGGCATACAGCGTATCGCAACCGGCAGGAGCCGCAGACGGGTCCATCCGGGCGGGAGCGTGGATGTAGAAATTCGGTTCTTCCGGCATACTGGTTTCTCTGAAAATTTCCACAAATCCTTTACGGTAATCGCCTGAAAAGAACAGGTTGTGGACTCCAAGGGCAGGGTATTGTTTATCAAGACCCCAGTAGAACATGACCGTCGAGCAGCCATATTCCTTGCGGTTAATGCGTCCCGCCTCACCATCCTCGGGCAGCAACCGGCTGTACACATATCCAAGGTCAGCGTTCGCCACGATGACATCAGCTTTTAGCACCCGACCATCGAATAATTCAATTCCGGTGGCAAGCCCCCCATCCGTCAGGATTTTGGTCACCGGCGTATTATAAAAAAAATGCACACCATTCTTTTGAGCAATGGAAGTCAAAGCCTCAACAACCCGGTACATTCCCCCAAGCGGGTAATACAATCCGTCTGATAGTTCGGTATATTGCAGGAATGAATACGTTGCCGGGGATTCGTAAGGGCTAAGCCCCATGTACATATCTTGAAAAGTGAAGGCAATGTGCAGTTTGGGAGTCCTGAAGAACCGGCTCGCATAACTTGTGTGCCGGGTGAGCGCCTTTAATCTTAAGAATGTCGCGAGCATGCCCGGATTGATGAATTCAGCCAGGCTGCGAAAATCCCGGTTGACCACTTTTTCCAGCGAGAGGGTGTATTGCCGGCGGCCTTCAGCCAGGTAATGGAGCATGCGCTCATAACTACCCGGCTCCATGGTCTCCAACTGTGCCTGCATCTCGGATCGATTCGAGGTCAAAAGTAATTTTGAGTTATCCTGAAAATTTAGATGATATGTAGGATCAATCCGGCGCAGGTCGAGCTGGTCTTCCATCCTTTCCCCCAAAGCGGAAAACGTCTCAGCATATAATTCGGGTATCACGAAAAGCGTTGCACCGGTATCGAAACGGTGACCTTCGATCAGCAGCTGACCGCAGCGGCCACCAGGTTTTTCACATTTCTCCAGCACGGTCACCCGGTAGCCTTCACGCCCCAATCGGGCAGCCGTGGCGATCCCGCCAACCCCGGCTCCGATGATGATCACGGTCTTTGCTTCTTTATTCCTTATCATTGGGTGTCCTTGATCAGACCGGTCTGCAATTGATCTCATTTAGAGTATACGCATTTAAGTCAGCCTGGGTATCAAGGGTGGATAAATCGCAGCCAATGTTCCGGAGGCGATCCGCCGCTCGCGGTATTTGTCCTTGTCGGATCACTTGATAATGACCGATTGATCAGATCACCCCGGATAGGACTCAATTATTTTCCGCGACGCGACCCAATCCATCCTTATCCGTGAGGACGAATTCCGTCCGGGTGACCTCAATCAACTTCCGGTCTGCAAAGCGATAAATAACCCGGCAAACCATCTCCCGGGTCGTGCCCACCCGGGCAGCCATCTCATCCAGGGTCAGGTGACGCGTAATAGCAGCCTCCCCCGCGTTATCAAAATCATCCAGAAGCAGCCGCGCCAATCTACGGGAGACCGGCTGGAAAGCCAGTTCCTCTACGATGGCGCTGGCGCGCTGCATCCGTTGGATCATCAAGCGGCATAATTCCCAGGCCATGCGCCCATGCGCGATGAATACCGGTTCGATGGTCTCACGCGGCCATAAATAGACCCGCGCCGGCGTATGCGCCTCCAGAGTTGCCAGCAAAGGCGCCTGATCCTGGAAGAAAGCCAGCCCCCAGAACAATTCCCCGGCACCGAACGTGGTAACCAACAGGTTGCGTCCTTCCCCAGAGACCTTGACAGCATCGATCTCCCCCTCTGCAACCAGGAACAGGTACGGCCAGACATCCCCCTGCATTACCAAGGTCTCTCCTTTCTTCAAATCCTTCCTGCCAGCCTGTTTCGTCAACAGGTTACGTTCACCCTCTTCCAGCGAAGTAAAAACGGGATGCGTGCTCAGTAAATTATTCAACTCTTCCATGGAAATAATTATAAGTCATACTTGACCGCTTCAACCAAAGGGACTGATGCTTGGGTATCCACGTACTCCCATTTGCCCTTACTGGTGCCTGTGAAAATTTCTCATATCTGTTCCATGGATTTGCTTTAAAGCAAAGACATGACCTCACTAATTGTGCTATATTTCACATAATGGAAATATCGTGGAAACCGTTCTGGATAATACTCACAGGGGTTGCTGCACTATTTTTCTCTGCGTGCGGAGCCCGGGAACCAGCCTGCCTGTGGGCAACCGGCACACCCCGGTATATGACCGTTCTTCCACCGGGCATATCGCCTGCAAACACAGCAACCTTATCGCCAGCACCCATCGAATTGGAGATCGGAGGCAGGGAAATTCTTGTAGATCAAATAGTAGAGGGTCCCTTGTGTAATGGTACCTGGAGTGGGATCGTATATGTCAGCTGCAATGTCCAGGTCTTCCCCTGGGAAGAAAACCCCACTTTCTTGAAAGACTGTAACCTGTCCATCGAACCGGGTACGATCGTTTATGTGGCCTACCATAATGACACCGCCTATTACAACGGTTGCTCTTGTCATACCGGAGAAATCCCTGAACCTTGAAACCATCTAATCAATTAATAGGAGACGAATTATGAAGAATAAGAATATTCTCGGAGGCATCCTGGCTGTGATCGCCAGCCTGATGGGTATCATCGGGCATATGTTCCTATTTATGAAGTGGTACGTGGTAGGGATGCACACCCCCTCCGCGGAACCGGGCTGTGAGATCCTGCTGAATTACATCCATCCCATCATGGCAGATCTGGGCATCCTTGCCGGGGTGATGTTTGCTGTCAGCGCGTACGGTTTCTTTACAAAAAAGGATTGGGCATATCCCCTTTCCGTAGTGGCGCTAGTGCCAGCACTTCTAGGTGCCTGGTTCATCAACGTACCCTACATGGCAGCAGGTTTGCCCCCGGTCTATTTCATCCTCTTCTGGCCGTATGTGCTGCTTTATTTCCTGATCCTGAAACTGATTGGCAAGGTCTCCTGGAGCCAGACCCTGCTGGCACTGCTGACCGGTATTGCCTTTATTTTCTGCTGGATGAACGGCGTTGCCAGTTGGAGCCGGATGATTACCGTTGGGGCGCCGATCTTCACCCTGGTGCAGAAATTGCACTGGGTGGCGATGCTCGGCTGGGCCGTGGTCACGGTCGGGATCATCCTGAAAGGCAGGGAATGGATGCGCATGGTCGGGATCATCTCCGCAGTGACCGAGCTGGTGGTGGGCATCCCGCTGGCGATTGCCACAGGCCAGGAGTTGGGACGCTTCTCCCTGTTCGCGTTGGGACCGATCGCGTGCTTCGCCCTCCTCGTCATCCTGGTCTGGCCGGGATTGTGGCAGCGCTGGACCGGAGCGTCTGATTAGGAACATTAAATGGATTATTCGATGTCAGGCTTTCAACGATTCTTAGCGTGAATACCAACCGGGGCTGGCATCATCCAATCCCGGTTAGTAAATATCGGGTCGCATGTGACAAGAATCAAAGATATTCCTGCTTTTCTCTCTCGCGTTCCGGCCATGCCGCTACCATGAAACCGAAGATGAACATCAGGCTGCCTATCCATAACCAGTTGATCAAAGGATTATGATATACCTTAATAGGCGCTTGCGATGGCGAGATGTTCTCCCAGTTAATCAGTACCACATATAGATCATCTCTTAGGGTGGAGCGCACCCCGGGTATCGTCATCGACTGACCGCTCGATGTGTAATAATCACGACGTGGGTAGAGTTTGCCCAGAAACTGTCCTCCTCGGAAAACGCTGAGGGCAGCCCGTGAAACAAAACGCCCTTCCGTGGAAGGGAACTGTGCCAGCGAGTCAAAGCGGAGGCTATACCCGGCAATTTGAATATCTTCACCCACTGCAAGTGTCCTTTGAGTGGTGGTTTGGTACACTTCAATACCCAGGATGCCAATTGCCATGACCACCATGCTGAGATGGATAAAATAGCCACCATAACGGCGGCGATTATGCCCGACCAGTTGCCAGAGGGCGACCAGGAAATTCTCCTTTTCCTTTTTTTGTCGGGAAAGTACCCCGCGCCAGAACTCAAACAGCGTTACGAAGATCACAAACCCCACCAGAGTAAAACCAACCAGCGCAATCCAGTTGTGAATCCCTAAGACGGCTAACACCACCAATAAAATGATCGAAAGGATGGCTGGTTTCCACAGGGTACGTCCCAGTGTCTGGTATGTGGATCTACCCCAGGCTGAAAGCGGAGCGATACCCATTAATGCCATCAATGCACCGAACAAGGGCCCGTTGGCACGCAGGTAGAACGGCGGTCCGACGGTCATTTTCTGGTTGGTTAAAAGTTCCGAGATTAAGGGGAAGATCACTCCCCAGAAGCAGACAATCAAAACACCCATAAAGAGTAAATTATTGAGCAGGAATAGCGCCTCGCGCGAAAACAGGGAGTGCATCTCGACTTCAGCACGCAGGTCCTTCCAGCGATATATTAACAAGGCAAGCGATGTAATAAAGGTGATTCCGATAAAGGCAAAGAACATCGGACCAATGGGGCTTTGCGCGAAAGCGTGGACCGAAGAAAACACGCCGGAGCGGGTCAGGAAGGTGCCGAAGATGACCAGGGCATAGGTCAAGATGATGAGCAACATGTTCCATTGTTTGAACATTCCGCGCTTTTCCTGGATCATGACCGAGTGCAGGAAAGCCGTCCCGGTCAGCCAGGGCATCAGGGAGGCAGTTTCAACCGGGTCCCAGGCCCAGTAACCACCCCAACCCAGCACATCATATGCCCAGCGCATTCCCAGTACCAAGCCGAGAGACAGGAATAACCAGGCAACCAATGTCCAACGACGGGTGAGACGAATCCAGCTGTCATCTGATCGTCCGGTGACCAGAGCGGCGATTGCAAAGGCAAAGGGGACGACAAAAGCGACAAATCCCAGGTACAGCATGGGCGGGTGGATGATCATGCCTGGATGGCGTAGAAGGGGATTCAGACCCTGTCCCTCCACAGGTGTGACAGCAATTGCTCCTGCAGGAGCAAACATGCGCGGCACGAAATCGCCTGCAGCAGTCTGCCACCAGCGCGCAAATGGATTTTCGAAGAGAATTGTCAGGGACAGGAAAAAAGCAAGCGTAATCGATATCACCCCGATGACCCAGGGCAAGAGTTCGCGGTCGCGTTCCCACTTGCGCAAGGTCACAGCCGAGGCAAAGGCTGCCATGAGCCACGACCAAAGAACAAGCGATCCGGCCTGCCCGCCCCACAGGGCAGTGAGCTTGAGATAGAAAGGCATGTCGTTGCTTGTCACCGAGTAGACATATTCGATTTCATAATGTCCTGTGACGAGAAGATAGGCCAACGCAAAAACCGCAAGCGAGAGAAGTGGAAAAGTTATTTGCATGGAACGCCGGGCAGTTTCCACCCAACGGTCAGATTTTTTATAGTATCCCAATACCGCCGCTACCACGCTGAAAAGTAATAGCAGGAATGTCAGCACAAATACACCAAAGCCAAATTGAGCAAGCATGAAGGCTCCTAGATGACAGATTTATAAGCATGCCAGTGCAAATAGCGGCAGGATGCAATCAGGCTATTTGCCGTGAACCACCTGGCTAAGGACTTCTTCCTGGTATTTGGTAGGGCACTTGAGCAATAGCTCATCGGCATAGAAGATCTCATTCTCTCCCCGATGACCGGTGCCAATCGACTATGCCTTATCACTCAGCATATCAGGTTGCGGGTAATTGTATACGATTATCAACCGTGCCCATGATGAATCACGGTTGCTGGGATGTACAACAAGACGACCACATTGAATTTCGCCCGACGTTGAGATGACCAAAACAATCCCCAATGCCTATGCACTGGGGATTGTAGAATAGCATCTATATTTAGAAAGCCGGAACCTCTACTTTGGCGATTTTCTGATCCTGTGTCAACCAGACCCCCCTTGCGAGCAAGGCTATCCCACCAAGAATCAGGATCGTACCGAAGATATAGATCGGCAAAGCAAGTACGTCCACCCAATTACTTCCCATATAAATGTGCGAGGCGCCAACCCACATTGGCGTTGATAGGATGACAGCACCAGACACCATGGCTGCCAGCCCGCCACCGGTTGTTTTATCAGCACCTTTGCCGCCCTTAGTAAAATCTACTTTTGCCCGCAGACCGGGGATGAGAAGCAGCAGGAAGACGATCAGTGTGAGGACATTGATATAGAACACTACATTGGCAGGCGCAGCTTTACCGATCACCGAAAGGGATGTAAAGTAATGGATCGCATTCAGTACCGTACCGATCCCCAGGACAATTATGGCATTTCGATATGCATGTTTACCGCCACGTATCAATCCGACCGTGATGGCAATGCCTGCAATCCCGATAGCGATCGTTGTAAAGACAAAGGTTTGATAAAGCCACCGGTAATCTACTGGCTTTATCAATATCCAATACGGAGGGTAATTCTTTGTAAAGAAGGCTGCACAGGACGTGCCAGCACCGCCCAGGATATTCATGGCTGCGGTCATTGCCATGACAACAATGGCGAATACTCGGATAATTTTTCCTGAAGTGTTTTTCATCGCTTATCCTCCTGAAGATTTTTATATCGATACAAGCCAGAAATCAAGTATTGATTACGGTACTTCCTCTGATAAATTCCAGGGGTTATTTACAAAGTGACAACGTCCACATAACGCCTGCTTGACGATATTATGACTTGCATATGGAATCGAGGATGCAGGTAAAAATGTAACCCAATTTCCTTGCTCATCAGGGCCAACTGCCAACCCCGCCGCGTCATGGCAAGCCCAGCAAGTCACTGCTTCGTGATTTTTATCATGACCTGGGATGGGAGTCGGTGGGTTTAAGGCATTCGCATGACATACTTCTGATGCACAAGTAGCAGTAGTAGTATGGGCATCGTGACATTGTGTACAGGTATACCCGGCATGTGCATTCGCAAGATTCGGCATTCCATGACCCGCAATGTCAATCTGACCGTGGCATTTCAGACACAGGTCGGTTGTAGAGGCAACATTCTCGTATTCATCGATTGGTGGGATCGATAACCAGGCGTACTCCGATTGGACCTCGCCTTTTTTCAGCCGATGGCAAACATTGCATGGTACATTGTCCCAATCGGCTTCTGCTATAGTTGGGGGCGGAGGGGCAATCTCGAATTTACAGGCTGCACAACTCGCTGGCATGTCGTCCATCGAGGGGACATAGTTGATTGGCGCGTGACAGCGCGC
>Ga0315278_10005237_pt1 | contig 11782 bp, 6 predicted proteins | sample YL17G06_0_MG_FD_203880 | JGI IMG/M metagenome (GOLD analysis project Ga0315278, IMG submission 203880) | Sediment microbial communities from Yellowstone Lake, YNP, Wyoming, USA - YL17G06_0 | ecosystem: Environmental > Aquatic > Freshwater > Lake > Sediment | place: USA: Wyoming | collected... | reverse complement strand
ATCGACGTATCACGGACCTGTAGCTATGCAGGTTCGACGGAGCGATTGAGCATCTCAGAGGCTGGGGTTGCAAAAGGATTCGTGGATCTGGATCTGACGAGTGGAAAGAGAAAATTCATTCCCTTGGCGACAAGGAAGATGATCGACATCGCATCCCTGAACCTGAGTTCGTGCAATGCAATGGACGCGACCAGCGAGATTCTCAGCGCACTAGAGTCATCAGGGATTGACGGAGCCATTGCGAGAATCTCCGTGACCGGGCTTAGGAAAGACGCGAGAAAGGATCTCGACATGAACAAGATCAGGCGGACTTCCCAGAGGGCGCTGAGCCTGGAGCTGGTTTTCTCCGGGAAAGACGATGATCAGTTAATTCAGAATGAAGGGGCGCACATAGGCCAGCTCGAAGAGGAGTTCAGCCGGTTCATAGAGGCAGCAAAACTGGGTGGGCTCGACAGGAAGCGCGTTGAGAAGGAAGCGATGGCGCTATTCGCGGAGAAGGACGAATGAGGCTCAACTACATCGAACTGAAGAACTACCGCAGGTTCGAGCGCGTGAAATTGGAGCTCCCAGACGGGATCATCGGCATCGTTGGCGACAACGGTGTCGGGAAATCGACGCTCGTCGAGTCGATAGCATGGGCGTTGTTCGGCAACCAGAAGGACATCGTCAGGGCTGGCAAGGAGAGCATAAGGAGGGACGGCGCAAAGCCGAACGAGCCCACCTCGGTCAAGCTAGAATTCATGTTTGCCGGAGAGGAGTACGTCGTGACAAGGGAGATGTCCGGCAAGGCTCTGTCAATCGAAGCGACGCTTCTGGTGGGCGGCAGAGAGATGGCGAGGGGATCAAAGGAAGTCAGCGGATACATCGAGAAGAAGCTCGGAATGGACTACAAGTCGTTCTTCATATCGGTGTTCGCGAAGCAGAAGGACCTCGCTGCACTCTCGTCGCTGACAGACAGCGAGAGGAGAATGACCGTCCTCAGGATGCTGGGCATCGACAGACTGGACGACATCATCGACGAGGCCGGCAAGACCGAGAGGCTCAGACGCGAAAAGGTTGAATCATCGAGAAAGGCGCTCATGGACGAGAGCGGCCGAATGAGGAAAGACGTTCTGGCCGAGAGACGCCACAAGCTTTCACTGGACCAGGAAGCTGCGGAGAAGAGCGTTTCGTCCCTCAGAGAAAAGCAAACGACGATAGAGAAGAAGGAGAAGGAGACGGAGCAGAGATACACGGAGATCTCAAAGAAGCTCAATGAACTGAGGGACGCGAAAGCGAAGGACCAGATGAATCGGGACAGGCTCGACTCTGCCAAGAAGAACATGGAGCAGGCGGAATCGAACCTCAGAGAGGCTGAGAAGGCGGAGAGGGAGATTGTCGGACTGGAATCCCTCAACGACAGCATCAAGAAAGAGAAGGAGAAGCATGAAAGTCTCCTGTCGGCAAAGGCGGAGCACGAGAGGCTGGTTCGGCTAAAGGAAGATCGTGCATCCTTGGACAAGGAGATCGCCACAATCGAGAGAGAGAACGAGAAGAGAACGGACGAAATTAAGCGAAATGCCGATCTGTCTGACTCGGTCAGAGAGAATTCCAAAGCCATTGAAAATGCCCAGAAAGAACTGACGGACCTGAGAGGGCAGCAATCGGAACTGCGCGCCCAGACCAAATCGATCAAGGAGAGAGTCGATACCGACGAAGAGCATCTCAAGGAGATAGAGCGCCTTGGCCCTGATGGCGTGTGCCCGACCTGCGAACGGCCTCTCAAGGAGCATCAGGGGAAACTCAGTAGCAAGCTGGCTGCATCGATTGAGAAGTCGAAAAAATCACTCGCCGACCTTGAATCCCACTCGAAGGAATGCGAAAGAAAACTGATTGAACAGGCCGAAACGCTTGAGGCTTTGAAGAGGAAATCGGAGGCTCTGGCAAAGAAGGTAAGGCGTTTCGAGCAGCTCGAGACGGAGCAGGTGCTTGCAGCCAAGTCGATGAAGGATCTTGAGGCGAAGAGGAGGAAGTCCGAAACCGAAATCGAGAAGGCGAAGTCCGTCATCTTCGACAAACCTGAGCTTGAGAGAACAGTTAGATCGCTCGAAGAGTACGGAAAGAGAAGGGATGCCCTGATGGGGCTCGCAGCACTTGCGAGGAAAGCGCCTGACCTGAAGAAATCATTCGACAAATTGAATGAGGAAATCAAAAAGCTCGAGGAAGCCGTCCAGAAGAGCAAGATGGATCCAGCTGAAATAGAGATCCTCGAGACGACAACTAAGGAACTGGAAGTCAAAAAGGAACTCCTGAGAACAGAGATCAAGAGGATCTATGAGTCCATCATCACTGCGACAAAGCAAAAAGAGAATATCGACTCGGAGATGGCCGCCCTCGAAAAGGAGCTGACCTCCATAGAGGAGACCTCGAGGAAGCTCGAGGGGTTGGAGAAGGACCTCGCGTATGCGGTGAAGCTGCAGGAGCTGATGAAGGAATTCAAGGTCAACCTCGTGGCGAGGATAATTCCGACGCTCTCGGACATAGCAAGCACTCTCCTCTCACAGCTGACGGAAGGACGCTACAACTCGCTCACGCTCGACGACGGTTACAACATCTTCATCGAGGACGGCGGGGAGAAGCACATCATCGAGAGGTTCTCTGGAGGGGAATCAGACCTCGCGAACCTGTGCCTCAGGCTCGCGGTCTCCAGAGTGATCGCCGAGCGAACGGGCACCGAGGGGATCAACCTGCTAGTGCTGGACGAGATATTCGGATCGCAAGACGCATCTAGAAAGAGGAACCTGATGAACTCGTTCAACGCTCTGTCGAAGCAGTTCAGGCAGATATTCCTGATAACGCACGTCGACGACATCAGGGAGTACCTAACATCGGTGATCGAGGTGCGAAAGGACGAAGCGGGCACGAGCCACGCGCACCTTGCTCAGTGATCGCGGGTGAACTCCCCGAGGGTCATCTGGTCCTGGATGATGATCTCTTTCTGCTCGTGCTGGATGCCGATCAGGTCCATCATGAAGAGGGCGTTCTTGACGGCTTTCGCCCTGCCGTGGTTGTTGAAGTAGATCCGCACCTGACTGGCGTTCTCCATGAGCTCCTGTATCTTTGGCTTCCAGATGTTGAGCTGCTCGTCCGTGTAGAGGTAGTCGTACCTATTGATCCGATAATCGTCTTCCTTCTCATCCCTGAACCAGATGTCATAGTTCCTCCCATGGAAGCGGACGTAGGCGACGTTGGAGGTGAGAGAGCGGGTTATCGGGAACCCTGGCCCGTCGACAATGACATTCGTTATCTTGAATTCGCGGAGAAGATCGAGTACATCAGCCTTCAGGTCGGTCCCGGCTTCATTCAACCAGGTCCGATGCCTGAACTCTGTCGCATAGCTGAACTTCTCATGGTTTACAACCTCGAACAGGGCTCTCAGCTTATTCAGGCTCTTTTCATCATCTAAGGTGAACTTCGGGGACAATTGGATTAGAACGGATCCGAGCAGCCCGGCGTTGGCGAGCGGCTCGATGCAAATGGTTTCGAAGCTCGATGCCTGTGCAGCCGCCTTCTCGGCAGAGTCGTTCACAATGGACTCATGGGTTACGACCTCTGGCATCTTCACGGAGAATTCGAATTTGTCGATCTTTGACCCTTTCTCTATCCAAGCTTTTACAATGTCGCTGTTGGGAACACGGTAGAACGTGGAATTGATTTCCACAGTGGGAAAGAACTTCGCATAGTAGGCGAGCCACTCGCTCTTCTTACTGCCGAGGCTCGCAGGATAGAAGCTCTCTATCCAATCGTCATACGACCACCCGGAGCATCCGATGAGTGCCGCCATATCGATGATGATAGGATATAGGATGGTATAAGAAATTGTCCAGGGCATGCAGCCTCACTTATATAGTCAGAGCGGGCCAGAGTTTGACACATGGTAGTGAAAAGGTTCATATCGGCCCGTATGCTAAGTATCTCTGCCTGGAACGAAACGCCGCTGATCTATGTGATGCGGTCTCTTCCGACACCAGGCTACAGTGTGCCGATAATGGGCCCCCTTAAGACCATCGGGCGGTAGCCCTGGGATGATTGAGGGACAATAAGGTGCACAACAGCTCCCGAGCATGGGTCAGACCAGGGAGTCTGCGCGAAGCACCGCTGTGATCTGCGTTGTTATGCTCGGGGGACAACTCCCTTGCTACGGTTTCTTCTCATTCTCCGATGGCTTCTCGGCCTTCATATCCTCGAAGCGAACATGGTGGTCGAAATTCTCATGATTCGAGTGATATTTCTTAAGCATCATCTTCCTGCTCATGCCCTGGATGCCAGGGAGTGATTTGAGCGTGCCGTCCCAGTGCTCTATTGATGAGCCGTATCCGCCTTCGATGTCCCTAACGAAGTAAGTGAGGTTCTTGAACACGGATTTGGGCGGCAAACCAGAATAGATCATGGCCGCATAGACCCAATTGCCCTTCTCGATGAGGATCTTTCGGTCGCCTAATTCCAGCATTTTCAGCCCGCCCCCCGACTGTTCCTTGAAGGAGTCGCGGATGAACTCCTGGACGGCAGTGAACATCGCGCTCACAACATCCTGATCCATCCCGTTCTCGCTCGATTTGCCTTCATGGTATATCAGGCGGCCATCGTTATGAATTAGGAACAGTTCTTCTAGCTTGTGGGGGAAGACCCTGAAGGCGAGGAAGTAGCCTGCGATGCCGGCCAGGAGTATGACGATGATCAGCGACCAGGGGTAGCCTATCATCTCCTCGATAGTCTTCTTTATTTCCACCTTGAAGGTCACGTAGTTGGAGTTGGCGACTCCGTCGGTCACGTAGATGATCACCTGTGTCGAGTCGGTGCCGTCCGGGAACTCGAAATACAGGACCATGCCCACGGCCCTCACGAATGAGGGCGAAATCACCAATACTTCAATGTTGGAAAGGTCTGGGTCGTCCACATCGTGGATGTACTGCATGATATCCATGCTCCATTGCCTTCCGCCGTAGTGGTCGATATCCCCGATCTCATCCAGGACCGGCGGGTCGTTGACGGGTATGACCACCACATTGATCCTGAATGAGGTCCAAGCCCCTCCGGTGTCGGTCGCTTTGAAAACTACATTTTCATTTCCGTTCCAGTCCTTGACCGCGGAGAAATTCACCCAGCCATCCGGGGACAGCGAGATGATTACATTTTCGTTGTCGTAGAAGGTGAAGGTCAGTTGATCCGAGTCGGCATCCCACAAAAGCGCGCTGAGGTTCAATGAGTACGGCTTTTCGAGCTTCGTATCTTCTTGGAAGCTGATGAACTCCGGCGGGTCGGTCTTCAGGATCGGCGGGTAATTGTCGCTGACGATTACCAGGAACGTCTTCTGGGCGCTGAGCCCCCCGCCGTCGGTCACGTGCAAGAGCAGCGAAACGGTGTAGGGGCCGGTGTAGCTCCCACTGCTCAAATTGGCAGGGTAGAGGATCGTGAGATGGGGGTAGGGTATGGTGCCATATGTCGCGTTGGCCGGGTCACTGGTGACGATCGTCAGTTCTTCGAACCCGTTATCGGGGTCCGATATATACATCCGGAGGTCGAGGGAATATTCGACGCCGTAATGTACATGCACCGGATCGATTGCTGCGATCTGCGGTGGGTCGTTCACCGGTCTCACCGTGATTACAATCGTGTCCGTCCTTAGGGCCCCCGTCGGGTCCGTCGCGATGAAGACAGCCGTCGTCTGTCCGGACCATTCGCTCGGCGAGCTGATGTAGACCTTGTGACTGGTCTCGTTGATGGTGATATCGACATTCTCGAACCCTTTCGAATAGTACAGTATATCTCCGTCGCTGTCTGTGAAGTAGTCATCGAGGTCGAAGGCGAAGTAATTCATCTGCCCCTCATCAATGGTGATATCGGGAAGCGGTTTGATGAGATCCGGCGGCGTGTCGGATGTAGCCCACACCGTGACAGTCACATCATCGGAGGACAGGCCGTCGGAGATGACTAGTTTGACGATCCTGTAGTATGATTGGCCGCCGTATAGATCCGGGAACGTGTAGGTGAGATTGAGACCGCTCGACGAGATATAGTTCGATGGATCTGGGGCAAGGGTCAGCTGGTCTGGTGTGCTATCGATGTCTTCGATGTAATATGAGTAATTGAATGTGTACGGCAGGCCGAACTTCACGTAGATCGTCTTGGGCGGGTCGTTTATCCAGACGGGCGGGTCGTTCACCGGAAGCACGGTTATCGAAATCTGCCTGTTGTTCGTATAGCCCGTCGGGTCCCTGACCCAGAATGTGACGTAGTTCACGCCGTTCGCGTTGGGCTGCGGGATGATGTCGACAAGGTTCGGAGAACTGGCGTTGTGGCTAATTATCAGAAGCGAGTCGTTGACCCCGGTGACGAACCATGAGAGCCCCGCCGTGCCATTAACATCCTGCCAATTAAGGGCTATGACCTTGGGCGTATCCTCCAGAAGCACTTGGTTGCCAAGAGAGCCGAATGTCGGCCCGAACGGAGGAGTAATGACCGAAATATTGGCTTTGCCGACGATTGATCCGACAGCGACTTTTACCGTCCCCGATTCCGGGGCCATTCCACCGACCAGCGTCCCAGTCTGCCCTGAGCCCGTCAATAAGCTCATGGCATAGCCGTCAGAGCTCCACATAGCGGTGGGTATTCCAACGACGTTGTCGAAGGCATCGTACCCTACCGCGTGTATGCCAGTGGATCTTCCTTCCCAGATAGTATCGTTGTCAGGGGTCACGATTATCCTCGACAAGCCTGAAATGGTAATGTTCACATTGACGGTGAAGTTCAGGCCGCTCGCATTATCCTGACACATCAACACAGCCAGACCCGCCTTGAGGGCGTGCAGTTGAACGGAGTATCCTGTGGGAGTCAGAGTTCCGTTGGCGGGGTTCAATTGCCAGTAGGGAACCCAGGAGCTGTTCTGGTTTCCGAACCTATCGGTGGCGTTCGCAGTAAGAACCAGGGTTGCCCCCGCAGTCATGCTGACCGAACTCGGGGTCACGGTTATTGCCTTCATGGCCGCCGGGGAGACCGTGATCAATTGGCTGAGGCCGATGGCGCTTCCGTTTGTGGCCCGAATCCGAATCGCAACCGGTGCCTTAGTGAAATTCTCGTCAATCGTCAGAATGCCCTTGCAGGCAGAAGGCATGAAAACTGATGAGGTCTTGAGGCCTGAAATCGGCAGACCAGTTGCGTTGTCAACCGCTACGATGGACAATGTCCCACTCCAATTCATCATCCGATTGCCAGTGGAATCGATTGCTTCGAACGTCACGTCGAATGATTCCCCTGCGGAGACTGCAATGTCCGAGGAGGACACTATGAAATGATCGACCTTCACTATGGAGAAGGTCCATTGGACCCAATCGGTGTTGTTGCTGCGATCTGTCACGGTGATGTTGATACTATAGTTGCCCACCGCGAAAGGCCCCATGTCGCTCCTGAAGGTCCTCCAAAGCGGGACAGCGGAAGCGTCTGTCGAATTGATCGGCATGTCTTCAGAGAATACCGTTGAATTGTCGGAAAGGTCGTTGACGACGATGTGCACATTAAAAATATCGTATATCCCCATCGCGTCGCTGACATTCGCAAATCCCCAGATGATTTCCTGGTCCCCGAATTCCGTACGAGGCACTCCGTCAGCACCGTACGAACTGCTGTCCGTTATCGAGATCTGGCGTGTAATGGAGAGCGATAGAGTCGAATCCGCGAAATTCTGATCGAAGAGGACATAGAGGTTCACGTTGCCGCCCACGTTGTTCCGAACCAGCCTCAGTATCAGTGTGTGGTCCGCGGGGACGGTGTAATTGATGCCTGGCAGGCTGATTGAGTACTGGGTCCATTCTGTCACAAAGGAAAGGGCGAGGCTGCCGCTCGATATCAGGGTGTCTCCACCGTAGGTCATGTCTGCGCTATCGTAGAGAAATGCGTCGAGGTCCATGTTTGTATTGTTCGTGGCGACACTTGCCCAGAAGGTGAAGTTCCCCGTACCAAAGATATGTAGAGGCGCGGCGAGACGAGCTGACATTATGAAATTGTCATAGTTCTTCGGGGGCTGCCTCTTGAGAGTGTAGCCCCAGCCAGCATCCGATGTATCATAGTCGATCACACCTGCGGGATAAGGCGGTAATGTGTTCATGAGATCGAGATAGTCGCCGGAGACGTTGTTGTAATGAAGGTGCAGGATCAGTGTGCCGTTCTCGGACGGACCGGCCAATGTCCTCGCAGGTGCAGTCGTGTCGACGAAGGGGGTGGTTCTACTCTGATCAACAAGCAGTACCGAGAAGAGAGAGGCGAGCAGGGTCATGAAGATGAAGAAAGCCAAGGCTCGCTCCTTGCGTGCATGTTCCCCCTCTCCGCAACCTCTCGAGGACATTTGCCCTCACATCACATGCCATTCGTGTTACGAATGGCAAATCGATAGAATATGATGGTGGTTCTCGCCTCTATATATATTCCCAATGGATTATCACACTTGGTAACGGGGAATCGCATTCTGGCTATGTTGAATGCATCTTAGAAACTATCTTCTCGGCCAATGCCTTGAAGATCGTCTCGACATTCTCCCCGGTCTTTGCGCTGGCCATGAATTCCGGAGCGTTGTACTTGTCAGCGAGCGCTTTCACATCTTCCTCGTGGAGGACAGCGCCGTTTTCAAGGTCGGCCTTGTTTCCCACGAAAACGATTGGAACATCGCCTGCGACATCGGTCAGAGCCTTTATCCAATATCTTAGCTCATCGAGCGTCTCCCTGTTGGTCACATCGCAGACCGCGATCGCACCGTGAGCGCCGAAGAAATAGGCCTCCCTCAAGAGCTCCCTGAACCCTTTCTGACCCATGATGTCCCAGACGAGCATCATGACCCTGACGGGTTCGCCTGTCTTCGAATCTTTCGTCTCGATGACTTTCTTGGTCACCTTGGTTCCGATCGTCGCGATATAGCGGTCATCAAAAACATCCAGAACATATCTTTTTATGAGACTAGTCTTTCCGACTCCGGCATCGCCAATGAAGCATATCTTGACCTTCATCAGATCTTCGTCATTCATCGCTTGGCCTCCATACCGCGCCGCTTTCTAAAGGTAGACGAACTTATGCTGGTAATGAACCCATTTCCTTTTAAGTCTTTTTCTGGGGTTCATAAGAGGGGATTGACCCCCGGTCCGATTTGACCAGCGAATCGAATCGAGCTCCGAACCAGCTTCTCCCTGCTTGCTCTCATGCGACTAAGATATATAAATCCTCCATACTTGACGAAACTTGCCATGGCTATGACCGATGCGAGGGAGGCGGCGAGGAGACTCATGATGCTTCTTCGCTCAGAATTCTCAAGGACCGAAAATGACAGGAAGCGCTTCGTCGTTTCATTCTCTGGCGGCCTAGACAGCACTCTGCTCGCAAGGCTGGCAATGGATCATGCACCGGTATCTGGGATTGTCGTGGGGATGGAGGGTTCCATCGACGTAAGGAACGCAAGAAGATCTGCCGAATCGATCGGGATTGAGCTTCTGGAAATCAAGATTGATGAGGAACTTGTGGCCGAGGGCGCAAAGGAGATAATCAAGGCGACCGGCTCGACAGATCCTTTGACAATCAGTTTCGAACTGCCGGTCTTCTTTGCGCTGCAATCGACCAGAGAGAAGACCGTGGTCACCGGCCAAGGCGCGGATGAGCTTTTCGGCGGATATGCCAGGTATGAAGGGCTGTCTGAAAAGGACTTCATTCGCGTGCGAGCTGAGGATGTAGACAGAGTCCTCGGCCCGATCTCACAGATGGAGGAGGCTATGGCGAGCTCGCTGGGCAAGACGGTTCTCAGACCGTTCTTGAGCAATGAGATCGTTTCCTTCGCAATGCATCTCCCCGCCTCGGTTGTGCGCCCTGCGTTGGAGCGCAAGGTCGTAATTCGAGAAACGCTAAGGGAGCTCGGGATGGATGAGATCGCCTCAATCGATAAGAAAGCGGCTCAGTACGGGTCGGGAACCTCCGCACTGCTCAAGAATGCCGCCAAGAGGCAAGGAATGAGCATGGGCGAGTTTATGACCCATCTTAAGGAGGGGGTGTGAGGGATGCCCGAAGGGAGCGGGGAGAGCAGGGAGACCAGAGATTGGCTCCTGTCTCTCCAGGGCCGCGGATGGGGGACGACGCTGGACGGGATGAGGCAGGCAATGCAGAAGCTCGGCGATCCGCAGAACGATCTAAAGGCGATCCATGTCGCTGGGACGAACGGGAAGGGTTCGGTCTGTGCGATCGCGTCCGCGATACTCCAAGCTGCGGGCTTGAAGGTCGGGCTGTACACCTCACCTCATCTGATGGACGTCAGGGAAAGGATAATGATCGACAATCGAATGATAAGTGAGAAGGCGCTAGCCGAAATCACTGTCAGGGCAAGAGATATTCTGGAGGGGGACAAGACCCCGATCGCCACGAGACTGACATTCTTCGAATTCGTCACGGCGATCGGAATGACGCATTTTGTCGAGAAGGATGTCGACGCAGCTGTGATAGAGGTCGGATTTGGAGGCAGGCTTGACGCAACGAACGTTCTGCCGTCGTCCGTGGCAGCCATAACCCAGATCGGACTGGATCACACCGAGTATCTCGGAAATACGATCGGCGCGATCGCGGCTGAGAAAGCTGGGATAATAAAGGAAGATTGCGGAGTGGTCTCCTCGGCTGGCGACCATTCGGCGATGGATGTAATCAAGGAGCGGGCACTTGCTCTCCGGTGCACGCTGGTCGAGAATGGTAAGGATTTTCTCGCTATGAACATTCGAGCGAGCCTGTCAGGCACATCCTTCGATTACCAGGGATCGAGGGATCTTCCGAACATGAGAACGAATTTGCTCGGCAGGCATCAGGCCGAGAATGCTGCCACAGCTATTGCGGCATGCGATGAGCTCGCCCATCAGGAGGGATTCGAGATAGCGGACAGGCATATCGAGGAAGGGCTTCAGAACGTGCATTGGCCCGGCAGACTTGATGTCGTATCAAGGGAGCCGTTGACGATTCTCGACTGCGGGCACAATCCGCCGGCGATCAGCAGGCTTGTCGATTCCCTTAGCGACCTCGGTGTAAATCCCGACACCGTGATCTATGCATCGTCCAAGGACAAGGATTACAGGACGTCGAGTTCGATCTTGTTTCCGAAAGCAAAGAGGTTGATCCTGACAAAATACGGGGCTCCGAGGTCAATCGAACCTGAGATCCTCGCACAATTGCCGTCTGCCCAGGATAGACCGGTCTTCTTATCCAGCGGCATCTCAGAGGCTTTGGATATTTCCAAGGATATCACTCCGAAGGATGAGGTCGTGTTGATAGTCGGATCAGTGTTCTTGGTAGGAGATGCCCTTTCATGGTTGAGATTTGGAAAGGAGGCCGATTTCAGCCTGGCAGGATTATGATTGTTCACAACGCCAAAGATTAATTAGCGTGTTGTGTAATCAGCCATTGCCAGAGAGCGGGTGTAGTGTAGCTGGCATCACTTGAGCTTGCCATCCCGGCCTTCAGGTCGGAGCGATAAGCTCAGAACTCGGGTTCAAATCCCGGCGCCCGCACTTCCCTTTGAAAAACGAATTTTGAGCGCCCGAGCTCTGATACGAAGTTGTCAATTCGGAAGAAGTCTTGACGCGAAAGTCGAATCGATCTTACTTCTTTCCTGAGATCTTGAACACTTTCGTGCCGCACTTAGGGCACTTGCCAGTGACGGCTTTCCGCTTGTTCTTCATCGTCACGGGTTTTACTTCGGTCTTGACCTTCTTCCTGCACTTCACGCAATACATCT
>Ga0315278_10005235_pt1 | contig 11784 bp, 10 predicted proteins | sample YL17G06_0_MG_FD_203880 | JGI IMG/M metagenome (GOLD analysis project Ga0315278, IMG submission 203880) | Sediment microbial communities from Yellowstone Lake, YNP, Wyoming, USA - YL17G06_0 | ecosystem: Environmental > Aquatic > Freshwater > Lake > Sediment | place: USA: Wyoming | collected... | reverse complement strand
CGTACGGCGGTGGTCGCGCGCATTGCCGGTCTCAACCCCGATCGCGATGCGTTGTTGTTGCACGGTCACCTCGACGTGGTACCGGCGCAGAGTCGCGATTGGTCCATCCCGCCCTTCGCCGCGGAGATCGCGGCTGACCCTGCGGTGTCCGGCGAGGCTGCCGAGATGGTGTGGGGGCGCGGTGCGGTCGACATGAAAGACATGGACGCGATGATCATGGCAATTATTCGCGCCTGGGCGGTTGAGGGCGTGCAGCCCGATCGCGACATCGTCGTGTTGTTCCTCCCCGACGAAGAGGCCGGCGGTCGGCACGGGTCGCACTGGTTGGTCGACAACCGGCCCGACATCTTCCGCGGAGTGACCGAGGCCGTGGGTGAAGTCGGCGGGTTCTCCTTCACGGTTCACGACGACTTGCGGCTGTACTTGATCCAGACCGCGGAACGCGGCATCGCCTGGATGAAGTTGACGGCGGCCGGGCGGGCGGGGCACGGGTCGCTGCCGAACGACGACAACGCAGTGACGGCGTTGTGCGAGGCGGTTGCGCGGGTAGGTCGACACAAGTTCCCGGTGCATGTCACGTCGACGGTGCGCGATTTCCTGGCGGCATTGTCGGAGTCGACGGGGATCGAGTTGAACGCCGATGACATGGACTCGACGCTTGCGCGGCTGGGGCCGTTGGCGCGGGTCGTGGGTGCATCCCTTGCCAGCACAGCGAACCCCACCATGTTGACCGCGGGCTACAAGCAGAACGTGATTCCGGGGGAGGCGACGGCGTTCATCGACGGACGCTTCTTGCCCGGGTACGAGGAGGAGTTCTTCGCCGAGATTGATGCGGCGTTGGGACCCGACGTCGTGCGGGAGTTCGTCGAACACCAGGTGGCGTTGGAGACGACTTTCGATGGTCCGACGATTGATGTGATGGCTGCGGCGCTGCGGGCCGAGGACCCGGGCGCGCGTGCGGTGCCGTACATGCTGTTCGGCGGTACCGACGCCAAGGCGTTCTCACGATTGGGGATTCGGTCCTTCGGGTTCGCGCCGTTGATGCTGCCACCGTCGTTGGACTTCGGGTCACTGTTTCATGGGGTCGATGAGCGGGTTCCTGTCTCCGCGCTGCACTTCGGCGTACGCGTGTTGGACCGCTTCCTGCGCGCGTGCTAAGTCACGCCGTGCGGGGGACGGCGTACGTCTTGCGGCGCAACCACACCCGCCGACCGCCGTTGCGGAAGATCCGCACACGCGCGAGTTCCCAGTGGTCGTACTCCGCGGCCTCGGTGAGTACCGCCCGCGCTTGCTGGGTGGTGGTGCCACGGGGGAAGGACAGTTCGCGGTACTCCCATGTCGATCGGGACACGCGATACTGAATGTTCGTCACCGCATTCATCAGTCCATTGTGGCGCACGACGCTGCCGTGAAAGCGGCGAAAGTCCAATAGGGCCGTACCGGTGCCACATTCATGGAGGGAGAATATGGGGGCGAACGGGGTTAGCGCTGGGCCCAGCCGTGGTCGGGGTATCCGAGGTCGGGCCGAGAGACGTCCTCCAAGGCCTCCGCGATCTCATCGGGCAGTGTCAGGGCTTCGGACTCGAGAACGCCCAACAGTTGACCCGCCGTACGCGCCCCGACGATCGGTGCCGTCACACCGGGCCGATCCCGCAACCACGCGAGGGCAACTTCAAGGGGAGCGACCCCCAACCCGTCGGCCGCGGTGCACACCGCATCGACGACTCGCCGCGACTCGTCGCCCATGAACGGCGCGACGAAGTTGGTGAAGTGCGCAGATGCACCCCTCGAGTCGGCGGGTGTTCCGTGCCGGTACTTCCCGGTCAGCACCCCACGACCCAGCGGCGACCACGGCAGTACGCCGAGCCCGAGGGCCTCCGAGGCCACCATCACTTCGCGTTCGACCCGACGCTCCAACAGCGAGTACTCCACCTGAGTCGACACCAACGGCGCATTCGGTGCCAACGAACGCTGCAGCGTCGCGGCCAACGCGCTCTGCCACCCCGAGTAGTTCGACACGCCGACATAGCGCACCTTGCCCGACTCGACCGCTGACGTGAGCGCCGCCAGCGTCTCTTCGATGGGTGTGGCGGGGTCCCACGCATGCATCTGCCACAGATCGACGTGTTCGACCTGCAGTCGCTTCAAAGAATCTTCCAATGCCGTCAGTAGATGGTGTCGCGACGCATTGGCCCGACGATCACCTCGCACACTGACCGCTTTGGTGGCAAGGACGACATCGGCTCGACGCCCGGTCTCCGCCAGCAGTTGCCCGACGATTTCCTCGGATCGCCCATCGGCATACACGTCGGCGGTGTCGACCAGGGTCCCGCCGGCATCGAGGAAGGCAGTCAGTTGGTCCCGTGCCTCGTGCTCGTCGGTGTCCCGACCCCAGGTCATCGTGCCGAGCCCGAGCCTGGACACCTGCAGACCGGTATGGCCCAATGCGCGCTGCTCCATGGCCGGTCAGGCTAGTCGTGTCGGCCGTGAACTGCGCGCCCGGCGGCGTACCCTCAAGCGACCGCGTCAGCACTGATCAAGTCGAGACCATCGTCGCCACCACCATCGCCGGGAGCGCTAGTCCATGAAGCTGGGCATCAACCTCGGATATTGGGGTGCGGGCAACGACGCGGACAATCTCGCGCTCGCCCGGGCCGCCGATCGACTCGGTTATGACGTGTGTTGGGCGGCCGAGGCGTACGGCTCGGATGCGGCCACGGTTCTCGCCTGGGTCGCCGCCCAGACCGAGCACATCGACGTCGGCTCGGCGGTCTTCCAGATCCCCGGACGAACCCCCACCAACACGGCGATGACAGCAGCCACACTGGACTCGCTGTCCGGCGGACGATTCAGGCTGGGGTTGGGCGTGTCGGGACCGCAGGTGTCCGAGGGTTGGCACGGGGTGCGCTTCGACAAGCCGTTGGCTCGTACCCGTGAATACATCGATGTCGTACGCCTCGCGCTGAGCCGCAAGCGGGTGAAGTACGACGGACAGTTCTTCACGCTGCCGCTTCCAGATGGGCCGGGGAAGGCGTTGTCGTTGACCGTGCATCCGGTCCGCGAGCACATCCCTATCTACCTGGCCGCTCTCGGTCCGCGCAACCTCGAACTCGCCGGCGAGATCGCGGACGGCTGGCTTGCCCTGTTCTTCCCACCCGACGATGCCGGTGAATCGCTCGAGCACCTGCGAGTCGGACGTGAGCGTGCCGGCAAGACTCTTGCCGGTTTCGATATCGTGCCGACGGTTCCCGTGGTGCTTGACGATGACGTGGCCAGTGCTGCGAATGCCTGTCGTGCCTACTACGCGCTCTACCTCGGCGGAATGGGTTCGCGCTCGCAGAACTTCTACCACGCACTCGCGTCGAGACTGGGCTACGAGACTCAAGCCGACGCCGTTCAGGACGCCTTCCTTGCCCGCGACTACCGGGCCGCAGCGATGGCCGTGCCGCTCGAGCTGATCGACCGTACGGCTCTGATCGGTCCACGGGAGCGAATCGCAGCACGGCTGCCGGCCTATCGCGACGCAGGAGTGACGACGCTGACGATCGCGACGTACGCACCAGAGATGTCCGAGCGGCTGCGAACCGTCGAGCTCATGGCGGAACTCATGAGTGCCGAAAAGGACGACGCCGACAAAGACAGTGCCGACAAGGACAGTGCCGACAGGGACGACGCCGACGTGAACGACGCCGACGTGAACGAACGGTGATCGAGTCGGTGGATCTGAGTTGGTTCCAGGCCGTCGTACTGGGCGCTGTCGAAGGGATTACGGAGTTCATTCCCATCTCGAGTTCGGGACATCTGCGGATCGTTCCAAGCCTTTTCGGGTGGCCTGACCCCGGAGCGGCGTTCACGGCGGTCACGCAACTGGGCACGGTGCTCGCGTTGCTGATCTTCTTCGCGCGTGATCTGTGGCGTATCGCCTCGGCGTGGACTCGAAGCCTCTGGATGCCGGCCATGCGCGGCGACCACGACGCGCGCATGGGCTGGTACATCATCATCGGCACCATCCCGGTGAGTGTCCTGGGTCTGGTCTTCAAAGATTCCATCGAGTCGACCTTTCGGAATCTGGCGCTGGTCTCGGTCGCCCTGATCGTCATGGGTGTCTTGCTCTACGTGATCGACCGGGTGTGCGAGCATCGACGCCAGGTTGAGGACGTGACGCTGACAGACGGCATCTACATCGGTCTGGCCCAAGCACTGGCCCTGATCCCTGGGGTGAGCCGCTCTGGCGCAACAATTACAGCGGGTCGTCTGCTGCGCTTCGATCGTGCTGCCGCTGCGCGCTTCTCGTTCCTGCTGTCGGTTCCGGCGATCACGTTGTCGGGGTTGTACGAGGCCCGACATCTCACTGATCCGGGCGGCGGTCCCTCCTGGGGACCGACGTTGCTCGCCACGGTCGTCGCGTTCGTCGTCGGCTATGCCTCGATCGCGTGGCTCCTGCGTTACTTGGTCAAACACACGATGCTCATCTTCGCCGGTTATCGCGTGGTGCTGGGTGTTCTGCTGTTACTCCTGATTGCGACCGGGCACCTCGCGACGACGTGAGCATGCGCTCGGTGGGTCAACTCGGTGAGCGTTTCTACAGCCAACCGGACTTCTTGAACGCGCGATAGAGCAGACCGCACGCGGTGGCCATTATCCCGAGCACGACGTAATAGCCGTACTGCCAGTGCAACTCAGGAAGAACATCGAAGTTCATCCCGTAGATCCCGGCGATCATCGTGGGGACAGCAGCCATCGCCACCCACGCCGAGATCGCACGCATGTCGTTGTTCATGCGTAGGTCTTGCTGCGAACGCGCTGCCTCGAGCATGGTGACGAGTAGTTGGTCGTAGGTGTCCACTTGATCAGCCACCCGAAGCAGATGGTCAACCACATCGACAAAGTACGGCTTCAGTGCTTCAGGTACCAAAGGGTTTGGATCCCGCACGAACTGGGTCACGTTGGGGGTCAGCGGGAGAACCGCCCGCCGCATCTCGAGGTTTTCTCGCTTGAGTTGATAGAGCACCGGAGAGTCGTCGGTTCGATCGGCCGAGAAGATGAGTTCCTCGGCTTGCTCGACGTCCCTGCCGAGTTCCTCGCCGACGTGGACGTATCCATCCACAACATGGTCCAGTACTGCGTACAACACCGACACCGACCCATGTTGGAGCAGGTGCTGTTCACGCTCCAGTCGTCGACGAACGTCCACGAGCGAAACGGTCTGGCCGAGACGGACGGTGAGGACGTACGTGCGACCGATGAAGATCGAGATCTGGCTGGTCTCGACGTCGCTGGTCTCCTCGACGTACTGCAGAGTCTTCAACACGACGAAGGCTGAGTCCTTGCGGAATGACGCCTTTGCGCGCTGTCGCACGTTCATAGCGTCGTCGATCTCGAGCGGATCGAGGTCGAAGATCTTGGCGGCCGCGTCGATCTCTCCTCGGCTGGGTTCGACGAGTCCGAGCCAGACGAACTCGTTCGCCGTCGAGCCCAGCCCATCGCAAAGTTGCGCCAGGCGTTTGTCTAGTCCTTCGTCGAGTGCGTCATCACTGAGGATGAGATTCGTAGACGACTGGACAGAGACCGGCGCACCATCGCGATAGCGGCCCATTCCTTGGATCACGAGCACATCGTCGCACCGGTGGGGAGGAATAGCTGCCTCTAACGCAGCCTGGGGCACCTTCATCGCGCAGAGGTGGGGGGCGGTTAGGGTTTGGGGGTGAGTTGCCCCGCCGGAAGCCGCACGTGAGCACGGTGTTGCTGGTCCGCCATGGCCGGACCACCGCGAATGCGAGCGGGACGCTTGCCGGCTGGACTCCCGGGGTCGATCTCGATGATGCCGGCCGCGCTCAGGCAGAGGCACTGGCGCAACGACTCGCGCCGGTGTCTCTCGCGGGTGTGGTGTCCAGCCCGCTGGACCGCACTCGGCAGACCGCCGACTTGCTGGTGGCCGGTCGCACACCCGAGGTCGAGATCCATCTCGACGAGAGCCTGGGGGAGTGCCGGTACGGCGACTGGACGGGTAAGCCCCTCAAGGACCTGGCCAAGACCCCGGAGTGGAAGACGGTTCAGGCCCATCCCAGTGCAGCGATCTTCCCGGGCGCCGGCGGCGAAAGCATGGCGGCCATGGCCCATCGTGCGGTTGCCGCCGTACGGACGTGGAATCAATCGCTCGGTCCTGAAGCGACGTACGTCATCGTGTCGCACGGCGACGTGATCAAGGCGATCGTCGCCGATGCACTCGGTCTGCATCTGGACATGTTTCAGCGGGTGCAGATCGATCCGGGATCGCTGTCGGTCGTGCGCTACTCCCCGCTGCGACCGTTCGTGGAGCGCGTCAACGACACCGGCGGTTCCGTCGCCGGACTCATACCGCCCAAACGGCGCTCGCGTCGCAAGCCCAAGGCCGCTTCCAGCGACGCAGTTGTCGGTGGGGGAGCGGGCACGTGAACTCGCGGATAGAGTCCGAGTCGTGAGTCGCACGGTCCACCTGTTTGACCAACCCGAGCGTTTCGTGGTGGGGACGGTCGGTCTGCCCGGTGAGCGTCAGTTCTATCTGCAGGCCAAGGACGGTCCGCGCGTCGTGTCGGTCGCGTTGGAGAAGCAACAGGCCGGTTTGCTCGCCGAGCGTCTCGAGGCATTGCTCGACGAGGTCGTACGCCGCTCGAACGAGACCGCGGACATCCCCACCACGCTAATCGCGGGAACCGAGGACACGGCCCCGCTCGATTCGCCGGTGTCGGCTGAGTTCACTGTCGGTGCGCTGGGACTGGGCTGGAACGCCGAAACATCGATGATCGTGATCGAGGCGCATGAGGTCACCGAGGATCCCGGCGAGATCCCGGATCTCGAGGAGGACAGCGACGACGAGAGCGCCCCCGACCTGTTGCGGGTACGCCTCACTGGCACGCAAGCACGATCGTTCGTCCAGCGCACGACCGCCGTCGTCGCCGCTGGACGTCCGCCGTGCCCTTTCTGCGAGCTTCCGCTGGATCCGAGTGGGCACATCTGTCCGCGTTCCAACGGCTACCGCCGCTAACCGGCGTCGCAGCCGATGCATGACCTCGAGGCCGACGTCGTCGCCGACGTGCTTCGGCATGGCGAGATCGCCATCGACGCACGCATGCTCGACGCCTCGAACGTGACGTTGGTCGGCACGGCATCACGCGATGGCGTCACGGTGAAATGCGTCTACAAACCAACCTCCGGCGAGCGACCGTTGTGGGACTTTCCGCGGGGCACGTTGGCTCGGCGCGAGGTCGCGACCTACGAGGTGTCGCGCGTGTCAGGGTGGGAGGCCATACCGGTGACCGTGTGGCGCGAGGACGGTCCAGTCGGTGCGGGGATGTGTCAGCAGTGGATCGAGAACGACCCCGCGGACGCCGAGCGGCTCGTTGATCTCTTCACTCCCGACGACGTGCCGACGGGTTGGTACCCGGTGGTGAGCGGCAGTGGCCACGACGGGCACCCCATCGTGTTAGCTCATGCCGACGACGCCCGGTTGGCCAATCTTGCGGTGCTTGACGCGGTCGTGAACAACGCCGATCGCAAGGGTGGGCACCTACTGGTCGATGAGCTTGATCATCTTTTTGGCATCGACCACGGCGTGTGCTTCAACGAAGAACCGAAACTGCGCACGGTCTTGTGGGGCTGGGCCGGTACTCCGCTCACAGATGGGCAGATCGAGGTGCTCGCCCGTATGAAGGAGGAGTTGCGCGACGACAAAGGGGACACTGGCGGATTGCGCGATTCGCTCCGGCTGTTGCTGTCCGTTGATGAGGTGGTCGGAACTTTCGAGCGCGTCAGTGCAATTCTGCAGAGTGGCTGCTATCCGACACCTTCCGATGAATGGCCGGCGCTTCCCTGGCCAGTGTTCTGATCGGCTGGTGAATTCGGGTGGATAAGGTCGGGACCATGCGTCCCTGGTCGGCAGTCGTGGTGCCAACGCTCCCCGGGACTGGACAGCAGATCAGTCTCTTCGACTCTCGCGATGGCAAGATTCGACCGACCACACCGGGACCGGTCGCCACAATGTACGTCTGTGGGATCACGCCGTACGACGCTGCCCATATCGGTCATGCCGCGACCTATGTCGCCTTCGATCTGTTGGCGCGCGCCTGGATGGATGCTGGTCACGAGGTTCACTACGTGCAGAACGTGACCGACATCGACGACCCCCTGCTGGTTCGCGCCGCCGAAACGGGTGTGGACTGGCAGGAACTCGCAACCAAGGAGATCGGGACGTTCCTCGAGGACATGGCCATGTTGCGGCTGGTTCCTCCTCGCGAGTACATCGGCGCGGTGGAGTCCATCCCGTTGATCGTCGACTACGTCAAGGCATTGCGGGACGCTGGCGCCGTGTACGTCGTCGACGGTGATCTCTACTTCCGGGTGCATGCCGACGACGAGTTCGGCTCTATCTCCCACCTGACCCGTGAGCAGATGCTTGCGGTATTCGGTGAACGGGGGGGCGATCCTGATCGCGCCGGTAAGGAAGACCCGCTGGATTGCCTGCTCTGGGTCTCGGAACGACCCGGTGAACCGTCGTGGGACAGCGATCTTGGGCCGGGACGTCCGGGCTGGCACATCGAGTGCGTCGCGATCGCCGTGAACTCACTTGGGATGTCCTTCGATGTCCAGGGCGGCGGAAGCGACCTCACGTTCCCACACCACGAAATGGGTGCGGCCGAGGCGCACATCGCGTGCGACAAGCGCCCGTACGCCCGTCACTACGTGCACGCGGGAATGGTCGCCCTCGACGGCGAGAAGATGAGCAAGTCGCGCGGCAATCTGGTGTTCGTCCACCAACTGCGGGCCCAGGGCGTTGATCTGATGGCGATTCGGCTCGCGATTCTCTCCCAGCACTACCGAAGCGATTGGGAGTGGACTCCGGCTCTGCTCGACGAGGGTGCCGCGCGCTTGGAGATGTGGCGCCGGGCAGTGGCTCTGCCGTCGGGGCCTGATGCTGGGGCTGCGCTTGCGGACGTACGGGCGCGATTGGCTGATGATCTTGATGCGCCGGGTGCGTTGGCGGTCATCGACGCGTGGTGCGAATCGGCAGTTGCAGGCGCCTCACGTGCAACGGCCACCGGATTTTCTCACGAGGCGTCTCCCGAGGCGTCTCACGAGGCGTCTCCCGAGGCGTCTCCCGAGGCGTCTCGTGAGGTGTCTCCCGGGGCGTCTCCCGGGGCGAATGCCAACGGCGCCTCGGTGCTGATCCGGGATGCGGTCGATGCGTTGTTGGGCGTGGCGCTGTAGGTGCGACGGCCGCTCGCGGCCCCCGGCCTAGTTCTGTTCGGCTGCCCCCGACCCCCGTCGACGCAAGTACCGCTCGAACTCGCGGGCAATCTCCTCCCCTGAGGCTTCGGGTAGATCTGAGGTGTCGCGCGCTTCTTCGAGCGACCGGACATACTCTGCGATCTCGTCGTCCTCTGCGGCGAGTTCGTCGACACCCCGTTGCCATGCGCGCGCATCCTCGGGCAGATCGCCGGTAGGAATCGACATGTCCACGACGTCTTCGATGCGGCTGATAAGCGCCAGTGTCGCCTTGGGGCACGGGGGAGCGGCGACGTAGTGAGGTACCGCGGCCCACAGCGAGACCGCCGGGATACCCGCGAGTGTGAAGGCCTGTTGCAGAACGCCGACGATGCCGGTGGGTCCGCGGTAGCGAGACGGGCTGTAGCCCAGTCGTTCCCGCAACGCCTCGTCAGCGGAGCTGCCGGTCACCGGCACCGGACGTGTGTGCGGTGCATCCGCCAGCAGCGCACCGAGTGTGATGGCCACGTCGACCCGCATGTCCTTGCCGAGAGTCACGAGTTCGTCCGAGAAGGCCTTCCACCGCATGCTGGGTTCGATCCCGCGAATGAGCACGACGTCGTGGTCGAACCCGTCGGGTGTTGCGAGTGCGGCGAACGTCGAAGGCCATGTGATGGTGCGTACGCCGCTGTCGTCGACGTCGACGATCGGCCTGTTCACCTGATAGTCGTAGTAATCCTCGGAGTTGAACTCCGCCACGCGTGACGCAGACCACACCTCGATCAAGTGATCGATGACGCCACTGGCAGCGTCGCCGGCGTCGTTCCAGCCTTCGAATGCCGCGATGAGGATGCGCGGACGCAACGACGACTGTGACGACGGCGCAGGGTCGGTCATCGATAGTCCTCTCTGCGATCGGCGGGTCGGCGCGACGGTACGTGTCGAACGCTATCTGCCCCGAGGGCGATCGCGGTCGTGCGACGTAGACTGCCTGATCATGTCGGTCAACAGCTCGAGTCGTGAATCGGTCGCTCGCGCGCAGAAGTTGCGCGCGGCGATGGTGCGGCACGTGGTCGTCGGCGACGGGGCTATGGGCACCACGCTTCAGTCCTACGACCTGAGCCTGGATGATTTCGAGGGTCACGAGGGATGCAACGAGATTCTCAACTTGACCCGGCCCGACGTCGTGCGATCGGTCCACCAGGACTTCCTTGCGGTGGGCGTCGATGCGATCCAGAGCAATACCTTCGGCGCGAACCTTGGCAACCTTGGTGACTATGGCATCGGCCACCGCATCCATGAGATCGCCCAAGCCGGCGCCCGGCTGGCGCGTGAGGTGGCCGACGACTTCACCACCGCTGATAGACCGCGGTGGGTGTTCGGTTCGGTTGGTCCGGGAACCAAGTTGCCGACCTTCGGTCACGCTGCCTACGCGGATCTACGCGATGCGTATCAGACCCAGGTAGCGGGGATGATCGCCGGCGGCGTCGATGCCGTGCAGATCGAGACAGTCCAGGATCTCTTGCAGGCAAAGGCCGCGATCGTCGGAGCGCACCGCGCGATGCACGCTGCAGGTGTCGACCTGCCGATCTTCGTTCAGGTCACCGTCGAGACAACCGGGACCATGCTGGTTGGTTCGGAGATCGGCGCCGCGTTGACCATGCTCGAACCATTGGGTATCGACGCGGTGGGGCTCAACTGCGCCACCGGGCCGGCGGAGATGGGCGAACACCTGCGCTACCTCGCCCGGCACGCCGAAGTTGCGCTCATGTGCACGCCGAACGCCGGCTTGCCCTCGCTGCGCGACGGTGGCTCGTACTATCCGCTGACTCCCGTCGAACTCGCCGATGCGCATGACACGTTCACGCGTGAGTACGGCGTGAACTTCGTGGGTGGATGCTGCGGTACCACACCGGACCACCTGCGCTTGGTCGTGGATCGCGTACGCGGCCGTGAGGTGGCACCACGCAGGCCTCGACGGGAACCCGCGGCGGCGAGCCTCTATGCAGCGATGCCGTTCCGCCAGGACACGGCGTACTTGTCCATCGGCGAGCGTACGAACGCCAATGGTTCCAAGGCTTTCCGAGAGGCGCTGGTCGCCGAGGACTGGGACGACTGTGTGCGGATCGGCAAGGACCAGATCCACAGCGGCGCCCATCTGCTCGACGTGTGCGTCGACTACGTGGGACGAAACGGCGTCGCCGATGTCGAGGCGGTCGTATCGAGACTGGCCACCGCATCGACGATTCCGTTGGTCATCGACTCGACCGAGCCTGAGATCGTCGAGGCGGCACTGGAGCTCATCGGTGGGCGACCGGTCGTCAACTCGGTCAACTACGAGGATGGTGACGGCGAGGGATCACGCATCGCCCGGATGATGCCCATCGTCAAAGAGCACGGAGCGGCCGTCGTGGCGCTCACCATCGACGAAGAGGGACAGGCGCGTACCGCTGAATGGAAGGTTCGAGTTGCCGACCGGTTGATTCGCGACCTCGTGGACAACTGGGGCATGTCGATCGACGACATCCTGGTCGATGCCCTGAC
>Ga0315278_10005233_pt1 | contig 11786 bp, 11 predicted proteins | sample YL17G06_0_MG_FD_203880 | JGI IMG/M metagenome (GOLD analysis project Ga0315278, IMG submission 203880) | Sediment microbial communities from Yellowstone Lake, YNP, Wyoming, USA - YL17G06_0 | ecosystem: Environmental > Aquatic > Freshwater > Lake > Sediment | place: USA: Wyoming | collected... | reverse complement strand
TATTTTTGCCGCATAGAGAAGAAATTTATCCTCATCACAATTCAATCCGATGGCATCGCGAAAATGTTTTTAATAAAATATTGTGATAGTTATAGAGTGGAAAATGAAAAGCAAAATTTTATATCAGCTCACCACTGAAGATTTTCAAAATGTTTCGGTAGAAAGTCTCGGAAGAAAATTATCTTCAGCAGAAATTGAACAAGTGAAAAAGAAAGTAGAAGAAAAAATTGAGTGGCATTCTATAATTTCTGATTCAATTATGGAGATAAAACTTCGAAGGTGTCATGTGGCAAGTTGAGCAGAATTCTCCGCATCATTTCGATTAAGTCTGGGCCTAACTGGGGCAATAGCGGACAGATTGCCGGAATGATAGCCGATTTCAAAAAGGCAAAGAAAACTCTGTGAACCAGTAATTCAAAGATTCAAATTAGGGCAGTCAATGGTTGCTGTTACGGAAAAGACCCCAAACCTGACAAAGGCGATTATTTTAAATACTGCGGACAGCAATTTTGGGAGTTTATTTCCGGCGATCCAAACCTTTTCATCGAGATCATTGACCCGCTCGGACACAAGGCAAAAGAGAAAAATGATGACTTCCTGAAATCATATTCACAAATGATAAATAAATTCACCAGGGAGTTCACTCAGGATTTCTGCAAAAAAAGCGGCGAAATTGATTGGGCCAAACTGGTGCGTTTCAATTCAGGAAAAGCAGCCACAGAATAATCGGGGACAGCTTACTGCTTTTAAACTTTTTGTCCCCCCCAATTCTACCCAAACCAAATCCTTTCCGCCAGTGGCGGACTATAAATCCTCACGTTCTTCCCGTCAATCATCAATCCGCAATTACTAATCTGTGTTTTTTGCCAGCCGGTAAACGCCACAGGCGTGGGCAACGAAGTTGCCAGGCGGATGAGTCGCAGGCGTTCACAGATACTCGTATCGAGAAACGACTGTGATGAATACGCCTCACCGGCTGACAAAATCCGTGTCCATCCGTGTCAATCTGTGGTTACAAAACAGTGTCAAAAAAAACTCTGTGTGCCCTGTGCCCTCTGTGGCTAAAAAATCTTCGTGTCTTCGCGTCTTAGTGGCAGGTTCGTTTTCGGGCTAAAAATGGGTACGTTTTTCAAAAAAATTCAAAAAAATTCAAAAAAATTGCGAAAAATTAGAAAAATTTCATAACTTTTCACACGTTTTTTTGCGCGTTTTGCGCCTTTCCTGCCCTCGAATGTCGTAGTCGGGGGTTACGGCTAAATAAGGTTGTTAATCTGAGCAACTTGCCCCTTCGTAGCGCAGCGAAGATCCCCGAGCGCTGCTAACTTGGCATAGTACAGGGGACCCATTTTTCAGCGTAAAAATGAACTTGCCCTTCGACTGACACACACAAAAACCAATGACAAGTAATGGCAAGTAATGACAACTAAAAAATCTCTTATAATAGTATTAGTATTTTACGTCTCGCTCAATAAAAGCCCCTGTGTTCTTGTTGCAAAGCCCCTCAATAAGATATATTACACAAACGAAATATGAGCGGAAAAAGCAATATCATAGACAAGTTGCGGGAAAAGCTGGCGATTGCGGCGCAGCAGGGCCGGCGCGGGGTGATTTTGCAGCCGGGGGCGATAGGCGATTGCATTTTGACGCTGCCTTTGGCGGAGTTGATGAAAGAGACGGTCTGCCCCGGCGGAGTCGATATCATAGGCCATACGGAATACCTCGGGATGTTGCCGGGCAGAAGTTGTGTTGATGCGGTCAAGTCGCTGGATTCGATGAGTTTGCATCGGCTGTTCGCGGGCGAAGGGGATTTCGAGATTGCCGATGGCGACCCTTTGATTATGGCGTTCGCGGGTTATTCCTGGATTGCCAGTTTCCTCGGCGAGCCGGACAGCCATTTCGAGAAGAATCTGATTTTCACGGTCAATTGCAGCCACAGCGCAGAGGTGATTACGCTGGCGATGAAGCCGCAGGATGGGCACAACATTCACATCAGCAATTTTTACAGAAAACAATTTGTTGAACAAAGCCAATTGTTATCTCAAGAACACAATTCAGCGGTCGGGATGCCTCTGATAAGACCTACGCAGGCGGATATATACAGGGGCAAAGAAATATTGGCCGAGAACGGTATTATGCCCACGAAGAAAGCGGTTGTCATACATCCGGGCAGCGGCGGGGCGCATAAATGCTGGCGGCTGGATAATTTTCTGTCGGTCGCGCGAATCCTCGCAAAAGAGGGGGTAGAGGTGGTATTTCTGTTTGGGCCTGCCGAAGTTGAGCGATTTGACGCGTCGGCGATAAATGAAATTAGGATGCTTGGGAGTTTACTTACCGATTTGCCTTTGTCGGACGTGCTTGCGGTATTGAGCTGTTCTCGCGGCTATCTGGGCAATGACAGTGGGATAACGCATTTGGCGGCGGCAGTGGGCATTCGCACGGTTGTGGTATTCGGCCCGACTGACCCAGTTGTTTACGCCCCTATTGGCCCCGCCGTAACAATCCTGCGGAGCGACGAGACAGATTTTGCCGGGGCAATCTCGGAGGAACTGCAACAAAAGGCGGCGGCGGCGTTGCTGGCATAATCGGCCGCTTCACGGATTGGCAGTGAATGTTGACCGCTGTGATACATCTGCTATAATACCTCCGGCCTGATGCAGAATGGGCCGCGAACAGGCAACGATTTTCCGAAAAGGTGGTTTTATGGTAACCAAGACCTTAGGCGAATTAGCTCAGTACGTTGGCGGGCGGGTCCTCGGCGACGCAAACGTCAAGATTGGCGCCGCGGCAACGCTGGGCAGGGCCGGCGAAGGCGACATTAGTTTTCTCTCGAACGATAAATACGAAAAGCAACTGCTGACAACCAAGGCCAGCGCGGTGATTGTGGGCAGGGATACTGTTACGGCCTCAACTCCTCTGCTGGTTGCGGATGACCCGTATTACGCCTTTATGCAGATTATGGTGCTGCTGCACGGGCACCGCAAGCACAAGAAGGTTGGCATTAGTCCTCGCGCGATTATTTCCGACAGCGCCAAGGTCGGCGCCGGCTGCAATATCCACGATTTCGTTACAATCTCTGACGGCGCAAAAATCGGCGACGGATGCGTAATCTATCCCTGCACGTTCATAGGGGAGAACGTTCAGATAGGCAATGACTGTCTCTTGTACCCTAATGTGGTGATTTACGAGGGTTGCAAAATAGGCAACCGCGTGATTATCAATTCAAACGCGACAATTGGCGAAGACGGCTTCGGTTTCGCCACGCATAACGGCGTTCATCACAAAATACCGCAAATCGGCAGCGTTATAATAGAAGATGACGTTGAAATAGGCGCCTGCTGCGGGATTGAGCGAGGAACGCTGAACGACACCATCATCGGACAAGGGAGCAAACTTGGCGATTTGATTGCGATTGGGCACGGGACGAGAGTCGGGCCGCACTGTCTGCTGGTAGCACAGGTGGGTATCGCCGGCTCGACAACGCTGGGGCATCACTGCATTGTCGGGGGCCAGGCGGGCATCGTCGGGCACATCGCCATCGGAAACCAGGTCGCAATCGGGGCGCAGGCGGGCGTAATCAACAACGTCTCAGACGGCAAAGTGATATTGGGAGCCCCCGCAATAGACGCCAACCAGGGCAAACGCGCTTATGGTATGATTCAGTATCTGCCCGAGATAAAACAAAGCATCCGCGAACTTCAGGCGCAGATGAAGCAGCTTTTGTCCGGCAGAGAAAAAGAATCGTCTCGCCCGGAAGATTCGCAGAGTTCCGTGGAGCCGTAAATTTTTCCTGGCCTGGGGGTTATATGGATAGCGCCAATGTTGTCGGGCTGATTGCTGGTCAGGGTCGTCTGCCTTTTATGATAGCGGCCGGCGCGAGGCAGGCGGGGGTAAAGATTGTTTGCGTTGGTCTTGACGGAAGCTCAGACGCATCGCTGGCGGAAGAAGTGGATGTTTTTTATACTGTGCCGCTGGCGAGACCGGGCAACTGGATTCGCAAGTTAAAAAAACACGGCGTAACCGGCACGGTAATGGTGGGGCGGGTTGCGAAGGGGCGAATTTTTACGCCTTGGCGAATTATGCGCTATCTGCCTGACTGGCGGGCAGTGAGAATCTGGTACTGGCGGCTTCGCAAAAGGAACAAACAGAATGAAACGCTGTTGTCGGCCCTGGCGGACGAGCTGGCAAGCGGAGGAATAATCCTGGAGGACTCGACGAAATACTGCAAAGAGCACCTGGCGACAAATGGCCCTATGACGGGAGGCGGGCCGGGTGCGTCTCTTGCAGGCGATATCGAATTCGGCTGGCCAATCGTCAAAAAAATGGCAGAGATGGACATAGGTCAGGCAATCGCGGTCAGGGAAAGAGAAGTGATAGCGGTTGAGGCGATTGAAGGCACGGCGGAGATGATTGAACGAACCGGTCGGCTGTGTAAATCGGGCGGCTGGACGCTTCTCAAGGCGGCAAAAGCAAAACAGGATATGCGATTCGATGTCCCCTGCGTGGGGCCTGATACAATAAGGGCGCTGGCCGCCAACGGCGCCAAGTGCCTTGTTGTCGAAGCCGGCAAGACGATAATCATCGACAAACCTCAGACGCTTGCCTTGGCAAACCGGCTGAGGATATGCGTCATCGGCAAATAATAGTGGGTAGAATAAACATCAAAAGGTGCTCTGTCACATATAAGAAGAAAGGTTCTTCGTGAATACGACACGTAAAAAAATATACTTGGTTACAGCATTCGATGAGAAATATCTGGTCAAGTCGATACCATATCTGGAGACAATGAATAAGAACTCGAACCTGAGTAATAATATCGTGCTAACCTTGGATTTCGAGATTTCGCCAGATCACAGGAAAAGGTTTCACAACATAGAATTTATCAAAATATCTTCGGAGAAGATAAAATCACCGAATTCCAACAAATGCATACAACATGGGGGGTTTCTGGAGGCGCTAGGCGTATTTGATGAAGATTGCATAATTATCTTTACAGACAGCGACATAAATATACAAAGGGGCTTTACTGAAGCCGAACTGGAAATGCTCGCGAGTTTTGAAGTTGGTCAGGTGGGCGTAAATTACAATTGCACTGCAATGTATTCATTGCTTGACGAAACACGGCTCCTGCAACCAAAGGTTACTACGGATGAGCTAATGAGGCGGTATCCCGGGTGCGACAAACTTACGGTGTTCAACACCGGCGTGATGGTCGCAAAAAAAGAAACATACAGAAAACTATATGAACTCTACAATTCGCACTGGGAAACATTCAAAGGGTTATTTGGCCATTACGCCAAGCAACAATGGCTCTTGTCGTATCTGATACAAACACAGTTTAAGGCAAGGGTCCTTCCTTACACGATTCATTCGCACGGGTGCAAGCATCCAATAGGACTCCGGGTTGACGAAAGCGTTGCGCATTACAAGTTTTGTATAGGGCCGGATGTAGTAGTATTCAATCACAAAATAATTCACCCGATATATGGGGAAATTAAGGCGAAAAGAAGAGTAATAAAGCGATTGGTTATAGCATTGATAATATTAGGTGGTATTTGTGTCTGCCTGGCAGTGGTACTTCTGTTGAAGTAGCCGAACGACAAAACAAATTATGGCAAAGTATGATTACTTGGTTATTGGCTGCGGGATTTTCGGTGCTGCTTTTGCGCAACAGATGGTCAATCGCGGACGGAAAGTAGCGGTGATTGAAAAGCGGGGACACATCGGAGGCAACTGTTATACCGAAACAGTTGACGGAATTAACGTTCATAAATACGGCCCCCACATATTTCACACAAGCAACAGGAGAATCTGGGACTACGTCAACCAATTTGCTCCCTTCAATAATTTTATTAATCGGCCAAAGGTGAGATACAAAAACAGGATATATTCCTTTCCGATTAACCTGATGACGCTGCACCAGCTTTGGGGCGTGGAGACCCCCGCCGAGGCACGGCAGAAACTGAAGGAAGTTGCAGGCCGGATAGAAAACCCAGGGAATCTCGAAGAGTGGGCGTTATCCCAAGTAGGCCGGGAGATATACGAGATATTCATAAAGGGATATACGAACAAGCAATGGGGCAGAAACCCGCGGGAACTACCCGCCGACATAATCAAAAGAATCCCAATCCGGCTTACGTTCGACGATAACTATTACGATGATATCTACCAAGGCGTACCCATCGGCGGATATACGAAAATGATAAGGCAGATGCTTGAGGGAGCGGAAGTTCGTTTGAGCACAGATTATTTTACAGACAGAGGGAGATGGGACGCCATTGCGGAAAGAGTCGTCTATACCGGCAGAATCGACGAGTATTTCGCATACGAGTATGGCCAGCTTGAATACAGAAGTTTGCGATTTGACACAAAGGTTATAGATGAGAAGGATTACCAAGGTAATGCGGTTGTTAATTATACCGATGAGCATGTGCCTTATACGCGGGTTATAGAACATAAGCACTTTGAGTTTGGCAAACAAAATACAACGGTTGTGACGTGGGAATATCCGGAGGAGTATAACGCCGACAAGATACCCTATTACCCTGTCAATGACGAACGCAACAATAATCTCTACAAATTGTACGCCAGAGAAGCAAAGAAAGTATCTACTCTTTTCGTTGTAGGTAGATTGGGGACATACAAATACTTGGATATGGACGATGCTGTCAACGAGGCATTGATACTAGCGGGGGATTTAAGTTAGGGTTGGAGCCGACTTTGATTGTTGCCAAGGGACTAAAGGACACCAAGCAAAGACGCTGCGGAGTCATCCTGTTAGCAAATGACCGAATTTGCCCGCGAGTAATTGCGGATCAAACTGGGCAATTGATGTGTTTCCCTTTGTCCCTAATTGTTCTCTCAATGGACGATTGTCCACCAGCAAAGAGATTTTTTCAACCCAGTCGGTAAGGCCGGATGCCCAAAATCCGTTTTGACCATTCTGGATGAGTTCAGCGTTCACGCCGACAGGGGAAACAACGGCGGGCAGGTGTGCGGCAGCGTACTGGAGGACTTTGAAGCCGCACTTGCCTCTTGTAAAGGGGTTGTCGGGTAGAGGTGCAAGGCCGATGTCGCATTCGACGAGATCGCGTGCCTGTGTTTGCTGCGACCAGACACGCTGTTCGACCTCCATATTTTGCAGGTCGAAAAACCCGTCGCAGATTATTCTCAAAATGGTGTTGCCGAATCGCTTGCCGATATCTTCAAGCGCGGGGCGGATTTGTCTCAAATAAGGCAGTGTCGCCTGGCTGCCTATCCAGACCAGACGTATTTTGCCATCCACTGGCCGGGATATTTTTAAATCGTATTCACCGATGTTCAGACCGGTTGGGAGAATCTCAACATTGTTATTAAACGGTTTGGCAAGCTCGGCAAGGTATTTATTGCCTGCGATGACGAGGTCGGCTAGTTCGACTGTCCTGCGAAAACCCCTCAGTCGTTTTGGGCTGGGTTTGTCGGGGCGATTGTCATCATACATTACGGCGTCGTCGAAGTCGTAAATGACCTTCCTTGCATATCTGTGGAGCAAAAATGCATCAAGGGGATTGAGGCGTTTTTTGTGGAGGAAGACGGCGTCAAAATTAGCGCCTGTTTGCAGCAGTTTCCATCTGGCAAACGGATTAGAGGGGAAGCGTTCGATTTTGCAATCAAAGCCGGCTGCCCGCAGGCGATCGAGGTAGATTTCCACCCGCTGTCTGAAACTCGCCCGGTCAGGATTGTTGGTTATTATAAGCAAGTCCATTTGTTATTTTCTTTGAACTTCGTCTTTTGTCTTTAAGCAACGCCATCTGCTTTTTCAAAAATTATTTGGTGCTTTTACAATTTTGCTCCGGAAACCGGCCCGGCTCAGAAAATTCGCCGGCTCCCGAACCGCCACAAGGTCCCCGTAATCAGCCGTAACCTCGCCGGGCTTCACTTCGCGAACATCATCCCCACAAAGCTCAAACACGCAATAGCCAAGCTCCTCGAGTTTGCCAATCAACTCCCCAAGCCCATACCCGAACTTCGCACAATTGCTCTCAATTGCCTCAAAATAGATACACCTGACGTTCTCCAATATCCCTCGCGCCCCCTCTATCACGTATTTTTCGTAACCCTCCACGTCGATTTTCAGCAGTGAGATACTCTTATCCGCAATGCCAAGGTCATCCAGTCTTCGCATCGGCACCTGTATTCCTCGAGTGTCAGCGATTACGGTATTTACGTCATCACTCTTCGAATTGTCCGACAATCTCGCTTCGCCGTTCGCTTCCCCCAAGGCAACGTTGAACACGCTCACGTTTCCGGTTCTGTTCAGGGCCAGGTTGCCTCGAAGATACCTGCATATCCTCGGGTGCGGCTCAACCGCATATACCCGTCCCTTTGGGCCGACCAGAACCGAAAACATCAAGGTAAAGACGCCCACATTTGCCCCAGCGTCTATCACAGTGTCCCCATGCTGCAAATAACGCCTGAAAAAGGTTTCTTCCCTGCGATAGCTTTCCTGTCCCAAATGATAGCCAACCCACAGTTGTCTCGATATGCTCGTTGGGTAAAACCTCAAAACAAAATCTCCATTCCGTATTGTCAAAAAATAACAAATACGCGTCTTTATCAGGATTCGCGCAATCTTCTTCAGGAGTTTTTTTTTCAGATTCATTACAAACCGGAACTGCGGGCTGCCCGCTCGACGGCCCTTGTATAACTACTTTGTCCAGGGTGCACTGTAAGTTCCCTTTTCAATCAAATCCAGCATATAACCGGCCATTTTTACACAATTATACTGCTGGTGCATCCAGGCCATACCCGCATCTGCAATTTTTTTCCTCTCGGTTTCATGTTCGAGGTACCATTTTACCAGCTTGAAGAATTCGTCAGCCGTGTCGAAATATCGCAGATGCAAACCGTCTTTGAAAAGCAGATCGCTGTCGGGCACTCTTTTCGCCAGAACAAAAGTGCCACAGGACAGGTAATTGGTGATTCGGTCAGAATGATACAGACGGATGTTATTGTCGCCGTTGATGCTCAGGCCGATTCGTGCGCCGCTTATCGCGTAAAGATAATCTATCCCCCCGATATTAGGCCTGCCGCAACAGCCATATACAGCACAATTCGGCGTCCTGGCAAGCCGGCTGACCAGTTCGTATCGCAGGTCTTCGCCCGGATAACGTTTGGGGTCATGTATGATAAGACCTGTCCAAACGATGTCGCTTTGCCACTTACTGCCAACCTGATAACGATGGTCAACGTCCGGGTCGCACAGATTTGGCAAAAAAACACATTTGGGCACATTAGCGTCTTTGTAGCTCTGCAGGAATTTTCCATCGTTGGTGGCCATCAGGATGTCAACTTTTTTTGCCGCCTCTATTCGGTTCCTCCGCAGGTCAGGCCATGGGTCGCCATCCCAGCACACAAAGACGGCATTCGGGGCGGCCAGTCGCATTTTTTCAATCGTCTGTGCATCGAGCACCCGCACAAAGTTCAGGTAGATTATATCTGGCTGGTAGCTTTTTATTTGTGTGGCCAGCAAGTCATCCACCTTGTTTTTGTAGAAATATGCTCCTATAGTCCGGCTTTTGAACCGGCTTAATTCCTTAAGTGCATTGGGGTAGCTGAAATACCGCACATCGTGTCCGAGACGGATAAATCCCTTGCCTAATTTGACCGTCTGGTCGAGAAACATTTTGTGCGGTTTGTGTTCTAAAGCGGCCACCATCAAGATTCGTTTTGCACTTGCCATAGATATCAATCAGACAAAATATCAGCGGTTCCTTGTTACCTATTTAAATACATTGATTCATAATACCTCTGGTAATCGCCGGAGACGACGTTGGCCAGCCACTTGCGGTTCGCCAGGTACCAGTCAATCGTCTTGGCAATCCCCTGCTCAAACGATACCGAGGGCTGCCATTTCAATTTATTGATTATCTTTGAAGCGTCAATTGCATATCGCCTGTCGTGGCCGGGGCGGTCGGTAACGTGTTTGATTAGTGATTCCGGTTTGCCTAATCGACTGAGTATCAGCCGGACGACGTCGATATTGGCTTTCTCGTTACAGCCGCCGATGTTGTAAATTTCGCTGGGCGGGGCGTCAGTAAGGACCTTCCAGATAGCGGTGCAATGGTCGTAAACGTAGAGCCAGTCGCGGATTTGCATGCCGTCGCCGTAAACTGGAAGCTGTTTGTCGTTCAGGGCGTTATTAATCATCAGCGGGATTAGCTTTTCCGGGAATTGATAAGGCCCATAGTTATTCGAGCAGCGAGTGATATTGTATTTGACGCCGAAAGTATGCCCGAATGCGCGGACGAGAAGGTCGGCGGAGGCCTTGCTGGCCGAATAAGGCGAGTTTGGGGTAAGCGGGGTATCCTCGGTAAACATACCTTCATGCCCAAGGGCGCCATAAACCTCATCGGTTGAAATCTGGACGAATCGCTGGAGTTTTTTATCTCTTGCTGCCTCAAGAAGCGTCAGCGTTCCCGTAACGTTGGTTTCGATGAAGATTTTCGGCTCGGAAATTGACCGGTCAACGTGGCTTTCCGCTGCGAAGTTTACAATCGAGTCAATCTTAAACTCGTCGATGATACGCTCGAGCAGTTTGGCGTCACAAATATCGCCTTTTACGAATTTATGGTCAGGATGATTTTCAAAGCCGGCTAGATTTTCAAGATTTCCGGCGTATGTGAGCTTGTCGAGATTGACCACGAAACAATCGGGTTGTTCGCAAAGAACCATTCGTACGAAATTGCTGCCGATAAAACCTGCGCCGCCTGTAACGAGCAATCTTCTCATATCCTTCGACTCCGCTCAGGACTGGGCCTGTTTAAGGAATTCCTCTAAAGCGACCTGCCAGGGTTTAATCGGGCCGCTGAGCAGGGGCCTGATTTTGCTGCAATCAAATTTGCTGTTTAGTGGCCTGACCGCTGCGGAAGGAAAATCGCTGGTTTTGCAGGCGGTCAGCCGCACATCCAGGGCGAGCTTTTCGGCGACGAACTGCGCGACGTCGAATCGGCTGACGTATCCCTGGCTTGCGAAATGATAAATGCCCGTCGGTTTTTTATGTATAAGGTCGCAAACGGCCTTGGCCGCCTCAGTTGTCGCTGTCGGCGAGCCAACCTGGTCATCGACAATCTTCATATCTTTTTGTGTGCGGGCCTTTTGCAGAATTTTTTTTATGAAGTTATCGCCTTTCATCCCGTAAGTCCACTCGACCCTCATTATACAATTGCGGCAGTGGTTTTCAACCAGCAGGCGTTCGCCCGCCAGCTTGGTTCTGCCGTAGGCGTTTATGGGATGAGGAATGTCCTTCTCGGTATATGGCTTGTCGGAAGCGCCGTCGAAAACAAAATCGGTGCTTATGTGAAGTACCCAGGCGCCGGATTTTTTCGCGGAGGTTGCGAGCAGTCCAACTGCCTCGGCATTGACACGAAAGGCAAGCTCGGTTTCGGTCTCGGCCTTTTCGACGTTGGTATAGGCGGCACAATTGACTATCGTATGGGCCGGATGAATTACGCTCAGCAGCTGGCGTTCGTTGGTCATATCGAATTCGGGCAGGTCGAACGCTTCGAAATCTATGCCCCAGCTTTTGCACTCCGCGGCGACATCAGTGCCTAACATCCCCTTGCCGCCCAGGATTATCAATTTATCAGGTGAATCACTCATTTATTTTCACCATATTTTGGTAGTTTGTCTTTCGGGATGTCCTTTAGCCGGGGACAGCCGGTGTCTTTTTTAGATATCTTTGGGGTATCAACCGGCCAGGTGATCCCAATATCCGGGTCGTTCCATATTATGCCGCCCTCGGTCGTCTG
>Ga0315278_10005232_pt1 | contig 11787 bp, 10 predicted proteins | sample YL17G06_0_MG_FD_203880 | JGI IMG/M metagenome (GOLD analysis project Ga0315278, IMG submission 203880) | Sediment microbial communities from Yellowstone Lake, YNP, Wyoming, USA - YL17G06_0 | ecosystem: Environmental > Aquatic > Freshwater > Lake > Sediment | place: USA: Wyoming | collected... | reverse complement strand
ACCGGCGTCCAGGGTCGGCGGCAATCGGAACGAAAGCTTCAGTGTGGTATGCGGCCTCAACACGTTGCCCCCGCTGCGGCTCGCAGGCAGGCCATCGGCTCCGGTGACGCTCAGCGTCGGTCGCCAAGTGTTGTTCAGCAGCAGTTCGTAGGGATCGTTTGAAACCGTCCGCATTCCCGGCGGCAGCGGAAACTTCTCGAAGACGGTGTTGCCGAGAACGCCCGCCGCAGCTCGGGCCTGGGCCCGACGATCTGGCGGGATGGCGGTGTTCAGTTCCTCGATCAGGATGGCGCCGGAACTCGCGTCCTCCACCCGGGCGAGGATCTCGCGCAGTACGCGGAAGCTGGACGGGACAATCCCGCTCGCCGTCCCCGAGTGAACGCCTTCGGTGAGCACGTCCACGCGCAACGTGGCGATCAGGTTGCCGCGCAGCGACGTGGTGGCCCAGAGCTGGTCGTAGTTGCCGCATTCGGCATCCAGGCACACGACGAGCGACGGCGTCCCGAGGCGGTCGCCGAGCGCCTCGATGTGGTGCTCGAGGTCCGGGCTGCCGCTTTCTTCGCTGGCCTCGATGAGAATCACCGCGCGTGCGTGAGGCACGCCCTGTTCGTGAAGTGTGCGCAGCGCGGTGAGCGAGGCGAAGAGCGCATAGCCGTCGTCGGCCCCGCCGCGGCCGTAGAGCTTTCCGTCGCGCAGCACGGGTGTCCACGGCTCGAGACCGTCGGCCCAGCCGGTGAACTCAGGCTGCTTGTCGAGATGGCCATACATCAGCACGCAGTCGTCGACCTGGCCCGGCACGTCCAGCATCAGCAGCGGCGTGCGGCCGGCAATCCGCAGGACTTCGATGCGCGTGCCAGGCAGCGCATGTGCCTCGGCCCAGCGACGCATCAACTGCACGGCTGCTTCCATGTGGCCGTGCGCGTCCCACTCGGGGTCGAATGCCGGGGACTTGTTCGGAATCCGGATGTAATCCATGAGTTCCGGGAGAATCGACTCGTCCCAGGTGCGACCGATTGCAGCGAGTGCTTTAGTGGCGTCCATAAAAAATACTATTAAACAGTTAGTTACAAGTTATATCGAGAGTGGATTCGAGTTGGCGCACGCATTAGCGTCAGGATGGAAAGCCGAAGAATGCCATGGCGTTGCGGGTCGTCGCCTCGGCAATGGCCGCAGCTGGTTCACCCCGACAGGCCGCGACCGCCGCGAGGATGTGGGGCAGGTGGCGTGGCTCGTTGCGGCGCGATTTCGGGCGCGGCGCCAGGTCCCGGGGCAGCAGGTAGGGCGCATCCGTTTCGAGCATCAGCCGGTCCAGCGGGATGCGCCTGACGAGATCCCGAAGGTGCTGCCCGCGGCGCTCGTCGCAGATCCAACCGGTGACCCCGATCGAAAGGCCCATTGAAAGGCAGGCGTCGAGTTCGTGTGCCTCGCCCGTGAAACAGTGCGCGACGCCGGCCCGAATGCGCGGCAGGTAGTCGCCGAGGATGGCGGTGAATGCATCGTGTGCATCGCGCTGGTGAAGGAACACGGGCAAGCCAGTTTCCACGGCGAGTTCCAGCTGCAGCCGGAAGACGCGCTCCTGGTCCTCGTGCGGTGAGAAATTGCGGAAATAGTCGAGCCCGCATTCGCCGGCGGCGCCGATCCCGGGTTCGTGCATCAGGCGGCGCAGTTCCGGCACGTCCGCGGCGTGAAACTCGCGCGCGTGATGCGGGTGGATGCCGGCCGTTGCCCGGAATCGCCCCGGAGCGCTGCGCGCGATCGCGATGGCGGCGCGCGTGCTATCGAGCGTGCTGCCGGTGATGACCATGTGGTCGACGCCGGCAGCCACGGCCGCGGCGACGACGGCGTCGCGGTCGTGGTCGAAGCTGTCGTGGGCGAGGTTGAGGCCGATGTCTACGAGGGTCAGGCTCATGCTCGGAACGCTGTGCTAAGGTTCGCGGCTTCGCAACGCTGGTCAGGTAACGTTCCGCGGCAGGCATTCTAGCCAGCCTGGTCCGGGAGCGCATTGGCCGACGAAAACAGGTAACAGGAATCCCCATGCCCCTCGACAAGGCTGCCCTCGAAAGTCTGCGGCTCGACCATGCGTCGGAGCCGCAGCGCTACCAGGATTCACCGGCCCGACGCTTCCGGTGGTTGATCGTGGCTGCCGTCGCCGCGGCGATCGCAGCGGTGGTTGCGTGGCGAGTCCTGAACTCCGCCGTGCCAGTGCAGACCGCGATGGTCGAAACGGCCGCCGGGGCGGCCGACGGAGCCGTCCTGAACGCATCGGGCTACGTCGTGGCCCGGCGCATCGCGACCGTGAGTTCCAAGGTCACCGGACGCGTGTCGGAGGTTCTCATCGAGGAGGGCGCGCGTGTAAAGCAGGGGCAGGTGCTCGCGACGCTCGATCCAGCGACTGCACGGGCCGAATACAACGTCATGAACCAGTCGCTCGAGGCATCACGCAGCAGCCTGCGCGAGATCGAGGTTCGGCTCGCCGATGCAAGGCGCACCGACGTGCGCAACCGGAGCCTCGTCGAACGCAAGCTCGTCGCGCAGAGTGTGCTCGACACGTCGTCGGCCGAGGTGTCGGCACTCGAGGCACGCCTCGCGGCGGCGCAGGCCGAGATCGGCGTGGCGCAGAGCCGGGTGGCTCTTGGTGCGCAGGGCCTCGACGACCTCGCGATCCGCGCCCCGTTCTCGGGTGTCGTGATCTCCAAGGACGCGCAGCCGGGCGAAACGGTTTCGCCGATGTCGGCGGGCGGCGGCTTCACACGCACGGGCATCGCCACCATCGTGGACATGGACTCGCGCGAGATCGAGGTGGACGTCAACGAGGCCTACATCAACCGCGTCAGCGATGGACAGAAAGTCGGGGCGGTACTCGACGCATACCCCGACTGGACCATCCCGGGCCACGTGATCAGCATCGTGCCGACGGCCGACCGGCAGAAGGCCACGGTGCGTGTCCGCATCGCCTTCGACCAGCTGGACGACCGCATCCTGCCCGACATGGGCATCAAGGTGCGGTTCCTCGAGGAGGCGGGAGTGACAGCGGCGGCGCACCCGACGCTGCCCGAGGCGGCAGTGGTGCGGGACGGCAAGGCGACCAGCGTCTGGGTGGTACGCGACGGCAAGGTCGAGAAGCGCGCCGTCGTGCTCGGCACGCCGAAGGACGGCAACCTGCCGGTGCTCGAGGGGCTGGAGGGCGGCGAGTCCGTTGTCATCAATGCGCCACGCCGCCTGCGCGACGGCGCGGCCGTGGAGCTCGAGGCCTCGTGACCGTGGCGACGCCGATCGTAGGCATCCGCGATCTTGTCAAGGAGTACCGTCGCGGCGCCGAGGTGGTGCGCGTTCTCGACGGGCTGTCGCTCGAGATCGCCGCCGGGGATTTCGTCGCGCTGATGGGCCCGTCGGGCTCGGGCAAGTCCACGCTGCTGAACCTGATTGGAGGCATCGACCGCCCGACTTCGGGCGTACTCGAAGTGGACGGCCTGCGCGTGGACACGCTGAGCGATGGTGCGCTCGCGCGCTGGCGTGCTGATCACGTCGGCTTCGTCTTCCAGATGTACAACCTGTTGCCGGTGCTTTCGGCCGAGCGCAACGTCGAGTTGCCGCTGCTGCTCAAGGACCTCTCGCGCGACCAGCGGGCGCGCCGGGTCGCCGCGGCCCTCAGGCTCGTCGGTCTTTCGGATCGCGCGAAGCACCGGCCGAGAGAGCTGTCGGGCGGCCAGGAGCAGCGTGTCGGCATCGCGCGCGCGATCGTGACGGACCCGACGCTGCTGCTGTGCGACGAGCCGACCGGCGATCTCGACCGCAAGTCGGGCGACGAGATCCTCGACCTGCTGCAGGCGCTCAATCGCGAGTACGGCAAGACGATCATCATGGTCACGCACGATCCGCACGCCGCCGAGCGCTCGCACCGCACCATTCACCTCGACAAGGGCATGCTGCGGGAAGACCACGCGTGATCGGCAAGTACCTGCCACTGCTGGCGTCGAGCCTGCGCCGCAAGCGGCTGCGAACATTCTTCACGGTCGCCTCGATCATGATCGCGTTCCTGCTGTTCGGCCTCGCCGAGTCGATGCGCTATGCGCTGCAGTCCGGGGTGGACATTGCGGGCGCGGACCGGCTGATCACGATGCACAAGGTCTCGTTCACGCAGCTGCTGCCGGCCAGCTACGAGAACCGCATCCATGCGATCGACGGCGTCATCGAGGTGACGCCGCAGACCTGGTTCGGCGCGTGGTACCGGGACGAGCGCAACCAGATCCCCGCGTTCCCGGCCAAGCCCGAGGCCTTTCTCAGGATGTACGCCGAGTACCAGATTCCCGAGGACCAGAAGCAGGCGTGGATAGCCGATCGCACCGGCATCCTGATCGGCCGTGCGCTTGCGGACCTGTACGGGTGGAAGGTCGGCGACAAGGTTCCGCTGCGTTCGGCGATCTGGCGCAGGCAGGACGGGTCCGACACCTGGGACGTGACGGTGCGTGCGATCTTCGACCTGCCCAGCGGTGGCGACACGCGCAACATCATCCTGCACCAGGACTACTTCGAGGAGGCCAAGTCCGTGGGCAAGGGACTGGTCGGATGGTACCTGGTCCAGGTCGACAACCCCGATCGTGCGACACGGGTGTCGCGGCAGATCGACCTCCTTTTCGCCAATTCACCGGCCGAGACCAAGACTTCGTCCGAGCGCGCCATGGCGCAGTCGTTCGTGAACCAGGTCGGCAACGTCGGCAAGATCCTGGGTGCGATCGTCACCGCGGTTTTCTTCACCATGCTGCTCGTCACGGCCAACACGATGGCCCAGTCCGTGAGGGAGCGCACCAACGAGATCGGAGTCCTGAAAACCCTCGGGTTCACCAACGCAGGCGTGCTCGGCATGGTACTCGCGGAGTCCGTGCTGGTCACAGTGATAGGTGGTGTAATCGGCCTCGCGGCCGCCTGGTGGCTCGGCGTGCAGTTCGAGCCGGTGTTCCGCCAGTACCTGCCGGGATTCCAGGTGCCGCGCGATGCCATCGTCATGGGCGCGGTGTACATGGTCGTCCTGGGTCTCGTGGCCGGCGCCGTTCCTGCCGCCCAGGCGATGCGCCTCAGGATCGTGGAGGCGCTGCGACGCGACTGACATGGCCATCGGCTCCTGGTTCAATCAACTTTCCGCAATCACCGCGATGAACCTGCGCAACCTTCCGGCGCGCGTCGGCACGTCGCTTGTGGCGGTCATCGGCATTGGCGGCGTGGTCGCCGTCCTCGTCTCGCTGCTTTCGATGGGGGAGGGGTTCCGCGCGGCACTCGATCTCTCCGGCAGCGAGGACGTGGCGCTGGTGTTGCGCGGCGGATCCTCGGACGAATTGTCCAGTTCCTTCAATCGCGAGCAGGTGAACGTGATCGTCTCGGCACCCGGGATCCTGCGCGACGCGTTGGGACCCGTGGCTTCACCGGAGTTCTACACGATCGTGGACCTGCCGATGCGCAGCACCGGCACGGCCGCGAACGTGCCGTTCCGCGGCGTGGCGAGCCGCGCGACCGACGTCCGGACGGGCTTCAGGATAGTCGCCGGACGCATGTTCGAGCCGGGCAAGGACGAGGTCATCGTCGGGCGCGGTGCTTTCGCGCAGTTCGGTAACGTGGACCTGGGCCGCGAGGTCAAGTGGGGCTCTCAACTGTGGCGCGTGGTCGGCGTGTTCGAGGCCGGCGGCAGCATCTCCGAATCGGAGGTCTGGACCGACCTGACGGTGCTGCGGGGCGTCTACCGCCGCGGCAACTCCGTGCAGGTCGTGAGGGCGCGTCTGACCTCTTCGTCCGCGCTGGCCACGGTCAAGCGGTCGCTCGAGGACGACCCGAGGGTCAACGTGTCGGTGCGAAGCGAGCGCGAGTTCTACGCCGACCAGTCGCGCATCCTGATCACGCTGATCCGCTACGTCGGTACGACGATCGCCGTGCTGATGGGCATCGGTGCGGTGTTCGCCGCGCTCAACACCATGTACTCCGCCGTCTCGTCGCGTACGCGCGAAATTGCCACGTTGCGCGCGCTCGGCTTCGGCTCGACGCCGGTCGTCGTGTCGGTGCTGCTCGAGGCGATCGTCCTGGGGCTTCTTGGCGGCATCATCGGAGGCGCGCTCGTGTACTTCGGGCTGAACGGCTACCAGGCCTCGACGCTCAACTGGGCGAGCTTCAGCCAGATCACGTTCGCCTTCACCGTGACGCCGCGGCTGCTCGTGACGGGCCTCGTCTATTCACTCATACTCGGGCTCGTCGGCGGCCTGCTGCCCGGATTGCGTGCGGCGCGGCTGCCGGTGACGGTGGGTCTCAGGGAACTCTGACGGAATGCGAAATCGCACCAGCGACAAGCGAGCGACTGAGCCGGGTGCGCATCCGCTGCAGCTTCCGCTCTGGTCCGCGCGCGACGCATCGCCGGGTTGGAACGTTCGCATCAGCCGGCGCGCCCGGCGCCTCTCGATGCGGGTCTTCCCGGGCGGCCGCGTGGAAGTCGTGGTTCCGCCCGGCGTCGGCATTCCCGCAGTCGAACGTTTCGTCACGCGTCATCGCGACTGGGCCGAGAGGCGGGCGGGCGAACTTTCGCTTCAGTCGCCGCAGGCGGCGCAGAGGCAGCCGACGGAAGTGACGCTGGCGTCTTCCGGTCAGTCCTGGCCGATTGCGTACGAGCAGGGCTACCGTTCGGCCTTCGCCGAGACCGAAGAGCCGGCGCTCCGCGTGCGGACCGCGGGCGGCACGGACCGGCAGGTCGGTCTGACGCTGCTGCGCTGGCTGTCGCGCAAGGCCGCGGTCCACTTCGGCGAACGTCTCGACGCGGTGGCCGGAGAGACCGGCCTCGACTACTCGAGGCTGCTGCTGCGCCGCCAGCGCACACGCTGGGGAAGCTGCTCCTCGGCCGGCACGATCAGCCTGAACGTCTGTCTTATGTTCCAGCGGCCCGAGGTCGTGCGCTACCTGATGATCCACGAGCTCTGCCACCGCCGGCACATGAATCATTCGCCGCGCTTCTGGCAGCTCGTCGAATCGTTCGAGCCGCAGTGTCGAATGCTGGACAAGGAACTGCTGCAGGGCTGGCGTCACGTGCCGGCCTGGGTCTTCCCCTGACGCCGCAGCGCGCATCGATGCAGCGGGCGGCCCGGGCTGTGTAATATGTCGGCGCACATCCACCTGTCGGGTCGGTCAAACGCGATGCCAGAACGTCTGCAGAACATCAACGTCCTCTCGAGCGAGTTGCTGCCCACGCCCGACGACATCAAGCGCGCGCTCCCGCTGCCGCAGGCCGCCGAGGATTTCGTCTACAGGAGCCGGATGGCGGTGCGCCGTATCCTCGACCGCGACGACCCGCGGCTCTTCGTCGTGGTCGGGCCGTGCTCGATACACGACCCGGTGGCCGCACGCGAGTACGCCACGCGCCTGCGGGGGCTGGCGCAGCGCGTCGAAGGAACGATGCTGGTGCTGATGCGGGTCTATTTCGAGAAGCCGCGCACGACGGTCGGCTGGAAGGGCCTCATCAACGATCCGGACATGGACGACTCGTTCCACATCGAGAAAGGCATCCGGCTTGCGCGCGAGCTGCTGCTGTTCCAGGCCGAGATCGGGCTGCCGGCCGCGACCGAGGCGCTCGATCCGATCATGCCGCAGTACCTCTCGGAGCTCGTCACCTGGACCGCGATCGGTGCCCGCACGACCGAGTCGCAGACGCACCGCGAGATGGCAAGCGGCCTCTCGACTCCGGTTGGCTTCAAGAACGGCACGGACGGCTCGCTGACCGTGGCCATCAATGCGCTGCAGTCGGCGCGACATCCGCACCATTTCCTCGGCATCACGCAGGGCGGGCAGTCGGCCGTGTTCCGCACGCGCGGCAATGCATACGGCCACATCGTGCTGCGCGGCGGCGGCGGTCGCACGAACTACGACTCGGTAAGCATCGCGCTCTGCGAGCGCGAGCTGGAGAAGGCCGGGTTGCCCCCGAACGTCGTCGTCGACTGCAGTCACGGCAACTCCGCCAAGGATCCGGGCCTGCAGCCGCTCGTGGCGGAAAACCTCGTGAACCAGATCCTCGAGGGCAACCGCTCGATCGTCGGGATAATGCTCGAGAGCAACCTGCACTGGGGCAACCAGCCGATCCCGGCGGATCGCAGCGAACTCATGTACGGGGTCTCGGTGACCGACTCCTGCGTTGACTGGGAGACGACCGAGGGACTGCTGCAGTCGCTGGATGCGCGGCTGCGCTCGGCGCCCCGTTTTGCAAAGGGCCCGGCTGCGGCCTGACGCGGCAGCGAACAGCGCCGTGGATCTCCGCACGTTCCTCGACAGTCTCGGCGGCGACCTGCTCGAAATCGGCGAGCCGGTGTCCGTCGTCCACGAGATGACTGCGCTGCAGCACCAGCTCGATCGCGCCGGACGCTTCCCGGTGCTGCGATTCGCGCGGCCGAGGCTCGCCAGCGGCAGGCCGAGCGAGATTCCTGTGGTGAACAACCTGACCGCGAGCCGCATGCTGACCGCGAGGGCGCTCGGTGTCGCAGATCATCGACACTGTGCGGCCGAGTTCGCACGACGCAGTGCTGCCGCAATCCAGCCGATTGTGGTCGAGCGCGCGGACGCGCCGGTACAGCAACTGGTGCTGCAAGGCGACGCCGCGGACCTTACGCAGTTGCCAGTCCTGACGCAGCACGAACTCGAGCCTGGTCCTTACCTCACGGCCGCGCACGCGACCACCTTTGATCCGGATACGCTCACCGACAACACGGCCATCCAGCGCTGCTGGATAATGGGCCCGCGGCGCATGAGCTGGATGGCCTATCCCGCGTCCCACAACGCGCGCAACCTGCGCAAGTTTCGCGAACGCGGTGAGCCGTGTCCGGTGGCGTTCTGGATCGGCCATCACCCCGCAGTCGTCATCGGCACGCAGGCGAAGCTCGACTATCCGCAGAGCCATTGGTCGGCAGCTGGCGGCGTCGCCGGCGTGCCGCTGCGGCTCGTACCCAGCATCACGCACGGGATGCGAGTGATGGTGCCGGCCGATGCCGAGATCGTGATCGAGGGGTGGGTACAGCCAGGTGCGGAGACTGCCGACGGGCCTTTCGGTGAGTACACGGGCTACCTCGGTCCGCAGACGCGGGCAGCCGTGTGCGAGATCGCGTGCATCACGCGTCGGGCCGATGCGATTTATCACGACTACGGCTCGGGCCTCACCGACATGCTGGTACCGGACAACATCGCGATGGAGGGCAAGCTCTACGCGCTGGTGAAGGCGGTGGCGCCGTCGCTGGTCAACGTGCACGTGCCGGTCTCGGGCAGGAGATTCCACGCCTGCCTGCAGTTCGAGCGACCGGCGCGTGGCGAGGTCCGCGATGCGCTCGCTGCCGCGCTCGCCTATCGGCGCTGTAAGGCGGTGTTCGCCGTGGACGAAGACGTCGACATATTCTCGCCGGACGAGGTCTTCTGGGCGCTCGCCACCCGTGTGCAGTGGTCGCGCGACTCGATGATCCTCGACGGACTGTCGACCTCGACCCTGGACCCATCTCTGCCCGCCGGCGCGCAGACAGGCTCGAAAATCGGTGTGGATGCGACGCTGCCGCCGGCAGGGGCGCCGGGGCAGCCTCGCGCCGTTCCGCCGCGGGCGACAGTTCCGGCGTCGGCGGTGCTGCGCGCCCGTGCGCTGCTCGATGGCGTCGGCCCGCGCGACTTTCCGGAGGCCTGAATGACGCGGCAGATCGCGGATGAGGCAGGCCCGCACTGGGAGAAAAGAGGCAACACCGTCTGGCTCTGCTGCGACGGTTGCGGGTGCTGGTTCCCGGTGTCGCCTGCGATGTTGCGGCCGGAGGCGCCGCCGTGCCGTTGCCCGGGCTGCGGGCGCGAGTGCCGGCCGGTTCCACCGGCTGCCTCTGGTTGACGAAGGCCGGCGGCTAGCCGCAACCTCGCATTCATAGCAATTGTTTTCGGGGGATCCATGAACCAGCTCCTCTCCAGGGACCAGTTCTTCGCTGCGCTCGAGGATGCGCGTAAGCCCAGCCATGGCGGCGGCCATCCGTTCAGCAATGCGTGGGCGGACGGGAAGTTCACGCGGACCCAACTCGGCGAATGGGCAATCCAGCATTTCTATTACATCGATCCGGTGCCGCAGCAGTTCGCGCTGCTCTACTCGAGGCTGCCCGATCTCGATGCGCGCCAGCACCTGCTCGAGAACCTGCTCGGCGAGGAAATGCCGCAGGCTCCCGGCAAACGGCATCCAGACCTGTTGCGCAAGTTCGCGCGGGCCTGCGGCGTGAGCGACGAACGGATAATGGTTGCGGAGGAGAAGGGGGAGATCCTGCCAACCACGCGGGCGATGCGCGCCTGGGTCTGGGAACTCGTGACGGTGCGGGAACTCGCCGAAGCCTGCGCCGGCATCATGGTCGCGCTCGAAGGTCAGTTGCCGACCCTCTATCCGAGATACGTCGAGCAGATGCGTCGCATGGGCTTCACGGACGACGACATGGAGTTCTTCCACGTGCACATCGTCGGCGACGTGGAGCACGCGCATGTCGGGCTCGAGCTGACGCATCGTTACGCGACTACGCCGACGCTGCAGTCGCGGGCCATCGCCGCCGTCGGCGCGTCGGCCCAGATCCGCTACAGCATGCTCGACGGGATCCACGCCAGCATCGCCCGGCGCAGCGCCGCCTGACGCTCGATGACGAACCGGGGTCGTGTTGCGCTGGTGACCGGGGCCGCAGGCGGCATCGGGCGCGCGACCGTTGCGGCGCTGATGCGCGACGGCTATTCGGTGACCGCCGTGGATGTGGCGCTTGCCGATCTGCCGTGCGCATTCGACGCGCCGCTCCAGCAGGTCTCGGCGGACGTAACCGACGAGGCGGCCGTAGCCCGTGCTGTTGCCGGCTGTGTGGAGCATTTCGGAGCGCTCGACTGCGTGGTTCATCTGGCCGGCGCCGTGGGCAAGGGGCCGCTGGTGGACGTTGCCGCGTCGGAGTGGCGCCGCCTGCTCGAGGTGAATCTCACGTCGGCATTCCTGCTTGCAAAGGCGTCGCATGTGGCCTTGCGCGCCCGGCGCGGCTCGCTCGTACTGATCTCGTCCACCAACGCACTGAACGGGGGTTCGGCGCTGTCCGGCCCGGCCTATGCGGTCGCGAAGGCGGGAATCATCAACCTGGCGCGCTATCTCGCGAAGGAGTGGGGCGGAGACGGCATCCGCGTCAATTGTGTTGCGCCCGGGCCGGTCGATACGCCGATGCTCGCGCGACTCTCGGAATCGACGGTAGATTCATTGCGGCAGTCGATACCGCTCGGACGCGTAGCGACCCCGGACGACGTCGCTGCGAGCATCGCATTCCTTTGCTCCCCCCAGGCCGCTTACATGACGGGCACCGTGATGAACGTCAGCGGAGGCCTGGTCCTTGACTGACCTGCGGCCGCCGGTGCCGGCGCTGCACGCCATGCGCTGGCGCATCGCGATCCTGCTCTGCCTCGTCACCGCGATCAGCTACGTGGACCGCCAGGCGCTCTCCGTCGCGGCACCGGTCGTGCGCGACGAGTTCCACCTCACGAACACCCAGTACGGGTGGATCGCCTACGCGTTCCTGATGGCGTACGCGCTCGGGCAGCTGGTGCTGGGACCGCTCATCGACCGGCTTGGCACCAGGCGTTCGTTCACGCTGGCGGTGATATGGTGGAGCATCGCCGCGATGCTGCATGCGCTCGGGCGCGGCTTCGTCAGCTTCTTCGCGCTGCGAGCGTTTCTCGGAGTTACCGAGGCCGTGAATTTCCCGGCGGCGCTGAAGGCGGTGGCCGAGTGGTTCCCGAAGCACGAGC
>Ga0315278_10005231_pt1 | contig 11787 bp, 9 predicted proteins | sample YL17G06_0_MG_FD_203880 | JGI IMG/M metagenome (GOLD analysis project Ga0315278, IMG submission 203880) | Sediment microbial communities from Yellowstone Lake, YNP, Wyoming, USA - YL17G06_0 | ecosystem: Environmental > Aquatic > Freshwater > Lake > Sediment | place: USA: Wyoming | collected... | reverse complement strand
AGGGCGCTTCACCCCGGGCCAGCGCGTGCGCGTGCGCCTGGAGAGCGCGCCGCGCGGCTGGCGGCTGGCCGGCGGGCGCGACGGGGTGGAGGTGCTGGAGGGCGCGGCGGGTGCGGCGCCGGCGGCGCCGGCCGTCACGCCCGCGCCGCGCGTCACGGGTGCGGAGCCGTCCTCCGGGCCGGCGGTGGCCGACGACAGCATCGCCGTCGAGGTGACGGGCACGGGCTTCGGCGACACGCAGGGCCCGAGCGGCGTGTTCTTCCAGGGGTTCTTCGAGCGCGTGCGCGCCCCGATCGTGGCGTGGTCGGACACCCGCATCCGCTGCCTCGTGCCGGCGCCGGGGCGCGACGGCTCGCCGCAGGTGCTGAGCGGCGCGGTCAAGGTGTGGACCCCGGACGGCGGCTGGAGCGACGGCGATCCGTGGTACGGCGGCGCCGAGTATGGCGTCCTCTTCCAGTACGCCGGCGACTCGTGGGCCGAGACCCGCCTGCCGATGGTCTTCCGCGTCAACCCGGACGGCTTCCCGTGGGCGGGCGAGGTGACGCGCGACATGGTGGTGAGCGCCGCCGAGGCGTGGCACGCCGCGCCGTTCTCGTACGGGCGCTTCGTCTTCGGTGGTTTCACGGACCAGCGCGCGGCGCGCGACAAGGACAGCACCGACGTCATCGGCTGGACTTCCCCATGGCCGCACAACCCCAACTGGATCGCGGTCACCTGGTCGGGCATCGACTCGCTCAGCGGCGAGCGCCTGGAAGCCGACATCGAGGTGAACGGCGACAAGCCTTGGTCCCTCGACGGCTCGGGAGACCCGGGATCGTACGACCTGCCCACCACGCTGACCCACGAGTTCGGCCACTGGTTCCGGCTCGGCCACGTGCAGGAGCAGCAGCACGTGATGCTCGCCTACCAGGAAAAGGGCGTGGTGCGCCGCTCGCTGCAGGACGGCGACCGGCAGGGGGCGGCGTGGATCTACCCGACCTTCGGCACGGCGGCGGCCTCCACCGACACCGTGTACCTGGGCGGCGAGGCGCCCGACACGCTGGTGCTGGCGGTGCGGATCGCCGACCGGCGCGGGCGGCCGCGGGGGGGGCTCGCGCCCGGCGACGTCTACGCAGTCGCCGATTGGCTCGACGGGGAAGCGGGTCCCGTGGCCTCGCTCCCGGCCGCGCCGCCCGGGGTCCTCGTGCTGCTGCCCGATTCTCCGACCGACGCCGACGGGCGGGCGCGCATCGTCGTGCCGGGCTTCGAGGGCCGCGGCCGGGTGCGCTTCACGGTGGTGGGCGACGGCCGCTCGGTGCGCGAGCGGCCCGTGGTGTTCGTCACCGGGGCGGAGCGCGGCCGGCCGATCCCGGCGCTGGCGCTCGAATCACCGCGGCCGAATCCGGTGGTCGCGGGCGCCGTGCGCGCGCTCGTGCGCTTGGGCGTCCCGGCGCCGCGGCTCACGGCCCGCGTGCTCGACGCTCGCGGCCGGCTGGTGTGCGTGCTGCACGACGCGCCCACCGCCGCCGGCGAGTTGTGGCTATCGTGGGATCCGGCCGGGGGCGGGGAGGGCGCCGGCCCCGGGCTCTACTTCCTGCAGGTGCAGGGGGCGGGGCAGACCTCGACCCGCAAGCTCATCGCGCTCGGGCGCTGAGCGGCGCGCGGCCGCCGACCACCGGCCCGAAGCCGCACTGGGCCGGGTCGGGGATGGCGGCGAGAGCGGGCAAGATCGTCTCATGCGTGAACCCTCAGGCCGGGACAGAGCTGGCTCCGGTGGGGTTTCCCATGATTCCCACGGCAGGGCCAGGGTGCGCCGCAGGGAATCCGTGGTTTCCTCCCCGCGAACTCCCGGCTAGACTCCGCGCATGATTCGCCGATCTGCCTCCCCAGGCCGTGCCGGGAGCGCTCGGGCCCGGATGCCCCGCGCCCCGACGGTCCTGGCCGCGGCGCTGGTGTGCGCGGCGCTCGTCTCCTGCGCCGGCGGGGGCGGGGACGATCATCGCCGCCACCCGCTCAACTCCGGCGCGCTGCGCACCGCGGACGCGCTGGAAGCGCGCGGCGTGCTGGAGCGCTTCCTCCACTCGCTGGCCGCCGGCGACTTCCCCCTGGCGGCCGAGGACTTTTCCGGTGATCTCAAGCCGCTGCGCGACCTGATCCCCTCGGTGGCCCCGGACGACGCGGCCGAGCTGCTCGAGAAGTACTGCACGCAGCAGCGCGGCGCCTGCCTGCCGGCGAGGGTGACCGGCGGGCGCGCGCTCAGCCGCGACAGCTTCGAGTTCGACCTCGAGCTCCTGGAGAGCGGCGAGCCGGTGGCGGTCGGAGACCCGCTGATCCCGCAGTCGCGCCGGACCAGCATCGTGTTCCGCGTGCAGCGCATCGGCACCCGCTTCTACGTGCTCGACCTGCCGCCGCGGCGCCTGTAGGCGTCCGGGCGCGGGGGCGGGCCCGCGGCGCATTTGCCGGTTGCCTGGCGCGGGCGCCTCGGGGAAACTGACCCCGCTTGCGCCGCGGCCTGTCCCGCCGGCCAACCTGCGAGGCTCACGATGGACCTGACTCCCGAACAGACCCGCGCCCTCATCGAGAAGGTCACGAGCGAGCTGGCCGCGCAGGGGCTCCTGCCCGAGTCCGCGCCGCCGGACGCGACCCGGACGGCGCCGCCGCGGGCCGCCGCCGCGGCCGCCGGCGATGCCCCGACCTGCGGCCTGGCCCCGTCCGATTCCGAGACCTCGCGTCACGTCGGCCGGGCCTTCGGCTCGCGCTCGCCCGACGGCGGGCTGGGGGCGCCGGCGCGGCCCGCCGGCCCCGCCTCGGCAGGCAGCGCGGCGCACGTCGCCGGCGCGGCGGTGCGGGAAGCGGCGGCGCGCCAGGCGGCGGCGCAGCCCGACCGAGCGCAGAACCTGGGGCCCAAGCAGATGCGCGGCGTCTTCCCCGACCTCGAGCCGGCGGTGCGCGCCGCCGAAGCGGCGCACCGCCAGCTCGTGGCGCTGCCGCTGTGGGTGCGCGCCGCGTGTCTCGAGAACGTGCGCCGCAAGCTGCGCGACAACGTGCGGCTGTTGGCCGAGCTGGCGGTGAGCGAGACCGGCATGGGCCGCGTCGAGGACAAGATCAAGAAGAACCTGCTGGTCATCAACCAGACGCCCGGCATCGAGGACCTCGAGCCGCACGTCTACTCGGGCGACCACGGGCTGACGCTCACGGAGTGGGCGCCCTATGGCGTCATCGGCGCCGCCGGCCCGTCCACCAACCCGAGCGAGACCATCATCAACAACGGCCTCGGCATGGTCGCCGGCGGCAACACCGTGGTCTTCGCGCCGCACCCGTCGGCCAAGCGCGTCTGCCAGATCACCATCTCGCTGTTCAACGAGGCGGTGGCCGAGGCCGGCGGCCCGGAGAACGTCATCACCACCGTGGCCGAGCCGACCATCGAGTCGGCGCAGGCCATGATGCGCCACCCCAAGACGCGGCTCCTGGTGGTCACCGGCGGCCCGGCCGTGGTGAAGGAGGCGATGGCCTCGGGCAAGAAGGTGATCGCCGGCGGCCCGGGCAACCCGCCGGTGGTGGTGGACGAGACCGCCGATCTCGTGGCCGCCGGGCGCGACATCGTCGCCGGCGCCTCGTTCGACAACAACATCATCTGCACCGACGAGAAGGAAGTCTTCGTGGTCGAGCGCGCGGCCGCGGCGCTCAAGGCCTCCATGCTGCGCCACGGCGCCTGGGAGGCCTCGGCGCTGCAGATCGAGCAGCTGCGCCGGCTGACGCTCGAGAAGGACAACGGCCCGCGCCGCCACTCGCTGGTGAACCGCGAGCTGGTGGGGCGCGACGCGGCCGTGATCCTCAAGCGGATCGGCGTGGCGGTCGGCCCCGAGGTGCGCATCATCCTGTGCGAGGTGCCGCCCGACCACCCCTTCGTGTGGACCGAGATGCTGATGCCCGTCCTGCCGCTGGTGCGCGCGGCGAGCGCCGAGGAGGCGATGGAGTGGGCGCAGGCGGCGGAGCACGGCTTCCGCCACACCGCCAGCATCTACTCGAAGAACATCGAGCGCCTCTCCGCCATGGCGCGGCTCATGGACTGTTCAATCTTCGTCAAGAATGCGCCCAATTACGCCGGCCTCGGCATGGGCGGCGAGGGGCCGACCTCGTTCACCATCGCCTCGCCGACGGGCGAGGGAATGACGACGGCGCGCACGTTTACGCGCAAACGCCGCTGCGTGCTGGTGGACTACTTCCGCATCGTGTGAGCCGGGCGGCGGGGGCGCGCGCCCCCCCCGCCGCCGCCCGGCGTCCGCGGACCGCCGCGCCATCGGTTATAATCAGGTGTCGAGAGATCGCGCGCCGGACGCGCCGGCATCGTCTTCGATCGGAGAGCCGACCATGGTCGAGTGGACGCACCACGGGACGGGCGAGACGGGATCCCGTCTGGTCACGGGGATCCTGCTGATCGTCGTCACCGGAGTCGCGCTGGGCGTCGCCTACAACGCGCTGCAGCAGCAGGCCAACCCGTCCAAGGCTCTGGCTTGGGTGCGCAAGGACGTCGCCCTCAAGAGCCTCGAAGAGTTGCAGGGTGCGCGGCCGCCGGCCGAGGGTCCCACCGACGGCGCGGGCGTGGCGCCGGCGGAGCCGGCGGTGGTCAGCGGGGGCGCGGATGGGCCGCCGCCGACCGGGCAGCCGCCGCAGCCGGGCGGTCAGATCGCCGCTGCGGCGACGGACCCCGGGGCGCAGCCGGCGCCGGGGCCGGGCGCGCAAGCGCCGGCCGAGAAGCCGGTGGCCGTCGTGGCCCTGCCGGCACCGGCGCTCAAGCCCGCGGACTCCCCGCCGGCGCCGCCGTTGCCCGCGATCCCCGATCTCAAGGAGCCGCTCGACGCCAAGCTCGCCACGGTGAAGCAGTTCTTCGACGCGCGCGCCGCGGTCATCGTGGATGCCCGCACGCCCGAGGAGTACACGGAGGGCCACATCCAGGGAGCGGTCAGCCTGCCGTTCGACGACGTGGCCCGCGACCAGTCGCTGCTCAAGCGCTTCGCCGCGGGCGGCAAGCCGGTCATCGTCTACTGCGGCGGCGGCGACTGTGAGCTGTCGAGAGACCTGGCCTCCCTGCTCATCGACGCCGGGCACCGCAAGGTGCTCGTCTACATGGGCGGCTATCCCGAGTGGCAGGGGGCGGGCTATCCGACGGTCAAGGGTGCGGCGGGAGGGGCGCGGTGATGGGCGCCATCCGCGGTTTCCTCGCGCACCGCATGACCGTCCGGCTGGCCCAGCTCGCCATCGGCGTGCTCTTCCTCGTCGCCGCGCTCGGCAAGATCGGCGATCTCTCCAACTTCGCGCAGCAGGTGCACAACTACCGGCTGGCCCCGCTGTGGAGCCAGAACTTCATCGCCATGGCGCTGCCGTGGGTCGAGCTGCTGGCGGGGCTGGCGCTGGTGCTGGGCGTGCGCCCGCGCGCCGGGGCGGTGATCCTGCTGGTGCTCATGATCGGCTTCACCGTGGCGGTGGGCGCGGCCTGGGCCCGCGGTCTCGACTTCGAGTGCGGCTGCTTCGGCAAGGCGAGCGCCTCGCGCATCGGGGCGCAAAAGCTCATCGAGAACCTCGGCTGGCTCGTGGTGGCCGCGGTGGCGGCCGCCCGCCCGCGTTCGAGCATCTAGCGCCCCGCGGGTCCCGGGCGCCCCGGTGCTCCGGGTGCCCCGGTGCCCGGGTGGCCCGGCGCCGGATCCACGCGAATAGACGCGGCGCGTCCGCCCGCGTACAATGCGCCGGACGGCGGCCCTTCCGGACCGCCGAGCCTCGCTTTCCCGCACCCAGGATCCACCATGCATCCCGAGGGCGCCGCAGACAGGAGCGTCGTCGTCCCCTCGCCAGGGATCGCATCGCTTTCCCCCTCGCGCCCGCTTTGCCCGGCGAGCGGCAGACCCGCCCCGGCGGCGCGTCATCCATCCACGAAGGAGAACGGAACATGACGGATAACAAGTCCGGCAAGGTCGCGGATCTGGCAGGTCCGGGCGTCAGCACGTACCCGGAGGTCGAGAAGATCCTGCCGTCCGACTACCGCCCGCTCCTCGACAACAAGGAGACGGCGAAGGCCACCCACCTGCTCAAGACGTACATCATGGAGAACCTCAACCGGGAGCTGAACCTGTTCACCGTCGAGGTGCCGCTCATCGTCACCCAGGAGAGCGGCGTCAACGACTATCTCGACCGTGACGGTTCGCGCACTCCCATCGACTTCCCCTGCGGGCTGGGGCTCGAGAAGCGCATGGAGTGCCAGGTGGTGCAGGCCGCGACCAAGTGGAAGCGGATGGCGCTCAAGACCTTCCTGTGCGACGTCGGCGAGGGCCTCAACACCGACATGCGCGCGGTGCGCAAGGACTACTTCCTCGACCACGACCACTCGTCCTACGTGGACCAGTGGGACTGGGAGAAGCGCATCACCGCCGACATGCGCAACCTCGACTACCTGAAAGACACGGTGCGCAAGATCTGGAAGGTGATCAAGGGCGCCGAGACCTTCATGCTCAAGGAGTTCCCCAAGCTGAAGGACCCGCGCTATCCGGAGCTGCCCGAGGAGCTGAAGTTCCTGCACGCCGAGGAGATCCTCGACATGTACCCGGATCTGCCGCGCAAGCAGCGCGAGTCGCGGGTCATCTCCGAGCATTACCCGGCGATCTTCATCATCGGCATCGGCTGGGTGCTCAAGGACGGCTATCCGCACGAGATGCGGGCCGCCGACTACGACGACTGGGTCACGCCGACGGTCTCCGAGAAGGGCCAGCCGATGCACGGCCTCAACGGCGACATCCTGGTGTGGAACCCGGTGACCAAGCGGCGCCACGAGCTGACCTCGATGGGGGTGCGCGTCACCAAGGAGACGCTGCGCCAGCAGCTCGAGATCACCGGCCAGATGGACTTCCTCAAGCTGCCCTACCACCAGGCGATCCTCAACGACCAGATCCCGCTGTCGATCGGCGGCGGCATCGGCCAGTCGCGCACGGCCATGCTGCTGCTGCGCAAGGCGCACCTGGGCGAGGTGAGCGTCACGGTGTGGCCGAAGGCGCTCAAGGAGATCTGCGAGAAGAAGAACATCCACGTGCTGGAGTAGCGGCCACGCGCGGCCGCGCGGCATCCGGGCGGGGCGAAGGGGGGCGGCGCCGTGGGCGCGCGCCCCCCGATTCGTCGGTGCCGGCCGGGGCGCGAGGGGGCGGCGCCCCGGCCGCCCGCCGGGCCCGGACGCCGACTTTGCACCCCGCGGGCATTCCGCGCTTGGCCCGGGGGGCGCCGCTAGAGTAGGGTTCTACGCACTATCGGACGGGGCTCGGGGGCAGGCAGTCCCGCAGCCACCGTTCCTTTCCGGTCCACCCGATCGTCTTGCCCCCACCTGGGAGAGAGCCATGCCGTCGAAGAAGCTCGCCACCGAGAAGGTCCTCGCCGTCCTCGACGACATCCTGGCGCACGAGCTGGCCGGGGTGATCCGCTACACGCACTACGCCTTCGTGACCTTCGGCTTCACGCGCATTCCCATCGCCGCCTGGGCCGACGCCAACGCCGCCGAGTCGCTGGCGCACGCGCGTCTGGCGGGCGAGCAGATCGTCAACCTGGGTGGTCACCCGGGCACCCTGCCCGGCAAGTGGAAGGACTCGGGTCAGCACGACGTCGAGACCATGCTGCACGAGGCGCACGCCCACGAGGCGGCGGCGATCGAGGCCTACAAGAAGCTGCTCGCGCTGGTCGAGGGCCGGGACATCGCCCTCGAGGAGTACGCCCGCGGCCAGGTCGCGGCCGAGACCGGGGATCTCAGGGAGATCGAGAGGATGTTGCGCAAGCCGGGCCGCTAGGCCCGGAAAGGAACGGGCGAGGCCGCCGACCCCGAACCTCAACCTGAAGGGAAGGGATCCGTGACCACAACTGCCCGCCGCGCCGCGCGCGCGCTTTCCGGCCTCGCCGCCGGCTTGGCCCTCGCCGCTCTGCTCGGACCGCCCGCCGGCGCCACGCCGAGAACGCCCGGCAATTCCGCCCCGCGTTCCCGGGCTGTCTCGCCGCAGCGCGTGGCGACCCTGTCGGTGATCCCCGTGAGCGGGGTCTCCGATCTGCTCGAGTGCCTGCTCGGCGCCGGCGTCTCGGTGAGCAACGCGACGCTGACGGCCGCCCCGAAGGCGGTCGCCCGCTTCGCCGGGGGCACGGGTGTGGTCGGCATCGAGAGCGGCGTCATCCTGAGCACCGGCGACGTCGATTCGGTGCCCGGCCCCAACGAGTTCGAAGACTGCTCGGTGGACAACCTGTTTCCCGGGGACGAGGACCTCGACACCCTGGTGGCCAACACCCAGGAAGCCGGGGAGTTCCCGGTCGTGACCTACGACGCCGTGGTGCTCGAGTTCGACTTCGAGTGCGGCAGCGCGCAGCCGATCAACATCCAGTACGTCTTCGCCTCCGAGGAGTACGACGAGTTCGTGACCAGCCAGTTCAACGACGTCTTCGCGATCTTCCTCGACGGCGTCCGGCCGGAGCACAACATCGCGCTGGTGGCCGGCGCCTGCGCCGGAGCGCCGGGGCAGCCCATCGCCATCAACAACGTCAACTGCGGCCTCGAGGGTTTCGACCCCGGCGCGCCGAACTGTCCCTGCTACGTCAGCAACGCGAACGGGGCCCTCGACACCGAGATGGACGGCATGACCCGTGTGTTCCAGGCCACCGCCAACGTGTCGGCCGGCACCCACCACATGAAGATCGCCATCGCCGACACCGCGGACGGGATCTACGACGCCAACGTCTTCATCCGCTGCGGCAGCCTGGCCTGCGGCGCGGTGCCGACGCGTCCCGCGACCTGGGGGCAGGTGAAGGCGCGCTATCGGTGATCGCCGGCGTCGCCCGCACCGCCCCCTGCCCGGCGCCCCGGGGCCGGCTCAGCCGCCCTCGGGGCGCAGCGGCACGCGGCGGAAGGCGAAGTAGATGAGCAGGTCGTAGACCATCTTGAGGCCGCCCCCGAGAACGAACGGCGCCGACAGCGCCACCGCCTGCATCACCCAACCGGTGACCGCCGGACTCACGGCCTGGGTCACCGTGCGCGCCAGCGTCGTGGAGATCGCCGCCTCCTCGCGCTCGTGATCGGGCACGATCGCCATGAGGAAGGCCTGCCGCGTCGGCACGTCCATCTGCGACAGGAGCTGGCGCAGCAGCAGCAGCGCCACCGCCGCGCCGCCGCTCGGCGCGAACGCCATGCCGACGAGGAAGACGCTCGAGACCAGGTGGGAGAAGACCATGGTGTTCAACAACCCGAAGCGCCGGGCCAGGCGCGCCGCGGCCAGCAAGGAGAGCGCCGTCAGCACCTGCGTGGCGAAGAAGACGACGCCCAGGGTGGCCAGGTCCATGCCGAAGCGCTCGTGGAACCAGTAGGCGATGAGCGATTGCAGGACGAAGCCGCCGGCAAAGGAGTCGAGCGAGAACAAGGCCGCCATCTTGCGGATGACGGGGGAGGCGGGCAGCAGGCCGGGGCGCGCGGCGGGGCGCACGATGCGCGCCGCCGAGAGCCGGGCGAAGAGCGCGGCTTGCAGGGCGGCAGCGCCCAGGAAGACGGCGAAGAGCAGCCGGGGATCGCGGACCAGGCCGAGCGCGGCCGCCCCCAGGGCGGCGGCGGCGTAACCCACTAGGTTGTAGACGCTCAGCGCCATGGTGCGCCGCTCGGGCGGGGTGGCCCGGGTGACCACCACCTGCTCGATGGACAGGAACGGGCCGGTCTCGCCGGTGCCGACGGCCACGTTGCCCAGCATGGCGGCCAGGACCACGAGCCAGGGGTCGCGGGCAGCGAGGAAGAGCAGGGCGGACGCCGCCGAGAGCCCCGCCAGGCCCAGCAGGGTCGCGCGGGTCCCCCAGCGCTCCACGGGGCGGCGGATCGCCCAGGTGAGGGCGGCGCTGCCGGCCAGGGTGAAGGTGATCGACGCGCCGACCCCTGCCGCCCCCATCCCCAGGTCGCTCAGGTAGACGGGCAAGAGGACGCCGAGGTAGCCGTAGCAGAAGGTGCGGGCCGTCTTGGCGGCGAGCACGAGGCCGTAATCGCGGGTCGCCTGGGGCGCGGGCGGCGTGGGGCCGGAAATGCGGTTCGCAGACACGCGGAGCAGCCTAGCAGGTCGCGCGCCAGGGCGGAGCAAGAGCCGCCCCGGCTCCCGGCCGGACCCGCATGCGCAAAAGAGACTTAGGTCGACGGCGGCCCTCCCGGCGAAGCGCTTCCCGGCCGGCCTCGTTGACACCGCCCGCCGGCCGCTCCTAGAGTGGCCCCGACCTTGCGCCGGCCCCGGGTCCGCAGGCGGCCCGCCCGGCGAGGAGCGGCCGAGGGCCTGGGGCGCCCCCGTGGCTCCGGCCCATTTTGATACCTGGAGATTCCGACCGGTCCGGAGGGGAACCGGCGGCCGGAACACGGAGCCGATGAGCATCGCGTCCAAGCGGGTGGATCTCTTCCAGAAATGCTACGGGTTCACCAAGGCCCGCGACATCATGGCCTCCGGCTTCTATCCCTATTACATCCCCATCCAGGGCTCCACCGACACCGAAGTCACGATCGACGGCAAGCCGGTCATCATGCTGGGCTCGAACAACTACCTCGGGCTCACCCATCACCCCAAGGTGATGGAGGCGGCCACCGCCGCCATGAAGAAGTACGGCACGGGCTGTACCGGCAGCCGGCTGCTCAACGGCACCCTCGACCTGCACGAGAAGCTCGAGGCCGACCTCGCCGAGTTCGTCGGCCACGAGTCGTCGCTCGTCTTCTCGACCGGCTACCAGACCAACCTGGGCACCATCTCGGCGCTGGTCAGCCGCGACGACGTCGTGCTCATCGACAAGCTCGACCACGCCTCGATCGTGGACGGCTGCACGATGGCCGAGGGCGAGATGCTGCGCTTCCGCCACAACGATATGGCCGACCTCGAGACCGAGCTGAAGGCCCTGGCCGAGCGGCCGGGCGGACGGCTGGTGGCGGTGGACGGCGTGTTCTCCATGGAGGGGGACATCGCGCCCATCCCCGGGCTGCTCGAGGTGTGCCGCAAGTACGGAGCGCGGCTGTTCGTGGACGAGGCACACTCGCTGGGGGTCATCGGCCCCAGCGGGGGCGGCGCCATGGACCACTACGGCATGAAGGGCAAGGCCGACCTGGTGATGGGCACCTTCTCCAAGTCCTTCGCCTGCATCGGCGGCTTCCTGGCGGGCGACGAGCCGATCATCCACTATCTCAAGCACCACGCCCGCCCGCTGCTCTTCTCGGCGTCCATGCCGCCGGGCGCGGTGGCCACCGTGGCGGCGGCCCTGGAGATCATCAAGGACGAGCCGGAGCGGCGCGCCCAGGTGCTGGAAAACGGGCGCTACCTGCGCGACGGGCTGCGGGCGCTGGGCTTCGAGACCGGGCCCACCGAGACGCCCATCGTGCCGGTGATCATCGGCCCGCTCGAGAAGACGATGTTCTTCTGGCGCATGGTGCTCGACCACGGCATCTTCACCAACGCCGTGGTGCCGCCGGCCGTGCCGCCCAACGCCTGTCGCCTGCGCACCTCCTGCATCGCCACGCACACGCGCGCCCAGCTCGACCGCGTGCTCGACGTCTTCGGCAAGGTGCGCCAGCGACTCGAGCGCTTCGGCGACGACCAGAGCGCGAGCTAGGCCGGGCCGTCCCCGCGGGGCTCCGCCGCCCGGCGCCACCCCAACGCGAAGCCACCCATGAGCCTGCGAGTCCGTCCCATCGGCGCGAATGGCCGCGACTTCTCGGCCTTCCTCGACCTGCCCTACCGCCTGCACCGCGGCCTGCCCAACTGGGTGCCGCCGCTACGCGCCGACGTGCAG
>Ga0315278_10005230_pt1 | contig 11788 bp, 10 predicted proteins | sample YL17G06_0_MG_FD_203880 | JGI IMG/M metagenome (GOLD analysis project Ga0315278, IMG submission 203880) | Sediment microbial communities from Yellowstone Lake, YNP, Wyoming, USA - YL17G06_0 | ecosystem: Environmental > Aquatic > Freshwater > Lake > Sediment | place: USA: Wyoming | collected... | reverse complement strand
GGACCCCCCTCGTTGGGGTTCCGGGGGTTTGCCGTAACCCATCGCCAGGACCCCGAACAGCCCGCCTCGCGTCCGGACGAGCGTCAGCCCCGCGACTTGACGAACGCGACGATGCGCCGCGCCGCCTCCACGCAATCCTCGACGCTCGCGACCAGCGAAATCCGTACGCGCCCCCGGCCGGGATTGCCGCGCGCCGTGTCGCGAGCGAGGTAGGTGCCAGGCACCACTGTCACGTGTTGCTCCGCGAACAACCCCCTGGTAAAGGCCTCGTCGTCGCCGACGTCGGGCCACAGGTAGAAGGCTCCCGCTGGCATGTCGACGTCGAGCACCTCCCGCAGCATCGGCACGACGGCTGCGAACTTCTCACGGTACAGCCGACGGTTCTCGCGGACGTGCGCCTCGTCCTGCCAGGCGGGGATGCTGGCCATCTGCGTGTGCACCGGGACGGCGCATCCATGGTAGGTGCGGTACAGGCGAAACGCGGCGAGCAGCGACGGATCGCCAGCGACGAACCCGGAGCGCAGTCCCGGGACGCTCGAGCGCTTCGAGAGACTGTGGAACACGACGCAGCGCTCGAACGACCCGTGGCCCGCCGCCTGCGCAACCTGCAGCAGGCCGGGTGGCGGATGCGCCTCCTCGAGATGGATCTCCGAGTAGCACTCGTCCGAGGCGACGACGAAGTCATGGCGCGACGCGAGTTCGAGAGCCCGGCGCATGTACGCCTCGGGCATCACGGCGCCGGTTGGATTGCCCGGTGTGCACAGGAACAGCACCTGGCACCGATCCCAGGTCGCGGCATCGACCGCGTCGAGATCGGGCAGGTAGCCTGCGGCCGGGTCGCAGTCGAGGTAAACGGGCTCGGCGCCGGCGAGCAGCGCTGCGCCTTCGTAGATCTGGTAGAACGGGTTCGGCATCAGCACGGCGGCGCCAGCGCGCGTTGCGTCCACCGCCGCCTGCACGAATGCGAACAATCCCTCGCGCGTACCGTTCACCGGCAGGACCATGTCGTCCGGCCGCACGCTGCCGCGCGTGAGATCGAAGCGACGCTCCAGCCAGGTCGCGATCACTGCCCGCAATTCAGGCAGTCCGAGCGCGAGCGGGTAGCTGCCGAGCGACGCCAACGCCGCGGTCAGGGCCTCGGCGATGAATGGCGGCGGGGCATGTTTCGGCTCGCCGATGGACAGCCGGATGTGCTTCAGGCCCGCAGGCGGCGCAGCGCCGTCCAGCAACGAGCGCAGCCTCTCGAATGGATATGGCCGCAGGCTGCCAAGTCTCGGGTTCATCCGGTCGTGCTCAGGCAATCTTCGCGGCGTCCCGCAGGTCGAGCGACGCGTGCAGCTGCTCCTCGAGCCTGAGACGCGTCTCCTCGGGCAGTTGCCGCCCCAGCTCATCCGTGATGTAGAAGACGTCCTCGGCCCGCTCGCCGATGGTCATGATGCGTGCCGTCACGACGTCCACGCGCTCGGCGAGCAATACCTTGCCGATCTCCGACAGCAGCCCGGGCCTGTCGCCGGCGATCAGTTCGAGCACGGTCCGTTGCCGCACGGGATCCTCCGTGAACGTTATCTGCGTCGGCGTGGAGAACATCCGCACCTGCCGCGGCGCGCGCCGCGTGACCACCGGCCATTTTGCGTCGTCGCTCTGCAGGATCCGCCACAGCTGCTGCTCGATCTCGTGTGCCCGGTGGCGGTCCGAGATCGGTGCGCCATTGTCTTCGAGCACGAGGTAGGTATCGAGGCTCAGGCCGCCGTCGAGCGGCGTGATGCGCGCATCGAGGATGTTGAGCCCCATCTGGTCGAGCAGGGCGGTGGTGCGTGAGAAGTTCTGCTGGCGGTGCGGCATGAACGTCAGCACCGCGTTGCCGCCGCGCTCGGACGTCTCGCGCACCGCGACGAGCGGCGAGGTGTCGCCCGGCTCGCGCTCGGCGATCAAGCGCGTGTGCCAGGCGATCTCGGCCGGCGTGTGCCGCAGGAAGTAGTCGTCGTTCAGCCGCGACCAGACACTGGTCGCCTGTTCGGGCCCGACGCCTTCGCGTGCGAGCAGCTCGCTCGCCGCGGCGCGCGTCTCGGCGACGAGTTCGTCCTTGTCCACCGGCGCCTCGAGTCCCCGGCGCAGCGCCCGCTTGGTGCGCTCGTAGAAGTCGTGGAACAGCGACGAGCGCCACGAGTTCCACAGCTTGGGGTTCGTGCCGCGGACGTCGGCGACGGTGAGCAGGTAGAGGTAGTCGAGGTGGGTCTGGTCACCGATCGCGCGGGCGAAGTCCTGGATCACCTTCGGGTCCGAGATGTCCTTCTTCTGCGCTGTGACCGAGAAGAGCAGGTGATTGCGCACCAGCCACGCGACGAGGCGCGCGTCGTAGCGCGAGAGCCCCTGCTCGAGGCAGAAGGCCTCCGCATCCACCGAGCCGAGTTCCGAGTGGTCGCCACCGCGGCCCTTGGCGATGTCGTGGAACAACGCTGCGAGGTACGCGACCTCCGGTTTCGGCAGCGTCGTCATCAGGCGCGAAAGATCGGGAAACTCGTGCTCGAACTGCGGCAGCGCGAGGCGGCGCAGGTTTCTCAGCACGAAGAGCGTGTGTGCATCCACCGTGTAGGCGTGGAAGAGGTCGTACTGCATGCGCCCGACGATGCGGCCGAACGCCGGGACGTAGCGGCCGAGCACGCCGTACAGGTTCATGCGCCTGAATTCGTGGGTCACTCCCGCCGGCGCCCGCAGCAGGTCGAGGAACAGCCTGTGGTTGCGCGGGTTCTGCCGGAACTCCTCGTCGATCAGCCACAGGTGTCGACCGAGGGCGCGGATCGTCGTGGCGCGGACGCCGCGCAGCCCGGGGTGTTCCTGCATCAGGCGGAAGAGTTCGAGGATCGCCGACGGGTACCTCGCGAACACGTCCTCCGAGGCCACCTCGAGATAGTCGTTGCGCACCTGGAAGCGCGGGTTCAGCGGCACGATCGCGCTCGCCGGGTCGGCGAGGATCGCCTCGCGGAACAGCTGCAGCAGCATTTCGTTCAGCAGGCTCACGTCCATGACGTTGCGGTAGTAGCGCTGCATGAACTGCTCGACGGCGAGCGTGTAGGTCGCGTCCTCGTAGCCGAACATCTTCGCGATGCGGCTCTGGTGGTCGAACAGCAGCCGGTCTTCGCGCCGTCCGGTGATGACGTGCAGCGCGAAGCGCACCTTCCAGAGGAAGGCCTGTGCGGTGCGCAGCTTGCGCAGTTCGTTGGCGGTGAGGAAGCCGTGCTCGACCAGTTCGTCGAACGTATCCGCGCCGAAGTGGCGCTTCGCGACCCAGCCGACGGTCTGGATGTCGCGCAGGCCGCCTGGACTCGTCTTGACGTTCGGCTCCAGGTTGTAGGCCGTGTCGTGGTGCCGGTGATGGCGGGCCTGTTGTTCCGCGACCTTGGCCTCGAAGAAAGCCTTCGACGACCAGACGTTGTCCTGGCCGAGCGCGCGGCGCATCGCCTGGAAGAGGTAGTCCGGTCCCGCGAGCAGCCGCGCCTCGATCAGCGCCGAGGCGACGCTCACGTCGGCCGCACTCTCGTGCTGGCAGTCATCGATCGTGCGGACGCTGTGCCCGACCTCGAGCCCGATGTCCCACAGGAACGTGAGGAAGCGCTCGATGCCTTCGTGCCCCTCCGCGACGTCGCTCTTCGGCAGCAGGATCAGCACGTCTATGTCGGAGCAGGGGTGAAGTTCGCCCCGCCCATAGCCGCCTACGGCGACCAGGTCGACCTCCTTTTCCCGCGGCCCGGCGTGCAGCGCCCAGGCCTTGCGGAGCACGACGTCCACCATGCGGGCGCGGTCGCGAACCAGCGCCTCGACCGGCTCGTCGTCGGCGAATCGCGCCTTCAGGTTGGCACCGCCGTCGGCAAGCGCCTGCCTGAAAGCGGCAGTGCGGTCCTCGCCGTCCAGCGCGGCCGGCAGTGTTTCGAGGAACGGCCATGGCGGCAGCGAAATTCGCCCTGAGGCTGCCTCGATTTCGTCGGGCTGAATGGCCGCCATGCTCAGGCCGGCGGTCGTTCGCTGGCGCCCAGCGTCAGCACTTCATGGCCGGCGTCCGTGACCAGGATCGTGTGCTCCCACTGGGCCGAGAGCGAGTGATCCCGCGTGATCACGGTCCAGCCATCGGGCAGCAGCCGCACGTCGCGCTTGCCCGCATTCACCATTGGCTCGATTGTGAACGTCATGCCGGGCGTGAGGACGGCACCGGTGCCCGCGGTGCCGTAATGCAGCACCTGCGGATCTTCGTGGAAGCCCCGGCCGATGCCGTGGCCGCAGTATTCGCGCACGACGGAGCAGTGGCTGTCCTCGACGAAGCGCTGGATCGCGGCGCCGATGTCGCCCAGCCGGGCACCGGGTTGCACGACCCGGATGCCGCGCCACATGGCGTGGTACGTCAGGTCCACGAGACGCTGCACGTGCGGCGGGACCTTGCCGACGCAGAACATCCGGCTCGAGTCGCCATGGAAACCGTCCTTGATGACCGTAACATCCACGTTGACGATGTCGCCCTGCTTGAGGCGTCGATCGCCAGGGATGCCGTGGCAGACGACGTGGTTGACCGAGGTGCAGATCGACTTCGGGAAGCCGCGGTAGCCGAGCGGGGCGGGGACTGCCTGCTGCGCGTTCACGATGTAGTCGTGGCAGATCCGGTCCAGGTCGTCCGTCGAGGCGCCGGCAACGACGTGGGCACCGATCATGTCCAGAACCTCGGACGTCAGGCGCCCGGCAAGGCGCATTGCGTCCTGCTCCGCGGCCGTTTTCACGGAGATGCGGCCCGCGCTGTCGGACTGCCAGTTCGTCGTCGCCGGCTCGGGATACTGCATGGCGTCGTGCTATCCGCGCCCCCCGGGTGGTCCGGGAAGCGCCAAGTATTTGAAGAAACGGAAACTTATGGTATAAAGCGCGGCCTTTTTTCACAACCAAAACCGCACACGTACCGGCACATGTGGCTGGGTGCCTGCCAGGCCGAGAGGTCCAGCGGGTTGCCACATGGGGTACGTGGAGGCTCAACCCCACAAGGAGACTTTTCGATGACCAGCATGTCCATGCGACAGATGCTGGAAGCGGGCGTCCATTTTGGACACCAGACCCGCTTCTGGAACCCGAAGATGGCCCCGTTCATCTTCGGCGAGCGTAACCGGATCCACATCATCAATCTCGAGATGACGTTGCCTCTCTATGTCGAGGCGGCCGGCTTCGTCAAGCACATCGTCGCCGACGGCGGCCGCGTGCTTTTCGTGGGCACCAAGCGCTCCGCGCGCGAGGCGATCGCGCGGGAGGCCGCGCGCTGCGGCATGCCCTACGTCAGTCATCGCTGGCTCGGCGGCATGCTCACCAACTTCAAGACGATCCGGCAGTCGATCAAGCGCCTGGCCGAGATCGACGACCTCGCCGCGACCGGCATGCTCGACCAGCGCAACAAGCGCGAGGCGCAGATGGTGCGTCGCGAGCGCGAGAAGCTCGAGCGCAGCCTCGGCGGCATCAAGGAAATGGAAGGCCTGCCGGACGTGATGTTCGTCGTCGACGTCGGCCACGAGAACATCGCCATCCACGAGGCCCGCAAGCTCGGCATCCCGGTCGTCGCGATCGTGGACACCAACTGCTCGCCCGACGGCATCAGCTACGTGATCCCGGGCAACGACGACGCCATGCGCGCGATCGAACTCTACGCCGGCGGCATCGCCGACGCAGTGATCGAGGGCCGCTCCACGGCCCCCGACGTCGCCGTGGGCGAAGATGAGTTCGTCGAGCTCGACGAGGAAGGCAAGCCGCGCGCCAAGGCCGGCCCGAAGCGTCGCGCCGCACCGACCCGAAAGAAGACGCCCGTGCGTCGCAAGTCGGCCGGCTCCGATGCGGAAGTCGCTCACGACACAGTCGCGGAGCTCGCTGAAGCAGATCCCGACGAGAGCCCGGAAGCGTTCATGGCGCGTCGCGAGGCGGCCCGCAAGCTCGCGCCGACTCCGGCCGCAGTCGCGACGGTACCTGCCGCTGCCGAGGTCGCTCCAGTGGCTGCCGAGGCTGCACCGGCCGCTCCGGCCGAGGGGAGCTGATCATGTCGGTCACGGCCGAGTCCGTGAAGGCACTGCGCGAGCGCACCGGCGCCGGCATGATGGAGTGCAAGAAGGCGCTGGTCGAAGCCAACGGCGACCTCGAGGCCGCCGCCGAGGCGATGCGCAAGTCGGGCCTGGCCAAGGCCGACAAGAAGGCGGGCCGTATCGCCGCCGAGGGCGTGATCGCGGTCGAGCGTTCGACCGACGGCCTTTCCGTGGCCGTGGTCGAGGTGAACTCGGAGACGGATTTCGTCGCCCGCGAGAATGATTTCCTGTCCTTTGCCGCCGCAGTCGCGAAGGCCGCGCTCGAGTCGAGGGCCTCGGACCTCGAAGCGCTGCTTGCCGCGAAGCTCCCCTCCGGGCAGACGGTTGATGAGACGCGCCGCGCGCTCATCGCCCGCATCGGCGAGAACATCGGCGTGCGCCGCTTCGAGATCCTGACCGGGACCGCTCCGGTTGCGACCTACCTGCATGGCAGCCGCATCGGTACCGTCGTGGTCGTCGAGGGCGGCGACGCAGGGCTAGGTCACGACATCGCCATGCACGTGGCGGCGATCAGCCCGCAGTTCCTCGGCCCCGAGGACGTCCCGGCCGACCAGGTCGAGAAAGAGCGGGAGATCTTCATCGCGCAGGCCGCGACCGACCCGAAGCTGCAGGGCAAGCCCAAGGAAGTGCTCGTCAAGGCCACCGAAGGCAAGCTGCGCAAGTACCTCGGCGAGATCACGCTGCTCGGCCAGCCGTTCGTCAAGGACGACAAGCAGACCGTGGCGCAGGTGCTGAAGCAGGCCAACGCCCGCGTGGTGCGTTTCGTGCGCTACGAGGTCGGGGCCGGCATCGAGAAGAAGCAGGAGAACTTCGCCGCCGAAGTGATGGCCCAGGTCCGGGGTGCTTGAGCCCGCCGGTCCGGCCGCTGCAAAATAATAGCCCCCGTCGGAGGTGACAGACCACATGGCCCAGCCCGAAGACGGAAAACTCGCGTACCGCCGCATCCTCGTCAAGTTGTCCGGTGAGGCCCTGATGGGCAACTCGGACTACGGCATCGACCCTTTGTTCCTGAAGCGCCTGGCGGCTGAAGTCGCGGCAGTGCGCGAGAACGGCGCGGAAATCGCGGTCGTGATCGGCGGCGGCAACCTGTTCCGCGGAGCCGGGCTCGCACGGGCCGGCATGGACCGGGTCACCGCGGACCAGATGGGAATGCTGGCCACGGTGATGAACTCGCTCGCGCTGCAGGATGCGCTCGAGCAGATCGGCGTATTCGCGCGGGTAATGTCCGCGATACGCATCAACGAGGTCTGCGAGGACTACATCCGGCGCCGCGCGATCCGCCACCTCGAGAAGGGGCGCATCACGATCTTCGCGGCGGGCACCGGCAGCCCGTTCTTCACCACCGATACCGCCGCCAGCCTGCGCGCCATCGAGATCGAGGCCGACCTGCTGCTCAAGGCCACGAAGGTCGACGGCGTATACGATTCCGACCCGATGCTGAACCCGTCCGCCAAACGCTACGACCGTCTCACCTACGACCAGGTGCTGGACGGGCGCCTCAACGTCATGGACGCGACCGCGATCGTGCTGTGTCGCGATCATCACCTGCCGCTGCGTGTTTTCAACCTCAACGAGCCCGGCGCGCTGGTGCGCGTCGCGCGCGGTGAGGAGGTCGGTACGCTCGTCACCAACTGAGGCGGCGCGCGCCGCCGCTGGAGACCGCTCATGCTCGAGGACATCAAGAAGGACGCGGCAGACCGCATGGCGAAGTGCGTCGTCGCGCTGAAGAACGAACTGAAGAAGCTGCGCACTGGACGCGCGAGCACCAGCCTGCTCGAACAGGTTCGCGTGGACTACTACGGCAGCGAAGTGCCGCTGCAGCAGGTCGCGAACGTCGCGGTCGAGGACTCGCGCACGCTCACCGTCGTGCCCTGGGAAAAGCAGATGGTGCCCGCCATCGAGAAGGCGATCATGAAGTCGGACCTCGGGTTGAACCCCGCCACGGCCGGCACCGTGATCCGCGTGCCGCTGCCCGCGCTCACCGAGGAGCGACGCCGCGACCTGAGCAAGGTCGTACGCCACGAGGGTGAGAACGCCAAGGTCGCCATCCGCAACGTGCGCCGGGACGTCATGCAGGAGCTGAAGGAAATGCTGAAGGAAAAGCTCGTGTCCGAGGACGTCGACCACAAGGCCCAGGAAGAGGTGCAGAAGCTCACCGACAAGCACGTGGCGGAAGTCGACCACGTGATCGCCGAGAAGGAAAAGGAACTGATGCAGGTCTGAACGGTGGCGCAACCGCAAACCCGCGAGCCGGGCGCGCCGCGCCACGTCGCCGTGATCATGGACGGCAACGGCCGCTGGGCGTCCCGGCGCAAGCTGCCTCGGCACCTCGGGCATCGGGCCGGAGTCAAGGCGGTGCGCGCGACCGTCGAGGGCTGCGCACGGCGCGGCGTCGAGGCGCTCACGCTGTTCGCCTTCTCGAGCGAGAACTGGCTGCGTCCCGCCGAAGAAGTCGCGCGGCTGATGGAACTGTTCGTCGAGGCGATCGAGCGCGAGGTCGACGAGCTGCACGGCAACGGCATCCGTGTCCGGTTTATCGGCGAACTCGCCACGTTGAAGCCCCACCTGCTCGAGAGCATCGCCGCCGCCGAAGCGCGCACCGCCGCGAATTCACGGATGACGCTGTACATCGCGATCGCCTATGGCGGCCGCTGGGACATCGTGCGCGCTATGCGCAGGATCGCGACGCGCGTGTCGGCCGGCGAGATGGCGCCGGACGCGATCGACGAGGCGGCACTCGCCGGCGAACTCGCGCTCGCCGGATCGCCGGACCCGGACCTCTTTATCCGCACGGGCGGCGAGCACCGGATCAGCAACTTCCTGCTCTGGAACCTGGCCTACACGGAACTCTATTTCTGCGACTGCCTGTGGCCGGATTTCGACGACGCAGAGCTCGAGCGAGCGTTCCGCCACTTCGCGTCGCGCCAGCGGCGCTTCGGCCTGACCGGCGACCAGGTGGCGGGTGGCTAGCGGGCTGCGCCAGCGGATAGTTACGGCGCTCGCGCTCGCCGCTCTCGTCATCGGCATCCTTTTCTGGATGCCGCCGGCAGCGGCGGTCGTGGCGGTGGCCGTCGTCGTGCTGGCCGGCGCCTGGGAGTGGGCCGGATTTGCGGGCTTCGTAACGCCGCCGCAGCGCCTCGGCTACACGGTCGGCATCGGCATTGGGGCCTGGGCGGCATGGCGGTTCACGGCAGATCCTGCCGGCCTCGCCGCGTTCCTGCGGGTAACCGCACTGTGGTGGCTCCTCGCCTCGCTCTGGATCGTGTTCGCAGCGAGGCGCGGCGGGCGCTTCGCGGCAAGCCTGGCTGGCTTCGCCGTGCTGGTGCCGGCCACGATCGGGCTCGGCCGCCTGGCGCTGGTCGAGCCGCGGGGCCAGCTGCTGCTGCTGTTCCTGATCGTGCTGATTGCCGCGGCCGATGTGGGCGCGTACTTCGGCGGGCGCGCGTTCGGCCGGCACAAGCTCGCACCGCTCGTGAGCCCGGGCAAGACCTGGGAAGGCTTCGTCGCAGGCATGCTCGGCGCGGGCGCCGCGGCCTGGGCGGGAGCGCAGATCTTCGGCCAGCCGGTGCTGCCGTGGCTGGCAGTGGGCCTGCTTGTGGCGCTGGTCTCGGTGGTTGGCGACCTCGTAGAGAGCATGTTCAAGCGGCACGCCGGGCTCAAGGACAGCGGCGGCCTGCTGCCGGGGCACGGCGGCGTGCTCGACCGGATCGACAGTTTCACGGCGGCGGCGCCGGCCTTCCTGCTCGGACTGCAACTGATCGGGGTGGCGACTTGATACGCGTCGCCGTCCTCGGCAGCACCGGCAGCATCGGCAACAGCACGCTCGACGTCCTTGGACGCCACCCGGACCGATTCGAGGTTGCGGCGCTGGCGGCGGCATCGAGCCACCGGCAGCTGTTCGAGCAGTGCCGCATCCACCGGCCGCGAGTGGCGGTGCTGCAGGACCCGGCGGCGGCGCAGGAGCTCGCCGTGGCGCTGCGCTCGGCTGGCGTGCCGACCGAGGTTGCCTGCGGCAGTGACGCGCTCGCGGACGTCGCTGGCGGCCCGGACGTCGATGCCGTGATGGCGGCGATCGTCGGTGCGGCCGGGCTCCCATCCACGCTTGCCGCCGCCCGTGCGGGCAAGCGCGTACTGCTCGCCAACAAGGAATCGCTGGTCGTCGGCGGCGCACTGCTCGTGGACGCGGCGCGCGAGGGCGGCGCGACGCTGATCCCGATCGACAGCGAGCACAACGCGATCTTCCAGTGCATGCCGCACGGCATCGAGACCGGGCGTCCGGCGCGCGGCGTGCGGCGGGTGATCCTCACTGCGTCCGGCGGGCCGTTCCTGCGCACGCCGCACGCGCAGCTCTCGCGCGTGACTCCCGAACAGGCCTGTGCACACCCACGCTGGAACATGGGACGCAAGATTTCGGTGGATTCGGCGACGCTCATGAACAAGGGGCTCGAGCTGATCGAGGCCTGCGTGCTGTTCGGCATGGAACCCCGGCACGTCGAGGTGGTCGTACATCCGCAGAGCATCGTGCATTCGATGGTGGAGTACGTGGACGGTTCGATCCTGGCCCAGCTCGGCAATCCCGACATGCGCACGCCCATCGCGCACGCGCTCGGCTGGCCCGAGCGCATCCGGTCCGGTGTAGAATCGCTGGACCTCCTGGCCGCGGCGCGGCTCGATTTCGAGGCTCCGGACATAGAACGGTTCCCGGCCCTGCGACTGGCGCGCGAGGCCGCCGAGTCGGGGGGTACTGCCGCGGCGGCCCTGAATGCCGCGAACGAGATTGCGGTGGCGGCTTTCCTGGCTGGACGGCTGGGGTTTACCGGCATACCGGAGCTCATCGAGAGGGTGCTCGAAAGGCACGTGAATGCGGCGGCAACGACCCTCGAGGCCGTCCTCGGGGCGGACGACTGGGCACGTGACACAGCTGGAACTTTGCTGGCCGGACTGGCCAGGGCAGAAGCATGACGATATTGAGCTACATCCTGGCGTTCATGGTCGCCATCGGCATCCTGGTGGCGGTACACGAGTACGGCCACTTCTGGATGGCGCGTCGCGTCGGCGTCCGCGTGCTCCGATTCTCGATCGGTTTTGGCAAACGGCTGTGGACACGGCAGGGGAAGGACGGCACGGAGTATGCAATTTCTGCAATTCCATTAGGGGGTTACGTCAAACTTCTCGACGAACGCGAAGGTCCGGTTGCCTCTGCCGACCTGTCCGCGGCCTACAACCGTAAGCCCATCTGGCAGCGAATCCTCGTGCTGCTCGCCGGACCCTTCGCCAACTTCCTGTTTGCGGCCGCCGCGTACTGGGTGCTCTTCGTCGCAGGCATACCGGCCCTGAAGCCGGTGCTTGGCGAGGTCGCGCCGCAGTCGATTGCGGCAAGAGCGGGCCTCGCTGCCGGTGACGAAATCGTAGCCGTCGGCACACGCGCGACCGGCACGCGCGAAGCCGTCGTGCTTGCCATCCTCGACCAGCTGATGGATGGGGGCGCCATCGCGCTCGAGGTTCGTTCGCCCGACGGCACGACGCGGGCCGCGCCACTCAGGATCGTGGGCAGCCCACGGCCGTTGACCGAGCCGGGCGCGCTGCTGCCGGGCCTCGGGTTCGAGTTCTGGTACCCGACCGTGCCGGCCGAGATCGGCTCGATGCAGCCGGGCAGCCCCGCCGAGCGCGCGGGCCTCGCGGCCGGGGACCGG
>Ga0315278_10005228_pt1 | contig 11790 bp, 5 predicted proteins | sample YL17G06_0_MG_FD_203880 | JGI IMG/M metagenome (GOLD analysis project Ga0315278, IMG submission 203880) | Sediment microbial communities from Yellowstone Lake, YNP, Wyoming, USA - YL17G06_0 | ecosystem: Environmental > Aquatic > Freshwater > Lake > Sediment | place: USA: Wyoming | collected... | reverse complement strand
TCGACGGTTTCAGCGGCGACGTGCTGATCCTCTACGGCGACACGCCGCTGCTGCGCGTCGAAACGATCGAGCGCATGCGCGCCGAGAAGGTCGTGCGTGGCGTCGATCTGCTGATCCTCTCGGCGCTGGAGCCGCTGCCGGGTCGCATCGTGCGCGACGTGCGCGGACAGGTCACGCGGATCGTCGAGATGACCGACGCGACGCCCGACGAGCTGCGCATCCAGGAAGGCAACACCGGCACCTACCTCGTCGACGCCGAGTTCCTGTGGAAGGCGCTCGATCAGGTCGGCGACAACAACGCCCAGGGCGAGATCTACCTCACCGACATCGTCGCCATCGCCGTGCGCGACGGCCGCGCGATCGACGCGGTGCCGACGGGCGACGCGGACGAGGCGCTCGGCATCAACTCGCGCGCCGAGCTGGCGCGCGCCTCCGCGGTGCTGCGACGTCGCACCGCGCAGCGCGTGATGGACGAGGGCGTCACGCTGATCGACCCCGACGCGACCTATCTCGACTGGGACGTGCAGATCGGCCGCGACACCGTGATCGAGCCGGGCTGCGTGGTCCAGGGACCGACGCGCATCGGCGAGCGCTGTACGCTCAAGGCGCACACGGTCGTCGAGTCCTCGGAAATCGGCGACGACGTGGTGTTGGGTCCCTCCGCGCACCTGCGCCCTGGAAACCGACTCGGCAAGGGCGTTCGGATCGGCAACTTCGTCGAGGTGAAGAACAGCCAGCTCGGCGCGGGCGTGAAGGCCGCCCACCTCTCGTACATCGGCGACGCCGACGTCGGCGCGGGCGCTAGCTTCGGCTGCGGCTCGGTCGTCGTGAACTACGACGGCGTCGAAAAGCACCGGACGCGCGTCGAAGAGAAGGCCTTCATCGGCTGCAACGCGAACCTGATTGCCCCGGTCACCGTCGAGCAGAACGCCTTCGTCGCGGCCGGCTCGACGATCACCGAATCCGTTCCGAAGGACGCTCTCGCCGTCGCTCGTGCGAAGCAGCGCAACGTCGAGGGATGGCGCTTACGCCGGAAGAGCAAGGGCTCCGGCAAGCACCATCCAAAGGAGTAACGACCCATGTGTGGAATCGTCGGCTACGTGGGACGCGAGCGACGCGCGGTCGAAGTGCTGATCGACGGACTGCGACGGCTCGAATACCGGGGCTACGACTCGGCGGGCGTCGCCGTCTTCCAGTACGGCGGCCTCACCACGCGACGCGCGGTCGGCAAGCTCGCCGCGCTCGAGGAGCTGCTGAAGGACGAGCCGCTGCCGGGCACCGTCGGGATCGGCCACACGCGCTGGGCGACGCACGGCAAGCCGTCGGTGCGCAACGCGCACCCGCACCGCGCCGGACGGGTCGCGGTGGTCCACAACGGCATCGTCGAGAACTACCGCGCGATCCGGCAGGAGCTCGAGGCCGAGGGTTGCGAGATCGAGTCCGAGACCGACACCGAACTGGTGGCGCACCTGATCGAGCGCGAACTGCGCCGCGGCGCGCCGGATCTGGCGACGGCCGTGCGCCGCGCCGCCAAGCTGATGGTCGGTTCCTACGCGATCGCCGTCGTCTCCGAAGCGGATCCCGATCACATCGTCGCCGCCAAGCAGGGCGGCTCTCCGATCATCCTCGGTGTCGGCGAGGGTGAATCCTTCCTTGGCTCCGACATCCCCGCGCTGCTCCCGTACACGCGCCAGATGGTGTTCCTCCAGGACGGGGACTTCGCGGTGCTCGGTCGCGACGAACTCGCGATCTTCGACATCGAGGGCGCGCCGCTGCGCCGCGATCCCAAGCTGATCAACTGGGATCCCGTCTCGGCGGAAAAGGGCGGCTACGACCGCTTCATGCAGAAGGAGATCTACGAGCAGCCGCGCGCCATCACCGACACGATCGGAACGCGCGTCGTCTGGCACGAAGGCTCGGCCGACCTCGACCTCGACGGCATCGACTTCTCGCCCGAGAAGGCCAAGGCGATCGACCGCGTGCACCTCGTCGCCTGCGGTACCGCGTACTACGCGTCGCTGATCGGGCGCACCATGATCGAACAGCTCGCGAAGATCCCGGTCGAAGCCGATGTCGCGAGCGAGTACCGCTATCGCAAGCCGATCGTCGGCGACAAGGCGCTGGTGATCGCCGTCTCCCAGTCCGGCGAGACGGCCGACACGCTCGCCGCGCTGCTCGAGGGCAAGGGGCAGGGCGCCCGCACGCTCTCGGTCTGCAACGTGCGCGAAGCCACGATCGCGCGCGCCTGTCACGATGTCCTCTACACCCACGCCGGCCCCGAGATCGGCGTGGCCTCGACCAAGGCGTTCACGACGCAGGTCGTCGCGCTCTATCTGATCGCGCTGAAGCTGGGCCACGCGCGCGGCGTGATCGGCGACGACGAACTGCGCAGGCGCCTCGCCGATCTCCAGCGCCTGCGCCGCAACGTCGAGCAGGTTCTCCAGCTCGACGACCAGGTTCGGAAGATCGCGCACAAGTACAAGGACGCGAGAGACTTCCTCTACCTCGGCCGTGGCGTGATGTATCCGATCGCGCTCGAAGGCGCGCTGAAGCTCAAGGAGATCTCCTACATCCACGCCGAGGCCTATGCAGCCGGCGAAATGAAGCACGGTCCGATCGCGCTGATCGACGAGAACATGCCCGTCGTCGTGATCGCGGAGAAGAGCGCCGTCTACGACAAGGTGATCTCGAATCTCGAGGTGGTGCGCGCGCGCGACGGCCAGGTGATCGCGATCGCCACCGAGGGCGACACCGAGATCGCCGACAAGGCGAACGACGTGCTCTTCATCCCCGACCTCGGCGAGTACCTGACGGCGCTGCTCGCGGTGGTGCCGCTGCAGCTGCTCGCGTATCACGTCGCGATGCTGAAGGGCACCGACGTCGACCAACCGCGCAACCTCGCCAAGAGTGTGACGGTCGAGTAGCGCACGCAAGGCACCGCAGGTGCCGCGCAGCGAGGCGTAGCCGAGCGAAGGTCATCAGGTCTAACGCCGCGGGGCTTCCAGATACGGGTGACCCGCGGCGAAGAGCGCGCGCCGTTCCAGCAGTCGTGCGCGCTGTTCGCCCGCACGCTGTTCACCCGGGTCTGCAGGCACCAGCGCGAGCGCGGCGTCCAGTGTCGCGACAGCTTCGGCGAAGCGGCCCGCAGCTGCCTGGCTCACGGCGAGCGTGTCGAGCAGCGATGCATCGCGGCGCTGCGTCGCAGCAACGGCCACGTCGGCCCAACGCAACGCTTCGTCGGGTGCGCGGAGCGCGGGATCAGCCGCGGCTGCGAGCAGCCACGCGAGGTTGTTCGCGGCCGCGCGATGGCGCGGCTGCGCCCGCAGCGCCGCGCGGTATTCCTCGATCGCCTCGGCGTCGCGACCCTGAGTTCGCAGCGCGTCGCCGAGGGCGCTGTGCAGTTCCGGTTGCTCGGCGCCTGCGCCCAGCGCGGCGCGCAATTCGCGTTCCGCACCGGCTGCGTCGCCCTGTTGGAGCAGCAGGGCGCCGAGGCTTGCGCGCGGTGTGACGGCGCCCGGGTCGAGCGCGATCGCCTGCTGGAGGTGCGCCGTCGCGCGCGCGGCGTCGCCGCGCCGGCCGTGGGCCAGACCGAGCAGACCGTGGATGCGCGCGGCGCGTTGGCCGTCGTCACGGCGCAGCGCCTCGCGCAGTTCGACGATCGCGTCGTCGATCCAGCCAGCCGCGAGCAGCACGTGCGCGAGCTGCACGCGCAACTCGGCGCTCGCGGGATCGAGGCGCACGGCCTCGTGGCAGTTCCAGACCGCCTCGTCGACGCGACCCTTGCCCAGCAGCGCCTCGCCGAGACTCGCGCGTGGCTCGGGCCAACGTGGCTGGATGCGCAGCGCCGCGCTCAGCTGCTCGATCGCGCCGTCAAAGTCGCCCGCGCGCAGGTACGCGCGGCCGAGCGAGTCGTGGGCGATGAAGTTGTCGCGCGTCGTGCGCAGCGCGTGCTCGAAGAGCGTCGCGCCATCACGCCAGGTCGCGAGCTGGTCGCGCGTCGCGACCGTGAGCGTCACGAGCACGGCGCCCGCGACGACGGCCGCGACCGCACGCCCCGCGCGGCCGCGGCCGAGCCACGCCCATGCCTCCCACGCGACTGCGATCTGGAGGCCGATCACGGGCAGGTACGCGTAGCGGTCGGCGCGCGACTGCATCCCCACCTGCACGAGACCGAGCATCGGCACGAGCATGCCGAGGAACCAAAGCCATCCCATCAGCAACCAGGGCCGGTGTCGGGCCAGCGCCAGTGCGAGCAATGTGACGGCAAGCAGCGCGAACGCCGCGCGCCCGACGGCGTCGACGGAAATCTCCGAGCCCGGGTGCGGGTAGAACACGGCGAGCTCGGCCGGCCAGAACGTCTTCTGCGCGTACCAGGCGACCGAGACGACCGCGTTCTCGACGCGCGCCTGCAGCGGCAGCTCCGCGAACCACGCGGTCGCTCCGCCTTGCTGCTGCACGGTGAAGGTGACGCAGGCGACGACGGCGGCGATCCCCAGCAGCGGCACCTTCTCGACGAGCAGGCGACCGATCCGATGCTTCCGCTCGCCACCGAACGGCGGCGCGCCAACACGGGTCAGCGGGTGTTGGCGGGCGAGCGGCCAGAAGTCGAGCAGCAGCAGCACGAAAGGCAGGGTCACACCGACCGCCTTCGCGAGCAGTCCCGCCGAGAAGGCGACGAGTACGGCGCCGTAGCGCGCGACGCCAGGTCGCCGCGCGTAGGCCACCCAGGCGAGCAGCGTGAGCATGAAGAAGAAGCCCGCAAGGACATCCTTGCGCTCGCTCACCCAGGCGACCGACTCGACCCGCAACGGGTGCACGGCGAACACCGCAGCCACGAAGGCGGCCGGCGCGAGAGCGCCCGTGGCGTTCGCGAGCGCAAGGCAGAGCAATGCCGCACTCGCGGCGTGCAGCAGCGCATTGGTCACGTGGTAGCCGGCGGGCGAGGTGCCGTAGAGCGCCCGGTCGACGCCGAGCGAGATCCAAGTGAGCGGGATCCAGTTGGTCTCGTACGGCTCCGCGAAGGCGCGGCGCACGTCGTCCCAGCCGAAGCCGTCGGCCAGGTGTGGATTCTCGGTAACGTAGAGGTCGTCTTCGTAGTCGACGAAGCCGTGCTGGCGAACCGGCGCGTAGACCCCGAGCGCCGCGAAGAAGACGAGCGCGGCGACGAGCAGGCGCCGGCGTTCCGCTGACACGGCGCGGGACGATAGCTGCCGCGCGTCGCTGCGCTTCCGGTCGCCGCGCGATGCGGCTACGTTGTCGGTCCGCCCCTACTTTGGCCGCTGGTCTACGGAGAAAACGGCGCCCGTGCTCGCCGAGACGATTCTCGAGGGACTGAACCCGGAGCAGCGCCGCGCGGTCGAGATCACCGAGGGCCCGCTGCTGATCCTTGCGGGTGCGGGCAGCGGCAAGACGCGCGTGCTCGTGCACCGCATCGCCTATTTGATCGGCGCGTGCGGCATTCCGGCCGAACAGATCCTCGCCGTCACCTTCACCAACAAGGCCGCAGGCGAGATGCGCGAGCGCGTCGAGAAGCTGCTCGGCCCCGCCGCGGCGGGCCTCTGGGTCACCACCTTCCACTCCGCCTGCGTGCGCATCCTGCGCCGCGACGCCGGCCACCTCGGATTTTCGCGCGGCTTCGTGATCTACGACGAGGACGACTCGCTGTCGCTGGTGAAGCAAGCCCTGCGCCGCCACGACCTCGACCCGAAGGTCCACGACCCGCGCCGCCTGCGCTGGCGCATCGACCAGTGGAAGAACAAGGGCTGGCTCCCGGCGCGCGCGGCCGAAGCCGCCCACGACCTCGACTCGGAGCAGGCCGCCGAGCTCTACACCAGCTATCAGCGCCTGCTCGCCGAAGCCAACGCGCTCGACTTCGGCGACCTGATCCTGCAGACCGCCCAGCTCTTCGAGCGCTTCCCCGAAGTGCTCGCGCACTACCGCCGGCGCTGGAACTACGTGCTGGTGGACGAGTACCAGGACACCAACCGCGTCCAGTATCAACTGGTGACCCAGCTGGCGGCGGAACACAAGAATCTGTGCGTCGTTGGCGATGGCGACCAGTGCGTTCCGCCGCACACCGATATCGCGACGCCGAGCGGCCCGAAGTCGATCGAGTCGCTCCGCGAAGGCGACGCGATCCTCGCCGGATCGGGCTGGGGCAAGGGAGCCGTCGCCCGCGTCTCCAAGATCGCGACGCGGCATCACGAGGGAACGCTGTGCCGTATCCGCCTGCGTTCCGGCCGCGTTCTCGAAGCCACTCCCAATCACGTCTGCTTCGGGCGCCTCGATGCGGTCCGCGGCATGAACTACGTCTACCTGATGTGGAAGCGCGACAAAGGCTTCCGCATCGGTACCACGTCCGGCGTGCGCAGTCGCCGCGACGGCGATCTCGCCAACGGGATCCAGATCCGCACCAATCAGGAGGTCGCCGACGCCATCTGGATCCTGCACGCGTGCAGTGACGGCGCCGAAGCCCGCTACCACGAGCAGCTCCTCTCGGTCCGCTACGGCATTCCCACGATGGTCTTCCATGTGCGCGGACGGCGGATGGCGATCGATCAGGATTGGATCGATCGGCTCTTCGGCGCGATCGACACGCAGGCGGCCGCCGAACGGCTGATGCGCGACCTCGACATCGATCCGCGCTTTCCCCACCACCGTCCATACGCGTTGATGCGCGGAGCGATCAGCAGGCGCGTCGTGTGGTTCACGATGTTTGGAGATCCGCGGCCGCACACGCTGCGGCCCTGGCACGAACACCGCGTCCAGATCGTCAGCTCCGATGCGTCGCTGCGCGAGGAGGCGCAGACGCGCTTCCGGGTTCGCCCCGGTCAGCGCAGCACGTGGCGGATCGAAACGTCGCGCAAGGACTACGACCAGGGTCTCGAACTCGCGCGCTCGATCTGCGAGCTGGGCGACGTCGACCTGGTGAAGCGCGCACGCCTGACGCCGGGCAAGGCGTTCTTCTTGACACCCGCTTCCCATCTTCGCGCTGGCATGATCGTGCCCGTTCTGGAGGGCAACGCGGTGATCGAGGACGTCGTCGAGTCCGTTTCCACGGAGAGCTACGACGGGATCGTCTACGACCTCTCGATCGACGACTTGCGCAATTTCTCTGCTGGTGGCGTTCTCGTGCACAATTCGATCTACGGCTGGCGCGGGGCCGATGTCCGCAACATTCTCGACTTCGAGCGCGATTACCCCGACACCCAGGTCGTGAAACTCGAGAGCAACTACCGCTCGACGCGGGCGATCCTCGAGGGCGCGTCGCAGGTCGTCGCACACAACGAGACGTCGAAGGGCTTGAAGCTGCGCGCCGAACGCGGCGACGGCGAGCTGCTGCGCTTCTTCGAAGCGGGCGACGAGCGCGCCGAAGCGGCCTTCGTGGTGCGACAGATCCTGAACGGCGCGCGCGAGGGTCGCTCGCCGCGCGACTTCGCGATCTTCTACCGCACCAACGCGCAGTCGCGGCCCTTCGAGGAAGAGCTGCTCCGCTACAACGTCCCGTACTCGATCATCGGCGGCGTGCGCTTCTACGAGCGCGCCGAGGTGAAGGACGCCCTCGCGTATCTGCGCATCGCGCTGAACCCGGCCGACGCCACCGCGTTGCGCCGCATCGTGAACGCGCCCCCGCGCGGCATCGGCAAGACCACCGTCGAGCGCGCCGACGCGATCGCCCTGCGCGACGGCGTGACGCTCCTCGAAGGCTTGCAACGGCTCGCCGCGGAGGGCGGCGCCGGCCGCGCGGCGGGACCGATCCGCGAGTTCGCCATGCTGCACGAGGAACTCGCGCGCCATATCCGCACCCGTCCGCTCGCCGAGTCGATCGCGAATCTGCTCCAGCGCAGCGGTTATTTGCGCCATCTCGAAGCCGAGGCCTCGCCCGAGGCCCAGACGCGACTCGAGAATCTGCGCGAGCTCCTCTCCGCCGCGGAGGACTTCAGCGTCGAGAGCGCGTCGCCCGGGGAAGACGATCGCTCGGCCGTGGAGTTGTTCCTCGACCAGGTGGCGCTGGTCGCCGACGTCGACGGCTGGGATCGCCGCGCCGAGCGCGTGTCGTTGATGACGGTGCACTCCGCCAAGGGGCTCGAGTTCCCCTTCGTGTTCCTGGTCGGACTGGAGGAGGGCATCTTCCCGCACGCGGTGTCGTCGCGCGACGCCAATGGCATCGAGGAGGAGCGCCGGCTCTTCTATGTCGGCATGACGCGCGCGATGGAGCGCCTCACGCTGACCTGCGCGCGCGAGCGACGCCGTTTCGGGTCGCGCACCTTCGGCGTGCCGTCGCGCTTCCTGCGCGAGATTCCCGAGTCGCTGATCGAGGGCGCGGGTCCGGCGACGCCGCGCCCCGCCAAGCCCGATCTCGACTACGAGTACGCACACGTCGAGTACGACGACGGTGGCGGCGAAATTCCGCGCGGCATGCGTGTGCGCCATCCCGTGTTCGGCCATGGCACGGTGCTCGATGTGGCCGGCAGCGGGCCCGCGCAGAAGCTGCGCATCAAGTTCGACCGCGTCGGCGTGAAGACGCTGCTCACGCGCTTCGCGAACCTGGAGCCCGGCTAGTGGCGTCGATCTTCGAGAACGCCCGCCACGGTCGCGCGCTCGCGCAGGCTCTCGATGCCTTCGCGCAGGTACCGCTGCTGCGCACCGGCCTGCGTCTCGGCCTCTTCGAAGCGCTGCGCACGCCGCAGGATCCGCAGGCGCTCGCCGATCGGCTCGGTCTCGCGCCCGATCTGGTTGCAGCGTGGGCGCGCAGTCTCCAGGCGCAGGGATGGCTTCAGAAAGCCGGGCGCAGAACTCCGGGCTCTCCGGGTCAGGAGAAGGGCGATGCCTACCGCCTGGCGCCCGCGACGGTGTGGCTGCTCGACGCGCCCGAGGCGCAGTCGCTGCACGCGCTGCTCGAGTATGCGGTCGACACGATGGCGAGTCGCCTCGGTGCGTTGCCCGACCTGATGAAGGGCGCCGAGCGACCGCTCTTCGGGCGCGGCGACGAGACCGAGCGCATGGCGGCGATCACGCGGCTCGTCGAACCGCGCGCGCTGCGCGCGATCGAGTCGATCCCGGGTGCGCACCATCCGCAGCGCGTGCTCGACATCGGCTGCGGTCGTGGTGACTACCTGGCCGAACTGCTGACGCGCTATCGCGACGCCATCGGCCTCGGCATCGAGATCGACCCGGGCGTCGCAGAGCAGGCGCGCCGGCGGCTCGCGGAGGCCGACGTCACGCGCCGCGCCGAGGTGTTGGTTGGCGACTTTCGCAGCATGGAGCTGCCGCGTGGCAACTTCGACCTGATCCTGCTGAACCACAACTTCCACTACTTCGCGCCTGCGGAGCGGCCCGCACTGCTGCGCCGCATCAAGGGTCGCCTCAACGAGAACGGCGTCGTGGCCGTGCAGACGCTCGTGCTCACCGAGGGCATCCTGCCGTCGCTGCTCGGCCTGCAAGCGGGCGCCGCGCTCTTCGATCTGTTGTTGCGTGCGCACGGCAATCTGTACGGACTTCCCAGCGCGACCGACCTGCACCAGGCGCTGCTCGAAGCGGGCTTCGCGGTGACCGGTGAAGTCGCAGTCGTGCCCGGCGGCGCGGTGCGATACGTCTTTGGCACGGTCGCGCCGATGGCCGAGCCCCAGACCGGCGCCTAGACTGCGCCTCCCTCCGACTCGGGACCCGCGATGAAGCCGAGTGCTCGCCCCCAACGCCCCCACTTTTCCTCGGGACCCTGCGCGAAGCGGCCGGGTTGGTCGCTCGACGCGCTCTCGGGTGCGCTGCTCGGTCGCTCGCACCGCGCGAAGGCGCCGAAGCAGCGACTGCAAGCGGTGATCTTGCGCAGCAAGGCGCTGCTCGGCATGCCGGCGGATTGGAAGCTCGGCATCGTGCCGGCCTCCGACACCGGCGCGATCGAGATGGCGATGTGGTCGCTGCTCGGCGAGCGACCCGTGGACGTACTCGCCTGGGAGAGTTTCGGCCAGGAGTGGGTGACGGACGTCACCAAGCAGCTGAAGCTCGACGCGCGTGTGCTCGCGGCCGAGTACGGCGCGCTGCCCGACCTCGCCAGCGTCGACTTCTCCCGCGACGTGATCTTCCCGTGGAACGGCACGACCTCGGGCGTGCGCGTCCCGAACGGCGACTGGATCCGCGACGATCGCGGCGGCCTCGTGCTCTGCGACGCCACCTCGGCCGTCTTCGCGATGGACGTCGCGTGGCACAAGCTCGACGTCGTCACCTGGTCGTGGCAGAAGGTGCTGGGCGGCGAAGCGGCGCACGGCATGCTCGCGCTCTCGCCGCGCGCCGTCGCGCGGCTCGAGTCGTTCACGCCGCAAAGGCCGCTGCCGAAGATCTTCCGCCTCACCAAGAAGGGGAAGCTCGACGGCTCGATCTTCGAGGGCTCGACGATCAACACGCCCTCGATGCTGTGCGTCGAGGACGCCCTCGACGGGCTCGCCTGGGCGGAGGCTGCCGGCGGCCTCGCGGGACTCATCGCGCGCTCGGAGTCGAACCTCGCCGCGATCCAGGCCTGGGTCGATCGCACGCCGTGGGTCGCGTTCCTCGCGCGCGACCCGGCAACGCGCTCGTGCACCTCGATCTGCCTCCAGATCGCCGACGACTGGTTCGCGGCCCAGGCACCCGACGCGCAGGGCAGGACGATCGCTGCGCTGGTCGCGCTGCTCGAGAAGGAGGGCGTCGCCTACGACATCGCCTCCTACCGCGACGCCCCGCCCGGCCTGCGCATCTGGGGCGGCGCCACCGTCGAGCGCGAAGACATCGAGTCGCTGCTCCCCTGGCTCGACTGGGCCTGGACCGAAGTTCGCACTCCCGGTTGAGTCAACGGGCCTGCGCCTCCCGCTGGGGCGGCTGAGCTTCTACGCTGCGCTGACGCAGCAAGGAGGCTCCCGGTGCCGCTCACGCATACGCATGCCCTGTTCGGACCGCGCTTCGCCCGCCATCTCGCCCGGCTGACGCGGCTCTACTGGACGTCATCGGACGCGCCGAAGGGGGGCCTGCTGCTCGCGGCGGCCGTCGCGCTCGAGCTCGGCACCGTCTACGGCAACGTGCTGCTCTCGGACGTCCAGCGCCGCATCTTCGACGCGTTCCAGGACAAGCAGATGGCGGCTTTCAGCACCGCCATCGGGATCTTCCTCGGCGTCGCACTTGGCTTCGTGCTGGTGTCCACGTACCGGATCTACCTGCGCCAGGCGCTCGAGATCCGCTGGCGGCACTGGCTCACGGACCACTTCATCAAGGAGTGGATCACCTCGCACGCCTACTGCCAGATCGAGCTGCACCGCAAGGCGACCGACAACCCGGATCAGCGCATCGCCGAGGACGTGCGCGAGTACATCGCGAGCGCGCTCGGGCTGTCGCTCTCGCTGCTCTCGGCGGTTGCGACGCTGGTCTCCTTCGCGGTGATTCTCTGGAGGCTGTCGGGCAACTGGAAGTTCCAGGTGGACGGCAACCACATCCAGATCCCCGGCCTGATGATGTGGGTGGCGCTCCTCTACGCAGTCATCGCCACCTTCATCACCCACCGCGTCGGCCGTAAACTCGCCGGCATCCAGTTCGACCGCCAGCGCTTCGAGGCCGACTTCCGTTTCAAACTGGTGCGCTTCCGCGAGAACGTGGAGCCGATCGCGCTCGCCAACGGAGAAGGCGCCGAGCGGCGCTTTGCGCTCGAGCGGTTCCACCACGTGATCGGGAACTGGTGGCAGCTGATCCGGGCCCAGCGAAATCTGAACCTGTTCACCACCGGCATCGGCCAGGCGAACTCGCTGGTGCCCCTGCTGGTGGCGGCGC
>Ga0315278_10005227_pt1 | contig 11791 bp, 21 predicted proteins | sample YL17G06_0_MG_FD_203880 | JGI IMG/M metagenome (GOLD analysis project Ga0315278, IMG submission 203880) | Sediment microbial communities from Yellowstone Lake, YNP, Wyoming, USA - YL17G06_0 | ecosystem: Environmental > Aquatic > Freshwater > Lake > Sediment | place: USA: Wyoming | collected... | reverse complement strand
AGATGCGCCATGCCCCACAGCATATGCCATAATTGCCTCATCTGTTTTCCCGGAAAGGTCGAGTTCAGTGATTTTGTTCTTTGTTACAATCTGATAGGCAAGCCATGCAGCGTCCTTGTCAGCCTTTTTGTCAGCGTTTTTTGACAAGTTCCTTAATTCATTAACCACAAGATTGGGAACATAAACTCCTGTGATGCCTAATGCCTGCCTTATGGCTTTAATTATGTCAATCTTGTATTTGGCAGCATAAATCAGGGCGTTTGTATCAATGACTATTTCCATAAGATTTATGAGACGTTACGAATAAATAAGTCTTATGGAAGCAAAGAAGTCAAAAATCCAGGCAGATTATGATGCCTCTGCAGAAACTTACGACTCGCGCTACTGCAAAATCCAGATTGGCAAGTTCATTGCAGCCCTGGAATACCTGAACTTGAAATATAAAATCGCTGACCTTGGCTGCGGAACAGGATTGCTCGCTGAGTTTATCAAAGTCCCGTTGTTTGGCTGCGATATTTCATTTGAAATGCTGAAGCAGGCAAAGAAGCGCGGCATGATGGTAGTGCAGGCAGATTTAGACTCGCTGCCTTTCAAATCAGGGGCTTTCAACTCAGTCGTGAGCTTCACAGTTCTGCAAAATCTTCCCAAAGTAAACACTGCACTTGCTGAAATCAAGAGAATTTCAAAATCAAATGCAACCATTGTGCTGACATACTTGAAAAAGTTCGATTTCTCAAAAGAAATAAGAAAAGAATTTGAAATTCTTGAAATCAGGGACTTGGGAGAAGATGAAGGATTTGTCCTAAGCTCTAACAAATAGTCTATAACGGTCCTTTCCTTCCAATTCATCCATAATCCTCTGGACTATTACCTTGTTTGGCTCGGGAATTGACGTCACTCGGGTTTTGATGTCCTCAAAGCTCTTGAACGGCTCTTTCTCGCGCGCATTTAATAATTCAAGAGAGTGCTTCTTGCCTATTCCGGGCAGAAGCTCAAGCATATGCGCTCTTAATGAAATAGGCCCTGCCTTATTGATGAATTCTATAAACTTGGCTTCATTTGCCATTACTATCTTCTCAATTATGAAGTTAAGCTCTGATTTTGCAGTCTGGGTAAGCTTTGTAGCAAATAAAGTTCCCCGGATATAGGAAATTTTGTCACGCTTGCCTTCACCGATGTAGACTTCATCATAAGGTTTGAGTTTGATGCCTTCAGCAGGCACTAATTCCAGCAAAGTGAAAAAACTTTTACCTATTGCCTGAACAATCGGCTCCTTTCGATGGAAAGGTCTCGAGTCGTCTGCATATCCATGCTGAAGGAAATCCAGCACAATAGCGTACTCTTCTCTCATCCTTGGTCTCGGTTGCATTTCCATTTTTAGCCGGTTTATTGTTCATTTTGTATGGCAAATATAAGCACAATTTATTATTAAACCTTACTACTATGAAAAGTCTACTTTCCAGCTTTCTTTCTGAACATCTGCTCCGCGGGGCAGCCAAGCTCGCGCTGCCTGCAGTATTTGCATGCGAGCTGGCTTCTGTCAAAGCCAGTGCCGAAAAATGCAAGCAAAGCCAGTATTATGATAAGAATAAGGATTAGCCATTCAAAATTCTTTATCAGCAGTATGGCTCCGACAAACATTGGTATCAGCGAAACCATAAAATCAGGAACTAAATCCTTCCAGGTAATTTTTCTATTATGGTATTTCGCAAACATGCCCTTTTTCAGGAAAGAACTGCATAACTTGCCCCGGCCAAAAGCACAGACTTTGCCGTAATAGTAGCAGTTGGTGCAGCTTACCATCATAACACGTAACTCGAGGCCAATTATGTAAACAAGATAGACAAAAAACCAGATGATTCCAAATCTGAACATCAGGTAAGCGCCAATAGCGTATATTGAAATCCCCAGCAGGTTTGAAACAAGCACAATCCACGCAGGATAATTTTCATAGCACTTTGATGCCATGTTAATATCTGGCGGATGAGGTATTTAATTTTAACGACTGACGACGACTAAGGGAATCTTTATTGTTTGTAGGAAGCAAATATCTTGGCAGGGAAAAGAAATTGCGAAGCCCAATAATGAGAGATTGCCCTGCCGAACGGAGTGAGGCAGCAGTCGTCGCAGAAATCTATTCCTTGGTATAGCTCTTGATTATTTCATGAATCTTGATAAAATTATCCGGGCTTATTGTTGCCTTTGTGCCTGAAAGCACTGCTTTCAGCTCTGATAAGTCCTGCGGCAGTATGTTGGAAAGCTGGACAATGCTGTCCTCGCTAAGGCCTGATATTTCCAGCGCCACCAACTCGGAAACAAGCTTTTCGGCAGCATCTTCCTTTAATTTGGTATTCGCCTTTGCAATGTCAAGAATCTTGTTCTGCACATCAGTGCGCTCCTCCTTTTTTCCCATGCCCTGTATTATTTTTGCCAGTTTCGGAAATGTTACAGGCTTTTTGCTGACTATTTTAGCGTCCATGTTCTTTCACCCTCAGCAGATGTACAGGCGCCGACAGCATGATTTTTGTCGAGCCGCCGTCCTGTATCCGGACTTTATACACCCTGCCCTGCTCCCCGATGACAACTCCTGTGCGGGACTTGTAGCGCGGGTGAGGCATGCCTTTGTGTATTGCAGGCTCCTGCAGAATAATGACTCTGTCGCCTGTTTTAAATTCTTGCATCATGGCGGTTACAGAAACTTTTCCCCTGTCGCGCGGGTGTTTTGCCAGCGTCTTTCTTGTCCTTGCCCTGAATCCGCCACGTCTAACTACCATAAAAAGAGCTTCAAAACAGAATTTTTAAGGCTTTGCTTTAGGATTAATGGCAGTAAAATGATAACAGAAGAGGAATTGAAAAAAATCATAGACGGGAAATATGAATATGAAAGCAAATTATTTTCAGAGCTTTCCAAGCACGGAGTTGCGTTCCGGTCAAAGTATTTTTCCGAGGAGATGGACAGCCTGCTGGAAAATATAAAGGACACCTCAATTTACTGGGGCGGTGGCGAAGACGGCGATATAGTAATTGCAAAGACAACAGTCCCGGGACTGCTTGTCGTCAGGGGCGATAATATGGAAAATCCATTTTATATTCCAACAACAAAAGAAGCAAAAATTGTAATTAATCAGTTCAAAATTGCTTTTGGGGAGCTGGAAAAAATTTTGAAGCGGCACGGCGCCAAAAACCAGTGAGGCTTCCAGCCAGAATTTTTAAGGCTTCACTTTTCTTTCCTAATATGTTTGCGGATAAAGACGATAAACTGAATGTAGGTGCGTGGAAGAGCGAACCTAACTGGTATCAGCTTGCTATTCTTGACAGGCACAGGGGCAGATATCCATTCAGGTGGGAGACTGTTGAAAAAATGCCAATGTTGCTAATCAACTATGGCAGCGATTTTTATTCATTTTATCAGGTAAGCGGTTCTAGCACAAATGTTGGTGTGTTCGAAGTATCTGGTGAAATCGAAAGGGCATTGCTGAGCGCAAATGTTCACTTTAAGGACAGGTTTTGCAAAGAAGGCACAGTCAGAATTTCATTCAGCAGAATTCGAAACACCAAATACCTTGAAAAGATTCTGGATTTTATAACGCCGAATGGCTGTAAAATAACGCCGGAGTAACTAAATTCCCAGTCCCGGAGGCAGCTTTCCCCCGAACATTTTCTGGAGCTTCTGCATCTGCTTTGCGTTGCCAAGGGTTTTCATCATTTTTTTCATCTGGTTGTATTGCTTGATTAACTCACGAACGTCGGATTCCGGGCGTCCTGAGCCTTTTGCAATTCTCGCGATGCGCTTTGAGTTGATTATTTCAGGATGCTCTTTTTCCTCTGAAGTCATTGACTGTATAACAAATTTCCAGAACTTCATTTTCTCGCCCTGCGTTTCCAAAAGCTCCTTAGGGATTTTTGCCATGCCCATTCCGGGAATCATATTCATTATCTGCGAGAGCGGGCCCATCTTCTGCAGCGACTCCAATTGCTTGTATAAGTCCTCAAGATTCATATCGCCCTTGAGAACTTTCTTTGCGAGCTTCTCTGCCTCGTCTTTTTTTATTGCGCCCTGGGCTTTCTGCAGAAGCGTCTCGAGATCGCCCATTCCCAAAAGCCTTGAAACAAAATTCTTTGGCTTGTATTCCTCAAAATCATCAATATGCTCGCCTACTCCGATAAATTTTACTTTTGCGCCTGTTGCTGCGCATGCAGAGATTGCGCCACCGCCTTTTGCTGTCCCGTCAAGCTTTGAAATTATCATGCCTGTGACATTTGCTGTAGACTGGAATGCCTGCGCCTGCTTCAAAGCGCCCTGCCCTATATCTCCGGATAAAACAAGCAGCGACTCGTGAGGCTTCAGAAACTCGCGGACTCTTTTTATTTCCTCTGTAAGCTCGCGGTTTAATGCGTCTCTTCCTGCAGAGTCCACGATTACAACATTAAATCTTGAAAAGTCTGGCTCAAATTTTTTCAGAATCTTGATTGGGTCTTTCTCATCCCTGATTCCGTAAAAAGGGACATTCACTTTTGCTGCAAGCTGGCTTAGCTGCTCGTATGCAGCAGGGCGCCACGTATCAGTCTGCACTAGGCAGACTTTCAGCCCCTGTTTCTTGTAGTATTTTGCTAATTTTCCTGCAGTTGTTGTTTTTCCGGAGCCGAACAAGCCAACGAGCAGAATTTTGGTCGGCTGGGCTTCAATTTTAATAGGCTCAAACTCAGAGCCAAGGAATTTTACAAGCTCTTCGTAAACAATATTTACGGTATGCTCACGGGCGGTTAATGTCTTTGAAGCTTTTTCCGCAAGAGCTCTTTTCCTGATGCTTTCCGCAAGCTTGGTCGCAAGTTCAATGTTAACATCTGACGCGATAAGGGATTTTTTTATATCAGAAACTAGGTCGCCAATAAGCTTCGGGTCTATAAGAACCCCCTTGAACAGCCTTCTCATGCTTTCCTTCAGCGAATCACTGAGATTCTCAAGTACCATGTTTTTTTCTTAATAGTCCGGACTTTTAAATGTTGGCAAGGATGCTGCCGCGCTTGTAGCGACGACGGCTAACCGCAAGGGCAAAGTCTCATGGGTTATGAGCAGCAAGAATGTTGCTGCTGGATTGACGCTGCCACGAAGTTTAATTCATGGAGACACAAGCCGAACAAGTTCGGCTGTGCTAACGCCAACCATGTTGGCGGAAAACCCGACAAAGTCGGGTTTAGCCGAAATGGTGATTTCGGCTTTGTTGCCCTTAATTAGCATGGCAACTTGGCAATAGTCATCCAAAAATCTTAGATACGAATTTTTCAGGCGCGAATTTTTCAAAATCCTCATAGCGCTGCCCTGTGCCTATGAATAAAATAGGTTTCTGGGTTGCCTGGACAACGCTTATTACGGTGCCGCCTTTCTCGTCAGCATCAACTTTTGATATTATTGACGCGTCAATTCCTATTTTATCATTAAACAGCCTTGCCTGCTCAACAGCATCATTACCGGTCAGCGAGTCCACGCTGAGAATTGTCAAATTAGGTTTCGCAACCCGCTTTATTTTTTCAAGTTCCGCCATCAGGTCAACATTTGAGTGCTGCCTGCCGGCGGTATCAATAAGAACAACATCTATGTTTCTTGCCCGGGCATGCTTTACAGCGTCAAAGGCAACTGCTGCAGGGTCTGCGCCGTAATTGTGCTTGATCATTTCAACTTTTAGTTTATCTGCGTGCGCCTGCAGCTGCTCTATTGAAGCAGCCCTGAAAGTGTCAGATGCGGCAAGAACGCAGGAAATTCCGTTTTTCTGCAGGTACGCCGCGGTTTTTGCAATTGAAGTTGTCTTTCCAACGCCATTAACGCCGACAAATAAAATCACCAGGGGCTTTGTTTCCTTGGCGGCAATAATAAGGTCAACAGGCTTCGGCCCCTCCAGCGCGTAAAGAATCATGTCCCTCAAATCACTCTTGATTATGTCCGCGACCTGCCCTCTCTTCAGACTCTTCCCAACAAGGTCTTCTCTTAATTTTACGCGGATCTTCTCAACAATCTCTGCAGCGACATTATTCTGCAATAACTCAAGCTCCAGCGCCGCAAAAATCTTGTCAAAATATTCCCCGGCGATTTTTGTTTCTGTTATTACTTTTGTTACAGTCTCAAGAAATCCAAGTTTTTTCTCAAGCTTCTGGAGCTCCTTAGGCTGCTCGGTCTTGGCGCTTGGCTGCGGGGCGGAGACAGCAGATTCAGGTTTGCTCTTGGTCTCAGCTTTTTTTGTAAAACTTTCAATTGCTTTCTTCAGGAAATTAAACATTTTTATTTTGCGAGCTCTTGCATTTCCTTTTCTATTTCCTGTGCTCGCGTGGCCATACTAGTAAGATTCTGGGTTAACTGCAGGGCTACAGAGTCAATCTGCGACATCTGCTTTGCCAGCATTTCCTCGGCATCAGCAACTGATTTTTTCACTATCACGCCCGAGCCGACGTTAACCAGAACTTCCTTGGTGTTTTTTACCTCAGACTCGCAGTATATTCCCAGCCCGAGGGATGAAAATGATTTTGAGCCCTGTTTCGTCTCCCCGAATGCCCTAAGGCTTGATTTCAGGGAAGCAATGTCAAAAGCCCTCTGCTCAATGGCGGAAATTTCCTTTTCAAGCTCTTTTATCTGCGCATCAATCATCTGAAGCATGACATATTTCTGCTCCATTTTCTCGCTGTTATCATGCTTGCAGTCCGGGTCGTCGCATTTGTGCTGTGCCATAAAATAGAGCGCAGTTATTAACTTAAAAAGGCTTTTGCATAGCGATGGCTAATTGGCGACTGACGATGGTAATCTCTATTGTTTATGGCGATTAAGATATCTTGGCGGGCAAGGCAAACATAACGCTCAGCAAAAGCCAAATACATGGCGATTCCCCTAGTAGTCGTAGTCAAGCCACGCTCGTAAATAAACCCAGGCTTTCGAAAATTCTTGACATTTCGTAGCCAGAACTCATTGCACCAATAATCAGCCCGTTTGAGTTTGCAATAATTCCAGAGCTGATGAACGGGTTTCCCATGTTTACGGTGCCAAGGCCTATTTCAAAGCCAAACATCTTTTCCAGATTTTTTATTTCATCATCGGAGATGTTCGGCGAAAATATCCCGCCCTTTGCAGTTACCTGCCCGAGCGAGCCGACAATTGTCAGCTCCGAAAGGTCGAACTGCCCAAACTTTACTTTTGGAAACGCCTTTTTAATCTGCTCTGCAGACTTGCGGTCGTAAACTGTTGAAATAATTCCCGTTTTTTCATTCATAATAAGGTTATTTCCCAGCGCAGTATGCTCAGTCTTTATTGTATGAACCGCAATTTTATGCTTTGCAAGCTTTTCCTTTATGCTCTTAAGCTCGTTCGGGAAAATAATATCCGGAACCAGAACAGCGTCGTTTGTTGCAACAGCAAAGATTCCAATAAGGTCTGTTCCATACAGACCGACTTGAATTACTGGAACTTTCAGGACATTTTCTATTTCTTTTACCTGTTCCTCTGTCGCGCATCTTCCCAGAAGGCAGAACTTGTCTGTTGCAACCCCGTGCAGCCCGACATTAGGGTCGCCGTGAAAATTTAATTTAAGAAATCTCTTGTCGTCTGACATGTTATTTCTGCACTTATTTGTGCATGCTCATTTCCTGCTCTTTTGAAACCTTTGCCTGCTTTGCAGCCTCAAGTTTCTTCTGCTCATCCTCTTTTTTCTTCTTATATTCCTCTTCCTTCTTTTCCTTCTCTTCCTTGGCATGCTTTGCGGACTCAAGTTTCTTTTTCTTCGCTTCCGTTGTCCTCGTTTTTTCCGCTTCCCTTATTGCTTTTGGAGGAAGCTTTGCCAATTCAACCCGAGCGACGTCTTTGTCCTTTGTGATTTTGACATATATTTTTGAAGGCGGGTTTTTTGCGCCCTTTGCCCATAATTCAAGATTTAACCAGCGCCCGATTTTTACTTCCTTGGCTTTGGCAAATCTTATGACGAATGCGCGGACAGCATCAGCGGCGCGTTTTGTGCGCCTCCATTTAGGCACGCGTACCCATTCGCGCCTTAATGGTATTGTGAATAATTTTTCCTCTGCCATACTATGCCTGTATCCTGTCCCGCTTCCAGTCCCTCTTTAATTTTGTTAAGTGCGACGGATGGAGCTTCTTGCCTTTTCCCGAAGCTTTCGGAATTATCCAGAAAGGAGCCCATCTGGTCTGCTTCCCGGCTTTCCCGAGCCTTTTCTTCTTTCCCGATGTTTTCGTTGATGACATGTTTTCTTACCTTATGATTTTGAATCCTTTTTTCCCCGCACCCCGGGACAGTATTTCCTTGAGCCGCCCATCATCTATCTGCCCTGTTATCTGCCCTGCCTGGACAGCCTCGAACAGTGCCAGCTCCACTTGCTCCGCAAGCATCGGGTTTGCAGCGCGGACATTTCCAAGGCGCTCCCGTGCATCCTTTGTCATGTACCTCTGCAGCACCGTTTTTTTAACGCCTTCAATCTGCTGGTTAACGAAGTCCTGCGCAGCCGCATTTTGCTGCACACGCCGGAGCTCGTCCAGCTTGCGTTTCCTAATCTCGTCGACTTCCATTATTTCTTAACTGCGACTTTCGCCGAAGCTTTTTCAAGCAGCGACATTCCGGCAGGAGTTACAACGCGCCCTTTATGCACGCCCTCTTTCTGCTGCCGTATTAATCCCGCTTTCTCCAGCTGCTGCAAAGCCTTCCGTATTATATTTCCCGAGGCTTTTGTGAATTTTTCAGGCTTAACGCCGCGGTTTTTGGCGCCGCCGTATTTTGAGCGTAATTTTGAGACTCCGACAGGCCCGTCCTTGTAAATGACCCGCAAGATTGAAGCTGCCCTTATGAAAAACCAGTCCTTGTTTACCGGCGGGCGCTGCTTGTGCTGCCCTGTCTTTACAAAAGCAGTCCATGCCGGAGCCTGAATTTTGGATTTCAGCTCCCTAGCTACCTCATTTGCAAGCGCTTCAGGTTTAACATCAAATACCGATACCATTTTGAACAGCAAAACCGGCGGAACGCTATTGTGCCCGCTTGTTTTTTAAAAAGCGATGCCTATTGTTTTTAAAGCTTCCCAAACCGAACAGAATCAATGAAAATAGCAATTATAGGATGCGGAATTACGGGCGCGTATCTCGGGTGGAAGCTCGCGCAGCTCGGAAATGACATAACTATCTTTGAGAAGAAGCAGGCAATAGGCAAGGAAGTCTGCTCGGGGCTTATTTCAGAAAGGCTCTGGGATTTCATACCAAAGGACGAATCCCTGGTGGAACACAGGATAAATTCCACAAATATACATTTTTCACGAAAAACATGCAATTTGAAATTCAAGCAGCAGATACTTGTGCTGAACCACGCAAAGCTTGACAGGTACGTTGCAGAGCTGGCAAGGAAAGCAGGCGCAAATATTGTTACGAACAAGTTTGTCATTTCAATGCCTGAAGGGTTTGACAGGATGATTTGCGCTGACGGCGCCCTGTCATCAACCAGGAAACTGCTTGGAATGAAGGAGCCGAAGTTCAGGCAGGGCATGCAGTTTTTCCTTAAGGAGAAAATTTCCGATGACTTTGTTGACACGTGGCCTGTAAGGAATGGATTCGTATGGAAAGTTCCGAGAGGCTCGGAAGTGGAGTACGGAATTATAACAGACATAAGATTTGCCCGGGAGCGGCTGGGTGATTTCTGCAGGAAAAACAGCATACAGATGCCTGATTTGCAGGCCGCATTAATACCAAAAGGGCTTGTGGTGTCCAATAAAAAAGATATTGCAGTCTGCGGTGACGCGGCAGGGCTGACAAAGCCGTGGTCCGGAGGCGGAGTTATATGGAGTTTGACTGCGGCAGACATTCTGCTGAAGAACTTTCCGGATTTTGAAAAATACGGCAGGGAATTAAAGAGGTTTTTCAAGCCCGTTATATTTAGAACAGGCATCATAACAAAATTAGGTTATTTTGCAGGAAATAATGTGCCGTGGATATTGCCATCGTCAAGAGAAATCGATTCAGACTGGTTAAGCTGACGACGATGGTAAAAGGATTTGGATTAGGGCTTCGGAACATGATATCAAGCTCTGGCGAAGCTAAAATACCTAGCGATTGCCCTAGCAGTATCAAAACACTTTTAAGATTAAACTTTGGCAGAGTTCCATGGTCGTGATAGATGTAAGCCTGAGTTCGCTGTTCTTTTTCATGCTGGGCTTTTTTACAGCCATTGCGATGGTTGTTCTGCTTGCAATACTCTGGATAGTATTTCCGAAGCTTACGGAAGCAAAAAGATTTTTTGATTTCTGGAACAAGATCAGGGATAAAGAGAAGAAGTAAAAATGGAACTGCAGCTGCCCAGTCATGTAGGCATTATATGCGACGGCAACCGGCGCTTCGCAAAGACGTTAGGAACTGAAATTGCAAAAGGCCACCAGTACGGCGCAGATAAAATTGAAGAAGTCCTTGACTGGTGCAGGGAAATCGGCATTAAAAATCTCACTTTATGGCTTTTCTCAACGGAAAATTTCAGCAGGACGCCGGATGAGCTGAATGAACTTTTCAAAATAGCCGAGAAAACAGCCTACAAGTTTGCCAATGATGAAAGAACACACAAAAACAAAATAAAGCTGAATGTGGTTGGAGACCCCAGCAAATTTCCAGATTATGTTAAAAAAGCCCTTGACTGCGCAGTTGAAAGAACAAAGGATTATGATGGCTTTTTCTTTAACATCGCTATCGGTTATGGCGGCAAACACGAAATAATTGCTGCAGTAAAAAAAATTGCCCAGATGGTTAAAGACGGCAAATTAAATCCGGAAGACATAACAAAAGATTTCTTTGAAATACAGCTTTACTCTGCCAGCCTGCCGGAAGTTGATCTCGTAATACGCACGTCAGGGGAGCAGAGGACTTCAGGATTTTTGATATGGAAGACAGATTACGCAGAATATTATTTCACGGAAAAATACTGGCCTGAGCTGGAAAAAGAGGATTTTGTAAAGGCGCTCGTAAGCTATTCCGAAAGAAAAAGAAGATTTGGCAGGTGATTAAGTCGCCACAATAAGCGTAACAGTTTTCTCTATGCCTGAAATCTGGCGGAAATGCGTCAGCAGGTATTCGTTCAGCGCAGTTATGTCCCGCACCTCAATTTTTGCTATTATGTCATATTCGCCGTAAACTATTTTGGCGATTTTGATGTTCGGCGATTTTTTAAGGGCGTCAAGAACTTCCTTCTCAGCGCCTGACTTTGTTGTCACCAGAACATATGCGCACACCATTTTTAGTCTCCCGCAACTATCAAAGTTGAAGTCCTCTTAATGCTTGAAATCGGCCTGATTTTTTCGAGTATGAAATCGGACAGCAGGGATATGTCATTCACATTGACTTTGGCAATAACGTCATATTCCCCGTAAACAAGCTCGGCTTCTTCAATCCCGTCTACTTCCAGCAGATTTTCCACAATTCTGCGTTCGGCGCCAGATTCAGAAATAATCAGTATGTACGCTGTCACCATAACTTAGCTAATTATGATAACTATTTAAATTATTCGCGGAGAACCTTGACTTTGCATTTTATCAGATGGGAATTTGGTATTATTATGCATTCCTTCTTTTTCGTGCATATTTCTGTCGTCAGCCACCCGAATTTCCTGACCTCGCCGTGAATATCGCCGGCTCTTATTATAACTCCGGGTTTTATATTTCTGTTAAGGCTGTGCATTACCGCGCCGGCAAAAAAATTGGACAGCAAGTCCCTGAAATTAAGCACAAGCAGTATCACAACTATTGAAATTATTATCAGGCTTGCTATGCTGACTATCGT
>Ga0315278_10005226_pt1 | contig 11792 bp, 11 predicted proteins | sample YL17G06_0_MG_FD_203880 | JGI IMG/M metagenome (GOLD analysis project Ga0315278, IMG submission 203880) | Sediment microbial communities from Yellowstone Lake, YNP, Wyoming, USA - YL17G06_0 | ecosystem: Environmental > Aquatic > Freshwater > Lake > Sediment | place: USA: Wyoming | collected... | reverse complement strand
GCCCGAGCGAAGCGACGCCGAAGTCGTTCCAGGACTTCGTCGCCGCGGTGAAGGCGTTCAAGCCCGACGCCTTCGAGCGGCAGCCGCTCGCGTACCTGTCGCTGTGGTACGACGCGGTGTACGTGCTGAAGGCAGCGGTCGAGGGGACCGGCGGCAAGACCGACGGCCCGAGTGTGGCGGCGTGGCTGGAGACTAATTCGCGGTCGTTTCGCGGCATCAACAGCGGTTTGACGGCCAGCAAATCGACGCACTTCCTGATCGGGCAGGACGCGCTGACGGTCGTCTATCCCGACCGCCAGCGCGAGGGCGGGCTGCTCGAGCGCGTGGGCTGTTGAGGGAGCGCGCGGCGCATGTTCCACGGCGTCCGCCACGATCTTCCGCGGCGGACGTATCGCCATCGGTCGGTGAGGATCGATGGATGAGCTGATCATCATCCTGGTGCGGGGCATCGGCCTGGGCGCCGTGTTCTCGCTGGTCGCGATGAGCTTCAATGTCGTTCACAACTCGAGCGGCATACTCAACTTCGCTCAGGGCAACCTGCTGGTTCTGGGCGGCCTGTTCGGCTTCTTCACGTTGCCCCAGGAGCCGGAGCTCGTCCGCTGGCTGCTGCTGGTGCCGACGGCGGCCGTGTTCTACGCGGCCGTACTGGCCGCGCAGGGCTACATCACGCTGCTGCCGTTGCGCTCGTCCGTCGAGCAGCATTCGTGGCTGATCACCACACTCGCGGTGTCGGTCATCATCTCGGCGGTGATCCTGATCGCGCAGGGACCATTCGCGCTCAGCGTCAAGTCGCCGTTTGCGAACTTCGCGCTGCTCGGAACGCGAACGCCGACGCCCTATGCGCTGGCCGTGCTGCTGGCGGTCGCCTGGTACGCGGCGCTGCACTGGTTCCATACCGGGACCGTCACGGGCCTTGCGATCAGCGCGATCGCGCAGGACCTGGAAGCGGCGCAGGCAGCCGGCATTCGCGTGCGCCGCCTGCAGATCCTCGCCTTTGCGATCAGCGGTGCGATCGTCGGTTCGGCCGGATTCGTCGCGGCGCCCGTGATGTCGATCTCCGCGGATTCCGGGATCATCTACGTCCTCAACGGTTTCATCGCCGCGGTGATCGGCGGCTTGGGCAGCAACGCCGGCGCCCTGATCGGCGGGCCGCTGGTGGGCGTCGCATCGATGTACGCGGCCTTCCAGTTCGGCGGCCAGTTCCAGAACGTCGTGTCGCTGGCCCTGCTGATCGGCGTGCTGATGGTGCGCCCGCAGGGCCTGTTCGGGCGGACCCGGGCCCGGCGCGTCTGAATGACCGGACTCCTCGGCCCGCAGGGGCTGTCCGATCGCGCCCAGCTGGGCCTCGGCATCGCGACGATCATCGCGAGCATCGCGGTGCCCGCGATGACCGGGAACCCGTACTGGAGCCACACCTTTCATCTGGTGAATCTGTATATCGCGGTGGCGGTGCTGCAGAACATGCTGCTGGCGGACGCCGGCCAGGTGTCGTTCGGGCAGGGGGCGGTGTTCGGCGCGGCCGCCTATACGGTCGGCATCGCGTCCAGCCTGCATGGCGCCGCGTATCCCGTGGCCGCCGCGTTCGGCCTGCTGGCGGCGCTGGCGCTCGGCAGCCTCTATGCGCTGCCGGCGTTGCGGGTCCAAGGCTACTACCTGGGGTTCGTGACGCTCAGCGTGGCCATGGTGTTCCCCGAATTGCTGGTCTCGTTCAACGACTACACCAACGGCATCAACGGCATCACCCGCGCCGTGCCGGCCCTCAACTTGGCGTTGGCGTGGGGGCTGACGCCGCTGTCGCTGCTGGTGATCGCGCTGACCAGCGCCGCGCTGGCGGGGCACGCGGCGCTGCGGCGCACGCGAATGGGACGGCAGATGCGCGTCGCTGCGGTGAGCCCGGAGGCGGCGCTGGCGCTCGGATTCAGCCCGGGTCATGCGCGCTCCGCGGCATTCGTGATTGCCGCCTTTGGTACCGGGCTGGCCGGCGTTCTCTACGTGCCGGTCGTCGGCTTCCTCAGCCCCTCGGCCTTCCACGTCGAGTTGTCGATCTTCTTCTTCTTCTCGGTGATCGTCGGCGGGCGCGGCCGCCTGCTCGGCCCGATTCTCGGCGTCTGGATCCTGTATCTCGTGCCGAACGTGCTGATGGTCGACCTCGTCAATTACCGGTTGATCGGCTACGGGGTGGTGGCGCTGGTGATCATGCTGCTGTTCCCGGACGGCCTCGTCGGCTCGATCGAGAACCGGCTGCGGCGGCGGATGCAAAAGCCCGGCAGCGCCGATGTCGGCGTGCAGTGGATCATGGCGGTGACGGCAGCCGGGCGAGCGAAAACCGAGCCCGCCGGCGCCGTGCCGGGCACGGCACCGGTGGTTGCGGTCGATTCCGCGCGCAAGGCCTACGATCAGGTGATCGCGCTCGACGACGTCAGTCTGGCGGTGACGCGCGGCACGATACACGGTCTGGTGGGGCCCAACGGTTCAGGCAAGACGACGCTCCTCAATGTCATCTCCGGCCTGACGCGGGTCGACCGCGGCCGGGTTTCCATTCTGGGCCAGGATACGACACGGCTCCCCCCTTACCGGACGGCGCAGCTGGGCGTGGGCCGGACGTTCCAGACCCCGCGTGTCTTCGATGACCTTTCCATCTGGGAGAACCTGCAGATCGGAGCGGATTTCGGCCGCGACCGGCGCCGTGCCGATTGGCTGTTCGCGGCGCTGCACGGCGTGGAGCAGCGTTGGCGCGCACAGCGCCCGGACTTCCTGCCGCACGCCCAGCGCCGGCTGCTGGAGGTTCTGCGCGTCATCGCGATGGATTGCGACGTCCTGCTGCTGGACGAGCCGGCCGCGGGCCTCTCGCCCGAGGAACGGCGCGACTTCGCGACGCTGCTCTCCTATCTGCGCGACGTGCTCGGCAAGACGATCATTCTGGTCGAACACGACCTCGATCTCGTCTGGCACGTCGCCGACCGGATCACCGTGCTGGAGGCCGGGGCGGTCATCGCCGAAGGCGCGCCCGATGCGATCGTCCGCGACCCGCAGGTTCGCGCGCTGTTCACCGGCAAGCGCGATGCTTGAAGTGCGCAGTCTCGACGCTGGTTACGGGCGCGTGCCGGTCCTGCACGACATCAGCCTGACGGTGAATCCGGGCGAGGTGGTGCTGGTTCTCGGCGGCAATGGCGCCGGCAAGTCGACGCTGATGCGCACCATTGCCGGCTTCATCAAGCCGACGCGCGGGACCGTGTTGCTGAATGGCCGCGAGATCACCGGCCAGTCGCCGGAAACCAGCGCGCGGCAAGGTCTGCGCCTGATCCTCGACGGCCATCGCGTGTTTCCGGAGCTGAGCGTGGCCGACAACATCCGCCTCGGCGCCGCGGTTCATCCGGGGCGTGGCGATTTCGAGTCGCTCGCCGGCCAGGTGCTCGATTTCTTTCCGATCCTGCGCGCCAAGCTGCACGCCGCCGCGCGGGATTTGAGCGGCGGCCAGCAGCAGATGCTGGCGCTGGCGCAAGCCTTTGTTGCGCGCCCCGCCGTGCTGCTGTGCGACGAGCCGTCGCTGGGCATCGCCCAGGCGCTGATTCCGCCGATCCTGGAGTTCCTCAGGAATTGGGCGAGGCAGGGTGTGGCGGTGTTGATCGTCGAGCAGCAGATCGACGTCGCGTTGTCGATCGCCGATCGCGCCGTGGTCATCGAACGCGGAGCGATCACGCTGTCGGGAACGGCCGCGGAGCTGAAGCAGGACCACCGCGTGCAGGATATCTATCTCGGCCTCGGCGCGTCGGGCGGCAGGCGCTAGCGCCACCCCTCAGCCGTGGTAGCTGAAGGTCAGCGCCTGGATCCTGAGCTTGCCGCGCTCGGCGATAAGCAGCAGCATCAGCCGGCCGCGGCGCTTGCCTTCGCCGTCCGTCCAGACGAAGTCGGAGCAGACGCAAGCCAGATCGCCCGTCCGCTCGCTGTGCGTATTCAGGAGCACCTCGCTGACCGGCTTTCCCGTCGCGAAGGACGCTCGCTGCCGGTCGTAGAACTCGTCGCGGCTCCTTGTCGTCACCGAACCGTCGTCGTTCGCCGACGTGGCGATGAAGCCCGGGAGAAACAGCTCGCGCCAGCGCGGCAGCGCATCGCGCGTGTAGAGGCCGATGTAATCCTCGAGCAGAGCCGCTACTTCAGGGTCGTTGGTCATCGCAGAGGCCATTCGCGTTGAAGGGCAAACGCGGCAAGGGAGGCCGCCGACCAGGATCGGTCGCATCGCCGAATGGTACGCCGCCGCCCGCCGCCGACCCGCTCACAGGCGCACGACGATCTTGCCGCGGCCGTGGCCCGTCTCCATCGCGCGCATCGCATCGGCGACATCCTCCAGCGCAATGGTGCGTTCGACATGAGCGCGCAGCACGCGCTCGTGCGCGAGCGTCGCCAGCCGTTCCCACGTCTGCGGCGAGTTGTTCAACGCGAACGGGACCGCGCGCTGGCGCGAAGTGAGCCGCGCGAAGACCGCGGCGGCCACGGTCGAGGCGACCGCCGCGGCGTCGCCGCCGGTGTTCACGTAACAGCCGGCGTCCGCCAGAACCTGTCTCGCGGCAGCGAACGAGGACGCGCCGGCTGCGTCGAACACGACGTCGAACCGATCGTCGCGGCGCGTGAAGTCCTCGCGCGCGTAGTCGATGACCTCGTCCGCCCCGAGGCTCCTGACGAACTCGACGTTGGCCGCGCCGCAGACGCCGACGACGTGCGCACCCAGGTGCTTCGCGATCTGCACCGCGAAGTGACCGACGCCTCCCGCGGCGCCCGTGATCAGGACGCGCTGACCTGCGGCGATCCGGGCCTGGTCGACGAGCGCCTGCAGCGCCGTGCCGCCGGCGACCGGCAACGCGGCGGCGGGCTCGAAGTCGAGACTCTCCGGAATGGGGACGATGCGGTCGACGGGAACCACGACGAACTCGGCAAGCGCGCCGTCGCGCGGAAAGGGCACGATCGAGCCGAAGACGCGCTCGCCGACATGGCGCGGACTCGCGCCGCCGCCAACGCCGACGATCTCGCCGGCGAAATCACTGCCGACTCCGCGCGGCGGGCCGCGGAAGAGCGGGATCAGGCGCAGGTGCCCGGCACGGATCTTCCAGTCGAGCGGATTGAGGCTCGCCGCGCGAACGCGCACCTTCGCCTCGCCCGCGGCCGGCGCCGGCTCGGCGATCTCCGCGACATGCAGCACGTCGGGTGACCCGTAGCGGTCGTAGCGAAGGGCGCGCATCCGCTGCGCTCAGTTGAGATCGAGCGCGTGCTGCTTCAACGCCGAGAGCGGGATCACGGCAAGGGTTTCTTCGTGCGTCGCCGCGAGGACGATCGGCGATGCGACGCCTGCCTCGAACGCTTCGCGCCAGGTGGCCGCGCACACGCACCAGCGATCACCCGGCTTCAAGCCGGGGAAACCGAATTCCGGCACGGGCGTGACGAGGTCGTTGCCGCGCCCGCGCGCGAACGCCAGGAAATCCGCGGTCACCTGCGCGCACACGACATGCAGGCCCACGTCCTCGGGGCCGGTGTTGCAGCAGCCGTCGCGATAAAAACCCGTGCGTGGTGAATTCGAGCACGGCATGAGGGTGCCACCCAGCACGTTCTTGTCGTCGCAGGCCATCGGTAATCTCGCTCCGCAAATGCCATGGCCGTCAATTTATCATCGAAGCGCGGAGTCGGCGCGTCTCGCGAAAAATGTAGCCCGCGTGGATTCGTGCGCGCTCAATCTGGCGCATCATGCGAAGCACGCCGTGTCCTGCGGCGTCCCGGCAGACCGAATTTCTGCGACCCGCTCAACGACGCTTGACCCGGAGGACCCCCGCCATGCCGCAACAGACGACCGTCAACCGCCGCATCGTCCTCGCCTCGCGCCCGGCCGGCGCGCCCACCGCGGCCAACTTCCGCCTCGAGACCGCCGCCGTGCCGCCACCGGACGCCGGGCAGATTCTGCTGCGCACGGTGTTCCTTTCCCTCGACCCCTACATGCGCGGCCGCATGAACGACGGCCCTTCCTACGCCGCCCCGGTGGGCGTCGGCGAGGTGATGGTCGGCGGGACCGTGTGCCGGGTGGAGGCCTCGCGCCATCCCGAATTCGCGAGCGGCGATTGGGTGCAGGCCTACACCGGCTGGCAGGACTACGCGATCTCCGATGGCAAGGGAGTGATGCGGCTTGGCAGCAATCCGCCGCACCCGTCCTGGGCGCTCGGCGTACTGGGCATGCCGGGGTTCACCGCCTACATGGGGCTGCTCGACATCGGCGCACCGAAGGCGGGCGAGACCGTCGTGGTGGCTGCCGCGACCGGCGCGGTCGGCTCCCTGGTCGGGCAGGTCGCGAAGATCAAGGGCTGCCGCGTCGTCGGCATCGCCGGCGGGCCCGACAAATGCCGTTTCGCGGTCGCCGACCTGGGATTCGATTCCTGCGTCGACCACCGCAGCGCCGACCTGCCGCAACTGCTCGCCGCGGCGTGCCCGAAAGGTATCGACGTCTATTTCGAGAACGTGGGCGGCGCGGTGTTCGCGGCCGTGCTGCCGCTGCTCAATGCCCATGCGCGGGTGCCGCTGTGCGGGCTGATCGCGCAGTACAACGCCCCGGCGCTGCCGCAAGGGCCGGATCGATTGCCGCTGCTGATGCGCACGATGCTGACGCGGCGCATCCGGATGCAGGGGTTCATCATTTTCGACGACTACGGCCACCGCTACGGCGAGTTCTTCCCGCAGATGAGCGCGTGGCTGGCCGAAGGCCGCATCAAGGTTCGCGAAGATGTCGTCGAGGACCTCGAGCATGCGCCGCAGGCGTTCATGGGCCTTCTGGAAGGCAGGAACTTCGGCAAGCTGATCGTGCGCGCCGGTCCGGATTGATCACCTCCGCGCGACCGGCAAGGCTTACCATCGCGGCACCGCCGCAATCGCAGGGAGCGACAATGAAAACCGGAACGCAGAGGAAGGTGTTGCTGCTGGCGCTTGTTTTCGGGTGCTCCCCGGGCTGGGCGCAGAACGTCAAGATCACGCCTCTGGGCTCGCATGCCGGCGAATTGTGCGATCGGGACCGCGCGACGATCTTCGAAGACCCGACCGGCGTGCGCATCCTCTACGATGCGGGGCACACGGTGACCGGCGCCGACGACGCGCGGCTCTCCGACGTGCACGTGGTCCTGTTGAGCCACGCGCACGGCGATCACATGGGCGACCGCAAGATGAAGGCGCAGGACGCCGGAACGTGCGCCAGTCCGGAGACCGTTTCCGCCGCGCCCAACTCGACCACGGCCGAGATCGCCGCCGCCAAGAACGCCGCCATCTTCATGATCGCCCCGATGGCCGTCTTCATCGGCAAGAAAGTCGAGACGATCCGCGGCAAGCCCACCGGCGCCTGCGCGCCGACGGGCGACGATTTCGTGGTCCCGCTGTCCACCCCCTGCCTCGCCGCCGTGCAGCTGGGCGGCGCACGCACGTTCAGGACCAGCGGCGCGGCGCGCGCGGTGGAGATCACGACCGTTCCCGCCGCGCACGACAGCACGGTGGCGCGCGAGCTGCTGACGGACCCGGAAAGAAAGAGCCTGGAGGCGGACAACGTCAGCCTGACTCTCGGTCCGTCGAGCGGCTACGTCATCCGCTTCACCAACGGCCTCACCGTCTATCTGTCGGGCGACACCGCCATCCACGCCGACATGAAGACCGTCGTCGGCGATTTTCACAAGCCCAACCTGGCGGTGCTGAACCTCGGCCCGAACGCCGTGACGAACCTCTCCGCCGTGTACGCGGTCACCGACCTGATCAGGCCGGCGGCCGTCCTCGCGACGCACGTGAACGAGGCGGCGACCACCGGGGGCAAGGTGCGGCCGAATTCGCGCACCGCCGCGTTCATCGACTCGGTGAAGGGCCGCCCGGTCCACCTGGCCTTGAGCGGCAAGACGATGGAATTCGACGGCGAGGCCAAGTGCGTCCGCGGCTGCTGACCCGGGTTCGCTCTCAATGACCAAGTGCGGGCCGGCGCACCCTCATGGGGTCGCGGCCAGCGCCGCCCGCACCGCCTCGACGCGCTTGCGATTCACGCCCAGATCCTTGCGGCCCAGACGCGACGCCGAGCGCGCCTGGATCACGTTGTTCGCCGGGTCGAACCAGAACTCCACATCGTCGACGAACTTCATGACGCGCGTGGTGAACTGCGCGTACAGGTAGCCGGGTTCGCTCTTCACCACCTTCGCCCCGTCCATGCCCTGCACGATCGCCTTGATCCTGGCCATCGTCGCGGGGCCGTCGCCTTTCACCGGCAGCGGCGCGATGTCGGCGTAACCGCGTTGCGGATGATCCGGATACGCCGCGGCCTGGCTGGTGACGCTGTTCTCGGTCGGGGATGGCGGCTTCAGCTTGCCGTCGCGCACGCCGAGATCCGCGGGCGCGGTGCCTTGCAGGAAGCCTAGCTGTCCGGCTGCAACGGCCAACACGGCCACCAGAATGATCCCGCCGACAAGCCATTTGATGATCATCATGAGCGAACTCCGCGGTGCGGCAAAAAGGAGAGGCCGCCATTGTGCTCTTGAAAGCGCGTTTCCGGACATCATCTGCCGCGCTGCGGGCGCTCGCGCACGGCCGGGGGGCGGCCGCCGACTCGCGTACCATCACCGTCAGGCGGCGGACGCTGCGGCGGCGCCGAGCGGCCGGACGCCGGATCACGGCTGACCGATGAAGGCACCTCCTCCCGAATTTGCCGGAGGCACGCAACGGATGATCGGTGCAGCCCGGATTTGCGTCACGCGCCACGGCGAGACCGACTGGAACACCGCGGGCATCCTGCAGGGTTGGCTCGACACCGAGCTCAACGACCGCGGCCGGCAGCAGGCGCACGAACTGGCCGCGGCGTTCGCCGATTTGCGTTTCTCGTCCGTTTATACGAGCCCGTTGAGCCGGGCGCTGGAAACCGCGCAGATCATCGCCGACCGGTTGCGGTTGCCGCCGCCGCGAGCTCACGACGGCTTGAAGGAACGCCATTTCGGGGTCATCCAGGGCATTCCGAAAGCGGAGCTGGCCGAGCTGAATCCGCTGCTGCTGGAGCAGATCGTGAAGAGAAACCCCGCGGCGGTCTTCGAGCAAGGCGAGTCGATGGATGACTGCGCGAGCCGGGTGCTCGGCGCGATCATGGACATTGCCGGACTGACCGCCGGCGAGCGCGTCCTGGCGATCACGCACGGCTGGGCGATGGACGTCCTTGCACGGCACGCCGGCGGCCTCCCGCGCAACGCGATCCTGCACGTGAAGCCGAAGAACGGCGAGTGCCTCTGGCTGGAGGCGAACGCAGCGGCCGTTCAGCGATTGCCGGGTGATTTTCCGGTTCACCCGCTGACGGCGCCGCGCCGCCGGCCGTCGCCTTCGACGTGACCGGCGACGCACCCATCCCGGCAATTGCCGCCGGCTGCGTCGCGCAGCATGCTCACGAGCTGCAGGAGAGCATCGAACAGCCGGCGCGATTGCGCGCCCAGTCCGGCCGGCGCTGCGCGAACTGTTCGCGCCCGGCCTGATCGTCGTAAGGACGGCGCAACACGTCGAGCAACTCGTGGATCCCCGCGGCGTCGCCCTGCTCGGCCCGGTCGATCGCCTGCTGCGCGAGATAGTTGCGCAGCACGTAGCGCGGATTGGCGGCATGCATGCGCGCGCGCCGCGCGGCGGACGGCGAGCCGTCGCGGCGCACGCGCTCGGCGTAGCGCGCGAGCCAGGCTTCGAAGTCGGATGCGGACCACACCCGCTTGTCGTCGTCGTAGAAGGCGTCGGCCAACGGCGCGAGCGACGGCGCATCGGTGTCGACGTCGGCGAGCGCACGGAAGAACAGCGTCATGTCGACCTCGGCGCGCTGCAGCAGCGCGTGCAGCGCCGCCATGAGTTCGACGTCGTCGTCGAGACATTCGGCCAGCCCCAGCTTGGCCGCGACGTTGCCGCGATCGGCCGCGGCAAACGCATCCGCATAGCGCTGCAGCCCGGCGTGCAACGGGTCGGCGGAGGCGAAGGCCGGCCGCAGCGCGCTCGCGAGCCGGCCGAGGTTCCAAAAAGCGATGGCCGCCTGCTGGCCGAAGCGGTAGCGGCGGCCCTCGGCGTCGGTGGTGTTGGGCGTCCAGTCGAGGTCGAAGTCGTCGATCCAGCCATACGGTCCGTAGTCGATGGTGAGGCCCAGGATCGACAGGTTGTCGGTGTTCATCACACCGTGGACGAAGCCCACCCGCATCCAGTGCGCGATCATCCGCGCGGTGCGCTCGCACACTTGTCCAAACCATTCGGTGCGCACGTGTTCGTCCAGCGGACCGGCCGATCCTGCCGTTTCGCCGCGGCTCCTTCCTGAAATCAGTTCGGGGAAATCGCGGCGGATCGTGAAGTCGACCAGCTGCTGCAGCAGCGGCACGTCGCCGCGCGAGGCCGGAAGCTCGAAATTCCCGAAACGAATGAACGACGGCGCGACGCGGCACACGATCGCGCCCGGTTCCCGCTTCGGCTTGCCGTCGTAGAACATGTCGCGGACAACTTCTTCACCGGTTGCCACCAGGCACAGGGCCCGGGTGGTCGGCACGCCGAGGTGATGCATCGCCTCGCTGCACAGGAATTCGCGAATCGACGAGCGCAACACCGCGCGGCCGTCGGCGGTGCGCGAGTACGGCGTCTTGCCCGCGCCTTTCAACTGCAGCTCCCAGCGCTCGCCCCTCGCATTGAGGGTTTCGCCGAGCGTGATCGCGCGGCCGTCGCCCAGCTGCCCCGCCCAGTGGCCGAACTGGTGCCCGCCATAGTTCGCCGCGTAGGGTTCCATGCCGTCGAGCAGCGCGTTGCCGCCGAACACCTCCGCGAACCCGGGCGATGCGATGTCCTCCTCGTCGACGCCGAGCAGCGCCGCGACCTCGCTGGAGTGGGCGACGAGGCGCGGCGCCGCCACCGGCGTGGGACCCACGCGCGAATAGAGCGCGCCGTGCACCTGCCGCAGCCGCAGCCCGGATTCCGGGTCGGCCGGCAGCGCGCGGACGAAGGTGTTGTCGAAACGAAGGGTTTGCATCGGTCAACGGTCAGTATCGCACGCGCCCAGGCGGGAACCAATGCGCCAAGGTGCAGCGGCGACCCGTCAACGCCGACGCCGCGACATCGCACCCGCTGCCGGTTTCGCTTACCATTGCGCTTCGGCAGTGTCGTGGTTTTTCCCGAGGAGCGAATCGTGTACGAAGACCTGTGCCTGTACATCGACGGCGAGTTCGTCAAAGGCGGCGGACGCCGCGAGCAGGATGTGTTCGACCCGGCGACCGGGAACGCCATCGGCCAGCTGCCGCACGCGACCGCGGCGGATCTCGATCGCGCGCTGGCAGCGGCGCAACGCGCCTTCGAAACGTGGAGAACCATCTCGCCAATGGAGAAGAGCCGCATCCTGCGCCACGTCGGCGAGCTGACCCGCGCGCGCGCCAAGGAGATCGGCCGCAACATCACGCTCGATCAAGGCAAGCCGCTGGCCGAGGCGATTGGCGAAGTGAGCCGCTGCGCCGACCACTGCGACTGGCACGCCGAGGAATGCCGGCGCATCTACGGCCGCGTGATTCCGCCGCGGGCGCCCAACGTGCGGCAGTTCGTGCTGCGGGAGCCGGTCGGCGTCTGCGCCGCGTTCACGCCCTGGAACTTCCCGTACAACCAGGCGATCCGCAAGATCGCCGCGGCGATCGGCGCCGGCTGCACCATCGTGATCAAGGGGCCCGAAGACACGCCGAGCGCGGTGGTCGCCATCGCGCGGATGTTCCACGAGGCCGGTCTGCCGCCGGGCGTCCTCAACGTTGTATGGGGTG
>Ga0315278_10005223_pt1 | contig 11798 bp, 4 predicted proteins | sample YL17G06_0_MG_FD_203880 | JGI IMG/M metagenome (GOLD analysis project Ga0315278, IMG submission 203880) | Sediment microbial communities from Yellowstone Lake, YNP, Wyoming, USA - YL17G06_0 | ecosystem: Environmental > Aquatic > Freshwater > Lake > Sediment | place: USA: Wyoming | collected... | reverse complement strand
AAGGAAAGGGGAAGGGACCCGATCTCGTCGAGAAAAACCGTTCCACGGTGCGCGAGGTGAAACTTCCCCTCCTTGTTCCGGATCGCTCCGGTGAAGGCGCCTCTGACGTGGCCAAAGAGTTCGCTCTCGAGAAGATCGCCGGGGATCGCCGCACAGTTCACCGTGACGAGACGCGCGCCCCGTCTCGGGCTGTTGAAGTGGATCGCGCGGGCGACGAGCTCCTTCCCCGTCCCGCTTTCCCCGGTGATCAAGACCGACGCATCGGTGCCCGCCACTTTCCGAACCACGTCGAACACTCCCCGCATCGCCGGAGAGAGACCGATGATGTTCTCGAAATTGAACCTCTCCTCGAGCGACTCCCGGAGACTGACGTTCTCCTCTTCGAGCGCCCGCAGGCGAAGCGTCTTGTGCACGGTGAGTGTGAGCTCGTCGCGGCTGATCGGTTTTGTGAGATAGTCGGCCGCTCCGGTTTTCATCGCCTCGACCGCCGTTTCCACCGTCCCGAAAGCGGTCAGCACGATGACGGTGATCGATTCGTCGATCTTCTTGATCTCTTTCAGGAGCGCGATCCCGTCCATACCGGGCATCTTGATGTCGGTGAGAACGAGATCCGGACGGTCCTTTTCGATCATCGCGAGCGCCTCGGGGCCGGACGCGGCCGTACGGACTGCGTAGCCCGCCTCCTCGAGGATGAACCCCACGACCTTTCGTATGCTCGAGTCGTCGTCGACGATGAGAATCTTCCCCTGAGCCATGTCTACTCCTCGACGATGGGGAGAACGACCGAAAACCGTGTCCCCTTTGGTTGGTTCGCTGCGACCTCGATGTGTCCGCCGTGGTTCTGGACGATCGTATGCGAAATGGAAAGCCCCAGTCCGGTGCCTTTTTCTGAACGCGTAAAGAACGGATCGAAGATCCTTTCCATGTCCTCGGGGCTGATGCCGACCCCGTCGTCGATAAACGTCACGGCGATGTGCGGCCTTCCGTCCAAGAGGCGCCGCCGCGTCTCGACGGTGAGCGTGCCCCCGCCGCTCATCGCTGCGACGGCGTTCAACACAAGATTCAAAAACACCTGGTGGAGTTTCTCGCCGTCGAGAAAGACGGTGGGGAGGCTCTCGTCGAACTCGCGGATGACACGCACCTTGTTCGACGCCGCGTCGACCTCGATCTGTGACAAGACGTCCTCGACGACGGAGTTGATCCGCGCCGGTTTTCTCACGATGGGACGCGGTCGCGCGAAATTCAGAAAATCCTCGACCACGCCGTTCAGCCTGTCCGTCTCCTTGACGAGGATCTTCATCATCTCGTGTTTGCGGCTTCCCTCGGGGAAATCGTCGCCGAGGATCTCCGCCGACCCCTTGATCGAGCCGAGCGGGTTCTTGATCTCGTGCGCGAGTCCGGCCGCCATCTGGCCGAGCGACGAGAGGTGTTTCTCCCGCGCGAGCTCGTTCGCGAGGGCCTCGCGCGTGCGCCGCTCGCGGCGCTGGAGCTCGATGAGGATCCCCGAGGTAAGCCCGATCGCCGCGTAGAAAATCATCTCGGTGTATTCGCTCGCCGGGCTCGAGTGATGTTTTTGGACGCCCCACACGGCGTAGGGGAGCGTCAGAGCGGTAATGAAGAGCGCGATCCCCAGTCCCCCGCGGACGCCAAACCATATGGCGCCGAGAATGATCGGTATGTAACAGAGGCGGCCGTGTATGGCGTGAAAGAGCGAAGGATCCCCGTGGGACGGTTTGAGGATGAGGCCGTAGTGGAACGCGACCGTGACCAGAGAAAAGGCGATGACGGCGGCCGCGCGGTAACGGGGCGAGAAAGAGTACGCCATGCCTCAATCATGCGGGCCGGTTGGAGATTATTCAACACCAAAGGCAGATCCGGCGGATAACTGTCGCAGATTGCAACGCGTTTAGGCGCGCGTCTACCGGGAAACGGAATGCGCCTAAGGGACCCCCGTTCCCCGCGTGGTGGAGAGAGTTCCTCTCGTACCGCTATCGGCGCGCCCGGGCGCCCTCGCGGTTCATCCGGTCCGGTTGCTCCCCGGCGTTCCGCGTCTGTGGTGCGTTCCTTGCATTTGAGGCCCGAGCAAGGGAGCGGGGAAGGTTTCTTACCCTTCGATTTCACCATTCCTCGCTTTGGGATTTCCATAAATCCGCTCAACGGATCATTCAAGGAGGCTCTGTATGGCAGAGAGACATGTCCTTGTCATGTTTGTGTTTGTGCTCGGTCTAGCCGTGTCGGTCGGCCTTGCCTCGGCGAGCACGAATCTCACGGGAAGTCTCGAGGCGTACCGGGTGGTGGTGAACGACGAGGGGGTGGAGAAATTCTTACCGGCCGATAACGCCCGACCAAAGGATGTCATCGAATATCGTTTGATTTACACCAACACGGGCGACCAACCGATCCAGCAGATTCTCATCACTGACCCTGTTCCCATCGGCACTCAGCTCTTGCACCCGTCGGCCCAGCAACCCAAGACCGCGCGGGTCGAATTCAGCATCGACGGTGGGAAGAACTTCCACACGTGGCCCATTCTCGTCAAGAAGACGGCCGAAAACGGCGTGGAGAAGCTGGTCGAGGCGACTCCGGACATGGTGACGCACCTCCGCTGGACGCTCACCGAAGCGATACAGCCGGAAGGCGACATCACCCTGACGTACAGAACCGTTATCAAGTGAGGTAGGCGCAATGAGTAAGAAGGCTTTTATCACGATCTCCGTGCTCGTGCTGCTGCTCTCCGCCGTAGTGGCGACGAGCGTCTTCGCGCAGGTGACGCCTGCGGGGACTCAGATACGTAATAGATCGTCCGCGGTCTATCAGGATATGAGCGGGAACAACTATACGGCGACGTCGAACGAAGTCATCACGGTGGTGCTCCCCGTGTTCGGGGTGTCGATACTCCCCGATGATTCGGGCGAGACGCCTCCCGTCACACCCGCGATGACGCAAAACGGTCTCCCGGGGATGACGCTCTATTATAGATACGATCTTACCAACACCGGTAACGACGACGACGACTTCGCGCTGGTGCCCATCGTCGATCTCGCGAACACGACCATGGGCGTTACCGCGGCCGACGTCACCGTATACCGCGATCTCAACTCGAACGGCGTCGTCGATCTCGGCGAACCCGTGATTAGCGCGGGCGGCGCCCCGGGGAACACGGGGACCCTCTCCGCCGGTCAGACGATCAGCATGATTCTCTCGTACACGGTACCTCCGACGGCCGCCTCGGGCGAGATCGCCTACGTGGGCGTCGAAGGCACGTCCGTGGGCGATCCCGGCCAGGTGGATACGAGGAACTACCACCTTACCACCGTCGTGAACGACGCCGTTTTGACGGCGAACCTCGCCGCTCTGCCGGCGATCGCTTTTGAGGGTAACCAGATCACCTATACGTTCTCCGGAACCAACGTCGGGAGCAACAACGCCAACGGCGTCACCGTGCCTTCGGTGGGGCTCACCGGCGTTCTTCTCTACGATGTCATTCCGGTGAATCCGGCGACGGGAAATCCTCTCCCGATCTTCGGCGCTCCGTTCGGGACCCCCGCGGGAGGCACCGTCCTCTATTTGAACGCGGGTAACTCAACCATCGGAACCCCCGAGACGTGGAACTGGAGTCTCGTCCCAGGTGTGGACGACGTCGCCGTCGGTTACATCACGAACGGCGGGATCGTTCCCGGCCAGGCTTACAACTTCGTATACCAGGTGACCGTGCCCGCGGGCATGACCGCCGGCATTCTCGGCAACACCGCCGCGGTGGCCTTCGTGGATAACACCGTGCTGACGCCGGATCCCACGATCGTCGTCTCCAACAACGCGATCGTCACGATCGGCAACATAGCCGAGGTATTGATCGGTCCGTCGGGCAACCCCGCCGCGGGTACCCCGCCGAACTACGACGATGACGTCCAGTCCGTCGCGAGCGCGGCCGCCGGGTCGAGCGTCGACTTCGTCAACACGGTGCGAAACGACGGCAACGCCACCGATCAGATCAATATTCTCGTCGACGGGGCCTCCACCCTGCCACCGATGTGGGGAGTGATCTTGCTCCGCTCGGACGGCGTGACTCCTCTCGCGGATACCGGCTCCGACGGGATTCCCGACGTGGGACCCGTCGCTCCCGGCGCCACCGCCGACGTCATCGTCCGTCTCGTGATCCCCGGCAATCAGAGCGCCGGCGGCCCGTTCGACGCGGTGATCAGGGCCCAGTCGACCCGCAACCCCGCCGAAACCAACCTGACGACGGACCGCGTGCTCGCCGTGGTGCCGGCGTCCGTCGACATCGGTAACTACAACGGCGGTCCGGGTACGAATAACATCCCGGTCAACCAGAACACCAATCCCGGGACGACGGTGAACTTCGCGCTCGACGTGGTCAACACGAGCGGAAGCAGCGACTCCTACACGCTGAGCTCTTCTCTCCCCGCGGGTTGGAGCGTGACCTACTACGATGACACGAACGGGAACGGCGTGCTCGACGCCGGCGAGACGACCGTGCTCGCCGCGGTCGGCCCGGTGGCCGTTGGTTCCGAAGAAAACATCGTCGCGCGCGTGTCCGTTCCCGCCGGAGCGGCACCCGGCGTCAACAACGTCTCCTTTACGGCGACGTCGACGAACAACGGGACGATTTCGGACACCATCACGGACACGGTGACCGTCAACAGCTTCGCGGCCGTGAGCTTCGTCCCCGACCTGAACGGGTCGGGTACGCCCGGCGGTATCGTGCGGTACAACCACACGCTCACCAACACGGGTAACATCGCCGATACGTTCGCCCTCTCCTACGCGTCTTCGCAGGGGTGGACATACGTCTTCTACGATGTTCTCAACAACCCGATGAACTCAGTGGCGCTCGTGCCCGGCGCGAGCGTCACGGTCATCGCCCAGCTCTTCGTCCCGGCGACGGCGACGCTGGGGATGGTGGAAACCGGCACGCTGACGGCGACGGGCAATGTCACGCTCGTTTCCGACGACGTCGTGGACGTCACGGTGATCACGGCCGGCGACCTCCAGCTGACGAAGAGCGTGGCTCCAGTGGGTCCGCAGGTACCGGGCACCGCGCTCACGTACACGACCAACTACCAGAACCTCGGCACCGATGTTCTCGCCGCGATAACCGTCGTCGACGCCATTCCGGCGTTCACGCAGTTCCGGGTGGGCTCTGAGGACATGGGCACGCCTCCGGCTTCGATCACGGGGATCACACCCGAGTGGTCGGACGACGGCGGCGCGACGTGGGCGTACACCCCGGTGAGCGGGGGCGGCGGCGCGCCCGCGGGCTTCGACGCGAGCGTTACGAACATCCGGTTCGTCATGACCGGTGTGTTGAACGCGGGCGGCGCGTCGACCGTTGGCCTGAGTTTCGCCGCGAGAATCGTCGCCGAGTAAATCGAACGCGTCGGTTCGAGACATAGTTTCACAATGGCGGGCGGATGGGTGGCTTTGACCACCCGTCCGCCGGCCACGTTAATGGCGGTATGCGTGAGTGAAAACTCAACGGTGGCGCATAAAGCTGTATAACTGGTTGTCCCATATCCTCTTGGGATGGTGGGTCGCCGTGGGGGTATTTCTTGTCCCCCAAGTCTCCGCGGCCTCCGTCCCCCCTCTGGGCTATCAGATCCGGAGCCGGTCGACCTCCGACTATCTCGTCCGGGACACCCGGTCCGCTGTCGTGTCGAACGAAGTATCCACGCGCGTCGGCCCGTTTTATCGCATCAGCCTCACGCCCCGGGGGACTGTAAGCCACCCCGCGTTCTCGCTCCTCGGGATGGAGGGGGACAGCCTCTACTGCCGGTTCGAGCTTCGGAATATCGGGAACCTCGCCGACTCGGTCGAGATCTCGTCGGAACTCATCCCGCCTTCGACGATCGGGCTCGAAAGCCTCTTGTTTTTCCACGACGCAAATTCGGACGGCGACTTCGACCCCGGTGAGGATGATCGGTCTTTTCTCAACATCGCCCCCGGAGAACGAAGAGAACTCAATGCGCTCGTCGTGCTCCCATCCGGATACGGCGGGGGCGAGAGCTACGTCGACGTTCGTGCGCGTGTCGGCGACGGGACCTACGGCCACTCGGATGCTAGCGTTTTCTGGGCGCGCACGCGCGCCGAGCCGATGAACACCCTCCACCTCGGACCGGCGGACAACCCCAGGGCCCTTCCGCGCGGAGAAGGGAGTCCGGACGACGTCACCCGCTCGGGCGTGGGTTTCACCGCGCGGTCGATCGTGTTCGAGAACGACGTGCTCAACGAAGGGCGCGACGCGGACATCGTCCAGATCGAACCGGCCGACACGTCGGGGTGGCCGCCGGGTGTCGACGTGGTCCTCGAGGACTCGAGCGGGAATCGGCTCCAGGCTTCGGCCGCCGACCCGCGCGTCGTGCTCCTCGGGGAGCTCGACAGCGGAGAGAAAACACGGGTGCGTGTTCGCGTGACGCCACGGGCGGATTCGTTCTACCACGTCGTGAACGACTCGCTCCCCATCCGTCTCCGGGTTCGATCGCTCGCGAACCCTGACCGGACCAACGGGACCGAAGACCGCGTGGTTCTCGCCCAGCCGTTCGACGAAGACGCTGTGCTTTCTCTCGAACAAACCTTCAAAGAAAATCAGGCCGGTTTCGGTGACGTCGTCACGATCGTCGTCGCGGTGACGAACATGACGGACAGCGTCCGCGTGGAAGACGGCGTGGTGCGCGAGACCGTTCAGCCCGCGCTCGACTTTCTCTCGAGCGCCGCCTTCGTGCCCGAGGACGGCGGGATCGTCTGGCGGATCGGACCGCTCGGGCCGCGCGAGCGGCGGGAGACGGTAATCAAATTCGCCGTCAATAGCCGGGTGTCGAAAGGGTGGACCAAAGTGATCGGCGACGCCCGGGGCAGAGCGTTCTCGCGGGAGCTCCAGGCGGGTCCGGTGGTAAATCTGCTCAAGATCGAGAACGACGTCTTTTCCGACGAGGGGGTCGTTCTCGGAGACGTCTTTCTCGACGACGACGGCAACGGAAAAAGGGACGAAGGGGAATATGGGATCCCGCGCGCGGGGGTTTTCCTCGAGAGCGGGGAATACGCGCTCACCGATTCCACCGGCCGCTTCTCGATCCCCCGCGTGTTCTCGGGGTATCGAGTCGTACGGATCGACGAGGGAACGCTTCCCGCCGACAAGGTCGACATGAGCATCTTGCTCACGCGGACGGACGCGGTGTACGGGACGGAACGGGTGGTCCACCTCCTCCCCTCCGGCCACGCCGTGGTTTCCTTTCCCCTGCGTCCGAGGACCGACGAACCGGACCGGGTATCGCGCCAGATTTCGTGCGGAGAGATGGCCAGCGTCCAAAAGCGGCAACACGCCCTGTACCGGTCGCCGTCGATTCCAAGTTCGTTCTTCGAGGTGGGAAAGGCGTTCCTCAAGACGGGAACCCTGACACAGCTCGATCCCATCCTCGATTTCCTGGGACGAAATCCCGGATGGATGGTCTTCCTCGAGGGTCATACGGACAGCGTCCCGATCAACACCAAGGCATTTCCGTCGAACCGTGAATTGTCGGTCGCGCGGGCCGAAGCGGTGATGCGTTACCTCGAAGCCAAAGGGCTCGGTGAAGAACGCGTCGTGGTGCGCGGTTACGGCGAGACGCGGCCCGTCGTGTCGAACGCGACGCGCGCGGGACGCTCGGAGAACCGACGGGTGGAGGTGAGCCTCGTCCCGCCGGGGACGAGCGTCGACGACGAGGCGCAGCTCAAACGAGTCGATGCGGATGTCCACGGCATGGAGAACGTGGCGGACAGTCTTCTCGTGCGGGTCGTGTGGGAGATATCGACGGACGCTCCGGGGCCTTTGGACATCAAGCTGTCTCTTGGCGTGCCGCAAGTTTTTCGCGACGTATCGGCGCAGGTCACCTGCGGGGGGGAGGCTCTCATCGAGGATGCCGGAGGCTACCGGATCGACGGATTCGCCAGGTCCCGCGGGATCCAGTGCGAGTTGAACTTCGTGGCCGCCGAGACGGACACCCACCGGTTGAAGGACGTGCGCGCAATTCTCGAAAACATCTTCCCCGTCGCTCACCCGTCCTCGTCGGGTCTCTCCCGCCGGGGAGGCACGATGAATCCGCAACCCGCTGCGCCGATCGTGCTCGAACCGTTCGACGGCGAAGGGGGGGTGGGCGAGACCAGATACTTCCCGGTTCTCTCGTGGGATGAAGACACGCCGGTGATTCCTCGCGGCGTGTCGGGATCGTCCGGCGAGGGCGGCGTCGCCGCCGCGGACGCGGGGTCATTGGGCCGGGGACCGGAAAAAGTCGTCGAGGGTGGCGCCGCCTCGGGCGGCGCGGGCGACGCGGTATCCTTCGGAATTCTCGAGCCGGCCGCCGGGACCGTGGTGAGCAAGCGCGACCAGATCGAGGTCACGGCGCGGGTTCCGCTCGGGAGCAAGTACTCTCTTGGATCGAACGGCGCGACGGTGCCGGAGAAGCAGATCGGTAAGAAAGAAATTCATCTCAACGAGCGTTTCGAGAAGATCACGTGGTACGGCGTGAAGATCGAGAGCGGCTGGAACACGATAACGCTTGGCGCCGAGCCCGTGGACGGAACGGCGGTCGTCAGGGATACCGTCACGGTCGCCCTCACGGGGAGACCCACGTCGATCGTCCTTACGCCGGAGCGCGTCGCGATACCGGCGGACGGCCGGACGGGCGCGACCCTTCGGGTGGAGCTCCGCGACGAGCTGGGGCTCCCCGCGATCAACGGGCTCACCGCGACCGTCGTGGAGGGAGACTCCCTCGTGACGAACCAAGACGAAAACCCGGAGCAGTCGGGTCTTCAGGTGTCAAGCCGCGACGGCGCGTTTCTCATCCGCATGCGGCCGTCTTCCACATCGGGGAGGGGGCGGATCGGCGTCGAGTCCCACGGTGTCGCGGCGTACTGTCTCGTGGCCTACGTGCCACCCGATCGTCCGCTGTTTCTCTCCGGGATCATCGAAGGCCGTGTCGGCGGGTTCGATGCTTCGGGAGACGGGGACGCCCTCGGTCTCGAGAACTTCGATGACGGTTTGAGTTTCGCCGGCCAGTCACGCTTCTTCGTCCAGGGGACGACCTATGGGGGGATCAACCTCACCGCCCGGGTGGACACCAAGAAACGGTACGACGATCCGCTTCTCAAGACCGATAACCCCGAGACGCAGTACACGATCTACGGGGACGCCTCGGAGCTCCATTACGCGGCCCCCGCTCAGGGGGGCAATTACGTCGCGCTCGAGAAAGGGCAGTCGTTCCTGCGGTACGGGGATTTCCGTTCGCCTCTCACGGAGGGAGAGTTCCTCGCGTACAAGAGAAGCTCGACCGGGCTTGACGCGGCGTTCGCGTCGGGCGCGAACGCTCTTACCGCGTTTGTCACCAAAACGGATTTCTACACGGTGAGGGATGAGATCCCCGGCGACGGGACCAGCGGCTACTACTACTTGTCGCGCTCGAGCGTGGTCGAAAACTCGGTGAACCTCACCCTCGAGATTCGGGACCGCTACCAGCCGGAGAAGATCCTCGAGATCAAGCCGCTCGTCGAGCACCGCGACTTCACCGTCAATTACTTCAACGGCGCGGTGCTCTTCAAAGAACCCGTTCCCGCCTTTACCGCCGAGTTGAACCCCGTGACGATCGCGGCGATCTACGAAGCCCGCTCGTCGGAGAAAGGGGATTATCTCTACGGCGCGCGGGGCGATCTCGCCGGAAACCGTCGTTACAAGATCGGCGCGTCCGTTCTTGCCAAGAACGGGGAAGAGTCCGACTACGCGCTGTACGGGACGAACGGGAGCTTGACCCTCGGGCCTCTCGAGCTCGCGGGAGAATTCGCGCGGAGCGAAGACGATGTCGCCGGTGAGGGAAGCGCGTACAAGCTCCAGCTCGGCGCAAAGAACCTCAGGGGAGAGCACTCGCTCTACGTGAGAAAAGTGGATGGGGACTTCCTCAACCCGTCGTTCACGGGTTCGGCCCACGAGCTTTACAGCCAGAAAGCGGGGTTCGATTCGCGGCTCGTTCTCGCGCCGAGACTCTCCCTGGATACCCACGGGTTCAGACACCGGTTCGAGAACACCGGAGAAGAAAAAGACAATATCGACATCTTTGGTAAGTACGACGGAGCGCGGTTCATGCTGGGGGGCGGAGTCCGCGCGGCGCGGCAGCTCCGCGACTCGATCGAGCGGGAGGGGTTTCTCTCGATGATCGGCGCGGGGATCAAGACGGGTGGCGGCGCCGAATTGCGGACCCAATGGGAGATGAATCTCGGCGAAGAGACCGTCGACGATTATCCGGACCGCCTCCGGTCGGCGTTCTCTCTCTCGCTTCTCGAAAGGTACAAGGTCGTCGCGACACACGAGTACCTCTCCGCGCACGACAGGCCGGCGACGCACCAGATTCTCGCCGGTGTCGAGGCGCGCGCCGGGCGCAACTCGACGGTTTATTCGAAGTACTCGATGACGCGGACGGCGAACGACGAGCGTCTCGGGACCATTCTGGGCTTGAAGCAGTTCGTCCCCATCAACCCGGACATCAAGGGCTCGTTCGACATCGAGGGTTTCCGGTCCTTCTCGAACCAGAGCGAAGACGAGTATGTCGCGCTCAAAGCCGGGCTCGGCCGTATCATCGAAGGCGAGTCGGTGGTGGAGGGACGTTACGAATACAGATGGCAGCGCACGGCGGACCGCCATCTCTTCCAGGTCAACGCAACGAGGGAATTCGAAAGCGGTGTGGCCGTTTTGTTCAAGGACGCTCTTTCGATAAGCGTGAACGACGGACGCCCGACCTCGCTCCGTATGGAGGGCCGTCTTGCCGGCGTCTACCGGCCGGTGGTGACGCCGCTCAGGGCGCTTCTCCTGCTCAAGACGGAGTACGACAAGTATTCGCCGGTCGATCCCGACGCGATCCGTTGGACGACGGTCGTATCGACCGACGTGAACTTTCTTGCGCGGCCCGAGCACGAGCTCCGTCTCAAGCTCGCGTTCAAAAGGGTCGAGGATTACAGCCTCGGTATTTCGGAGACGGGCCGCAATTACCTCGCGCTTTCCCAGTACGTCTACCACTTCGCGAGAAAGTGGGATCTCGACGTGTGGGGGAGATTCCTCGGCAAGGTGGACGGGGGGACCCGCCAGACCGGCGTGGGGATCGAGCTCGGACGCGTTCTCTTCGACCGCGTCCGGATCGGGGCGGGATACAGCCTCAATGGTTTCGAAGACCGTGACATGGCCGACAACGACGCTTGGGAAAGAGGATTTGGTGTGAGGATCCAGTTGATCCTCTCGGATTGGATGTTCAATGGGTACGAGTTCTAAACCGCATACGACGCACACGACGGGTCTATGCCCGGCGACCGGGATTCTCCGCGACGGTTGGGGAGTCCGCGGGATCGTGCGGGATCTGGTCCACCGAGCCGCTTGGCATCTCCCGCGGCCCTTCGGAGCCTTCCACCGGGGTTCCGGAGGGACCCGCGGGAGATCCGCGGCGCGGCCGTGTCGTCGCCGCCCGGCGGGAGCCGGGTGGCCGGAGCTTACTCGGCTCGCCACTCTCGTGGCTCTGTCCCTGTTCGGCCTTCTCGTTCCGCCCCTGCTTGGCTCCCTCGCCCATGCCGGCGAGCTCATACAGAACGGGTCGTTCGAAACTGGGACTTTCGGGTCCTACTGGGTGCACGGCGCGTACCTCAAAAACCGGCAGGGATCGAGTTACGCCGACCACGTCGTGCTCCCCGATCTCCCGTACTCGGGCAACTACTCGGCTTTGCTCGGTTTCAAGTACACGGCGCCGCAAACCAGCGCCGGCGGGTACATGTAT
>Ga0315278_10005221_pt1 | contig 11800 bp, 5 predicted proteins | sample YL17G06_0_MG_FD_203880 | JGI IMG/M metagenome (GOLD analysis project Ga0315278, IMG submission 203880) | Sediment microbial communities from Yellowstone Lake, YNP, Wyoming, USA - YL17G06_0 | ecosystem: Environmental > Aquatic > Freshwater > Lake > Sediment | place: USA: Wyoming | collected... | reverse complement strand
GAGATGCAGGGGATTCCGACCGCCCGCGACCCGTGGGTCGTCATGCAGTCGGTCCCGGGCATCGTCATGGACCGCGTGAACGTCGGCGGTTCGGAGTCGGGCCAGCAGTCCGGCTTCATGGGCAAGGGTTCTTCGAGCGGCCAGGCCACGTGGAACGTGGACGGCATGCCGATCACGGACATGTCGTCGCTGTCGTCCCCCTTCTACTACGACTTCGACATGTTCACGGAGTTGAACATTGTCACCGGCGGTGCGGACGTCAAGAGCGCCACCGGCGGCATCCAGATGAACTTCATGCTGAAGTCGGGCACGAACGCCTTCCACGGCAACGCCAAGGGTTACATCGCGACGCCCGGCATGCAGAGCACAAACATGCCGGCCGACCTCCAGGCGAGCCTGGGCGGCACGACCGGCAAGGGCGACCGGACCGAGCAGTTTTCGGACTGGGGCGGAGATGTCGGCGGGCCGATCCTGAAGGACAAGTGGTGGTTCTGGGGTTCCTATGGCGCCCAGGACATCCGCATCCTCAAACTGGCCGGCGCGCACGACCGCACGGTTCTGAAGAACGCGTCGTTCAAGACGCAGGGCCAGATCACGAAGGCGCTGCGCGGATCGTTCACCTTCTTCCAGGCCAACAAGCAGAAGTGGGGCCGCAACGCCGGCACGTTCGTCAGCCAGCCGTCGACGGTGGACCAGTCAGGCTTCGGCGGCCCCAACCGGATGTACAAGGTTGAGGCCAACTATGTCGCCGGGAACAACCTGTTCCTGGTGGCGCGGTTCGCGAAGGTGAAGGGCGGCTTCCAGCTCATCCCCCAGGGTGGCGAAAAGACCCCCACCTATTTCGACGCAGACGGCGTGCAGCGAGGCTCGGGGCAGACTTACAAGAGCGACCGGCCTCAGAAGTCTTTCGTCGCGGACGGCAACTACTTCAGAGGGGTCCACGAGATCAAGTTCGGGTTCACGTGGAGGAAGGCTGAAGTCCACTCGACCTCGGTCTGGGGCGGTGACTGGATCACCGACGCGTACTCGGCCGGTTGGGGACTTCCGGTCTACTCCGGCACGGGCGCGTACCCGTACATGGGCGTCCAGGTGACGCCGCCGAACGCGTCCGACGTGTCGGCGAAATACTACAACTTCTATGCGGGCGACACGATCACGCTGAGACGGATGACCCTCAACCTGGGCCTCCGCTACGACAGGCAGACCGCGTCGGTCCTCCCGACCACCATGGCGGCCCCCGCAGCGCCGTTCAACACCCTCCTGCCGGCGGTCACGGCGCCCGGTATCACCAATGCCACATCGTACGCGCTGATCCAGCCGCGCGTCGGCATGACGTATGCCGTCGACGAAGCGCGCAAGACGCAGTTGCGCGCCACCTACGCGATGTTCGGGAACCAGATCGGCGCGGGAGACGGCGGCTTCCTGTCGGTCGCCCAGTACCGCTATTTCTACATCGACGCGCTCGACGCGAACAACGACAAGATCGCGCAGGCGAGCGAGTTCATCATGTCGTCGTACGCCACGCACATCGCCAATGGCAACTTCGGGGGCTTCGATGCGAGCAACCCGACCAAGACGGCGACGACGATCCACAAGGTGGGCGAGTATGGCAATCCCAAGACCCACGAGATCATCGTCGGCGTCGATCGCGAGCTCCTGCCCAACTTCGGCGTGAGCGCATCCTATACCTGGCGCCGGAATCAGGACTTCAACTGGCGGCCGATCATGTGCAGTACGTGCTCGACCGGGTATGTCAACGGCACCAACTACACACTGAAGGGCAACGTCACCGGCACGCTGCCGACGGGCATCCCGAGCTCGCCGGATGGCGCGTACTCCGTTCCGTACTACGGCCTCACCGCAGGCACGGTGTTCGACACATCGAAGGGCGGCATCTACACCTCCCGGCCGGACTACCACCAGATCTACCAGGGCTTTGAGGTCAGCGCGACCAAGCGCATGTCCAACAAGTGGATGGCCCGCTTTGGCTTCTCCACGAACACCTGGCGCGAGTACTTCGGCTCGAAGGCCGCGCAGGGTAACCCGACGCCGCAGCTGGGCTCGCCCAACATCGATGGCGGCCTCGTCGTAAATTCGGCGGGCGGCTCGGGTAAGAGCTCGATCTACATGGTGCAGCCGAAGTACCAGATCGTCGCGAATGGTGCATACCAGCTGAAGTGGGCCATCGACGTGGGTGCGAGCTACATCCTCCGTCAGGGCTTCCCGATGCCGTGGAACTGGACCACCACCGGCGGGTTCTCCGACGCGCTGGGGTCGACCAAAGCGCTGTTGCTGGTGGGCGACTTCGGTCTGGCGCGCCTGCCGGCCGTTTCCGTGCTCGACATCCGCGTCGGCAGACAGGTCAAGCTCAAAAACGTGGCGATGAACTTCGACCTGGACGTCTTTAACCTCTTCAACTCGGCGACCGTACTCGGCCGCCAGTATTCGAAGCAGTCGGCGAAGTACACGCAGATTGCGGAGATCATGCAGCCGCGCATCGCGCGGCTCGGCTGCCGCATCACCTTCTAGAGACTACGGGCCGGGATCGTCCCGGCCATCCGCTCTTCCCGAACCCCGGGAGCGTCGCAAGGCGCTCCCGGGGTCTTTCGTTGTACGGGTGACGCTGCTGAAGGGAAGCCGCAGGAGCGGCCTTCGGATCGGCCGTGACGGCTACTGGGCGCCGAGGCGCTGCAGCCCTTCCCTGGCCTGCTCCACGAACTGCCCGCCGGCCTCGATCGTCCGCCTGTAGTGCTCGATGGCGCGCTCCTTGTCCTGGAGGGCCGTCGCGGCCACGATGGAGCTCGAGCCCGCCCGACGCTGGCGTGACGCGCGGATGAACCGCAACTCGCAGGTCTTCGCCAGGTTGTAGTTGGCGGTGGCGTCGCTGGCGTTGACGCCCACTCCCCTGGCAAATGTGTCGATCGCATCGTCCAGCGCACCCCGCGCCAGCTGCACGACGCCAAGCGCGTTGTAGACGTCGACGTCCTTGGGCCAGCGGACTCCCGCCTGGCGCAGGACCTCGATGGCCCTGCCAAACTCGCGCTGCTGCAGGTACACATCAGCCAGGTCGAAGTAGACGGTGTTGAATTCCGGGACAGCCGCGCGAACGCGCTCCCACGACGAGGCTGCGAGCTTCGCCTCCGACGTGGCGTTCTGCGTCCAGCCGAGCACATAGATCACCCACGGCGGGGCCTCAGAATGCGCCACCGCTGCTTCGAGCAGCGGCCGCGCTGCGCCAACATCTCCCCGCTGGTACGCCTCCCAGCCTTTCGTGGCCTTCTTCCTGAGCGCGTCCGGGTACGGTGCCGCCGCTGACGCCGACGCGGAACGGGGCTCGAGGGCCGCCACCTGGTGGACCATGTCCGGCCGCAGACGAACGGTGCCTGCCGCATCAGGCGTGGCCCCTGGCAGGACGGCAGCCTCGGCGGACGGCGGACCGCCGGGCTTCGCGGCCACGGGCGCCTCCTTCGGCGCGGCGACAGGAGAGGGCGCCACGACCTCCTGAAGTGCCGCAGCCGGACCCTCGGCTCCCCCGGCCAGGTCCGGTGTTGCCATGTAGCCCTTGCGTGCGCGCACCGAGACACCAGGACGCTTGACCTTCACCTCCAGAGCGTGGAACTTCCCATCGAGCGGCCTGGTGGTGCGGAACCCGAGCACGTAGTAGCTGCTGACGTCGCGATCGATCTCGGCCAGCGCTTTGCCGAAGTCGTTCTCGTTGCGAATCACATACCCGCCAGTATCAACGGCGAGGCTGTTCGGGCCGTCGGCGGCGATATCGCCGATGCTCGGCGCGGCGAGGGCTGGCTGGGACGGGTTGGCGCTGGTCAGGATGTCGCTGCTCGCCGATCCGCGGTTCAGTCCACGCGTGTCAAGAGCGTAAATGCGCACCGAGGCGCGGGCTGCGCGCCCGACGACGCCGCGCAGGTCGGCCCAACTGTCCTCGACGAAGAAGCCCTCCGTGAGCAGGACGACCGTCTTCCGGCCGGGCAGCCGGGCGAGGCCGTTCGCCAGCCCTGCGACGGTGTCGAGCGACTGCTTCCCCAGTATGCGCGCCTGGGTGACGAGTTGTGTGGCCTTGTTCAGGACCTCTGAATCGACCAGGCTGGCGCCTCCGCCGCGCCCGCCGGAGCACGCGTCGGGCTGTTCGATGCAGGCACGGCGGACCACCTGGTCCAGCACCGTCGTCGCGCCTCCTTCATAGGCGGATTCGTGCCGGACGACTCGCCAAGCCTCGTACAGATCCACGAACCGCGGCCACTGGCGCAGTTCGCGGGTCACGGTGCTCATCTCGGGCGCGGGCTTGAGCGTCGAGACCGCTGCTTCGAGTTCCTCCCGGGAACTGCTCAACCGATTGTTCACCATCGTACCGCCGCTGACCACGCCGCCGACATCACCCTGCCGGAAGTCCCTTTTCAGGAACTCGATGGCCGCCTTCTTTGCCCGTTCGAATCCGCCCGGCTGCATGTGCGCCTGATCGAACAGGAGAACAATCACGCGCTGCATCTGGCTGGGGGGCGGCGGGGGAAGGGTCGCCACCGCCGCCCCAGTCCAGGCCGGCGCCGGTTCGGCCGGACCCAGCACGCGGTACGCGGCCGAGATCTCCTGCGGTGCCCCATCCTCGAGGACCTCGAAATCCTCGATCCTGAGGTCGGCGACGAAACGGCGGTTCTTGTCACGGACGCTGACGTCGACCTCGATGAGTGTCGTGCCGGCACGAAACATCGGAGGAGTCTGCGGCTGCGGGTTCTGGACCACGGCGAGACTTGGCGCGACGGATTCGTGCCGGTGTGCCGACGCGGCAGCGCCCACCATCGTCAGCACGGCGAGGCCGGCGGCCGCGGCGGCGTGCCGGAGGGTCATCGGGCTTCCACCTCAACGACGTTCAGGACGTAGTTCTTGCGGCCCTTCTTCTGCAGGTACGCGATCCGCTTGCCGTCCGGGGACCATGCGGGCAGCAGCGCCTCGGCCGCGTTCCCGACCTCGAGCGTCCGGCCGGAGCGGTCGATCAGGACAAGGCGCTTCCTCGCATCGACGAACGCCAGGCCGCCCAGCGGGGAGGGCGCCCATCCCCAGGTAGACCCTGGCACAATCGACGAGTTCACGGACTGCGCCACGACGACGCCTTTCAGCTTGATCGTGATCGTCGCTACCTGCTGCGCCGAGGCCAGGTCGCTCGCGATCTGCGACCGCGTCGGATCCGCGCGGGACTGGCTCATGCCGTCGTCCCGAACCGTGCCGACCGATGTCGCGATCTGCGTCTGGGTGTCCGTGTCGAACCGCATGTCCGGCACGCCCGGCGCGACTGCGCCTGACTTCCACATCCAGTAGGCCGCCGCCCACGGCGGAACCCCGTCCACCGAGGTCATCCCACCGCCAGACGCCGGCACGACGAAGTGGTGGGCCCGTTCGTTGCGCCACCGATCGTACTCTGCCGCTCGAAGGTAGAGCATCGAGCCATCCGCCGCCCAGGCCAAACCGACCGGACCCCCTCTAATCGTGCCGGCCTCGATCTCGACAACCACTCGGGCCGGGGACACGGTGGCCCGCGTGGCATCGAACACGGACGAAGCCTGCACAGCCGCCGCCTGTCCGATCGCGGCCACCAGGATCATTTCCAGCACGACGTATCCTCTCTGGAGACGAACTCGCCTCCGGCGGCGCCAGGCGGCCAGGCCACCGCACGAGACGCCACCCCGCTAGCGCCGCACGTCGGCGACGGAGATGACGACCCTCTTCGAGTCGGACTGCTCGAGCCACGCGAGCCTGGCCCCGTCAGGCGACCAGGCCGGCAGGAACACACCTCGTGTGTCGCGCATCTCGTGACGGTGTCCCGTGCGATCCATGACGACGAGGCGGCGCTTCCTGTCCGCGTAGGCGACCCCGCCGAGTCCTTCCGGTGTCCACCCGAACAGCAACCCCGGGATCGGACGGGTGTTGACGAACTCCGACACCGGCTGGCCCTTGATCCTCATCCAGACCGTCGTGACCGTCTGCGACTGTATCGCGCGCGACATGATGGCCTGGCCTTGCGCGCCCAGCTCAAAGCCCGGCCCGTACGGATCGCCCGAGTTCTGGGCGAGAGCCCCGCCAGCTCCGGCCGACGTGGCCGCGACGCTCTCCGTCCGTGTCTCGGTGTCGAGTAGGAAGTCCGGGAATCCCGGGCAGGTGTCACCGGATTTCCAGGCCCAGTACACGTGCGACCACGCCGGTTCCCGATCCACCGAGCGGACGTGCCCGTCCGGCAGCGTCACGATGACGTGCCATGTCGTTTCGTTGCCCCAGCGGTCCTGTCGGACGAGGCGCAGATACAGCTCGCGGGCATCGGGCGACCATGTCAAGCGAAGCGGGAAACCTGGGAGCCGCTCGCCGCTCAATGCTGCGACCACGGCAGGTGTCGACAGGTCTAGTCGTGTTGCGACGATGGGTTGGAGACTGGGCCCGGCCTGGATCACGAACGCGAGTGCGAGCAACAGTGCCACGGTCCCACTATCATCTACGCTCGTCGGCTCTCGTGCAACAGGTCACCGGGAAGCGTGCCTGGGCTAACGCAGGCGTTCCACCTCGGCCAGACGGCTTTGCAGTTCCACGGACTTCGGCACGGCCGTCAATCCAGCCCGCAGTACCTGGAGGGCCAGCGCGGGTTGTGCCTGGTGCATGTACGCATCGGCGATCGCGAGGTACGCAGGGACGAGCGACGGCGTCACCACGGTGGCGGCGCGCCACGCGGTGATGGCGGCGATCTCGTTCCCGGATGCCGCGTGCGCCCACCCGAGCAGGAAGGCCGTTGCACCTGACGTCGGCTCGAGGTCGAACGCCGCCTGGTAGCCGGCGACAGCATCCGCGTACTGGCGCGCGGCAAAGGAGGCCATGCCGCGAAGCACGCTGGCGGGCATCGTGCCGCCGGCCGACGCGGGCAGCGCGGCAGCGACGTTTCCCCATGCCCGCGCGGCTGCCAGTTCCGCGGCTTTCTTGACGCGTGGTTCGGTCGCGCGGTCGCGCAGTGAAGCTACCAGCCGCTGCGCGACGTCGCCGTTGAGAATCAACGTCGGTTCGAAGACCGCGGGAGCGGCGGCCGGTGGGGCCGCCTCGACCGGTCGCGGACCCGCATGCACGACGACGTCACGATTCAGCTCGGCGACCGTCTCACCCCGGGCCCGGACGGTAGCCCGCAGCACATAGTTGCCGGCCGGCGCCCCTCCGAGCGGCACCTCGATGCGCGCCACCCGGGTGGCCACGGTTCCCTTGGCCTGGGTAACGTCGCGCAGGTCGGCCCCGGTGCGCAACACCGGTTCCCCCTCGGCCGTCAGCAGCGTGGCCTGGACGTCGACCCTGTCCAACTCCTTCGCGTCCCGGGCGTAGACCTCCAGCATCGCCGTCAGCACGTCACCCGTGTATGCCTGGCCCCGCACGCCGAGCGAACCCGGCTTGCCGCCGACGATCAGGTCAGACGCCGACACGTCCGTGCCATCGAAATACTGCACCTCGAAGCGCCTGTCCACACTGCCGGTCACGCCGCCGATCGGCTCGCGGACGACCACGCGCATGAGGTACTCCCCTGGCGGCGCATCGAACTGCACGTTGTAGCGGCCCGGCCCGATCGATCCGCGGGCCGTGTCGACCGGCAGCGACATCACGTCGGTGCCGCTCGCCACGACGCGGCCGTCTCTTGCGCTTTTCGCCACGAACACGACATCGGCCCGCCGCGGCTCATGCCCCGCCTCGACGGGCAGGTCGGCCTGCACGCTCATCAGCACGCGATGGGAACCCGGCGAGTCTCCCCGCGTCACGTACGTCGTCACCTCGATGGGCAGTCCCTGCTGGGGAAACGGTGAGGCCAGCGCCATGTCGATCGCCCGCCGCCGGTCCCTCGCGAACATCGGATCCCGAACGGAGTAGCCCGTGCGCGCCCTGACGGTGATGCCCGGCCGCGTCACGCGGATGGACACCCGGTGATAGCGGTCGCCCTCGTCGGCGGCGACCTCAGCGCCGGGCTCGAACCCGACGATGAAGTAGTCGAGGGACTGTTCAGAGATGCGGTTGAAAGTGGCGTCCATGCGGCTATTGGCATCCGTGACCAGGTCGCCCGACGTTTCCGTCGCCAGGGTGCCCAGCGGTTCGATCCGATCCTGGACTTCCATCTGGGCGTCGTTGCCGGTCGGCGCGGCCTGGGCTGGATCCGATCCGCGGCGGTTGATATCGAGCGCGTAAATGACCGCGTAGGACTGCGCGGCGGCAGCCGCGACCCGCTCGACTTCACTGCGCACATAATCGGCGTAGAACCCCTCCGAGATCAGGATCACCGACTTGCGTCCCTCGACACCCGCGAGCCCACGAATCACGTCGGCCAGCAACGCGAGAAACGCCCGTGTCTCCCCATCGCCCCGTTGGACGACCGTCCTGGCGTTGTCCTTGAGCACGCTCTGGAGGACGCTGTACGGCGTCGAGTCGATCGCCGCAGAACCAGCGCGACTCTGGGCCGCCGCCACCAGGTCGCTCGATGCGTCGGTCCCATTGGCTCGTGTCGCGACGCGCTGCAGAATCCGGTCGTTGCCGCGCGTGATCTCGAACGCCTCGTACAACGTCATCCCGCCCAGCGCGCCGAAGGTCTCCTTGTCGAGGCTGCCACGCACGGTGATCAACTGAGAGATCACGCCGCGCACGTCGCCGGTGAAGGGAATCTGCGGCCCTGGGCCCGGGAGTCCGTACAACGCGACGCGGTCGCCGGGACGGAGACGCGACCGCAGGAAGCGCTCGGCGGCGAGCCGCCCTCGCTGCTCGTTGCCAGGCGTAATGTGGTTCTGATCAAACACGATCACGTACAGGTGCGCGCGCGGAGCCCCGCGGTTGGTCGACACGTCCGCGCCCGACGTGCGGCGCGCCACATCAAGGTAGGTCCCGGACGGTTCCGAGACCCGCTGGAAGAGCACCACCGGCCGCACCTTCCCACCTTCGACGACCTCGAGTTCTTCCACCTTCAGGTCCGTGACCAGCCGGCCGCTGTCGTCGAGGAATCGAACGTCCATCCGGACCAACTCGACGCCAGATCGAAAGGTCGGGAGACCCTGGGGAACCGCCGGACGATCCTGACCCTCCGCCAGGGACGCGGCCACAACCACCGAGACCGCAGAAAGTGCCACGACGAATGCGCGCTTCATACACACCTGCCGGACGCTGAATTGAGGGGGTTTCACGTCCATCGTAACACCGACAGGGACGGGCGGCCATTCGGTTCAGGATGCCGTGCCCTCGAGGCCCGTACGCAGTCTACCACCGGGCCAGCATCGATTGGACCCGCCGGACGTCGGCCGCGTACAGGGCGGGTGGCGCCGTCCGGGCGAAGCGCTCCAGGTACGGCCGCGCTGCATCGGGCCGGCCATCATTGACCAGTTCGACCGCCACGTTGTACAGCGCGTAGAAGTTCGTCGGATCCCCGGCGACCGCCCGCTTCCAGTGTTCGATGGCGCCCTTCCGGTTGCCAGCCTTCAACTCTACGACGCCGAGCCCATTGTGCGCCTGGGCGGACGAAGGATCACTGTCGAGCGCACGGGCGAAGAACGCGCGGGCCTGGTCATACTGTTCCTTCTCCAGGGCGATGGACCCGAGGTTCTCGAGCGCCATGGCGTGGGACGGACTCAGATCGAGGATGCGCCGGAAGCTCGCCGTTGCCTCCTCCACGCGGCCCGCTCGCGCCTGCGCGATGCCGAGAGCGTTCAGCGCGTCGAGATCGGGGAAGTCGCCCGACACCGCGTCCCTGAGAATCGGTATCGCGTCGCTCCCGTGTCCACTTTCGGCGAGGTAGGTCCCCAGCTTGGTCCTGATGGCCACGCTGTCGACGCCCGCGGCGAGCGCCGCGCGCAGCGTGACGATGGCCGAGGCCGGATCGCCCAACTCCCACTGCAGCATCGAGAGATGCGCGTAGGCGATCTCCATCGTCGGATGTGCCGCGAGCATCTTCTGGTAGATCGGCACCGCGTCCGCCGGCCGCCCGCGCTGGTAGAGGTCGACGGCGCGGTGGATGTCCTGGTCGATCCCCACCAGCCGCTTCGGGTCGTCTGCCTCGGTGTACCGCGTCTTGGGCGCGGCGTTCCCGCTCACGTACCCGAGCGCGCGCAGGCGCTCCGATGTCTCGGGGTCGGCGGCACGCCTGTCGGCAGCCGCAGCGGATGCTGGGATTCCACGCAGCGTCAGATCGAGGGCGCGCAGCCGGTCCGGCGCTCGATCGACAAGGTTGGCAGCCTCACGCGGATCCGCCGTCAAGTCATAGAGTTCGGGAATCGGCACATCGATGTACTTCTCGCGCCCGACGACGACGCCGCGAAGGGGCGCCCACCCGCGGTTCAATGACGCGGACATCGCCTCGAAATACGAAGCCGTCTCCTCGTCCGATCGAGTGTTCACAGCCGCGAGCAGCGATCGGCCAGGCAGGTCCTGCGCCGACGGGAGCTGCAGCACGTCCAGCACGGTTGGAACGATGTCCACGTGACGAACGGGTGCGTGGACCACGCGCCCTCCAGCCGCTGGCACCGGCGCCGCCCCTGCGTCCCACGCGGGTCCGCCCGCCGGGAACTGGGCGACAATCAGCGGGATGCGAAGCGTGGATTCGTAGGCGAACAGCCCGTGCGTGGCCTCGCCGTGATCGCCAAGGCCCTCGCCATGATCCCCGGTGACGATGACAAGAGTCGGGCGGCCGCCGGCCGCGCCGGTTGCCGCAGACAGCAGCGCCGAGAGGACCGAGTCCGAGTAGGCGACTTCACCGTGGTAGGGCGAGTTGGCATACTCGCGGTCGAAGGGCGCCGGCGGCCGGTACGGGGCATGCGGGTCGAACAGGTGCACCCAGGCGAACCATCGGCCGCGCTGCGCGCCAATCCAGGCACTGGCGGCCGCGACAACGGCGTCGCCGCGACGCTCGGGCAGGACGAACTCCCGGCCGCCCGACGTGCCCGGGTAGCGGTCGTCGTAGACGTCGAATCCCGTGGTGAGGCCGAAGCGCGAATCGAGGGGGAACGCTGCCACAAAGCCGCCGGTGGCGAAGCCCTGCGCTTTCAGGCGTGACGCCAGCGTCGGGACCTTCGGCGACAGTCGATACCCGTTGTTGTCGTGAATGCCGTGCTGCGTCGGGTAGAGGCCCGTGAGTAGGCTGGCGTGCGCTGGCAGCGTCGTCACGGCGTGGGCGTGCGCCGATTCGAATCGAAGCCCCGCGGCCGCGAGCCGATTCAGGTTGGGAGTTCTGGCCAGCCCGCCGTAGGCACCAACGGCGTCCGCGCGAAGGGTGTCAATCGTGATGAGGAGGACGTTTTCGTCGAGCCGGTGCTCGAATACCGGACCCCCTGCACCCGAAAAGTATCGCAGGGCGACGCCGCCCACCAGGACAAGCACCAGGACTGCACCCGCGACGGCGATGACGGCCCGGCGGCGCGATCCGCGGGGCGATTCGCGTCGAACTGCGGGGACGGTCGGCGCGGTCCGCCTCACGGGAGTGATGGGCTGTTTTCTCTTCATGCGCCAGGCTTCCGCCCCGACGTGTTGCCAGGCAGCACCCGCTGCTCTGCCTGGCTGACCGCCGGCTCTCCGAATCGGGCGACGGCGTCGCGGCGAAGCGCCGTGGCGCGCCCGCGTTCGCCGAAGATCGACAACAGCCGAATGGCCATCGCGTAACCGTCGCTGGTGGGCGCAGCCCGCAGCATCTGCGCGATCGCGGCATCGGCTTGCGCCGCCTGTCCGTCCGCCCGGTAGAGCATCGCGAGCCCCCCGTGCGCCCGGATGTTCTCCGGCGACAATCGCGTTTCCATCGTGAACGCCT
>Ga0315278_10005220_pt1 | contig 11801 bp, 12 predicted proteins | sample YL17G06_0_MG_FD_203880 | JGI IMG/M metagenome (GOLD analysis project Ga0315278, IMG submission 203880) | Sediment microbial communities from Yellowstone Lake, YNP, Wyoming, USA - YL17G06_0 | ecosystem: Environmental > Aquatic > Freshwater > Lake > Sediment | place: USA: Wyoming | collected... | reverse complement strand
TCGCTATGGAACACGGCGAGGTTTGCGGCGATGTTCCTGCCGTCGGCGATGGTGGTGTCGCTGGGGCTGGCGATGCTGCTGAACGCGAAGATCCGGGGGCAGGCGATCTACCGGACGATCATTTTTTTGCCGTCGCTGGTTCCGGCGGTGGCGTCGGCGATGGTGTGGCTGTGGATCTACAACGCGGACTACAAGCAGGGGCTGATCAACGCGTACCTGATGAAGCTGGGGCTGGACCCGGTCGGTTTCTTGGCGCTGAAGGAATGGGCGATGTATGCGTTGGTGTTCATGAGCCTGTGGGGCGTGGGGAACACGGTGGTGATCTATCTGGCCGGGCTGCAGGATGTGCCCAAGGAGCTGTACGAGGCGGCGGAGATTGACGGGGCGGGGATGTGGCGGCAGACGTGGCATGTGACGATCCCGATGATCTCGCCGGTGATTTTTTTCAACCTCATCATGGGGATCATCGGGAGTCTTCAGACGTTTGCGACGCCATACATTCTGACGGACGGTTTCGGGCGGCCGGAGCGGTCGCTGCATTTCTTCGCGATGTACCTGTACGACAACGCGTTTCAGTACCTGAAGATGGGCCATGCCAGCGCGATGTCGTGGATCATGCTGGTGATCATCCTGGCGTGGACGGCGGTGGCGTTCTGGAGCAGCAAGCGGTGGGTGTACTACCAGGGCAAGTAGGTGGTAGCGAGGTGATATGAGCGTGGCAGAGACGATCGATCGGCCGGTGGTGGTGGAGTACAGAATGCCCCGTGGCGTGAACCGTCCACGGCAGCATCCGGAGCGATGGTTTGCGCACCTGGCGCTGCTGCTGATCTCGGTGGGGTTCATTCTGCCATTTGCATGGATGCTATCGACGAGTTTCAAGCGGCTGGAGGATACGGCCAACTTTCCGCCACAGTGGATTCCCGATCCGTTCATGGCGAAGAACTACAAGACGGTGCTGAACCATCCGAAGATGCACTTTCTGATGTTCACGCGGAACACGTTGATCGTGGCGACGCTGGCGGTGGTGGGGACGACGCTGTCGAGCGCGGTGGTGGCGTACGGGTTTGCGAAGATCAGGTTCAAGGGGCGCGGGGCGCTGTTTGCGGTGATGCTGGCGACGATGATGATCCCGTTTCCGGTGATCATGGTGTCGATGTTTGCGATTTTCCGGTGGCTGGGGGACCATAACATGGGGCAGTGGCTGGGGACCTACAAGCCGCTGTGGGCGCCGGCGTGGTTCGGGTCGGCGTTCAACATCTTCCTGCTTCGGCAGTTCTTCCTGACGATACCGGATGAGCTGTCGGAGGCGGCGAGGATCGACGGGTGTTCGGAGTTCGGGATCTTCTGGCGGATCGTGTTGCCTTTGTCGCGGCCGGCGCTGGCGGTGGTGGCGTTGTTCACGTTCATGTGGGCGTGGAACGATTTTCTTGGGCCGCTGGTGTACCTGCAGGACCAGGACCAGTACACGCTGTCGCTGGGTCTGCAGACGTTCCAGTCGATGCACGGGGGGACGGAGTACAATCTGCTGATGGCGGCGTCGGTGCTGGTGATCCTGCCGGTGATCGTGTTGTTCTTCATGACGCAGAAGACGTTCATTCAGGGGATTGCGACGACGGGGGTTAAGGGTTAGAGGCGGCGTCTGCGTAATCCATGCCGGGGCCCGCAATAACAGGGGGGATCAGGCGTATATAATGACGGCGTGCGGCCATGACCTTGAGGAGGCTTGGCCGCGGGCGAAGCGGAAATGAACGCGGTCGGCTGTGCGCCTGGAGGCCACGGCGGGTTCGCTGTTGGAACAGATTTCCCGTGCGACAGGCACGGGTAGGAGATGATTGTATGACAGCATTGCGGAACGTATTGTTGGCGGTGGTGATTCTGGGCCTGATCGGCGTCGCGCAGGCGCAGGTCCAGGGCAAGCAGAAAGCAAAGGGCGAGAAGAAGCCCAGCGTGTCCGGAATCGTCGTGAAGGTCGAGGGCGAGAAGCTCGTGGTCAAGGTTACGCCTAAGGGCGGCGATGCCAAAGAGGTGACGGTGGCCACGGACAACAAGACGAAAGTGACGCTTGACGGCAAGAAAGCCGCCTTGGGCGACCTGAAAGAGGGCATGAAGGTCAAGGTGACGCCGGACACCGGGACCGCGCAGAAGATCGACGCCAAGACTCCAGGCAAGGCCAAGGAAGGTAAAGGCGGCAAAGCGAAGTAATCAGGAGAGAACATAGGGGCGGCGTCGAGCCGTCTCGCGGAAGAGGTCGAGCCCGTCGGCGTGAAGCTGGCGGGCTTTGCCGTTGTTGCAGGGCGGGCAGCGGCGGCTGATGACCGCGAGGGCCCGGCCATTGACTTTTGCGGTGATTGTCCGACAGTTAGGGGCTCTGGCTGGATGAGTAAGGGGCGGGTTTCACGGTATGGAGATTTGGTCGTGGCCAAGATTCCGTTGTCGCGAGTTTACCAGAGCGAAGTGATCGATCGCCGCATCCTCGAGGTTGTCAAGACGGGCAACTACATTCTGGGCCCGGAAAGCAAGGCGTTTGAGAAGGAGTTGGCGGCGTATTTCAGCGTGCCGTACTGCGTGCTGTCGTCGAGTTGGACGGCGGCGGTACACCTGCTGCACATTGCGCAGGGGCTGAAGGCGGGAGATGAGATCCTGGTGCCGTCGCTGACGGCGTTTCCGAGCATTGAGCCGATGATTCACGTGGGGGCTCGGCCGGTGTTCTGCGAGATCGATGACACTTACACGATCGACCCGGAAGACGCGCGAAAGCGCATCACGAGGAAGACCGTGGGGATACTGCCGGTTCACCTCTACGGGCGGCCGGCCAACATCGACGCCCTGAAGAAGCTGGCTGATGACAACGGCCTCTGGATCATCGAAGACTGCGCCCAGTCGCACGGGGCCAAGTGGCGAGGGAAACGCGCTGGCTCGTATGGGAAGCACGCGGCCTTAAGCTTCTACCCGTCGAAGAACCTGACGGTTTACGGCGATGGGGGGGCGATCCTTACATACGACGAAGAGGTTGCCCGGCGCATTTCGATGCTCCGAAACCATGGCCGGAAGGACAAGTACCTCCACGAGAAGGTCGGATTCAATCTGCGGTTCAACGAGATTCAGGCGGCGATCGGGCGGGAGCAGCTCAAGGTGCTGGACGAGCTGAACGCCAACCGCCGACGGGCGGCCGCGTGGTATCGGCGGGAGTTGGCGGGCGTGGAGGGGCTGACGCTGCCGCCGGAGGACAAAGACGGCATCAGCGAGACCGTCTACCACATGTTCGTCATCCGGCTGGCAAGCAACGATCTGCGCGAGGGGCTGGCGAAGTTCCTCAAGGAGCGGGGTATCGAGACCGGTGTGCATTACCCGGTTCCCAACCACCAGCAGCCCGCGATTGAGGAGATCTACGGCATGCTGCCGAGTCTGCCGAAGACCGAGGACTACACGAAGCGGATTCTGAGCCTGCCGATGTTCCCGGCGCTGACGGAGCAAGACGTGAAGGTCGTGTCCGGCGCCATCAAGGAATACCTGCGGCAGTAGCACGAGAGGGTGTGCCGGAGCACACCCTGCGCGGTCGGCTCACCCGTGGCACACGGGATCATCCGTCTCAAGGCACTATGTCTGAACTACTTCTGATCTACGCTACGCTCGCGATGGCAACGCAGCCAGCCGGCAGCGGAAACCCGCTGCAGGGCTTCATGCCGTTCGCGGACAACTACGTTCTGTGGAAGATCATCGGCTTCTCCGGGATCGGCATCTTCGGCACGCGTTTCGTCGTGCAGTGGATCTACAGCGAGAAACACAAGGAAAGCCGCATCCCCGTCATCTTCTGGTGGCAGAGCCTGGTCGGGACGCTGCTGTGCCTGGCGTATTTCCTGCGGCAGCAGGACTCGGTGGGCATAGCGGGGTACCTTTTCAACATCATCCCGTATTCGCGCAACCTCGTGCTGGTGTACCGCAAGAAGCGGCAGGACGCGGCCCGCGGGTTCCAGGTCATCACGCCGACCGACCCAGAGAAGCACTGAATCATCCATGAGCACGCACCATGCCGAAGCCGGCTATCATCGCAAGACGGCCCTGATCATTGTGGCTGCCGCGATCCTGTATGTCGCGGGTAGCTGGGGCGTGAGCCTGTGGGATCGCGACGAGGCGTGGTATTGCCAGACCTCCAAGCAGATGGTGCAGAGCGGCGACTGGGTCGTGCCGCATTTTCTGGACCAGCCGCGCTATGCCAAGCCCATCTTCATCTACTGGTGCCAGGCCGCGAGCATGACGATCTTCGGCGCCAACGAGTTCGCGGCGCGGCTGGTGTCGGGGGTGGCGATGACGGCGACGCTGACCATGCTGGGGGTGGTGCTTTCGCGAGCGATCGGGGGGCGGCGGGCGATGCTGACCGTGCTCATCTTCAGCAGCAGCGCTTTGGTGATCACGGCGGCGAAGATGTGCCTGACCGATAGCGTGCTGTTGCTGTTCATCACGGGGATGCAACTGTGCCTGTTCAGGCTGTACCGGGCGGCGGGGAGCAGGCGGCCGGTCGGTTGGAGGATGGATCACCCGGTCCCGCGTTCGCAGGGCAGCCGGAGCACTTTGGCGACGGCCATGGCGATGTGGGTCTGCACCGCGATGGCCGTGTTGACCAAGGGGCCGGTGGTCTTTGCCCTGATGCTCGGCACAATGATCGCGTTGGCGCTGCTGGACATCGGGCGGCAGTGCCGATCGTTGCAGGCGTGGCGAGCCGCGATTGCGTGGTGGAAACACATCCGGTTTCTGCGGGGTCTGCTCATCGTGCTGGTGGTGGGTCTTCCGTGGCTGCTGGCCGCTTATCTGCGTCATCCCGACTTCATCTGGAAGATGCTCCGCGAGCCGGGCCAGCACTTCGGCAGCAACCAGGACGGGCACTGGCAGGCCCCGGGGTACTTCCTGGTCACGATCTGGTTGACGTACTTTCCGTGGAGCCTGCTTCTGCCGACGGCGCTGACGCTGGGGTGGAAGCACCGCGGGTTGCCGCACGTGCGATTTGCGCTGGCGATCATCCTGGGGAACTGGGTTTTCGCCGAGATGATGGTGACGAAACTGCCGCATTACATTCTGCCGGCGTTCACGTCGCTGGCGTTTCTGACGGCGACGGCGGTGATCCGCTGCGTGCGCCGGCAGCACGATGATCTGGACCGCAAGGTGTTCTACGGGGCTCTGGGGGTGTGGGCGTGCGGCGCGATGATGCTGGCGGCGCTGCCCTACGTTGGCGCGTGGCGATTGGATGATCCCGCGCGCGGCGGGGGGTTGCTCTTCGCTGCGGTTGGTGTGGCGTATGTCGCTGCCGTCGTCGTGCTGTTCGCACGCCGCCGGCTGGTTGGCGCCGCGGCCGTTGCCGGGGGGGGGATGATGCTCTTGATCACGATTCTGTACATGTGCTACCTGCCCAGCGCCGCGTTCTTGCGGTTGCCGCAGCGTGTGGCAATCGAGCTGGAGAGGCTGCGGAAGCTCGACGGACCCGGCGACGGGCGGGTCATCATGGTTGACTATGATGAGCCGAGTCTGGCCTTCTACCAGGGCGGCACCATCGGCAAGGCGGAAAAGCCATACCTGCGACAGACGCCCCCCGAACAATGGCCGCGATGGATCGTCATCAGCAGCAAGTTCTTTGATTCGTTGCCGCCCGGTCGCCAGCGATGCCTTCAGCGCATGGCCACCCTGAGCGGCGTCAACTACAACACCGGCGGCAAGGTCGTGGATCTGTTCATCATGCGAAAGAGCGACACCGTGGCGCCGCAAACCGATCCGGCGGCGGCGCCCGAACAGTAGGGGGTTTGTTCTGGCGCCATGGCGACCTCTTCCACAACCTCCGCCGCTTGTTTAAAACAACCGCGATGAACCAACCGACCCTCAGCATCTGCGTGCCTGTGTACAACGAGGCGGAGAATCTGCCGCTGCTTCATTCAGCCATCTGCAGGGTCATCGACCCCAACGGCATCGACGCCGAGCTGATCCTGGTGGACGATGGCTCGAAGGACGAGTCGTGGAGGGTGATCGAGTCGCTGGTGGCGAAGGACGGGCGCGTGCGGGGGCTGAAGTTCAGATTCAACTGCGGCGAGACGGCGGCGAGCGACGCGGCGCTGCGCGCGGCGCGCGGCAAGTACGTGATGACGATGGACGCCGACCTGCAGAACGACCCGAGCGATATTCCCGCGTTTCTCAAGGCGCTGGATACGGGGGTTGACTGCGTCTGCGGGACGCGCCTGGCCACGCGAGGCCAGGGCGACAGCTTCGTTCGTGTGGCCTCCAGCCGGATTGCCAACTGGGTCCGCAACACACTCTCGCAGGAGAGCATCACGGACGCCGGCTGCACCTATCGCGCCTTCAAGCGGGAATGCGTGTCGAGGCTGAAGCTCTACCGCGGGCTGCACCGGTTCATTCCGACGCTGCTGAAAATGGAGGGCTGCACGGTCATGGAGATCCCCGTTGCCAACAACCCGCGGCTGCACGGGGAAAGCAAGTACGGCGTGTGGAACCGCCTGTTCAAGAGCTTCCGCGATCTGCTGGCGATCCGGTGGATGAAGAGCCGGCTGCTGGGGTACCAGATTGAGAAGGAGCTTGTTCGCGATCCGCAAGCGGAAACGGCCTCGCGCGGTCGCTGACGATCACTCGCAGCGATTGAGGATCGCAGCTCTAGACGGAATCCACGCGCGTCTTGATGACGCGCGCCGGCACGCCGACCACGGTTGTGGCGGCATGCACGTTCTCGATCACGACGGCGCCGGCGCCGACTGTCGCGTATCGGCCGATCGTCAGGCAGGGCAGCACGTTGGCCCCGAGTCCAACGAAGGCCCCTTCTTCGACTTCCACTCTCCCGGCCAGCAGAACACCCGGGCAGATGTGCACGGCCTGCCCGATGCGGCACTCGTGATCGACGACGGCGCCGGTGTTGATGATGACGCTGTCGCTGATCTGCGTGTCGGTCCCGACGACGGCGGAAGCCGCGATGACGACGTTGCAGCCGAATGTTGCGGTTGGCGAGATGACCGCCGACGGGTGGATCGCGTTGATCAGCTCCAGGTCGCTCTGCCGGGCGAGGTTCGCATAGCTGTCGCGGATGCGGTTGTCGCCGATGGCTACGATCACGCCGCGAACGTCCTGGCGGCGAAGCTTGTCCAGTTGGTTCACCGGCCCGAGCACGGGCAAGCCGCCCACAGGTGTCCCCAGGAGGTTGCCGTCCGCGTCGATGAACCCGACAACCGTGTGCTGGCCGGCCAGGCGCAGTATCTCAAGGATGACTCGGCCGTGACCTCCTGCGCCGACGATGACGACGTTCATGCCAACTCCCGCACGCTTGCCGTGGACTGCTGATCTGCGCGGTCTGTTATACGTTATCGGACGGGATGGGGGTAGAAGTCGACCCAAAGGCGCAGTGGAGGGCGCGCCCTCCGGCGGGCGACTGATGGGGGTGTCTGGCCGCTTCTCGTGCTCGCACGGAGGGGCGACCAGCAGCTCCCTCAGTGAAGAACGCATTCCTCTCCTCCCGGCGCGCCGGGCCCCCACCCTCTGCTTGCATCCCCCTGTCCCTCTCACTATGTTTATCTCCGTGGACCGCAACTTGTCCCGCTCAAGAACAGGAGGCCAGCCATGCCGATGACGCGACGCAATTTTCTGAGGACTTCCTCCGCCGCCCTGGCGGTCGCAACCTTTTCGCCGCGGCTCTTCGCGGCCGATGACCCCAAACCCGGAATCCGTATCAGCTCCTGCGTGGTGGGCCTCAAACAGGCCAAGCAGGCCGGCCTTGACGGGGTCGAGGTTGGCGTCGGCGGCGCCGAAGACAAGCTCCAGATCTCTAAACCCGAAGTCCGCGAGAACTACAAGAAGGACATGCGGGAGACCGGCCTCGTGATCTCCTCGTTCATGATGGGCCTCTTCAACAGCGACCCGCTTGCCAGCGACCCCCGCGGCCCCGCCTGGCTCGAACAGTCCATCGACGCCGCCAAAGACCTCGGCGCCAAGGACATCCTCGTCGCCTTCTTCGGCAGAGGCTCCCTCGGCAGCCGCGGCAACATCAAAAAGGCTGACGTCGATGTCGTGGTCGAACGCCTCAAAGCCGCCGCGCCCCGTGCCAAGGAAGCCGGCGTCCGCCTCTGCATCGAAAACGAGTTAACCGCCCAGCAGAACGCCGACATCCTCGACCGCATCAACAGCCCCGCCGTCACCGTCTACTATGACGTCGGGAACATCACGAACAACGGCTACGACGTCCCCGCCGAAATCCGCTTCCTGAAGGACCGCATCTCTATCTTCCATTTCAAGGACGGCGGCAACTACCTCGGCCAAGGCAAGGTCAAGTACCCCGAAATCGCCGCCGCCATGAAGGACATCAACTATCAGGGCTGGATCGTGATGGAGACATCGAATCCCTCTCGCGATGGTGTCGCGGACGCGAAGCGCAACGCCGAGTTCATCCGCAAGCTCCTCAAGCTCGGGTGACTGGGTGCCTGTGTGTTGTTCGAGAGTGTGGTGACCTATCGGTGAACAAGAAGCCCAGGGAAACGCTCCCTGGGCTTTTGCATGACTGGGTCAGATTGGGCCTGCTCATGCGTCCGTGTCGTCCGGCGGAGCGGTGGACGCGGAGGCGGGCTGGTTGTCGGGCTTCTTGGCTGTGTACGACGCGATCAGCGAGCCGAAGGAATCGATCAGCTCGCGGGCCTTCGGCGGGAGACTGGTCATCAGCCCGTCCACCGCCTGGCCGATGCCTGCCGCCTGCATGAACCGGTACGACATCTTCGCCATCGTGTCCGGGTCGCCGAACACCTGGATGTTGGCCTTGGCCATCATGTTGCCCATGGCCATAGCCGCCTGGATACGCACCTCGCGGTCGGCTTCGATGCGCAGCTTCTCCAGCTCGAACTTGAGAGCGGCCTGCTCGAATTCCTGCTTGTTGGAGAGGTTCTGACGCTCGACATCGACGCGGGCCTGCTCGACGTTGACCTTCTCTCGCTCGACGTTGACATCGACCATCTTGATGGCCTTTTCGCCGTCGGCCCGCCGGATGTTCGCCTGCGCGTCGCCCTCCGCCAGCCTCAGCTTCGCCTCGTACTGAAGGTCGGCGGCCTTGCGCTCGCCCTCCGCCTGCTTCACCGCCGAGTAGGCCGACACGTCCGCAGTCGTCTCCTGACGAATCTTGTTCTCCTGAATCACCTGCTTGGCGGCGATCAGCTTCTTCTCGGCTTCTCGCGCGGCCTCCGCCGTCACTTGCACCGTCAGCACGTTCTGCTTCGCCTGCTCACGCGCTGACTCCGCCGCAAGCATGGCGGCCTGCGCGGCGGCTCGCTCCTGCTCCTTCTGGGCCACCGCCACTTCCTTCGTTCGCTCGGCCACGTCCACAGCCTGCTTCTTCAAAACCTGCGAGGTCTCCTGCTCCTTCTGCTTGGCCACCAGCGCGATCTGCTTGGCGATCTGCGCCTGCTCAACCACCAGCGTCCGCTCCACCTCCGCCGTCTCGATCCCCCTCATCTTCTCGATGTCACGCTTGGCCACCGATTCGTCCTGGGCGATCTTGAACTCGGCGACTTCCCGCTGCCGGGCGGCCTGCACGTTGGCAACCTTCATCCTCTGCTCGGCCTCGAACTCGGCCTGCTCACGCTCGAGATCCAGCGTCTTCTTGCGCGTGTCAACATTCTTCATCACCAGCGCGCGCTCCGCCTCACGCTCGATCTCATTCTTCTCAACCTTGGCTTTCTGCGTGATCTCGGCAATCTTCCGCAGGCCCTGGGCGTCGAAAACATTCCGCTCCTGAAGCTGCGACGGATCGGTCTGGTCCAACGAGGAGATGGTGACGGATTCCAGCGTCAGCCCGTTCGAGGCCAGGTCGTGCGTGACGATCGCCTGAACCGCCGAGGCGAACTCGTCCCGCTTCGCATGGAGCTCGACCAGCTCCTTGGTCGCGGCAACCGTCCGCAGTGCGCTCACCAGCTTCTCCTGGACGAGTTCCGACACCGCATCGGCCTGGATGTTCCGGTCGCCGAGGGATCGGGCGGCCTGGAGGATGTCGTCTGCGTTGGCTTGGACCTTGATGTAGAACTCGGCCGAAAGGTCGACGCGGAGATTGTCCTTGGTGATGAGGGCGTGCGGCCCGCGGCGCTCCACGTTCAGGCGCATGGTCTCCAGGGAAACCTCGATGATCTGGTGCACGACGGGGATGACCAGAGCGCCGCCGTCCTTGATCACCTTGGCCCCGCCCATGCCGGTGCGGACGAACGCGAGGTTCGCCGAGGCCTTGCGGTAGAGGCGGGTGATCATCGTCACGATGCCCACGGCCAGCACCACGACCGTGCCGATCACCGTCAGGATCGACTTGCCAGTCGAGTTGCTCCATTCCGTGAGAAACCACGGGCCGATCGCCATGGCCGCGCCGATGATGAAGAAGAGTACGAGGACCATATGTTTCTCACTCCTTCAGTGTTGTCAGTGTGAGCTCGTCGGCGGATTCTCCTCGACGACGTAAAACAGTTGCTGTTTGCCGTTGTAGCCGACGAGTCGGACGCGGGTGCCTTTTGGGAGGGTGGGTTGGTCTTCGGAGACGCGACAGGAGAGCTGGAAGAGCTCGCCCCGGTCGTCACGCACCACGACGGTGCCGGAGGCGTGGTTGATGTTGTAGAGGGCTTCGCCGGTGAGGCCGAGAAACTCGTGACGCCGCCGCGCGTAGGTCTCGCTCGTGGGAACGAATCGGCCCATGAACCGGGCGAAACAGGAGGAAAAGAGGAGGCTGCCGGCGGCGGCGGCGGGAATGGAGATCAGGGGCAGGTAGATACGATCAGTGCTCGGGGAGAGCAACACATTGACCAGAAAGCCGATCACGCCCCAACTCAGCAGCAAGGCCATCAGCAGAATGCTCGTGGGAACGCGCCCCACGCCCAGCCACGTGAGCGACGCCAGATAGATCGGCGCGTGTGCATCCGCATCGGCGTCCGCATCGGCATCGGTCGAAACGTCATGATCGGCGTCGACACCGACATCGGCGTGTGCGTCAACATCAACGTGCGCATCGGCATCGACGTCAACGTGGGCATCGACATCAACGTGGGCATCGACGTCGGAATCGCCAAAGCTCAGGCCGGTGAAGGTGTAGACGCCGAGATACAGCACCGCCAGAAGGAATGGGACGATGAAGAGCAGGTTCCACCAAGCTAGCATTAGTTCGGCAGTCATCGCGGTACTCCCGTGTCAACTGCACCCGATTCCCGCACCGTAATGCACTATAGCCGGCCGGAGGGTTGCCGCAAGCAGGGACGGGATATAAAACGGAGCGCAGAATATAAGCCGAGCCCGGATTCGTCCTGCACGCAGGGAACGCGCGGGGATCGTCAGGCTCGTGTTAGGCAGATGGAAAGGAGGATCGCCATGTACGTGGTCTGTGTGGCGGTGTCGGTCAAGCCGTCGTCGATCGCCCAGTTCATCACGGCGACTCTCGACAACGCGCGTCATTCCCGGCAGGAGCCGGGCAACGTGCGATTCGACGTGTTGCAGGCGGAGGAGGACCCCGCCAGGTTTACGCTCTACGAGGCGTATCTGAGCAAGGACGATTTCGCGAAGCATCAGCAGACGGAGCATTACCTTCGGTGGAAACAGGCGGTGGCGGAGTGGATGGCGCAGCCACGCCAGGCTGTGAGGCACCGAAGCGTGTTCTGGGGCAATGAGGAATGAGCAAGCCGCCTGCCGAGGGACGAAGGCACGGAAGGACCACGTGAACCCATTCGAGTTCTACAGCGTCCGGCGGGTGGTGTTCGGGAGGGGGGAGATTGCGCGGCTAGGAGGATTGGCGCGGGAACTCGGCCAAG
>Ga0315278_10005218_pt1 | contig 11806 bp, 9 predicted proteins | sample YL17G06_0_MG_FD_203880 | JGI IMG/M metagenome (GOLD analysis project Ga0315278, IMG submission 203880) | Sediment microbial communities from Yellowstone Lake, YNP, Wyoming, USA - YL17G06_0 | ecosystem: Environmental > Aquatic > Freshwater > Lake > Sediment | place: USA: Wyoming | collected... | reverse complement strand
CCGGCGGAGCAACATACAGGGTATTGAGATGAAACAGGTGTCCCTGGTATTCATTTTTCAGTGCCCGCTCCAATACCGTGCGCGCGGATTGGAATTTCGCATGGTTCGCGTTGGTCATGGCTATGGATGAAGTGCCGCTTGGCAACATGGCGTCAAGGACACTCTCCTCGGTCCGGGTAAGCTGCCCGCTACCGGAGTGCAAAGGAGCACGACCAATCACGCGATGCAAGGTGAATTCCTTGTCTTCTTCCTCGATGCGGATATGGCCTTTAACCGCCAGGCTGATAATGGCGGCAGTAAAGGCCTGGTTCCTGAAGCCCATGTCCAGCAGGTAGCGGCAGGCAGAGGGGGAGATGCCATCGGGTGCTTTGAATTGAGGGATGATCAGGCCTTTTGCGGGGTCGCGCCCAATTTTGTTCCATGCCCAGCCATACCACAGGAACGAAAGCACCAGGCCCAACCCCAGCACCAGGGATGCACTGTTGTCGCGCACAAACCAAAGGACTTTTTGCGTGCCGGACGGCTCCGCGATCAGGCCTTTCGGCCAGCTAAGCACTACGGTGAAGCCCTCGCGCGGTGCGAGTTGCCGTGTTGTTGCAAATTCAACGGTGCGTGCATCAATGACGCGCGTCAGCCCATCAGTCCCCTGTGAACCGGAAACGCCGGTATATACGTCTAGTTCCAGCTGGTCCGCAGCAATCGAGAACGGTAAGGAAATTCGTGCGGAAGCTTTATCTATGGGAAAAGCCCAGTCACTGCCGGTAACGTTCCAGTACAGCTCGTCATGGTCTGCAAAAAAACCCAGTTGCCGGTTGGTGTGGAATTGGATCCGGTAGGTATATTCAGCGGGATCGAGGAAATGGTCCGCGCTACCGATATACACCCGGACACCATTGCTCATTTCCTCTGTGTGCCAACTCTCCGGCTGCCCGTCGCGCAGTATTGAGTCGATGCCAAATTCCACCGTGTAATGATTGCCGTACCGATCTGTGTAGCTGGTGGGAAATTCCCGGTAAATTCCGCGCCGGATTTCGTTTCCTTCCGCCCGCACGCGAATCTCTTCACTGACCGTGAGTTCCCCGCCCGGGTGAACCATGACTTCAGTGCTGTAGTTGAGGATACGTTCGTCTGCGCCTGCCATGCCGGTCAGCAGAAGACTGCCAAGCAGCGCCAGGTATCTGCTGGCTCGCTTGAATTGCAGGTAACCCGGCCGGATCTGTCGGCCGGCAATCACGCAGAATCCGCCTGTGACGAAAGTTGCACCGTGGGTACTTCGCGCTGGCTGGCCAGTTCAATTTCGAAAAATGCAGCGGTATGGAAGCCGAACACTCGCGCCAGCAGCAAGAACGGAAAACCTTGCACGAGGTTATTGTTATCGCGCACGCTGCCGTTGTAGTAGCGCCGTGTATATTGCAAATGTTCTTCAATTTCCACAAGGCTGGCATGCAACTGCCGGAAGCCCTCGCTGGCCTTGAGATCCGGGTAACTTTCCGCCAGGGCAAACAGGCGCCCGATAGAACGCGATAGCCCGGTCTCTTCATTGGCGCGACGTTCGAGCGGCATGGCAGCCGTGCTGCGCAATTGGCTAAGCTGTTCCAGCACTGCCGATTCGTGTTGGGTGTAGCCTGTCACAGTTGCCACGAGGTTGGGCACCAGCTCGTAACGGCGCTGCAACTGCACATCAATCCCGGCCCAGGCTTCGCTCACCTGGTTGCGCAGTCGCACAGCGCGGTTGAACATCACAACGGCCCATGCTGCCAGCAGTCCTGCGAGGATACTCAGGAACCAAAACATAGGGTCAGCTCAGGAAGGCAGGTCCAGCGCATCACAAATGAAACGATTGAGCGGAGCGGCGCGGCTGCAGGCGTCAGCCACCTGGTCGATGAAGCCCGGGTCTAATGCGGCAGAGGACTCCGCTTCGGCCATCACATAAAAACTCTTGCGCTTGAGGTCCTCAATGTGTACGTGTTCGGCATTGAAGCCCCGGGGCGGGCGCAACAGCGACTCCCCCTGGATGCCTCCCAGCTCCAGCACTCTGGGTGCGTTTTTTATGCGTGCCCAGGAGCGCGCATTGTCAGCAATGAAGTCCCGGATCTTGTTCAGTTGCGGCGCGGGTGGCCGCCAAATACCACCGCCAAACAGAAGACCATCGGTGCCGAGGTGCACATAAAATCCCGGCGCATGCACGTCATTGCCCGCATCGTGCCGGAATTGGCAAGCGGCATGCGTTTTGTAAGGAGTTTTGTCCCTGGAAAAACGTGCATCGCGGTAGATCCGGAACATCGATCCACCGTACGGCCTTGGGTCGGCTATGTAGTGCGGTGATACGGCCTTTAGCCGCGGTTGCATTGCGGCTATGAATTCGCTCATTGGTTGCACAACGGATTCGACGTAACGCTCTTTTGCAGCGCTGAACCAGTCCCGGTTATTATTTCTTTCCAGGTCCGCAAAGAACTTGAAGAGGTCTGCAGGAAACCCGTTGAATACTGTCAAGGCTGGCACCTCGCGGCGTGTCTTTAAACGACCGGCGCCTTACTCGGAGGGGTCATCCGTAATAATTACAGCAGGGCCCGGTACGAGCTCCCGGGGATACATATAGCCGGTTCCCATCCCAAAACCCATACCAGGATAGCGGTAGTACGGGTATCCCCCCCAGTACGCACCACCACCCCAGTAGTACGGGTAGAAACTCGGTCCGTAGAAGTTGTCGTACATCATCACGGTTTTGCGGGGCTGCCACAGAACCATGTCGGTCAGTGCCAACACCGGGTAGCGGTAGTCAAACTCTTCGATTTTTCGCTCTTCGATGCTCTGGATTTGCCCAACTATGGTGACTTCACGACCCTGCTTGTAGATTTCCGGGTCATGGAAGCCCTCGGAACAGGCAATGAAACGCCCCGCTGTGGTGTCATCGCCGGACACCGGCCGCATGTACTTGTCCAGTGTGCGCGATAGCACTTCAAAACAGGTTTTGTTCTGTTCGTTGCGGGTAGCAACCAGAATACCACCCCAGCGTACGCTTGCTCCGAACTGTTGCGGTTGCACGGACGCTGGAGTAACGGGATTAAACTCGCCTTGCAACTGGACCGGCACCGACGTGCAAGAGGCCAGAAAGGCGGCTGTACATGCCGCGAAAAGCGTGAGTAGGTGTTTGGCAGTCATTTGCATGGTGTCCATAGGACCGGTATTAGCCGGTACTATATTACATCAACCTGATGATTTTTTTCTGGGGCGAAAACGCTTAACCGCGTTCTCCAATTCACCTGCTGGCGGCGGCTCCGCCGAATAGCGGTGTTGGTTGTACAAACCTGCGATGCGGTAGATTTCTTCCGCGCTCCCTGGTAGTTCGACGGTCGCGGCGGTGGCCAGTTCCATTGCACCATTGGATGCCGGGACTTGGAAACCGGCCTTTTTCAGGCGCCGGAGGAAATTCCTCCAGGCCCTTGCAACAGGGTTCTTGTCGGCTTGGCCAATCAGCCTGGTCAGGACCGGCAGCACCAATAACGCAATGATTCCGAGCACACCGAACAGCATGGACGTCAAGGCGGCCGGGCTCACGTAGTCCAGCCCAAACTGCGAAAACATCTGTGCCTGGCTTTGCGAGCTGAACTCAATGATCCAGTCGTTCCAGCGCTGCTCTACCAGGTCCACGCCATTACGCACCGATCGCACCCAGTCGAAGTCCAGCATGTGCCGGGGCGCGGAAAGCGCCCCGCGTGAGCCCTGCTGGACGCGCAGAGGAGATACGGCCGCAGTGGGGTCCACCCGGGTCCAGCCTTTTTCTGGCAACCACACTTCGGTCCATGCATGGGCATCAGATTGACGCACCAGCAGGTAGTTGCCGATCTCGCTGTACCAGCCACCCTGGTAGCCGGTTACGATCCGTGAGGGGATACCGGCCATGCGCATCATCACCGCAAACGCTGAGGCGTAGTGCTCGCAGTAACCTGTGCGGGTTTCAAACAGGAATTCGTCAATTGCATTTAGTCCCAACAAGGGTGCATCCAGGGAGTAGTGAAACTCTTCTTCATTAAAATAGGTCAGCACGTGGCGGATGAATGCCTCGTCAGAAGGATAATCGCGACGCCAGGTTTGAACCTGTTCACGAGTTTTTGGATTCAGACCTTCGGGCAACTCCAGTGCCATAAGGCGTAACGTTTCTTTGAGCTTGGGAGCGTCGATATAGCCGGGTTCCGAAGCCATTTCATATTGCAACAACTGCACGACCGGCAGGCGGCGCAGCAGTTGGAAGTCCATGGTGATACGGGTGTCTTGCGGAGCGATTGCGGGGTAATCCAGTGCAAACAACCAATTCCGTTCATTGGGTTCCATTTGCACCGTGTAGTGCCAACGGGCAGCGGATTTTTGCGGCCTGGATTCAGCCTCAATGTTGCGTCCGAGAAAACTGCTGGTCCAGGTATTGTCATCGTAGTTCCATAGCACCGGACCCCGCCAATATAATTCCGTTGGATCCGGTATCGCGCTTTCGAATTCGGCCCGAAATGCAGTACTGTCGTCCATAAACAGGGTCTGGATGGACCCGGGTGACATGGAGTCCGACAATCCACTTTTGGCGTCCAGCGTGTTTTCGGGCACCCCCCACAACGGTGTAGCCCAACGTGGAAAAAACACAAAAAACGCTATGCCTATGGGAATGGCCAGCAATAAAAGGCGCAGGCTGAATAGCAACTCGGCAAACATCGAACGTTGCATTGAAGGCCGCGTGACAGCAAGCTGAAAAGCTTCGCTGCGTTGGAGCTGTGCAAGGGCAACCAACCCAAGAGTAATGGTTGCCAGGCCATAAACCGGCATGAAAATACTCTGGGTGAACAAGAACTGCGTGACGCACAGGAAGAAACTGAAACTGACAATCAGCCGGGCGTCACGGATGCGTTCACATTCGATCAGTTTAAGTGCCAGCATTGCAGCCAACAGACTAACCGCTGCGCGACGACCGAACAAACCGCCGTAAGACACCACCAAAGCAGCAAGCGACAGTGCCGTGGCCACATAACGAACCAGCTTCGGCAAGACTGACCAGCCCTTGAGCTCCGCGCCCAGTCGCCAGACCAGGGGAGCCAGCGTCACGACAGCAACCAGCAGGGGCATGCGGGGGATTTGCGGGGCCATCGCCACCGACAGCGCGGCCATCACCCACATCATGTTGCGTACTTTTGCTTGCATCACGTTCCGTACAAGGCCAGGATTTTCAGGCAGGCGTCCCTATGCTCCTTGCCCAGAGCGGCGGGGAGTGCGTCCGCGGGCAATTCCAGGGAGTAGGGAATTTGCCGACGTTCAGCGCGCAGAACCCAGGCGGTGAGAATGGATAATTTATCCTCAGGACCCAGTGCACCCATCAGGTACCAGTTGAGTTCGCAGGCTTCTTCGCGGGGTGTCTCCATCACTTGCGAATACAACTTGTCATGCCGGGCACTGGTACGCCATGCAACACTGCGCAGGGGATCACCCGGCCGATATTCGCGCAGCCCATGAAACTGGTCACCTTCACCGGCCTTGGCCAGGCCATCATCGCCCCGCCCGGTACGCGGCAGGGGCGGGGGGTTGCTGGCTGGCTGGGGGTAAACCAGGCAGCGCGTGAAAGGGATGATTACCGACCATGCGCGGAACAACCCAAGTGGAATGCGGCTTTCAAGGTTGAATGGTTCCATCTGCATCCATCCGCGGATGCCAGTTTGTTGCTGCAATACCATGCAGCCCGACCTGTTTGGCTCAATGTCCACAGTATCTGCCGACTCTGCGCAACGCAGTTGCACGGTGTACCTGTACCGCGGTTCAGGATTATTGATAAACAGCCGGAAGTTAGCAGCCTCGCCCGCAAAAACTGGCTCGGCCTGGATTGAGTTGAGCGTCAAACCAACCAGGTTCCGATAGGCGAGAAAGCTGGTCAGCTGGGCGATTGCAGCCAGGGTGAACCCAAACAGCAGTGCCATGTTGTTGTTGAAATTAAGTCCGCCGACTACGGTGAGTCCCAGCAGGACTCCAAACCATGCCCCGAAGCGGGTCGGCATAACATAGATGTGACGGTATTCAAGATGGAATGGAACTGCTACCGTGCCGCGGCGTTCCCGCACTCGTTCCAGGATCCAGCCATCGAACCATTGGCCGGGTCTGAATCGCTCAAAGCTTGCGTCTATGAACGCCATGATGCGCCGCTGCAAGAGAAGTCAAATCAGGGTATCGGCAGTTGTTGCAACAACTCCGCGATTTGCTCATCCGGAGACTGGCTGAAACCGGATGATGCATTCAGACGGTGTCGCGCCAAGCTGGGGAAAATCATTTTCACATCCTCCGGCGTGACAAATTCACGGTTATCGATAAAGGCACAGGCGCGGCTTGCACGCATCAGGGCAAGGCCGGCTCGCGGCGATAAACCGCTCTCGAACCACTGTTCATTCCTGGTTTCGGCAAGCAGCGCCTGGATATAGTCCAGTAAGTCCCCGCTGACGTGTATTTGTTCGCAATCTGACTGCAGGTCCATAACGTCCTGCGGCGACAGGCATGGCGAAACCTGTTGCAACATCAACCCACGGTCCTCGCTGGTCAGTAACTCCCGTTCGGCAGCGGCGTCGGGGTACCCGATGCTCATGCTCATCAGGAAACGGTCCAGTTGCGAATCGGGCAGGGGGAAGGTACCAACAAGGTCCAAAGGGTTTTGTGTAGCGAGAACGAAAAAAGGACGCGGCAGGATGTGCGTTTGGTTGTCGATGGTGACCTGGCCTTCGGCCATTCCTTCAAGCAAGGCGCTTTGTGTTTTGGGAGTGGCGCGGTTGATTTCATCGGCCAGGATTATCTGTGAAAAAATGGGGCCCGGGTGAAACTCAAACGCTTCTTTCTCACGCTTGTAAATCGATACGCCGAGAATGTCAGCAGGCAGCATGTCGCTGGTGAACTGGATGCGCTGATAATCGGAACCAATGACTCCGGCCAAGGCGTGGGCTAGAGTGGTTTTGCCGACGCCGGGCACGTCCTCAATCAACAGATGTCCACGCGCCAGGAGGCAACAGAAAGCCAGTCGCACTCGCTCTCTTTTACCCAACAGTATCCGGTTCACCTGCTGTTCCGCCAATTGCAGGCGCTCACGGCGTGTTGGCGCAAGTGGACTCGGGCTAAAAGCGGTGCTGTTCATGGTTGAATTCCATTTGCGATTTATCTGTGTTCGAACCCATATCCCCAATCGTTGGCGAGTATATCAAACGTGCGGGGCTGCGCAGCGAATTGTGCAGCGCCTTCAACCGCGTCTGAAATACCGTTCCAGTCGAGGTATATTGGGCGAATGGTCAATCAACCGGGCAGGATGAGCGTGCCGCAGAGCGCCAAAACAGCCTTGATACTGCCGGGTGGCGGAGCGCGCGGGGCCTACCAGGCCGGGGTGCTGAAAGCCATCTCTGAAATTACGCCTCCAGGGGTTAATCCATTTCCGGTGATATGCGGAGTTTCTGCCGGCGCAATTAATGCAGTGGTTCTGGCCAGCCATGCGCACGAATTTCATGTGGGTGTAGGTCGCCTGGTACAGCTCTGGTCGAGCATGTTTTGTGGCCGCATCTACCGTACCGATGCGTGGTCTGTTCTGCGCACCGCTGCGCAGTGGGCACTGTCAATCCCGCTGGGTGGAAAAGTAATACCGCATCCGAAATCGTTGCTGGACAACCGGCCTTTGCGGCGTTTTCTGCAGGACAGCCTGAAGCTCCAGGGAATAGGTGAGTCCATAGCCAGCGGGCATTTGCAGGGTGTCGCCATCACCGCGTCCGGTTACACCAGCGCATCTGCCACGAGTTTCTACCAAGCCACCAATGAAGTATTGCCGTGGGAACGTGAACGCCGTCGGGGCCAGGCGGTTACTTTGCAGGTAAGTCACCTGTTGGCATCCGCTGCGCTGCCGCTGATTTTCCCGGCAGAGCAGATCGGCGCGGAGTATTTCGGGGATGGCGGCATGCGCATGCTCACCCCGCTAAGCCCAGCCATCCACCTTGGCGCGGACCGCATCGTGGTGATTTCCACTCGTGATGAAAAGCCTGACCCGCCGCCTACACACTCCGTGCCCTATCCATCGCTGGGTGAGATTGGCGGCTACCTGCTCGATACTATTTTCATGGATACACTGAACGCCGATCTCGACCGTTTGCGGCGTATCAACCGGACGCTGGCGCTTATTCCACCCGGACACGACACCGATACCGCACTGCAGAAAATCGACTCCCTGGTGGTTCGCCCCAGCCGGGATGTGCGCAATATCACCCAGGAACACATGGGCGATATTCCTCGTGCGGTGCGCCTGTTGTTGCACAGCCTGGGTGGATGGGGAAAGGACTGGCGCCTGGCGAGTTACTTGCTTTTCGAACCCGCTTATTGCCAGGAACTTATTGCCATGGGCTATACGGACGGTATGGCCATGCGCGGTGAATTATGCGAGTTCCTGGAGGTACCTAAGCGGCGTTGACCTCTGCGCGCAATACCTTCTGCGCCAGGTGCTCCGCGTCGTTGCGCGGAAAATCGTCCACTGCGGTGGCAGCGTGGCCGGCCTCCTGTGCCAGGCGCACGAGCGTTGCCTGTTCTTCCGTAACCACGCCACTTTCCACTGCCCGTTTTACCAGTCGCTTGTAGTTGCCCCAGGTGACGTGTTCCTTGAGTGCATTGCGCACAGCGTTTTCAGCATTGGCCGAAGTCAGTAGCAGGTGAAATGCCGAATGGATTTTGCCCGCAGCATCATCGCCATCTGAAATGTATACGCCCGACACCAGCCGATCGCGGCTTTCATTTTCTGACAGCAACAAACGCGCAACCGCCTTGCCGACCGAGTCTGAAGGCGGACGGTAGGGCATGCCGAGTGGAAACACGATCCATTTGATCAGCGTGCCAACACCGGGCAGGGGGAAATTACCGAGCACGCCCAGCAGGCTTTCCTGGATCGTGTACAAGCTGTCGTCCATAGCCCACTGCACCATGGGCAAATCACCTGCGGGGCGGCCCTCATCTTCAAAGCGCTTCAGGACTGCGGTGGCGAGATACAAATGGCCGAGAGTATCGGCGAGCCGTCCGGATAGTTTTTCTTTGATTTTGAACTTGCCACCCAGCGTGACCAGCACCAGGTCCGCAGAAAGGCTGAACACTGCACACATCCGCGTAACCTGGCGGAAATAGGCAGCGGTAGGTCCTCCCACCGGGGCACGGGTGGCCAGTCCGCCGGTCACTGCCAGCATGAAAGCGCGCACGAGATTGCTGATAACCAGTCCGATATGGGCAAACAGTGCCTTGTCAAAGGCCTTGCGCCCGCCCGGCTGCGGATCCCTGGCGGCTTCCATCTCTTTCAGCAACCAGGGGTGTGCGCGAATGGCGCCCTGGCCAAAAATGATCAGGGAGCGTGTGAGTATGTTTGCACCTTCCACGGTGATCGAAACCGGGATGGCCTGGTAGGCCTGGGCAAGGTAATTGGATGGGCCGGTTATGACGCCTTTGCCTCCATGTATGTCCATGGCATCGTTCAGGCATTGCCGGTTACCTTCGGTCAATTGGTACTTGAGAATTGCCGACAGGACAGCCGGCCTGTGCCCCTGGTCAAGGGCGACCAGCGTGAGATTCCGGGCGGCATCCATCCGGTAGGTGCGCCCCGCTATCCTTGCCAGCGGTTCTTCAATGCCTTCGAAATGGCCGATGGGAGCATGGAACTGGCGGCGGATGTAGGCGTACGCCCCGGACATCAACGCGGCCATTTTTCCTCCCGCAACTCCAATCGCGGGCAAGGAAATTGCACGACCGGCAGCCAGGCATTGCATGAGCATGCGCCAGCCCTGGCCGATTCGTTCCCGGCCTCCGATCACCCAGTCCAGCGGAATGAACACATCCCGGCCACGCGTGGGGCCATTCATGAACACAGCGCCAACCGGCATATGGCGGTTGCCGATTTCGATCCCTGCCGTTTCTGCAGGTATCAGCGCACAGGTGATGCCCAAATCTTCCTTTTCGCCCAACAGGTGCTCAGGGTCAAACGTTTTGAAAGCCAGCCCCAGCAATGTTGCCACTGGCGCCAGCGTGATGTAGCGCTTGTCCCAGTTCAGCTTCAGGCCCAGCACTTCTTTGCCCCGAAACATGGCTTTGCAGACAACACCTGTGTCGGTCATGCTCGCTGCGTCGGAACCCGCGACAGGTGATGTCAGCGCAAAGCAAGGGATTTCCTCACCGCTGGCCAGGCGTGGCAAATAGTATTTCTTTTGCTCATCGGTGCCATAGTGAAGCAGCAACTCGGCCGGCCCCAGTGAGTTCGGAACCATTACCGTAACTGCGGCGGTCAGGCTGCGGCTTGCGAGTTTCATGACCACCGCAGAATTCGCCTGTGCCGAAAACCCCAGCCCGCCATAAGCTTCCGGGATGATCATGCTCATCAGGCGGTGCTCGCGGATGAACTGCCAGGCGTCATCCGGCAGGTCATGATATTCATCGCAGATCGCCCATTCATCCAGCCTATGGCAAAACTCCTCTACGGGTCCATCGAGAAATGCCTGCTCCCGCGGACTAAGAGCGGGTGCAGGATTCCGCAGCAACGATCGCCAGCGGGGGCGGCCCGAAAACAGTTCCGCGTCCCACCAGACCGTTCCGGCATCAAGGGCTTCCTGCTCCGTTTCAGAAACCACGGGCATGACTTTTCGAAACCATCCATACAGTCGGTCACTGATCAGCAGGCGTCGCAGTGGTTTGATGGAAAAGCCAATGAAGGTTACGGCGATGATACCGTTGGCAAAGCGAAACCAACTGGAAACGTAGAACAGATGGCGGAACTCGGTCCAGGCGACGGTCAGGCTGACCATGATGGCCATGGCGACCAGCAGGGGCACCCTGTTGTAGGCCAGCAACAGCAGCGTGAAGATCAGCACCGAAAAATAGAGTAATTCCATGTATCAGCCTCTCGTGTAGCGCAACTGGCCGGCTTGTACTGATTATTATGGGCCAAGACCCGGGAGGGAGTCCGGAGTTTTGGCGGGGATGCCCCATGGCCCCTCACGGCAGACGGACATGATAGGTTTGCGTTCTTTGGGGGGTCAAGGCTTAGTCGTGCCTGATTGCACCTTTACGGACATGCCCGTAAAATTCACCAGGTTTAGCCGAGGGTGTATACTGTCGGCGATACAAATGCGATTAACCCATAAATACAATTATTTACGAGGAGTTTTTGAGTGCCTGTCGAGAGAACCCTTTCAATCATTAAGCCCGACGCAGTAGCCAAGGACGTGATTGGAGAAATAATTAGCCGATTTGAGCAAGCGGGATTGAAGATCATTGCCGCACGCATGAAGCAGTTGTCCAGGGCGCAGGCGCAGGAATTTTACGCCGTTCACAAAGCGCGCCCTTTTTTCTCTGCGCTGGTTGATTTCATGACCTCCGGACCGGTAATGATCCAGGTGCTGGAAGGTGAAAATGCCATTTCCCGTAACCGGGAATTGATGGGCGCAACCAACCCGGCCGAAGCCGCTCCCGGAACCATTCGCGCAGACTTCGCCGAAAGCATTGATGCCAATGCCGTGCATGGTTCCGATGCAGCGGAAACAGCGCGAGTTGAAATTGCGTGCTTTTTTGCTCCCGAAGACATTTTTTCGCGCTGAGCCGGCGCCTCTCCAAACATTCACATGTCTGGCATCGCGACTCGCATAAACCTCATGGATCTGGATCTGGTCCGGATGCAGGAGTTTTTTGTTTCCATTGGTGAAAAACCGTTCCGGGCAGAGCAGTTGCTGAAGTGGATTTACCACGCCCGGATTACGGACTTCGCGCAGATGACTAACCTGAGCGTAGAGTT
>Ga0315278_10005214_pt1 | contig 11808 bp, 11 predicted proteins | sample YL17G06_0_MG_FD_203880 | JGI IMG/M metagenome (GOLD analysis project Ga0315278, IMG submission 203880) | Sediment microbial communities from Yellowstone Lake, YNP, Wyoming, USA - YL17G06_0 | ecosystem: Environmental > Aquatic > Freshwater > Lake > Sediment | place: USA: Wyoming | collected... | reverse complement strand
CGTGAAGAGGAGGAAGACCGTGAGGCACACCATCGGGCTAACTGCGGCGCTCGTTGCGGCGCTCGCATGCGGGCTCGCCGCGGCACCTGCCGCGCTCGCACAAGGACTGGGCGCGTATCCAATCCGCCCGGTGAGGATCATCGTTGCCTATCCGCCCGGCGGCGGAATCGACATCCTGGCGCGCCAGCTTGCCGAGCGGCTCGCGCCGCAGTGGGGCCAGCCGGTGTTGGTCGAGAACCGCCCCGGCGGCAGCACGATCCCGGCAACCGAGCTCGTCGCGAAATCGCCCGCCGACGGTCACACGATCCTGCTGACGACCGACTCGACCTTCTCGATCAACCCGCATCTCTTCACGAAGCTGCCGTACTCCGACAAGGACTTCGTGGCGGTCACGCAGCTCATCCTGCTGCAGCAATTGCTGCTCGCCCATCCCTCGGTGCCGGCGAGCAACGTGACGGAGCTCGTCGCGCTGGCACGCGCGCGGCCGGGCACGCTCAACTACGGGTCGTACGGCTCCGGCAGCCAGCCGCACCTCGCCGCCGAGACGCTGAAGTCGAAAGCGGGGATCGACATCGTGCACATTCCGTACAAGGGCATTCCGTTCGCGGTGCCGGCCGCGATCGCCGGTGAGGTGCAGCTCACCTTCTCGGGCATCGCGTCCTCGCGTGCGCACGTGCAGGGCGGCCGGCTGAAGGCGCTCGGCATCGGCGGCCCGAAGCGCTCGCCGCTCATGCCCGATGTGCCGACGTTCGCCGAGCAGGGCTACCTGGAGGTCGAGACCCACGCATGGTTCGGCCTGTTCGTGCCGGCGGGCACGCCGCGCGCGGCCGTCGACCGCATCCACCGCGACGTCGCCGCGATCCTCAACGAGCCGGGCTTCCGCGACAAGGAGATCGTGCAGAAGGGCTACGACCTCGTCGCGAGCTCGCCCGACGCCTTCGCCAGGTTCATGGTCAGCGACCGCGAGGCACGCGGCCGCGCGGTGAAGCTCTCCGGCGCCAAGGCCGAGTGAAGACCGTCTTCGTCGAGCCGGCGCCGCGCATCGCGCTTTCGGTCGCAGGGCGCGGCCCACTCGTGGTCTTTCTCCACGGCATCGGCGGCCACCGCCAGCACTGGGACGACCAGCTGCGGGTCTTCGGCGCGCACTTCACCGCCGCCGCGTGGGACGCGCGCGGCTACGGCGACTCCGACGATTACGACGGCCCTCTGGTGTTCGCCGACTTCAGCGCCGATCTCGCGCGGGTACTCGACTGCTTCGGCGCCGAGCGCGCGCACCTCGTCGGGCTGTCGCTCGGCGGCCGCATCGCGCGCGACTTCGCCCTGCGGCACCCGGCGCGCGTCGCGACCCTCGTGCTCGCGAACACGACCGCGGGCTTCGACACCCTCACGCCCGGCGAGGTCGAGGCGTTCATCCGCAGCCGCCGCGGCCCGCTCGAGGCGGGCCGGACGCCGCAGGAGCTCGCGCCGCAGCTCGCGCAGAACCTGATCGGGCCGTCGGCCGTGGCGGGCGCGTACGCGCGGCTGCTCGCCTCGATGGCGGCGCTGCGCAAGGATGCGTACCTGAAGACGATCGAAGCCTCGACGCGCGAGGACCGCGGGGCGCGCATCGAGGCGATCACGGCGCCGACGCTCGTGGTAGCGAGCGACGAGGATCGCCTTTACCCCGCCGCGCTGGCCAAAGAGATGGCGCGTCGCATCCCGGGCGCCCGGCTCGCGGTGGTGCGCGGCGCCGGACACCTGTCGAACCTGGAGCAGCCGCGCGCGTTCGACGCGGCGGTGCTGCCGTTCCTGCTCGAGCATCGCGACCGCGCGTCCGTCGCGCGCCCCCCCAAAGAGTAGGACAATACGGCCCCGGCCCTGCATTTGGGGCCGACGGAGAATTCTCATGCGCATCGAAGTCCACGTCCACGGCAACATACCCCTGCGCGCCGGCGTCACCAGCGCGCAGATCGAGGCGGCGCTCAAGCCCTGGCTCGAGTACATCGACGAGGACTCGGTCGCCGACGCGCGCTCGGTCTACGAGGATGAGCCCGGCATCGCATTCGACGCGCGCGAGCGACTGCTGGAGATCTGCTGGACGGGCGACGTCGGCCGCGCGTTCCGCGAAGCGGTCGAAGTCGCGCTGCAGGCGCTGAACCCCTACACCGAGCGCGCGGCCGAGATCGAGGTCACCTACTATCACGACGACGGCCAGGACGAGCTCGGGATCGTGTTCGTGGGCCCGACGCCCGAGGCCATCCACGAGGCGCAGCGCCAGGCGATGATCGAGGACGTCTCGCATATCCTCGCGCGCCAGTTCGGCGACAGCGAGATCGGCGAGGTCGTGGCGCAGCTGAACGAGCTCTTCCAGCGCACTGCGCCGGGCACCACCGCCGGGCGCACGCCGCAGGCCACTGCCCCGACGCTCGCGCCGTCGAACCGGCGGCGGCTGCACTAGGCCGGAGTCAGGGCAGGACCTTGACGTCCCGCACGACTTCGAGCGTGTACGCGCTCCGGTAGTCGAGGTCCGGCTTCACCATCTTCGCCTCGACCATGAACTCGAACGTGCGCTTCCAGCGCGCGTCGGTCATGGTCAGGATGCCGGCGCGCGCGGCGTCGCCGCCGGTGACGATCGCGTACTCCTTCAGCTTCGCGAGTCCATAGGCGAGCAGCGCGTCCTCCATCTGCGGGTTGTCGCGCCGGATGAGCGCGTTGCCGGGCGCCGGGTTCGCGAGGTAGCTCTTCCAGCCTTCCGCGCTCGCCTGAACGAAGCGGCGGATCGCGTCGCGCCGCTTGGCGAGCGTGTCGCGCGTCGCGACGATCGTCTGTGCGTACGGCGGGTAGCCCAGGTCGGCAAGCAGGAAGAGCACCGGCTTCACGCCGGCCTTCTCGATCGAGTACGGCTCGGAGGTGACGTAACCCTGCTGGGCGAGCCGCTGGTCGAGCAGGAAGGGTTGCACGCTGAACGTGTAGGGACGCTTCTGGCCGTCGGTGAACCCGTAACGCGCGCGCAGCCAGGGCCAGAAGGTGGTCTCGCTCGCCGCGCTGATCGCGATCGGCCGGCCCTTCAGCGCCTCGAGCTGCGCGACGCCGGGGTGCGCGATGATCACCGCCGGATCTTTCTGGAACGTCGCTGCGACCGTCACGACCGGCAGGTCCTGCGCGACGACCTGCAGGGTCTGGAGGTCATAGCCCATGAAGAGGTCCATCCGCCCGGCGAGCAGGAGCTGCAGACCGTTCACCTGCGGACCGCCCATGCGCACGGTCACGTCGAGGCCGTGCTTCCGGTAAGTGCCTTCGGCGAGCGCCTGGTAGAACCCGCCGTGCTCGGCCTGGGCGTACCAGTTTGTCCCGAACACGAGTTTCTCGGGTGCCTGGGCGTGCGCAGCGCCCGCGAGCAGGGCCACCCCCAGCAGTCGCAACGGGGTCTTCATTTGATCCGCGTTCCCATCGCGGCGATTCTAGCGGTCGGCGGCGATCGCGAGCGCCAACGCGACGCGTGCCGCGGCATTCGCGGGGAATGCGCACGTGCGCGGTGCGCATATTCTGCCCCTGGATGGGGACGCCCAGGAGGTCCCGATGAGCCCGAACGCCGGCGGACGGGTACGTCTCTACGCCGGCGGGCCGGACTCGATCACCAGCTCGTAGCGCGTACTGCGCCCGCTGCCGACCGGCGCGAGGCAACCACGCGCGACTAGGTCGGCGAGATCCCGTTGCGCAGTGGCCGGACTCGCGCCGGTGAGGTGCGCGTACTTCCGGTTCGTCATCCCGCCTGCGAAGCCGGCGGGTCCGGCGTCCAGCATGCGGTTGAGCGCCTTGCGCTGGCGCTCGCTCAGCTCAGCCCCGGAATGCCGCAACCAGTAGCGGGCCTTCTCGATCACGTGGCCCACGGTGGCTTCGCTCGCGCGGGCCGCCACTTCCAGCTGCTCGAGGAACCAGGCGAGCCAGGGCGTGACCTCGAGGCCGCCGCGCGAGAGGCGCTCGAGCGCCGAGTAGTAGTCGTCGCGGCGGGCCATGAAGCGGGCCGAGAGGCTGTAGAGGCGTACCGGCCGCCGTTCATCCTGGGCGAGCGCCCGGTCGAGCAAGGCCCGGCCGACTCGGCCGTTGCCGTCCTCGAACGGGTGCAGGATCTCGAACCATGCGTGCGCGAGACCGGCGCGCATCAGGCCGTCCAGCCCGTCTGGCGGATGGTTGAACCAGTCGAGGAACGCGCGCAGCTCGCCGTCGAGGCGCTGGCGCGGCGGCGCGAGGTAGTGGACCCGTTCGCGTCCGATCGGACCCGAGACGATGCGCATCGGCGCCGCGCTGCGGAGGCGACCGGTCGCGATCGGGTGCAGGCCGGAGCGGCCGGAGGGGAAGAGCGCCGCCTGCCACGCGCAGAGCCGATTGAGCGTCAGCGGATCGTCGTAGCGCATCGCGGCGTCGAGCAGGACTTCGGCGAGCCCGTCCTGCGACCGGTTCGCAACCGGCAGCCCCGCCGTCGGGAGCCCCAGCCGCCGCGCGATCGAACTGCGCAAGGCCTTCGGATCGAAGGTTTCTCCCTCAATCGCACTGGTGGCGACGCCCTCGATCGTGAGGACCTCGAGTTGGGCGGCGAGGTCGAGGTCCGGATCGAAGAGCCTCGCGACGCCGACGAGCTCGCCCTGGGCCCGGCGCGCCGCAGCCAGCGGCCGCGAAAGCGTCGCGGCGTCCCAGCGGAATCGCGGCCACGTCCGCTGCTGCCAGATCCAAGGGGTGAGGGGTTTGCGCGGCATAATCAACTCACGATATGAGGTGATTATGCCCGGGAATCACCTCACGGCGTGCGCGGCGGCGCGGGCGGCGGGACTCAGCGCCCACAAGCGACGCGCGGGACCAGCCGGTGCAAGCGCCCTGCGCGGCGCGCGCGGGTCGGCGGCTTGCCATGCTGCAGCAATCGTGTCACATTCGCGCGCCGGATCGCGGCGCTGGCCACTGGCTGCGCGCTCCGGAGCGCACGGAACGCGACTTGCTTCTCGAACCGCCGCGACCGTGCCGCGCTCGCGCGACACGCGCACCGTTACGAGGAGGAGTCTCACGATGACCATACGCTCGACGCCGTCGCGCCGGAGCGCGCTCAAGACCCTCGCCGCGGCCGCCGCGGCCAGCCTGATCGCCGCGGCCGCGCTGCCGGCCGCCGCCCAGGCGCCGACCAAGATCCGCTTCCAGCTCGACTGGCGCTTCGAAGGGCCGGCGGCGCTCTTTCTGCTGCCCGCGGCGAAAGGCTATTTCAAGGACGAAGGGCTCGACGTCACGATCGACGCGGGCGGCGGCTCGGGCGGGACGGTCACGCGCGTGGCGTCGGGTGCGTACGACATGGGCTTCGCGGACATCGCGGCGATGATCGAGTTCCTCGCCGCCAACCAGCACCTGCCCCAGGCACGGATGCAGGCCGTCTACATGACCTACAGCGACACCGCGGCCGCGGTGTTCGTGCTGAAGAAGTCCGGCATCACGACTCCGGCCGGCCTCAACGGCAAGGTGATGGGCGCGCCGGTGTTCGACGCCGGACGCAGGGCATTTCCGATCTTCGCCAAGGCGAACGGCCTCGACGCGTCAAAGTTCAAATGGCAGTCGATGGATCCCCCGCTGCGCGAAACGATGCTCGCCCGCGGCGATGTGGACGCGATCACCGGCTTCTATTTCACCAGCCTCCTCAACCTCAACGCGCGCGGAGTGAAGGACGACGAGGTCACTGCGTTCAAGTACCCGGACTACGGCGTCAAGCTCTACGGCAACACCGTGATCGCGAGCCAGCGCTTCATCGACCAGAACCCGAAGGCGGTCGCCGGGTTCCTGCGCGCGCTGAACAAGGGCATTCGCGAGGTCGTCGCCAACCCCGACGCGGCGATCAAGTACGTGAAAGACCGCGACCCGCTGATCAACGAAGCGCTCGAGCAGCGTCGGCTCAAGCTCGCGATCGACTCGGTGATCGCGACGCCCGAGTTCAAGTCGAACGGCATCGGGGCGGTGAACAAGGTCAAGCTCGAGGAGACCGTTACGCAGGTCGTATCGGCCTTCGATCTGAAGGTCACGCCCAACCCGGAGGCGATCTTCAACTCGAGCTTCCTGCCGAGCCGCGCCGAGCGGCAGATCTTCTCGAACTAGGCGCACGCGCACCGGGGACTAGGCGCACGCGCACTGGGCCACTGGGCCACTGGGCCCCTGGGCCCCTGCTCCCGGCAGGGGCCTTGCGCTGCCGCAGTACGACACGCGCCGCGTCGATCAGGGAGATGGGAGTGAGCCACCCGGCGTTCGTCAGTTTCGACCGCGTCTCGCTCGCCTACGACGAGGCGAGCGGCTACGCGATCGAGGACATCACGCTCTCCATCGGCCCCGGCGAGTTCATCGCCATCGTCGGACCGTCGGGCTGCGGCAAGTCGACCTTCATGAAGCTCTGCACCGGCCTGAAAGCCCCGACGCAGGGCACCGTGCACGTCGACAACAAGAAAGTCGCCGGGCCGCTCAAGATCGTCGGCATGGCGTTCCAGGCGCCGAACCTGCTGCCGTGGCGCACGACCCTCGACAACGTATTGCTGCCGCTGGAGATCGTTCAGCCCTACCGCTCCAAGTTCAAGGAAAAGCACGACGAGTACGTCATCCGTGCGCGCAAGCTCCTCGAGACGGTCGGGCTCGACGGCAACGAAGGCAAGTTCCCATGGGAGCTTTCCGGCGGCATGCAGCAGCGCGCTTCGATCTGCCGCGCGCTGATCCACGACCCGGAGTTGCTGATGCTGGACGAGCCGTTCGGCGCGCTCGACGCGTTCACCCGCGAGGAGCTGTGGCAGGTGCTGCGCGATATTTGGCAGGAGAAGCGGTTCACGGTGGTGCTGGTTACCCATGACCTGCGCGAGGCGACGTACCTCGCCGACACCGTGTACTGCATGAGCAAGCGCCCCGGTAAGATCATCGCCAAGCGGGAGATCGACCTGCCGCGGCCGCGTGACCTCGAGATCACTTACTCCGAGCGCTTCACCGAGATCGTCCACGAGCTGCGCGCGCACATTGGGCGTGTCCGCAAAGGCTGACAGCAACCTACGTCGCCGGAGACGGGCCGCCCGCGTTGCAGAACGCGGCCATGATGTCTAACAGAGGAACGGAGCGACATGGCCGCGAAACGCAACCTGAACCGCTGGGCGCCGTGGATCTTCCTCGTCGCGCTGCTCCTGCTCTGGGAATTCGGCGTGCGGATCTTCCGCATCGACGAGTTCGTGCTGCCGAGCGCGAGCGCCTCGTTCCGCGCCCTGTACGACAATTTCGGGCCGATCATGCAGAACACCTGGCCGACGTTCTGGACGACGATGGTCGGCTTCGGCCTCGGCATCGTGGTGGGGGTGCTCCTCGGGGTCATCATCGGTTCGTCGGCGTTCATGTACGCCGGCCTCTTCCCGCTGCTCGTCGCGTTCAATGCAATCCCGAAAGCGGCGTTCGTCCCGATCCTGATCGTGTGGTTCGGCATCGGCGTGGTCCCGGCGACGCTCACCGCGTTCCTGATCTGCTTCTTCCCGATCACCGTGAACATCGCGACCGGGCTGGCGACGCTCGAACCCGAGCTCGAGGACGTGCTGCGCGCACTGGGCGCGTCGCGCACCGACGTCCTGATCAAGGTGGGGCTGCCGCGCTCGATGCCCTACTTCTTTGCGTCGCTCAAGGTCGCGGTCACGCTCGCTTTCGTCGGCTCGATCGTGTCCGAGCTGACCGCCGCGAACGAGGGCATCGGACAGCTCATGCTCGCCGCCAGCTCCACGATGCGCGTGCCGCTCATGTTCGCCGGGCTGATCGTCATCAGCGTCATGGCGATGTTGATGTACGTGGCCTTCGCCGGGCTCGAACGACGCATGACCGGCTGGGCCACGCGCGGCATGAACACGCCGGGCTGACGAGCGCGGGTACGCGTGGCGGGTCCCCCGCGCGGCGCCGATTCCCTCTACCTGCGGCGCGCGATCGCGCTCAGCTAGAGTGCCCGTGCCAACGGGCGCCATCCGTTCGGCGCTCTGATCATCGCGCCACCCGGTGAGGTGCTGGCCGCAGCCGAGAACCGCGCGGTCGGTCCCGATGGCGACGCCACCGGCCACGCCGAGCTCGAAGCGGTCCGGGCCGCGTCGCGCCGCCACAGCGCGGAGGCGCTCGCCGCCGCGACGCTGTACTCGAGCGCGGAGCCGTGCGCGATGTGCGCCGGCGCGATCTACTGGTCCGGGATCGGTCGCGTTGTCTACGGGTTGTCCGAGGAGCGACTGCTCGCGCTCACCGGGAACCATCCCGAGAACCCCACCTTGCGGCTGCCGTGCCGAGAGGTGTTCGCACGCGGACAACGAGCGATCGAGGTCATCGGGCCCCGCCTCGAAGACGAGGCCGCCGCGGCCCACGCGGGCTTCTGGCGGTAACTGCGGTCAGGCGGCAGCCCCGGCCGATGCCCTGGATCACTCCGCGCGCGATCGCGCGCCGCCGAGCACGAGCGCGGTGCCGACCAGGATCACCGCCGCTCCCGCCAGCATGTTGGCGGTGATCCGCTCGCCGAGCAGCAGCGCGCCCCCGCCCACGCCGAAGATCGGCGTGAGAAAGTTGACGGTCAGCGTCTTGACCGGCCCGATGCTGCGGATCAGCTGGAAGTAGAGGATGAATGCGAGCGCCGACGAGAGTAACGCGAGCGCGAGCACACTGAGCCACTCGAGCGGCGTGGGCATCGCACCGGGCGGTACGACCGCGACGAACGGCAGGACGAGCAGCGCCGCGCCAAGCTGGCTGCCCGCGGCAGTGGCCATCGGCGGGATCCCCTGCGCGAAGAGGCGGGTGAACACACCGGCGATGGCATAGAGCAGCGCCGCCGCGAGCACGGCGGCGATGGCCCAGAGCGGCGGCAGGTCGAGGGCCGCCGGGTTCCAGCCGATGAGCAGCGCGACGCCGATGATCCCGAGCCCGAGCCCCGTCGCCTTCCGCAAGGTCAGCGGATCCTTCAGGGCCACCGCGGCGATCAGCGCCGCGAACAGCGGGCTCGTCGACACGAGAATCACCGTGTAGGAGGCGGCCAGCTCGCGCTGCGCGGCGGCGATGAGCACGAACGGCACGGCGGAGTTGAGGAGCGCAATGGGGAGATAGACCCGCCACCGCCCGCGCAGGTCAAGCGACAGGCCGAGCGAGCGGACGTAGAGCGTAAGCACGAGGCCTGCGATCACCTGGCGCAGCTCGACCAGCGCGACCGGTCCGAGCGGCATCACCGCGACGCGGATGAAGACGAACGCGAGCCCCCAGACGGCGGCGAGGAGCAGCAGGCGGCCGAGGTCGGCGGCGCTCATTGGGCTACCTTGTCGCTGCGCGCCAAGGATTCGCGCTACTTCAGCGTCACGCGCGCGAACTTGCGCTTGCCGACCTGCAGCACCACAGTGGCGCCGGTCACGAAACGCAGGCCCTTGTCGGCGGCGCGCTCGCCGTCGATGCGCACGCCGCCCTGCTCGATCATCCGCAGCGCCTCCGCGGTGCTCGCCGTGAGTCCGGCCTGCTTGAGGAGTTGCGGGAGCGCGATGCCGTCGGGCCCGGCCGGCACCATCACCCCGGCAATGTCCTCGGGCATCGCGCCCTCCCGGAACCGCGCGTTGAAGTCGGCCTCGGCCTTCTCCGCGGCGGCCTTGCCGTGGAAGCGCGCGACGATCTCCTTGGCGAAACCGACTTTGAGCTCGCGTGGATTCCGGCCGGCCTCGATTTCGGTGCGCCACTGGTGCACGACCTCGAGCGGCTGGAAGGACAGCAGCTCGATGTAGCGCCACATGAGCGTGTCGGAGATCGACATCAGCTTGCCGAAGATCTCGTTCGCCGGCTCGGTGATGCCGACGTAGTTGCCGAGCGACTTCGACATCTTGTTCACGCCGTCGAGCCCTTCGAGCAACGGCATGGTGACGATGACCTGCGGCTCCTGACCCCAGTCCTTCTGCAGCTCGCGGCCCACCAGCAGATTGAATTTCTGGTCGGTGCCGCCGAGCTCGACGTCGGACTGCATCGCGACCGAGTCATAGCCCTGCATGAGCGGGTACAGGAACTCGTGGATCGAGATGGGCTGGTTGCCGCGGAACCGCTTCGAGAAATCGTCGCGCTCGAGCATGCGCGACACCGTGTAGCGCGCCGCGAGCCGGATCATGCCCTGCGCGCCCAGCTCGTTTGACCACTTCGAGTTGAAGAGGATCTCGGTCTTCTCGGCGTCCAGAATCCTGAACGCCTGCGCCTGGTAGGTCCGGGCGTTTTCCTGGATCTGCTCGTCGGTGAGCGGCGGGCGGGTCGCGTTGCGGCCGGAGGGGTCGCCGATCATCCCGGTGAAATCGCCGATCAGGAACTGGACCCGGTGACCGAGGTCCTGAAACTGCCGCAGCTTGTTGATGACCACCGTGTGGCCGAGGTGCAGGTCGGGGGCGGTCGGGTCGAGGCCGAGCTTCACCCGGAGGGGGCGGCCGGTCTTCAGCTTCCGGACGAGGTCCTCCTCGAGCAGCAATTCCTCACAGCCGCGCCTGATCGCGGCCAGCTGATGGTCGATGTCCATCGAATTCCCGTGACTTTCTGCTTGGACGAGCTGAAGCTTCCTGTTATATTTCGCCGCTAATAGCTGGAAAAACCTATAAAAACAGTCCTTTGGGAAAGAGCGAGATTCTAACGCAGGGGTGGCGTTTGCGCGAGCTTGCATTCAAGCGGCGTGCACCGATCGTCGTGGGCGTCATCGGGCTGCTCGCCGGGGTCGCGGCGTTCGGCACCGCCAGCGAGTCGCCCGAGCCGCCGGTCGTGCGCGCGACGGTGGTTGAGTCGCTCGTCCTCCCGATCACCGACGTGATGTCGGCGGCCGTTCAGCCCTACGCGCACGAGGAACGCTTCGAGCGCGGCGACACGTTCGCCACGCTCCTCACGCGCCTCGGCGTGGACGGCGCGGACGCGGTGCAGCTCGTCAAGCAGCACGGGAAGGCGAAGCCGTTCCGCGCGCTGCGCCCCGGCATGACCGTGCAGGCGGAGACGACCGACTACGGCGCGCTGCTCGCGCTGCGGTTCATTTCGGGCCGCGACACGGTCCTCGGCTTCGCGCGCGAGGGCGACGGGTTCCAGGTGATCGACGAGCCCGCGAAGCTCGCGCGCCAGGTGGTGCTCAAGTCGGGCGAGATCCGCTCGTCGCTGTTCGCGGCCGCCGACGAAGTCGGGATGCCGGACCCGATCACGATGCAGATCGCCGACATCTTCTCGGGCGACATCGATTTCCACCGCGATCTGCGCAAGGGCGACCGGTTCGCTGTCGCGTACGAGGCGTTCCATCACAACGGCCGACTCCTCAAGTCGGGGCGCGTGCTGGCCGCGGAGTTCGTCAACGGCAAGAAGACGCTGCGCGCCGTCCGGTTCGACGACGCCGAAGAAGGCCGCGGCGGGTACTACGCGCCCGACGGGAAGAACCTGCGCAAGGCATTCCTGCGTTCGCCGCTCGAGTTCTCGCGCGTGACCTCGGGCTTCGCGATGCGCTTCCACCCGATCCTGCAGCAGTGGCGCGCGCACAACGGCGTCGACTATGGGGCGCCGACGGGTACGCGCGTGAGAGCGACCGCCGACGGCGTCGTGGACTTTGCAGGCATTCAGGGTGGATACGGAAAGGTCGTGATCCTCAGGCACCACGGCGGAATCACCACCGCCTATGCGCATCTGAACGGCTTCGCGGGCGACCTGCGCAAGGGCGCGCGCGTCGCGCAAGGCGACGCGATCGGCTTGGTCGGCGCGACCGGCTGGGCCACCGGTCCGCATCTGCACTACGAATTCCGCGTCAACAACCAGCACCGCAACCCGCTCACCATCGCG
>Ga0315278_10005210_pt1 | contig 11812 bp, 20 predicted proteins | sample YL17G06_0_MG_FD_203880 | JGI IMG/M metagenome (GOLD analysis project Ga0315278, IMG submission 203880) | Sediment microbial communities from Yellowstone Lake, YNP, Wyoming, USA - YL17G06_0 | ecosystem: Environmental > Aquatic > Freshwater > Lake > Sediment | place: USA: Wyoming | collected... | reverse complement strand
CCTATCATTGCCGATTGGGTCATAAAGGAGTCAAGACGGGCAAATCGTGAATTGATAGATGACTTCGAGAAGATGGCGTATATAATCGATATTGATTGGGTCATAAGTGATAAGGATTGGCAATTCCTGAAAAATAAGGTGAGGAAACCATGAAGTCCAAAGCGGGAAGGAAGCCCCTGAAATCTATCGTAGAATCATTAGGTGATAAAATGCCAGATAATAGAATGACCAAGGTAAACCCTTATAGAATCCGAAACGCTGTCCTGAAAGAGATGGTAAAGAAGACAGGGTTTCCCAGCGAAGAATGGACTCTTAACCAGACGTATGAGGCATTGGATTTAGCCATAAGCAAAGCCCTTAACAAGTCCAAGGCGAAAGCGGATACGTGGAAGGCTAATGCGAATACTCTTACAGATATGTTTGCCGACTCCGAGGCTCATGTCAGGCAACTGCAAATCAAGTTAGACGAGTGGATAACTAAGGTCGCAGAGAGGGATAGGCAGATTGCCGAGTCCGAGGCGAAGATAGAACGATTGAAAGCTGAAATCAAGGCTTTGGAAGCAAAAGAAGGTTATGAGATAGGGAAATCTCATGTAGATGATAATTTAAAATCAGCTTTGGATTTGGCTAAAAACAGAAAGACTTTAAATGAGTCATTAGTAAGTCAACTTGCTAATATGGATAGGGAACTCCTCATTCTTAAAAATTCAACGATATGCAAAGGGCATGGCTATACTGTGAAATTCTGTCATAGATGCCTAGAGGATTGCTTGACTGAGAAGGACAAGGAGCTTTCCAAGGAAGCGATTAAGCTGAAAGGGATAATGCAGAAATCCGATATGTTCCGTTCCGATATGGTAGAGGAGAATATCAGGCTCAAGTCCGAGAAAGCCGAACTTGAGGAGGAGAACAAGAGAATACAAGGAAATAAAATGACTTGTGAAGAATGTTTAGATTGTGATTCTTGTGAAAAATGGATGCATGAACACGAGGAAATGATTATACAACGAACTGATAATGCCGCTTTAAAAGTAAAAAAGAGGTTCTGGAACTGATTAAGGGTGATGGGAAATGACACATTTTAGAAATTGTCCGTCTTGTAAAGGGTTTTTTATGAGCATTAGAGGAAAGAATTGGATACATTTTGGCTCAGAGGATTGCCCCAATATTCAGAAGCAGAAGGAGCAACCATGACATACTCAGAAAGGATTCGGAACGAGATATGGAGCGACAAAGAACTTCAAAAAAGGTTTAATAATCATAGACATGGTGGAGCGATAGACAGAGCAATCAAATTAGCATATTCATTTGGAAAGCAAGACAGGGATGCCGACCTGATAAAGGCGGTCACGGAATTACGAATAAAGAAGCCAATGCAAAAGGAGCATCTTGGCTGGAACTATGCATGCGAGAAGGTTCTGGAACTGATTAAGCATAAAGCGAAGTGATATGAATGAAAATATGTCAAGAATGTGGAAGAGAGAATAAATCCGCTTTTTGTGTGTATTGCTATAATGTTAGATACAAGAAAAAGCATCCAGAACTTCATACTGCATATAATAAGAAATGGTATGCTGAACACCCAGGATACTTCAATAAGAGGGTTTCAAGTTATTCTCCCGAAGAGAGGAAGGTAAAGGACTATGCGAACAATCACGATTTTAAGGAGAGACTTATAATTAAGTTTGGCTCTTGTCAGTCGTGTGGCTCAAAGAATAAACTTGAAGTTCATCATAAGAAATACACTTTCAAAATAGAAGATTGTGAACTATTATGCCGTTTATGCCATATCCAAAAACACGGCAAAAGACTTTTTGTTGTCAAGGGTGGTAAGGGATGAGCATAAGAGAATACTCGGAAAGGGAATTGGAGTTAATCAAGAATTTGGATATGGATTCAATAGAGAAGGTTAACAAGCTCAGTTTGAAAAATATCACAGTAGAAATGTATTCGAGTTACATAATATTCGCTATCCAAGATGCTTTCCTTCAAGGAGTTAATCTCAGAGACTCAGAACTGATAAAGGCGGTCACGGAACTTCCAGAATGGGACTTGGAGAATGTTAGTGCCGCTTTAATAAGTAAAAAAGAGGTTCTGGAACTGATTAAGGGTGGTAAGGGATGAAACAGAAACTTGGAGAATGGGCAAAGAATCCAAGATGGTTTAAGGCTTATGTCATGCACAAGGATGATTCCTTATGTGGACATGAAATAATAAGTCCTATATCGGATATTCCAGAGGCATTCTGTCCTATTTGTATGGAGAGATGTGAAAAGGAACTCCTCAACCGAAAGTGATTGGTATGAACGATATTGAATTGTATTGTAAGAGAAGGAAGTTCCCTGTTGCATGGTATAAGGAACTGGAAGATATTCTTGAGTCCAATGGCTTTAGCAACTGGCATTTAAGAGACCACGCAATCAGCGATTTGATAACCTTCATTCAGGAGAATGTAGTTCTTGGATTGCCGTTAATGGGTCAGGGGCAAAGCCCCAACCTCAACCGAAAGGAGGCGAAAGGATGAAGATGCAAGCGGAGCATGATTTGAGGCATGATGCCATGCAAGAATGCTGTATATGCGGAAAGTATGCCTCATGCACTGAGGTCAGCATAAGCGGTGACAGGAATTTCAGGTGTTGTTCAAGGAAGTGTCTGATTAAGTTGTTCGAGCATGAGGATAATCTCAAGAATCAAGCCATCAAATCCGCTTTCAAGGATGATGAGCTTATAAACAATTGGATTGAACAAAAAGTCAAAGAAGAGCGTGAACAGATTAGAAAGAAGGTTGAGAGGAAGCATGAAAAAGAAATCGGGGATTATCTTGCAGAAATACAGAGGCAGAGAAGGCAGATAGAGCGGATGAAAAATATGGAAAAGAAAGGATGGATGCAATGATAGTCGGAATTTGCGATACAACAAATGGAATCTCGGCTGATTATATTTACCGATTGCGATATGACAAGAGAACAGGGAAAATCACATGCACTTGTAAAGGATTTGTCTATGATGGAGCAAAGAAAAAATGCGCCCATGCCGAAGAGCTTCTGAAAATTCTAAAGGAGGAAGGATTGATATGAAATACGGATGGAGGGATGTTTTCATTTTCTTTACAGGGATGTTCTCAATGGGATTGATTGTTGGATTGAAATTAGAAATACTTGGCACAGAAATGTGGTCTATTGTTGGACTCATCATTAGTTTGATATTCACAATAGCATGGTCGTATAAGAGCCATGATGAAAGAGAAATAGAGAAGCAGTTGAAAAATGCGAGGAAAATCCATGAACGCAAATGATTATCCGGCTTTGAAGAATCTCCACAAGATGCTGAAGAACTATGTGGATGTGATGACAATTGACGGAGTTTACATTGGCGATTCATATGGGCTGGAAACATATGAGAAATTGGATAGATTCATAGAAATGGAAAAAAAGAGCCATTTATTTTCAAAAATCGAGGAAAACTATGAAAAACAAGAAAGAAAAGAATAGTATTGCCTGTCGCTGTTTTTGTGCAACACACTTTCTGAGGAAAAATTGAACGCTTCGAGGTTCTGTTAGCTTTGTTGGGCTAGTTGAGCCAAAAAAGCTGACCTATTTAACTGAAACACAGAAAAAGAAATGATGATTGTTTTTACTGAAAAGTAATGACACATTTTCTTGAGGGAAAAAAGAAAATAAGCTCTATAAACGGTCATTTTCTTCATAAAAGCCCTTAAATCCTTGTATTTACCTTAAATAGCTAACTCCTAAAGAAATGATAATACGTTTATGCGTCCCTGCCACATCAACCCAAGTGACAGGGATAAGGCAGGATATGGGTGGTTCACTTGCCACGCTCAGGGAAGGAAGCGAGAAGTGTAGTGGGCGAGAAAAATCCACTAAGCTTTTATTTTTATTTACGGATTTTCAGCCAAGGCTGATTTTCCGATAAAAATCAAGGCGGTGAAAGTATGAGTTTTGAAATAAGGAATGAGTTCATTTCTGCTGGATTCGTGAGAGTTCACGGAAACATTTGGACAAGAAGGAGCTTGTTCTAAAAAATAAAAGGCGGTGAAAATATGGAAAAAGTAACACACAAGCAATTGGTCGAGCATCTTCTACACGCATACAAAATCGGAAGCATCAGCGTGTTCTTGCACGGACTCCACGGGACGGGAAAATCACAAGCGATAAAAGCCGTAGCTCAGACTCTTGCAAAAGAGATGAAGCTCGAATTCACGGAAAATGGAAAAGAAAACGAGAAAACTTTCGGATTCCGTGACGTGAGGCTGGCTCAAATGGAGAGCGTAGACCTTCGAGGAACACCAAAAGTCGAAGATGGAAAAACCAAGTGGTTTGCTCCTGACTGGATTCCTGAGAACACAGAGAGCCACGGCATAATGTTCTTCGATGAGTTCGACAAGGCTACTCCAAGTGTCCAGAACGCTTCGCTTCAAATAATGCTGGACAGGAAAATCGGAAATGCACATATACCTGACGGCTGGATGATTCTCACAGCAGGAAACATGAGCGATGAGAACGCACATTCCTTTGAGATTTCATCCGTGCTGAACAACAGGTTCAAGCATTTCGAACTGATTGTGCCAACACCGAAGCTTTGGACAGAATGGGCGATTCAGAACGGCATAAATTCGCACATAGTCGCTTTTTTGAATTTCAAGCCTCAGTATATCTACAAATACGATGAGAACACAAAAGACGTGGCTCATCCAACTCCGAGGACTTGGCAATTTTGTAGCCAGAGCATAGAAGGCGTGACTGACACAGCTTTCATGGAAAGAGAAGTCGCCTCCTGTGTCGGCAAGGGTGTAGCTATCGAATTCTCGTCTTGGTATAAAATGCAAGAGAAGGTAGACTTGGATGCGATAGTGAAGAATCCCGAGCTTGTGACGAAGGTGAAGGAAATCAGCCTGAAATACGCTGTGGTCTCTGGGCTTTCGGAAAAATACAAATCAGATAGAAAAATCCTTGAGCCTCTTCTTGAAGTCGTTAAGCTAATTGAACCTGAGTTCGGGTTCATTTTGCTTGGATACTTGAGAAGCACGGACAAGATGGCATTCGGGAAAATCGTGACTTCTAAAATTTGGAAAGAAGTCGCTTCGAAATATGGGAAGTATCTGGATTAAAGGCGGTGAGAAAATGAACTACTCAATAAACCTGTATTTGAAGAACAAGAAGAAATTCCAGACCATCAACTCTCTTGTCAGAGAAATCGAGGACATAAACATGGAAAAAAACAACTTCGACAGGGAACTAAATGATTTCCGAGACAGGATGATAAGAGACTTGGCTGGAAAAACGATAAAAACAGGAGTGACCTATGAAAGCAGAAGTCTTGTCATTGGGAAGTGTGGGTTTGGAACATTAGACAACTATTCCACAAAATCCAGATTCCATAGCATAGATGAGAAGTTCCTGACTTTTCTGAGGACACACAAGCTTGAGTTCAATTCGATTTTGGCGAAGATAAAAAAGGAAGAAAAGAAACAGGTTCTTTCGATATTCGTAAGGAACGCTCAGGACGAGAAGAAGACAGTCCGTGAGTTCAAAATGAAGGTCGGAAAGAACATAATCGACCCAGATGATATGAAATCAGCATCCATAGCTATCATACGCACAGAGATGGGTCGCTCAACAGGCGTGGAGATGAGAGCAATCAAGGATGACGGAGGTTCGTTCGGAATCGATGATAGCGAAAGCATAGAAAACAACATGATAAAGGAACAGCTTTATCTTCCGATTTGGAAGCTACTTATCAAAATGAAACGCTATGCGTTCAAGCAGAGAAAGAACGCAGAGAAACGATTCAAAAGGATGAAAAAGGAGCTTGAGCCGTTCTGGGTTTTGGATAAAATAGCGGAGGTGAACGTATGAACATTCACATCAATAGAACCAAGCCTTCCGCAATCCCACACGCTTTAGAGGTGGGTAAATTCACCGATAAATTCTACGATGAGAAGCTTTCGGTAGAGGATAGAGTCATTAAGAGCAAAATAGCTTTGATGAAGCTCAGTCCCTTCTATTCATATCTTGTCATGCATATGAAATTCCAGAGGAATGACCATAGTAAAACCATAGGAGTTGACCCTGATGGCAACGTATTCTGGAATAAGAGCTTCATGGAAGAGTTAACGGATTCAGAATTGGTCAGCGTGATTTGCCACGAAGCCACACATTGTGTGCTTCGCCACTGCGAAAGAGCCAAGACAAGAGATAGGGCTATCTTCAATTTGGCTGTGGATGCGGTAACAAATAATATGCTGATTCAAAACGGATTCACCAATTTGCCGAAAGGCGGTATAATCCCAAGGAATGATTCGTTCTTCTTCAAACAACTGGGAATCGATATAGACGAAATCAGCAAGAAGACAGCCGAAGAAATCTACGATGAGCTTTCCAAGGCGAAGGAAGAGCAGAGCAAGCAGAAAGCCAAGGGCAAGAAGAAGGACGGAGAAGGCGATTCTGACGAGGATTATGAGTTCGATGAACATATTCCTGATGTCCAGAAGGAGAACAAGGATGCAAAAGATATGAAGGAAAAGAAGCAGAGTCCAGAAAGTTCAGGAAATGAGGATTCTGGGGAAGGCGAAGATTCAAATTCTGAAAATAAACCCGAAGAAATTTCCAAAACTGAGGATTTAGATGAGAAGTGGGGGAGGATACTTTCCGAAGCAACCAGTCATGCCAAACTTGCAGGGAAGGATACGAATGGCATGGATAGGTATGTTGACAAGCTCTTGAACCCGAAAAGGAACTGGAAGAACATACTTTATAGGGAAGTCACAAACGAAATGGCTGTTGATACAACATGGAATCGACCCAGTAGAAGGAGCGAGAGCATAGGCATCTACCTGCCGTCACAGAAGAAGGAGAACATCAATATGGCTGTGGCGATAGATTCATCGGGGAGCGTGACTGACGAAGAATTGAAATCTTTCTTGTCACACACAAGAGACGTGATAGCCAGCTTTGCGAACATAAACCTAACTGTTGTGGTGTGCGATAGCCAAGTGAAGAAGGTGCATGAGTTCAACCACGCAAACATAAATGATGTGAAGAAAATCGAGGTTAAAGGCGGAGGTGGAACATCATTTACACCAGTCTTCGATTATTTGGCGAAGAACAAGCCGGACATCAAGCTTGTTATCTATCTAACTGATGGAGACTGCTTCGAGAAATTCAAAATCGAGAAATATCGTGGCAGAGTGCTTTGGGTCTTGACGAAAAGAGGAACTGAAAAATACATCAAAAATACAGGAAGGATAATCAAAATGGACGAACAAGTTGTGTTTGTTGGCACAGTTGAGGTCAATTAGCTAGGGTAAATAGACTCAACTGCCACTATAAAGTGATAAAAAAAAGGAAGGTGAAAATATGGAAACAAAAAATGAATTAATTCAGAAAATTAATGAAATCAAGGAGTTCGAACTGAAAGAGGTCGCTGTCAAGAAAGACAATGACTGGATTCAGGACGATAAATGGAAAGCGGTTGTGATAAAGGACGAAGAGAATATCATAGCCACAGTCAGCCAAAGGTATCGACTTCTGCAATTCTCTGAGGTCTTTTTGCCCGTCATTGAGAAGATGGCTGACACGACAAGCGGATGCATTTCCAAATACAAAGGGAAAGCGACTTTGCATCTATTTCCAGAGGACAACACAGAAACATTCAGAGCGGGGGTAATGCTCCGAAATTCTGTGGATAAGTCGACTGCAATTGAAGCTCGGTTCTCGATTCTGCTCGATAGCGGTCATATAGTAACCATTCCGAAGGCAATAAAACCATTCAGAAAGACGCACACAGGCAAAGCGTTAGAGATAACGCAGGACTTTATGTCAGGGCTTGGTGACATAAAGAGCTTCTGGAAAGAAATTCTCAGGAAATACTCGGATTTTGCCATCGATGAGGAAATATCAAATCAAATCTTAAAGGAACTCAAAATAACATCGAAAATGAAAGCTAGAATTGGAAACTATCAGACCACTAATCTTTGGGAGCTTTTCATGGCGGTTCTGAGAGAGATTAGTTTAAAACATTTTCGTTCAGATTTGCATAAACAAAAGAAAATAGAAACAATGGTTGAAATATTTTATAATTTCGCCATTCAAACGAGGTTGACAGCATGAGCGTAGCGATAACGATAATAATCGAGAAAAACGGACTGAGGGATGAGGAGCATTATGGACACATAGGAGAAGCCATAAAGTTCCTGCAAAGAGTCAGGGATAATCACGTTCTTCCTATTAACTGGACTCAAGCAGACTATACAAAATCTGAAAATAAATACATGAAAATTGTCAAAAATCTCGAAAACCCTTATCCAAAAGACATCTTCACATGGGACAATCCAAGTAAATTAGAATTCAATCGTGGACGATTCCATCAGTTCTGTTTTGAGATTGTGGAGAACATCAGAAGGAAACTTCTTGAGGAGATGGAACAATGAACCGAGCAAATTGGATATTCATGCCACACGCAGGTCATTTCCTTGCCAAAGAAAGAATCAAAGAAAAAATGGTGTTGAAAAATGCTGACAGTTGAGATTTATAGGAAGAACTACAAGAAAATCAAAGCTGTAAATATCTTGGAAGATGAAGTCAAGCAACAGGCTGATATAAGAAAGGCTCTCATACAGAAGATAGACTCTGTTATGACAATGGCTTGGAAGAGGGTCAGAATAGGGTTCAAAGAGAATTCCCTGCTTGTAAATAAACAGGTCTTGCTTGAAATAATACCACCTCAGATAGAAAATGACCTAATCAAAATGGGAATATTAGAGATTCTGAGAGATGAAGTTTTTGGGTTCGATTTCGCTCCGATAAAGGATGAGATTCCAATCAACAGAAAGATAATCTATCCTGATAACAATTTTCAGGAAATCAACCTTGTGAAGCTATTCGCCTTCACATCAAGAGGAAGCGAGAATTTCGCATTGTGCTATCTATTATCAATTGGGCAGGAAGGTCAATTATCCCAGAACAATATCTTCTTCAACATGATAAAAGAACAGGTAGATAAGGAAGCCAAAATCCTTCTGAAAAGGATGATAAAGACAATCAAAAAAGACATCAAAGTTAAGAGGAAGCTTGATGAACGTCTGAGGAAAAGGCTCGAACCATACATAGTTGCGGACAAAATATGAAAATAATAACTCATTTATTTTCATTTTCTCACCGACACCCTTCATAGATTGGCTACCTTTGGTGTCATCCTTTGAAAAGTTTTCAGGATTTCAGATAACATAACATATATAAAGCTAACTAATAATTCCTTTATCAAAGCAGAATTTGGGGATTCGGCTCACCGCCTTGTCCTCAAGTTCTGCGATAAAGAGGGAAAATGCGAAAGCATGATGTTCAAATGGGATTATCATCTATTTTCTTAGTCATGTCAATAATCTTCCAAATGTTCGGAATCTTTTACACAATTGGATTCATTCCGCTTGGTATTTTTACGACTTTCTTAGCTTGGGTTTACATGGTCAAGGCAAAGAAATCTCTAAAAACAGAGTTCCAAAATATCAACGAGATAATTGGAGAACGACATGGTTAATTCCAATTTGGGCGAACTAAATGGGATTCAATTATTTCTGTTAATCGGAGCTTTCATAATAATTGGAATCATCTTTGCTTATTTCCTTTGGAGTCTATTTGTCATTCTTATGGTAATCGGGGGATTCGCCATATTGCATGAATTTTTGCATTTTTTGAGGAATGATTGACATGGTTCGAACACAACGGGAGATGGATAGTTGGGATAAACAAAGAAGGAAGGAATATTACAACAAGAAAAAGAAAGAAGACCCAGATTTCTTCAACAGGAAAATGACAGCTTGGAGAAAGGAAAAAATCAAGAAAGACCCGACTTGGGGAGCTAGAAGACAGAAAGAATTCAGGGTTAAACATCCAGACAAGTTCAATTATATGATGGCACGATTCTATTTGAGAAGGATGACTCAAGAAAAAATAAAAGAATTAATAAACGAAATAGAAAACGAGAGGAATAAAAATGGACAAAAATGAGGCTCAAATGAGGCTCAAAGGAGCGGATGACATGATTATCTTAGCCAGAAGAATGTTCATCCAGATGTTCTCAACAAATGGGAAGGTAATGACAGAAAAGGACATTGAGGATTCTGATAATTTTTTTGGGAGTTTGAGAAACTTGCTTGAAGAAAGTTACAAGCGCAAAGTGGCTTTCTCAGAATCTTTGAGGTAAAAAAGGAAGGTGAAAATATGAGTTTATCGAGCAAAGTGTTGAGTTTCGCAAGAGATAAGAACGATTTCTTTTGCACACATGAATTGGGAGCTTTCTATAATGGGGATGATTTCGGAAAACTTTCAGCGATAGTCGGAAGATTGAAGCAGATTGGCAAATTGACCATGACAGATGTTCAAGAACCATGCAAGATGCAATCCAAGAAGCATCATTTCTATATCTATAACAAGAGGCAGAATGAAGAGAAGCCAAAGATTGACGAGGATAGAGATGACAATTTAAAGACAGAAATTTCCAAAAACAAAAAGGAAATATTCGATATAATCAAGGAAAGCGTTCTGAAGCAGACTGGTGAATTTTGCAGACATACGATAGCAAAAGAAACAAACATATCTGCAAAAGTTGTAGCACCCTATCTAAAGAAACTAAGAGAGAAAAGGAAACTGAAATACATAGGGAAAAAGGACTGTTCAGAAGGATTTAGAATACATAAGTTCTATATAGTCGTGAATAAGAACCTGAAAAATGTGAAAGTAGGCTCTAATACGAAAACATGCTCTAATAAAAATGAAAAACCGAAATATTCCAGATGGAAAGATAGAATTCCTGAGATAAAGAAAATGATGAACGAAGGCAAGACTGACAGAGAGATAGGTAAATTCTATGGCTATACAAGGAAATCAATAAAAAAGCTCAGGCAAAGATACGGCTTATTGAGGACAAGCCGGACAATCGAAATATTCCAGAAACCTATCAAGATTGAGAAGACAGAAGGCGATTTGGGCGTTTTCATCCAATGTCTATCATGTCATTTTGAATATTTGGATGGAAAGCAGAAAGTGATGGATTCAAATGAAAGTATATGTCCTCGATGTCAGCATAAAATAGTCATAGGGTCAAGCTAGGAGCTTAGATATGCCAAAGGAAAAGGAAAACTTGAAAGAGAAGAAGGCAGAGAATATCTCATAGGAAAGCCGAGAAAGACAAAAGAAGAGGCAAAATATGTCAAATCCGTGTGAAATATGTGGCAAAGAGAGAGAAGGAGATGAAACAATAGTAGTTAGTTTAATTCATCGCCTTAAAGTTTGCCATGAATGCTCCCAAGATTATGCCAACCACGATTATAATAAATTGATAAGCAAGTTGAGAGATTAAGTATGACGAGTCAACGACCACCTAACAAGTTAGGTGGCTTGGTTGTGACGACAGCCAACGCAAGCGTTGACTACGCCAAGTGAATCGAAAGAGGAACTACAATGCAAGAGCTAAAACAACTCCAAGATACTCCACAAGTCTTGGACAATTGGGAAGAATCGTTTAATTCCATGAGCGACAACGCTAAACAACGCTCTAAGCATTTGCATTATGGCGGATGTGGGTGTAACCGAAAGGGTCGTTTGTCGACTCATTCAGTTTTTGTCATCCACAAAGACGGCACACCAATCACACCAACCAAACCACAGAGAGCAAAGAAGTTATTGGAATCAGGAGTTGCTAAATCAGTTTGGAACAAGTTCGGGCAGTTCGGGATACAAATGCTCGTGGATACCCGAAAGGAAACTCCAAGCACGGCATTGGGCATAGACAACGG
>Ga0315278_10005207_pt1 | contig 11813 bp, 9 predicted proteins | sample YL17G06_0_MG_FD_203880 | JGI IMG/M metagenome (GOLD analysis project Ga0315278, IMG submission 203880) | Sediment microbial communities from Yellowstone Lake, YNP, Wyoming, USA - YL17G06_0 | ecosystem: Environmental > Aquatic > Freshwater > Lake > Sediment | place: USA: Wyoming | collected... | reverse complement strand
CCCTTGGTTTGAACCGGAACGGTCAGCCACTGCGGCTTTTGCGCCGTCTTGATCTTGACGCGATTGGTATAGCTGCCCTTGGCGAAGCTGACGCTGTCCAGCAGGACAAACCTGTCGCACCGGACCATCTTGTAGAAGTACCCAAGCCAGGGCAGGAAATTAGGTTGGTGAATCGCGACTATCATGGTCTGCTTTCGCCTCGTGTCAATCCGTCGCCGAGCTAACGCATGATCCAGCGGATCGCCTGGAACGCCTCGGCGAACTTGATCCCAATCTGTGTGCCGCGAACGTTTGCCAGGTTGCGGATATAGTCCGCCGTGGCGTAGCACCGGCCGGCCTGGCTCTTATACTGCTCCAGCGCGAGCACCTTGCTGGAAAGGTGTTTCTCGCTCAGCGCTACGAACGCGCCGGTGGTAAAGGTGAGGTTGTTCCATGGCAGTTCGTAGCCGAAGATCGTCGTCCGTTTGAAGGCACGGAAGCCTTCGGCCGACACGGTCTGGTGGTCTTGGTGCGTGTCGTCAGTGCTGGGCAGGAATACCATATCCGGAGCCAGTTGTTCCTGAAGCTTCACCATGTGCTCCAGGATCTCCTGCCGGTGGGCGGGGAAGTCGCGGACCTCGAAGTCCAGCACGTGCAGGTGCTCGCGGCGGATGCCCAGGATTTCAGTGGCCTTGACCACCTCATCACGCAGGATGTCGCGCGGGAAGCCCGGCGCTATACTCTTCTCCGCCGCGGAAAAGGCGACGTAGTGCACCTCGTGACCATCGCTGGCCAACCGCGCGATGGTCCCCCCGCACCCAAATTCCCCGTCATCCGTATGTGGCGCCAACACAAGTACTCGCATCACGCGTGTTCTCCAGGTGCAACCCATGGGGGCGGCTCCATTTGTTTATCGGCCAGCGCCCTGGTTCTCAGGATACGGCGGTAGAATTCCAGGAGCTTCTTTTCTTCGACTTTCCAATTGTACGTGGTGAGGACGGCTTGGCGCCCACGGGCGCCCATCTCGCCGGCCTCCTTGGGGTTGGCGATGAGCCACTCCAGCTTGTCGGCGGCCTCGGCGGGATTGAGCGGGTTCACCTGGAACCCTGCCCCCGTGTCGGTGACGTACTCCCTCCAGCACGGGAAATCGGAGGCGACGACCGGCAGGCCGTAGCTCATGTACTCCAATATCTTGGTGGCAAGCGAGTTCAGGTAGTTAGGGGTTGGATGGAGCAGGCAAAGCCCGATGTCGGCGCGGGCCACGCGATCCTGAGCTTCCTGGAAGGGCAGCGTCCCTAGGAGGTCCACTTTGGATTGCATGCCCGCGTCGGCTATGAACCGCGCCATTTCCTCGTCGAGTCCCGGTTCATGGCAGGTGCCCATGATCTCCAGGTGGAAGTCCAGCCCGCGCTCATTCAGCAGGCGGGCCGCCTCAAGCATCGTCAGGGCCCCCCGCAGGCGGCTCAGGCCGCCCGCGTAGACCAGGCGGACCGTCCCGTCGATTCCCGAGGAGCCTTTCGGGACCGCGGAGACTATCGGAAGGTTCCGCACAGTGACACGGGGCGGGCGGTACAACCGGGAAATGGAGTCCAGCACGTGAACCGAGGCCATGCCGCTGGTGAGCAGCTTCTCCATGAACCGATAGGTCATCGCCGTCACCCGGCGCAGCGGGCGGGGAATGTAGTGCTTGGTGAGCAGTTGTTCGGACATGTTCTCATGCACGTCAAAGATGATCCGAAAGCCGCGAAGGCGCAAGGCCATTCCCACCGGCAGCAGGCAGGGCTCGTGGAAGTGGCAGATAGCCGGCCTGGGGCGGATGGAAAGGACCTTTCGGTAGGCGACCCAGGGCGCCAGCAGCAGTTTGGCGGCCCGCGACCGGGCCACGGGCAGGGCGTGGATGCGAACGCCCCGGATGACCTCGTCCCGCTCATGGGGGACTACCAGGCGAACGTCGTAGCCGGCCTCGGCCAGGGCAACGCACTCCTTGTGGAAGATGCGTACGTCGAAGGCCCCGTGCCCAACAGTCATGTGACAGACAGTTGTCTTCATAGAGCAAGTTCCGTGGTCGGTTTGCCGCCCCGGCTCGCCTCAATACCGAGCCGAGGGTGGCCGTCCAAGTGCCGCTTGGCCGCACGGCCGGGACAGGCTCGCGACGGGGCGCCGGCCGAGCCCCCGGCCCATCGGCGCCTCTGCCTTGCCGCCCGCTCCGGCCGGTCTACGAGGTACCGTACGGCGCGGGCTGCCCGTACCCGGGGGAACCCAACCCAGCCAGTGCGTCCTGCTCGGCGTAGGAATCATCGGCCGGCCCCATCGGCACAAGCCTGTGGCCCAAGAGGATGCCCATAATCACCCAGAAGTCGGTGGAGCCGATCTGCCCGGCGGCCATGTTCCGCTGCACGAACTCGAAGGCAAACCACGCCCCCAGCGGGGCGGCGAACAGCCAGACCGTCCTTTGCCGGCGAAATGCCGCCACCCCCCACTTGATCACGGCTGGGATGACGCAGAACAGGTACACCCCCAGGCCGACCAGGCCGAGCTCCACCATCATGTGGCTAAAGAGCTGGTGGGGGTTCTCCATGCCGATCAGAGATGTGATTCCACGCGTCTGCCCGAGGAACGGGGCGACCTTCAGGATGTTCAGGGCGCTGAGGAAGAACCCCGCCCGCTCGGCCACGCCGTGCTCGCCGAAAAGAAGCCCGAAGAGGCGATACCTGGTCTCCTCCGGAATAATCGTGTACCCGGCGTAGATAAGCACGCCCAGGATTGCAAGAGCCAGGCCGAACCGCATGGAGTTGCGTCCCCCCAGCAGGAACAGGAACGCCACAATGGTGGCAAACAGCGAGACCATGGGCCCGCGGCTGCCGGTCAGCAGTACGGCGATGGCGATCACGCCCAGGCTCACGCCCACGAAGATGTTCCGCTTCTGGCTGTGCTGGATCCTGTCCTTCAGCAGAAACCAACCCAACAGGCAGGCCCCCCCCATGGCCGAGCCGATGCCCAGCCCTAAGGATCCCACACTGGCGGCGATAGTGTACCGCATCTCCGATTCCGGCCCCCCTCTCATGCTCCGGCGGCCCATGAAGAAGGCCCCCACCTCCAATACCGCCCATATCACGCCCAGGGCGCCCATCGCCGACAGGAAGCGTTGGAGCCGCTTCAGCGTCAGCGGGAACATCATGCCGAGGATCAGGGCCGCGCCCCAGTTCTGGATGAAGTACGCCCACTTGAGGCGCTCGTACTTGACCTCGGCGCCCATGTACTGGCCCTCGTAAGCGTACTTGGCCTCCCACAGCACGAACAACAGCAGGAGCAAGACCCCGCTAAAGCTCACATGCCGCGGCAATTGCAGCTCGTCGCGGCGAATCCCCCCAACCCACCACCACGCGACCAACGGAATGAAGACCAGCGGGCGGATCAGCCCCGTCATCACCGGGCTCCAGGGCACGCGCAGCAGCTCGACGACAAACAACACCATCGAAGTGCCGGCAATGTAGAAGGCCAGAAGCCCTTCGGCACGGTAGACCGAGACGAAAACTCCCGCCGCGGTCACAGCGATCAACAAAACCAATACCAGTACGATAACCATGGTCTGAGTAGTCCTATTGCTCTACTGCTCGTTTCCTACCGCAGTGTAACACATCGTCATGTGACCCCATCGATATTACTGCTTTTTGCCCGGCGCCCGGCTCATGGCGCATCCTGCCCGAAGATTCGCTGGATCTCCTCCATGCGGTTCATGGCCATGTAGCATATCATCGGCGTGAACAAGTCGACCACCTCGTGAAACCGCTCCGGCGGGATCACTCAAGGCCGGCATCCGTCTCACTGCCATCCAACTCGCTCGGCCGCCAGGTAGGAGTTGATGTCTCGCCGCCCGGTCCTGTTGTTCCTTAGGAAGTACTCCTCGAACGTCTGGGGCGACATGACTCCGTAAAACGCCAAGGGCTGATGCTCGTACGATCCGGCCAATGCCCATCGTCGCCCCGCGTCCATCAGGCCGAGCCGCCCCGCGACCCAGCGCAGGAACTTGAACGCCCGGCTTCGGGATCTGTGCCTGTCGGGCAAACCCAACGGATCGTTGATCGTTTTCGTCATATACCGGCTATGCGCCCACTTGTTCACGCGAAACTCCGGCGGAATCTTCTCCCACCACTCCATCACGTCCTTGTACCAGAATGGAAGGCACCAGTCGTATCCGTAGAAATCGTATACGCGCATGGAATTGACCACGAACTTCGATACGCGTTCCTTCCACACCCATGACTCGAAAGCCCTGACCGCGCCGAGAGAGTCGTTCAGGTCGTAATCCGCCAGTTGCTCAAGCATTCGTCTTTCGATTTCCGCAAGAATCCGAGGCTCGAACCGGCGCGGGTCCTCATGGGAATAGTGGATTCCACGATTGAAGGCGACAAATCGCCGTGAGTTACTGCCACTGCGAAAGAGCCCCTTCGGAAACAGGCTTCCGGCCGGGAAATCATAGCAGTGCCCGGGGGCGAAGACGCTGTCTGGCGGAATGACGTTTTCTCGGCGCATTTCCCTCACGGCCAGTACATCCTGGATATGCGGAACGACAGACAGGCCGTCCGCAAAGCGGTAATATTCTTGTCGCTGCTCCGACTCGAACCATTCCCTCCACATCGGGTTCGTATACGTCACAAAGTGCCACGGATACCCCAGACGTTCAGATACTTCCTTTGATACGGCCGACTCCGCGTTCTGCTCCCGACCGTACGAGAAGCAGATTACATTATCGTATTTCATCCTCTTGAGGATCGCCGCCAGCAGGCGCGAATCGTATCCGCCGCTGAGAGGTATCACAATGCACCGGCCGTCCGCATAGGCGATAAGGCGACCCATGATGCGCTCGTGGAGGTCGTCCATCTCCCTGCAGACAGTGTCCTCGTCGAGATCCGTCCGCAAGACGCCGCTGGGGAACAGGCAGTAGCGGTGAGGCTTAATCTCGTATTTTCCCTCTCGACCGGTGACGGAGATAGAACAGCCGGCTGGAAGTTGCTTTACATTCTGGTACAGAGTATCGGGGCCTGTCACGTGCCTGGTGAGCAGGAACTCCGCTTTCATCACCTCATCGACCGCCGTGTCGCCTACCTGGGCACGGACCCATTCGGCATCATCGCTGAAGAAGAAGCTGTCGTTCCGGCAGCCATAGAACAACGGGATGCTGCGGACCCGATCGACCGCGGCGAGGAGTTTCTCGCCCTCATGGCGGACGAGGCTGAAGAACCCGTTGGTGGATTGCAGGCTTTGCGGCCAGGGGAAGTCATTATCGTGGTCGGCCAGCCATTCGGCCAGATTTACCTGCTTGAGCAGGGCCTCCTGCCAGAAGAAATGGCCGGAGCAGGTCCAACGCCCTTTGGTAAACCACGCCCTGCCGTAGCGATTGTCCAACTTCACTGCGATCATGGTGTCTCCCGGATTGTTTCAATCAAAAATCGCGCGGACCAGGGGGCGCATATCATGGCTCACGGCAGCCGTAATTACACGGACTACTTCTACCACAAGTCATTGTTCCATGAACTCTTCGTCCAAAAACGCCGCTGACTTTTCCTACGCCCGGCCTCTGGGGGCTGTTCGCACGGCCATGCACCTTTACGGGCGTTCCTGAATCGCTAATCTTCCGCCAGAAACCGGCGATGGTCAACCTCGGCTGCGATGATGTCCCTGCCGCTACGGACGAAGGCGCCACGGCCCTTGAGCAGGCCCAGCAGGTCTTCGTAGAACTCGGGCTGGCCCGGGAATTCCACAGCATCCATGCGGTTGGGGTGCAGCAGGATGCTGGCTGCGCCTCCCACGTTCTCGATCCGCCCCAGCATGCCGGAAAGTCCGTCCAGCCAAGTCTCCGGCGGGCCAAATCGCAGCCCCAAGGTCACGTCCTGGTGTGTCAGCGGCAGTTGGTAAAGGCCTATCCTGCATTGCCGCCGACAGTCCCATATCTGGAAAGGCCTGCACGTCGCGGCCCGCAGGCCCATGTCGAAGTTCCAGCCGAGGGTGGCGTCATAGGCGAAGCCCGCCTGCTGCTGAGCCCGCCAGGTCTCGGGCACCGCCAGGTGCAGGTAGTGCTGACGTATGCCCACGATCTGCTCGCCAGCGACTTCCTCCAGCCGGCGCCTGTGCTCCGCCATCACTCGCGCGTCAGTGTGGGTGCAGTAGGTTCCATGCACGCCGGCTTCCCAGCCGTTGCGGACAATCAGCGACACGGCCTGGCGGGGGAGCTTGTCCTGGATCCGATACATCCGCGATGCCTTCTGCCCCCGCGTCGATGCCGTGCGGTTGCAGAAGAAGTAGAACGTCGAGGTCGCGCCGTACTTGCCCTCCAACTCCAGCAGTTTCGGCACACAGTAATGAGGGTCTCCCGGCTCGTTCCACCACCGTCGGATTCGCCCCAGGTGCTCCTGTGCCGATTCTCTGCCGGCCAGGCGGTCGCGGACATACCTTGCCCCCCACACGGCGTAGCGCCGCCATATCTTATACCTGCCGCCGATGCGGTCGACGTCGTGGGACAGTTGGCAGGCGAACTTGGCCCCGCCGGGCCAGGGGCTTTGTCGCTTGGCCAGGGCAACGTGCGATTGATTCGCCAGGCGCGCCAGGGACTCGTGAACCACGTCAGCCAGAAGCTCTGCCAGTGGCGTCTGTCCAAGCCCGGCCGCCGTCAGCGCGTGGCAGTCAAGGCGGATTCTTCCCCGGGCATCATGCTTGGTAGGATCGTATTCTTCGCGCCGGCCAAGCCATTCTTCGTAGACGTCGCCAAGGTCGATGGGAAGCGCCAACTGCCCTTCGGCGACGGGCTGGACAAGCTCACCGGCCGTGCCGTCCGCCAGGCGGCGGGCCAAGGCCATGGCGTCCATAGCGTCGGGGCCGCCAAGTCGAAGGCCCACGGCGCCCTTGGGCAGGTCGCAGCCTATGGCCAGAACGATACCCTCCGGCGCCCGGTCGTGCGGGCCGTCGATAAGCCTGTAGGCAACCCCCGCCCGCGCGAGCAACTCCTCCGTCGCCCAGCGCAGCCGAGCCGGGGCGTCGGCGGGAAGAAGAAGATTTATCTTATCGGACGGCATTGCAACCTCTTATTGCTTTAGCATTGTCGTCCACCGTCGAGGTTGGCGTCGGAAAGGGCCTCTGCTGCCAGGGCATTCGCCTCGAGCGGAGCGGCCTCGTCCCGGCGGCGACGCAATTGTGCCCACATGGCCCGCAACTCGCCCAACCCGTATATGCGAAGCAGCAGGAAGCCAGCCACGAACGTCACGCCCGCGATGCACACACCTAACACGAGCTTAGCGATATTACCCACCGGAATCGAGTGGATCGGCACCAGCGCCAGGTACACCAGTCCCGCCAGCGCAGCAGCCTTGAGCGTCCGCACCAGGTCGGCGCCTGCGCCGAATGCCCTGAAGGCGATCAGATATGCCGGTATCGTCATCACAGTCATCGAAGCCAGATATCCCAGCGCCGCCCCCAGCAGCCCGAGGCGCGAAATGAGCAGGAAGGACAGGCCGATGTTGACCAGGCCGCCGGCGGCAATGATCACCTGCAACCAGGCGAACCGGCGTGTCATGCGGAAGGCCATCTCCGATAACTGATACCACCCGTACAGGAACACGCCTCCGCTGAGGCAGAACACCAGCGCCGGGGCGGGCACGAACCCCTTGTGCGTCAGGCCCAGGATCAGCGGCTCGGCCAACTGCTGCATCATCGCCACCGCCGAGAGGCCCAGGACCGCCTGCACCAGGAACGCCAGGCGAATCAGGGGGCGGGCGCGCTCCGGCTGGCCGGCGTTCCAGTAGGCGCTCAGGGGCGGCAGGAGAACCAACTGGTTGGGGGAGGCCACCATCCCGGTGATGTTCGCCACCTGGAAGGCCACCATGTACACCGCCACGCCCTCCAGGCCCATCATGGCGACGATGACGTAGCGGCTGGCGCTGCTGGCGGCAAAAAACAGCCACTGGGTCAAGAGCATCCAGAAGGCAAATCGCCACAGGCCGGGGAAGCCCGCCAGGCTCGGCCTGGCCCAGCCGTGCCGCGCGATGATCACTGCCAAAACGATCAGGGCAAGCACAAGCAGCCAGCCCGAGAGGGCGTAGATGCACAGGGCGATGCCGCCCCTGGGCCCCAGCAGCAGGATCAGCACGCACTGGCCGAGGATCTCGACGCTGCGAAAGATCGAGTACGTGACCTGCTTACCAACCGTGCAGAAGTAGGTCGAGAGCATGAAGGACAAGGCCGAGCAGCAGGCGAAGACCACCCCCGCCCAGACGTAGGGCGTCAACGAGGCATCCCCGAAGACCAACTGCGAAACCGCCCCGGGAACCAGCCCCGTCAGGAACAGGACCACGGCGGACATGCCCCCCACGATGAGCACCGAGAACAGGTACGTCCTCGATACGTCCCGATCATTGTGCGAGCCGGCCAGAAACCGGGTGAGGGCGCTCATGAACATCAGCGTCAGGATCGGGCTGAGAAACGCGGAGGTGACCACCACCTGAGCCCAGACCCCATAGGCCTCAGTGCCCATGTAGCCCGTGATGACGGGAATGAACACCAACGGGCGAAGGGACTGCAGAGAAAGGCTCAGCCCTACCGCCAGATAGTCACCTAGAAACTTCTTTCGACCACCCAGTGCCAATGGCTCTCCTCGACGCGGCCTGCCATAGGACGTAGACCAAGTTCACCAACGCCAGGCCCGTGTTGATGGTCTGACGCGGGAACAAAGCGCAACGTTTCGTATGATGACTTTCGACTGCGTAATAATCTCCTCACTACGGGCCGCCCCGAGGGCGAGCACTCCACATTCATCGGCGTTTTAGCCCGGACTTCTGTAACCGAGCGCCGTCCGCAGCCGGCGGTCGGCGGACGACGGGGCCATGCGGCCCGACAGCCCCGCCCGGACCCAAGACCATTTCCGCCGGCCGACACGAGAGTTCCCGTGCTTGCGGCCTGGCAGAGTCTTAGGCAACTTTTACGAGCATGAAGCAGGCGAAGTTCTCGCAAAAGGACTGCCGGGAAAAGGTCTGGCGAGGACTGCCGGGAAAAGGTCTGGCCGGTTGTGCCTGGCAAGGCCGGGAATGGGGCATCGGCGGCGCCTTCCTTCAAAACTCCCGCCGGATGCGATCCGGCGCCCATGTGCGGCGCCTGTCCAGATGACATCCCGATGCAGCGTCCTTGCTCCGGCGCGGGGGCTGCTGCTATGATGGGGCCACTCGAAGTGCCAGTGCTTGACCAAGGCTCCCGGCGGGCAGGGCGCCGCGTCGGCGGCGTGTCCCATGGGCCCGGCTGGGGCTTTATACCAACAGGTGATGACAGGGTGCCTATCTCATTTCGGTGCCGGGGTCGAAGTAGGGACGAACAATCCATCCGGTACGGTCGACACCATCACGCGTCGCTTGCCGACCGGCGTGATTTCGACGTCGTCGACCAGGCGCACGTGGATGCGAATCTCGTCTCCGAGGAACGAGCGCAGGCTCCGGATGACATATGCCTCCGTTTCCTTGGACCACTCCGGCGTCACGACCACGCGCATCTCCATCTCGGAGCGGTCATGCTGGACGGCCTGGAAGGCCCGCACCTTGTCCGCGATGGACACGAACACCAGCGTGAGGTTGGGAGGAGTCGCGAAACGTCCATCCGGCGTGACCAGGTAATCCCCGGTGCGTCCCTGCACCTGCGCGATGCGCTCCAGCCGACACCCACAGGGGCAATCCCCAAACGTGCCTCTTTCCACCACGTCGCCCATATCGTAGCGAACGTACGGCCAGGCCCAGTTGTAGAACGTGGTCACCAGGACGCGGCCGGAGCCTCCCGGGCCGACCGTGTTGCCCTGTTCGTCCGCCACCTCGATCAGCCGGCTGCTCTGAAACAAATGCAGTCCCTGGTGGACTTGGCACTCCGTGGCAACAGGCGTGTCTCCGCCGCCATATGCGTCGAAGGGTTCCACCCCGAAGCCCTGGCGTATGCGCGCCCGATGGAGGTCCGTCATCACCTCGCTGGAGCCCCACACCACCTCGACGGAGGGGATTCGCTGGGCGGTCTCAATCAGCCGTGCGGCCAGCAATGACACCGACGACGGATAGCCACCCAGGGCCCGCGGGCGGAGGCGCTGGATCTGGCGGATGTAGTCGTCCAGGATCGCCGTGGACAGAAACGCTGAGGGAAATGTGTAGTAGTTCTCCACCATCTTGAAGTAATTGGGATAGACCCGAGTGCGCCACGTAGGCGTGTAGTTCCTGCCACCCAGGCACACGCGGCGGTCGCCCTGGACAATGCCTGCCATGCCCCAGAAACGCCGCACGGTCGCGCGGGCCCATGCGGTCTCCTCGTTGCTCTGATAGAAGAGGGTGGGCTCACCCGTCGAGCCGCCCGTTCGCCCGACGCGCAGACCCCGCGGCCCGAAGCCGCGGGCGAACAGGTCGTCGGCGTGGGCCCGGATGTCCGCCTTGGTCAGCGGCGGGATGGCGGCCAACTGCGACAGGTCTTCGAACTTCGACGGGCGGAAGCCCACTTCGTCAAACCGCCTTCGGTAGAAGGGGACGTTGTCGTAGCAGTGCTGAAGGAAGGGGCGCAACTGGGAAACCTGCCATTGGCGAAGATACGCGGGCTCCCACGTTTCGCGCTCGCGCAGGATGGCCTCAAGAGGGCGTATGGCGCGGCCGTACAGGCATTTCTCCACGGCAGGCCGGATGACCCGATTGGTAAGGAAACGTCCAAGAAATATCATGATGGCTCACTCACTGATAGGAAATCTGATTTTGCATTACCCCTCGCGTTGGCGGGGGCTGTGCCCGGGGGCCGGGAGGCCGGCGGCTGGGAAGCGGAATGCGGTCATGTAGATGCTCCTTCAGGCCGTAGATTAAGTGTCCCATGGTCATCTTGCACCCTTTACGGGGCGTTTCCGGGCGGGCCGGCGAAACCGCCTTGTACAACACGGCACGGCATCGATCCAGCCCCCACCGCGGGGCTTTCATCCATTTCACCTCTCGCGACCGCATTCGACCGGGCCGGAACGGCTTCAGAGAACGACACCGATCATTAAACGTTTTGCGCCGTTGCACATTGATTCCTTCCGCAAGAACACTGCATCCTTGTTATCGGCCTGGCCACCTGCTTGTTCAAATAAATATCACGCTTCTCGCCCGACATGCCACGGCCACCGCCGCAGCCACTTGCCCTTGCGAGACGATTCCTGGTATTATTAGGCCGTCAGGAGCCTTATCGCAAACAAGCCGGTCGGCGGCGTGTCCCCTGGGCCCGGCTGGCGCCTTAAACGAACAGGGATTACCGGGTGCGAACAAGTTCCAACTACTGCGACCGTGATGCCGGCCCGCCGCGAGTGGCTGTCTGCCACATCACCACGGTCCATCCGGTCTTCGATACCCGCATCTTTCACAAGGAATGCGTCAGCCTGGCCCAAGCCGGCTACGACGTCCACCTGATCGCATGCCACGGCCGCGACGCCGTCGTCGATGGCGTACGGATCCACGCGCTGCCGTTGCCGCCTGGGCGGCTGCGGCGGATGCTGCTGTGGCCCTGGCGGGCCCTTGACATGGCCCAGCGCATTGTCCCCCGGCCAGTGCTGTACCACCTTCACGACCCGGAGCTGCTCCCGGCGGCCCAGGTGCTGCGGCTGCGTGGCCAGCGGGTCATCTTCGACGTGCATGAAAACATCGCCGAGGACCTTCTGTGCAAGCCTTACCTGCCCCGGCCGGCGCGACTTGCGGCCTCGTGGGCCTATCGCTTCGCGGAGAAGCTTCTGACCAGCGGCCTGCCCACCGTGCACGTGCTGGAGGAGATCGCCCGCCTCTACCACCCGCCGCGCGTGGTGGTCAGGA